>Ga0081539_10000281_pt1 | contig 114795 bp, 89 predicted proteins | sample TabmetS4T2R2_FD_71023 | JGI IMG/M metagenome (GOLD analysis project Ga0081539, IMG submission 71023) | Tabebuia heterophylla rhizosphere microbial communities from the University of Puerto Rico - S4T2R2 | ecosystem: Host-associated > Plants > Roots > Rhizosphere ... | reverse complement strand
GTTTGGGGGGGTTCCCCCCCCCCCGGGTGGGGGGGGGGGTGGCAGCGCCTAACCCCCCCCCCGCTTCCGGGGGGTGGACCTGACCCGACCCAAGCACAAATGCTTACTCTTCGACAAAGCTATTCATCCCTAAGCGCAATTAGCGGATCCACGCGCGTCGCTCGCATCGCCGGTATCAACGCTGCAACCATCGCAATCACAAAGAACACGGTCGACACAACCACAAACGTGACGCTATCCGTCGGCTCAATCCCAAACAGCAGCGTCGTCAAAAACCTCGTCAGCATGAATGCGCTGCCGACACCAATCACAATCCCCGCCAACACGAGCGTCAGCCCGTTCTTCATAATTAGGCTCAGCACGTTCGCAGCCCGCGCGCCGAGCGCCATGCGAATGCCGATCTCATGCGTTCGTTGTGTGACGGAGTAAGAGACGATGCCGTAAATCCCAACCGCACCCAGCACCAAAGCGAGCAACGCAAACGCCGCAAACAACACCATCAGCGATCGCGAAACAGCGACTGCCTCATTAACTCTTTGCACAAGTGTCTTGACGTCGTAGACCGGCTGGTTCTTGTCGATCGCGAGCACTTCGTTGCGCACAGATCGCGCGAGCGCGAGTGGATCGGAAGTCGTGCGCACGACGAGCGTCATGCTGTTCACGCGAATCTGCGCAAACGGCACGTAAATCTCAGGACTGACTTCGTCCGTAATACTCTCCTGTCGAATGTTGCCGACGACGCCGACAATCGTGCGGCACAAACCATCTGCACAACCAAACGACACGCGCTTCCCGAGTGCATCGCCATTCGGGAAGAAACGCTTCGCAAACGCCTGGTTGACGATCGTTACTTGCTGCCCCGCTTCACTGTCGCGCGCGTCGTAGTAACGACCACTCAACAACGGTATCTTCATCGTCTGGAAATACTCGGGCGATACTGAGCCGATGGCGATCGGCGGATCTTTCTTTTTATCCAACGGCGGATTACCTTCGACCTGAATGAAAGCGATCATGCTAAAGCCGTTGAGGGGCGTGTGACTGATCGTTCCGGCTGATTCAACGCCCGGCAGCGACTTCACACGCTGCAACAGATCGTCGTAAAAAGCCTGCACGTGGGCCGGTTTCGCGTAGTTTGAGCGTGGCAGATTGATACGTGCGGTGAGTACGTTTTCGCGATCGAAGCCGAGATCGACCGCCACGAGTTTGTTGAAACTGCGCACCAGCAAACCAGCGGCGAGTAACAACACGACTGCCAGCGCGAGCTCGGCAACGACCAACCAGCCACGAAAGCTACGGAGTCCAAAACTCATCAATCCGTGCGTGCGACTGTTGCGCAACGCGCCGATCAGATCAGGCCGCGAAGCAGTCAGCGCCGGTGCGAGGCCAAAGATGATTCCGGTCAAAACCGAGAGCGCGAGGGTGAAGGCAAACACGCGCCAGTCGAGACGGATGTTGTTCAGGTCGTAAACGCTCGTCGTGAAGCCCTTGGGCACGAGGCTCGCGATCGCGCGTGTGCCCCAGACGGCGATCAGCAATCCGAGGGCACCACCTGCGACTCCGATGACAACACTTTCCGTGAGTAGCTGCCTGATCAGTTGCCAGCGACGCGCACCAACCGCGGCACGCACGGCCATCTCGCGCTGGCGTGCGAGCGTGCGTGAGATCATCAAGCTGGCGACGTTCACACACGCGAGCAACATCACGAGTCCGACTGCACCCCACAACACGAGCACCGTCACGCGCACGCCGGCGATGAGCTGTTTGTGTAGCGGTGCGATCTCAACTCCGGCGAGCGGCAGTCGCTCTTTGCCCTGCTCCGATGCTTGTCGCGAGAGCAGTGTTAACTCGTTTTGCGCCCCCGCGAGTGTCGCGTTTGCTTTGAGACGACCGACGACGTCGACGAGCTGGAACGTATCGCCCTGGATCTCCTGAACGGGATCGAGCGCGAGTGGCAGCCACACATCAAACTCGCCGGGAAAGCGAAAGCTGTTGGGCATCACGCCGACGATCGCGTAAGGCTTATTATTCAGCGTGAGGGTGTTTTGTAGGATAGATTCGTCGCGACCATAACGTCGCTGCCAGAACGCTTCGCTGACTACGGCGACATTGTTTGCGCCGGGCTTGTCTTCTTCAGACACGAAGAAACGTCCGCGCACAGGTTGCACGCCGAGCGTCGTGAAGAGACTCGATGTGACCTGCGCGCACGAGAGGCGCTCCGGTTCGCCATTGCCGGTGAGGTTGAAGTTGTTATCGATGAATGCGGCCAGGTCATCAAACGTGCTGTTGTGATCTTTCCAGGCGATGTATTGATAAGCGGCGATGCCGGGCAGACCATTGGCTGAAGGTGCTGAGTGAACAGAGACGAGCTGCTCAGGATTGTGGAAAGGCAGTGCTTTCAAGAGCACGGCATTGACGACACTGAAGATCGTAGTGTTCACGCCGATAGCAAGCGTGAGCGTGATCACTGCCACGGCCGTGAACGCTGGATGGCGGATCAGACTTCTGATGCTGTGTAGCAGGTCTTTGTTCATGGTTTCTAATAGTCCTATTGGTCCTATAGGACCTATTCATAACGGAGCGCCACGAGCGGATCGACCTTCGTCGCGCGTCGCGCGGGTATCAGGCACGCCGCCAGCGCCACGCCAATCAACACCGCCGAAACAATCACGATCGTCAGTCCATCCGTCGGCGTCACGCCGAACAACAACGTCGTCATCAATCGCGTTAGCGCAAATGCGCCCGCCAGGCCGATTACGACACCAATCACCACGAGCATCATTCCATGGCGGACAATCAGCTTCAGCACATCAACCGTACGCGCACCGAGTGCGAGGCGAATGCCGATCTCCTGAGTTCGCTGCGTCACCGCATTCGACATGACGCCATAGATCCCGATTGCTGCGAGCACGAGGGCGAGACCGGCAAACAGCGACAACAGCGACATGTTGAACCGTCGTGCGGCAAACGAGCTCGCCGCGACTTCGCTCATCGTCTCGACCTTCGTCACGGGGATCTGCGAATCGACTTTCCAGATCTCCTGCTTGAGTGCCTGGGCTGTGCCTGCGGAATCGCCTTGCGTGCGCGCGGCGATCGACATCCATCGTTTCCATGGATTGATCTGCGTGTACGGCGTGTAAAGCGCCGGCTGCTCAGGGAGGTCTAAACCGAAATGCTTCACGTCGCCGACAACACCGACGATTTCTATCCACTCGATCTCCGGGTTGCGCGCCCAGCGGATGCGCTTGCCGAGTGGATCCTCATTTTGGAAATACTGTTGCACGAGCGCGTCGTTCGCGATGCCGACGCGTGGCGCGTGATCGTCAAAGTCTTGTGGTCCAAAATCACGTCCCTTCCGCAAAGGGATCTGCATGACCTTGAAGTAGTCGCCGAGGACGCTGCGAGTTTCGAGGCTCGGTTCGTCACCGGGATCGATCGGCGGCCGGTTTTCGATCACGAAATCGTGATCGAGCGAGTCGCCGCTGAGTGGCAGCTCGCTAATCATCGCGGCCTGCACACCAGGCAGTGAGTTCATGCCGGCGAGGACTTGTTTGCGAAAACGCGTTTGCGGAGCAACGTCTTTGTAACGAGTCTCAGGGAGTTCGACTCGCATCGTGATCATGCGATCGGGATTGAAACCCGGCTCGACGGAACGCAGTTTCCAGAAAGTCTTGATTAGCAGACCAGCGCCAACGAGAAGAATGAGCGCAACTGCAAGCTCGGCAACTACAAATATGCTGCGCAGTCGTTGTCGCGCACTTCCGGCGGTGGCGCTGCGACCACCTTCCTTGAGCGCGTCACCAGCTCGACCACGCGAAGCGGCCCACGCCGGCACGAGACCGAAGATCAGTCCGGTCAGGATCGAAATGCCGAGTGTGAAACCAAGAACACGTCCATCGACTCCGATCTCGGAAAGGCGTGGCAAGTTATCGGGCTTGAACGAGACGAGGAGTTTCGTGCCCCAGAACGCAAGCACGACGGCCGCGGCGCCACCGGCGAGTGATAACAACAAGCTCTCGGTGAGCAACTGGCGCATCAGGCGCCAACGCCCCGCGCCGAGCGCCCCGCGAATCACGAACTCGCGTTGGCGCTCGGCGGCACGGGCCAGCAACAAATTGGCGAAGTTTGCGCACGCGATCAGCAGCACAAAGCCGACGGCGGCAAAGAGGATGAACAACGAGCGTCGCGTCTCACCGACGATCCGCTCGTGCAGTGCGAAGAGGACGGTGTTGCGATTCTTGTTGTCGGCTGGATATTGCGCGGCGAGGTTCTGATCGATGACCTGCATTTCCGCGCGTGCCTGTTCGATCGTGACGCCCGGCGCCAGCCTGCCGTACGTCTTCAGGAAATGAACGCCGCGGAAATTTGCGGCGACGGGGTTTGAGACATGCACCGGCGTCCATGCTTCGGTGCTGTCACGCGGCGTGACAAATGAGGCGGGCATCACACCGATGACGGTGTACATGTTGCCGCTGAGCGGGATTGCTTTGCCGACGATCTGCTCATCGCTGTTGAACTGTTTGACCCACAAGTTGTGGCCCAACACGACGACGAACGGCGCGCCGTTCTTGTCGTCTTCGCTCGTGATAAAACGCCCGCGCTCGGGTCTGACTCCGAGTGTTTCGAAGAAGCCGCCGGTCACTTGCCCGATCTGGAATTGGACCGGTTCCCCACCGCCGGTGTAGGCCAACGGCTGCATGACCATGCCGCCGAGCCTGCTGAACGTCTTGCTCTGCGACTCGACGTCTGCAAGGTCGAGCACCGACTGGTTGAATCTGAAGCTGATCAAGCGCGACGGATCGTCGTAAGGCAATGGACGCAGGAGGACGGCGTTGATGACACTGAAGATGGCGGAGTTAGCGCCGATGCCGAGCGCCAGCGTGAGCACCGCGATCACAGTGAACCCCGGGTGCTTCAACAGGCTGCGCATTCCGAAACGGATGTCTTTGATGATCGAATCCATCATGATATCTCCAACTGGGCGTCTCCTTGGAGTGCGGCGGCCTGGCGCCGCTTTGGTAGCGCGCGAAGCGCGCAAAACTTAAGTCAAAATCAGCTGCGCTCCGCACAGGAACAAAGCGGCGCCAAGCCGCCGCACTCCAAGGAGGCGCCCGATTACTCGTTGCGTAATGCCACGAGTGGATTGACCCTTGTAGCGCGGCGCGCGGGGATGTAGCAGGCGATCAGCGCCACCAACACCAGCACCAGCGTGATCGCCGCAAACGTCAACGGATCGTTCTCACCAACACCGAAGAGCAAGCTTCTGAGCAAACGCATCAACGCAAACGCTGCGGCCAGCCCAACCACGAGCCCGACACCAATCACAGCCATTCCCTGCCCCAGGATCATCTTCAACACATCACCAACCTGCGCGCCGAGCGCGAGGCGAATGCCGAGCTCGTGCGTGCGTTGCGTGACCGTGTAAGCAGTGACGCCGTAGATTCCGGCAGCGGAAAGGGCCATCGCGACAGCACCGAACAGCCCGAGCAGAAAGAGATTGAAACGTGGCTGCGTGATGGACTCGCTGACGATGTGGTCCATCGTCTTCACATCTGACACGGGAACGGATCTGTCCACCTCGTTGACCGCCTGTCGCACTGCAGCACTTAAACTCGACGGCTCAACAGTCGAACGAACCACGAGCGACATGGCGGGCCAGAGATCCTGTTGCGCCGAGAAGTACAATTCGGCGGTGGGCTCTTCGCGCAGCTCCAGACTGCGAACGTTTGCGACGACCCCCACAATCTCAAACCATCTCGGTTGGCCGTTTGCGTCCGTACCTCCGAAGGTGATTCTCTTCCCTACTGGATTTTCATCAGGAAATATTTCGTGCACCAGTTGCTGGTTGACGATCATCGCGCGCGGCGCGTTTTCATCATCACGCTCCGTGTAAGCACGGCCTTGCAAGACCGGAATGCCCATCGCGCGAAAGTAGTTCGGACTGACCACGCGATAGTTCACACTGGGCCATTTGTCGGGCGTGGTGACTGGCCGTCCTTCCACGCGGAAACCCGACGTCGGCCCCTTGTACAAAGGCAGCGTATTGATGACACCGGCATCCTGCACACCGGGAATGGCGCTGACCTTCTCGATCACCTTGTTATAAAACTTCGCGAGATCAGCGTCGTTGACGTAATTTGTCCCTGAAGGTGTGAGTCTTGCGGTCAGGACCTGTTGCGCGACAAATCCAGTATTTACTGACTGGAGACGCAGAAAACTTCGGAACAGCAAGCCAGCACCGGCAAGCAACACAACCGACAAAGCTACTTCGACCACGATGAGCGCTTGTCGAAAACGACTCTGACGCCGGCTTCCCGCCGCACCGCGACCAGTCTCTCTGATCGATTCCTGAATGTCGGAGCGCGAGCTTTGCAGCGCGGGAGCCAGGCCAAAAAGTATTCCGGTGAGTATTGACGCGGCGAAGGTGAAACCGAGAACGCGCAGGTCGATCTGAATTTCGTTCAGCCGCGGGAAATCCTGCGGCAACAGTTTCGTGATCGCAGCCAGTCCCCAGAACGCGATCAGCAAACCAGCAGCACCGCCGGCGAGCGCGAGGATGGTGCTCTCGGTAAACAACTGCCGTATTACGCGCCAGCGCGACGCACCGAGCGCGGTGCGAATCGCCATCTCTTTCTGTCGCGATGCTCCGCTTGCGAGCAGCAGATTCGCGACATTCGCACAGCCGATGAGCAACACGAACGTAACGGCGCCGAGCAGTAGCCAGAGCAGTTTGTTTGTATCACCGACGAGGTGCTCGTGCAGTGAGACCACTCGATTGAAGCGCGTATTGTTAGTGTCAGGATATTGTTGTCGCAGTCGCGCAGTGATCGTCTCCATTTCACTCGCAGCCTGCGGCACCGATACGCCGGGGTTCAACAACGCGACGACCGTTAGGTAACCCATGCGGCGCGTTTGCGTCACGTCCTGGCCCGGGTACAACTCGGGCACGAGTCGCAGCGGAGGCAACCACAATTCGGTCTTTTCGGGATATTGAAAACCCGGAGGAGCAATGCCGATCACGGTGTAGTTTGTGCCATCGAGCGTGATGGGCTTTCCTACGAGGGAAGGATCCGCACTGAATCGTCTATGCCACAGCGCGTCGCTCACAACGACGACCGGCTCATGTCCCGCCTGTTCATCCTGAGAAACAAACAATCGCCCGTACTGTGGCGTGATTCCGAAGACATCGAAGAAGTCAGCATTGGTTTGGGCGAGATCGATCCGTTCGGCATGGTCTGAGAGGGCGAGGTTTGTCGTGGTGGTCTTGATCGCGGCGAGGTGTTCGAAAACAGTGTTCTGCGCGCGCCAGTCGAGGAAGTTGGCGGAGGTCGACTGACCTCGTTTGCCTTCCGGATTAACTTCCTGTATGGCGACGATGCGCTCGGCGTTGCGATAAGGCAGCCGGCGCAACACAACACTATTGACGACGCTGAAGATCGCGGTGCTCGCGCCGATGCCCAGCGCGAGCGTGATCACGATGATGGCCGTGAACCCCGGATGCTTCAACAACCCCCGCAGGCCGTAACGAATGTCTTTGATGATCGAATCCATGGTTTTTAATAAGTCCAATTGGTCCTATCGGTCCTATTCATATCTGAGCGCGATCAGCGGATCGACCTTTGTCGCACGCAGCGCGGGTACGATGCATGCGAGGAAGGCAACCGCTAACAACAGCACCACCACCACACTGAACGTCAACGGATCTCTTGCCGTGACCTGGAACAACAACGTCTGCATCGCTCGCGTAAGCAGATACGCGCCGACCAACCAGAAGCTGTTCGCGCAGGGAAACGAGACGCAGGTGTCCATGAGTCCATTCTTGTGCCTCTCCTTCTGAGGCTGCTACTCATATCTCAACGCGTTCAGCGGGTTGACGCGTGATGCGCGTCGTGCAGGCAGGTAGCCTGCAAGCATCGCCACCACCGCCAGAACAATCGCTGCTCCCACGAGTGTGAGAGGATCCGTCGGGCTCAAGCCAAACAGTTGCGTCGAGATCAAACGTGCCCCGAGCAACGCAGCCGGGACACCCAAAATAAGTCCGGCTAATACGAGGTAAAGTGTCTCTCGCAAAATCATCCACGCGATGCTGCCGCTGCGAGCGCCGAGCGCCATGCGAATGCCAATCTCACTCGTGCGACGCGCGACGCCCTGGGCCATCACGCCATACAAGCCGATGCACGCGAGTATCAGTGCGAGCGCGCCGAAGAAACTCACTAGCTGCGCGATCAAACGTTCCTGGCTCAAATTCTGACGCACCTGATCGGTAAGAGTGGTAACGCCGAAGATTGGAAGTTTGTCGTCGATCTGGTTGATCATCTGCCGCACTTGCGGCGTGAGCGGATTCGGATCGGACTGGGTGCGAATGTGAATCGTCGCCTGGTAGGCGCTTTCGTCCTGTACCTGAAGAATCGGACGATAGACCGTCGGCCCCGGTTCCTCGCGCACGTCCTCGCGTTTGATATCACCGACGACGCCGACGATCTCGACTGTAGCTCCTTTGTCGCTGTCTTCGTCGAACGTAAACGTGCGGCCAATCGGATTCTGATCTTTGAAGTAGTGCTCGGCGAACGCTGAATTGACGACCGCGATCAGTGGCGACGAAGGCGTGTCGCGTATCTCGATGTCACGACCTCGCAACAGCGGCATTCCGAGTGTCGCGGCATAGTTTGGCGTCGTTAAGATGCGCTCGGTATTGACATCTTCGCCGGGCTGTGGCGTGTAGCCAAAGACCTTGACGGTGCTGCTCCGGCGCGTGCCGCTGACCGGTGAGTACGATGCGATCGAAACGTTGCGCACCTGCGGCAGTGAGCTTAGCCGCTCGACGATTTGCTGGTAGAGCGTGGCGAGTTCCGTTGGCTTGTATCCGGCGAGACGCGCATCGATGCCGAGCACCAGCACGTTGTTATGATCGAATCCGAGATCCTCGCTCTGAAGTTTTATCAAGCTGCGCGCGAACAACCCGCCGCCGGTGAGCAGGACCATCGATAGACCAACCTGCATCACTACCATCAACGACGACAAGCTGAGTCGCATGAAACCGGCTCTCATGCGGTTCTTCTCTTTCATCGCCGACGAAAGGTTTGTGCGGCTGGCTTGGATTGCAGGAATCATTCCAAACAAAACACCGGCGAGGATGGATACACCTCCAGTGAACGCGAGCACTACGGCATCTGGTCGAGTATTGAGCGGGGCCTCTTTGGCAACGAGCCCAACGAGGCCGCTAACGGCCCACTGCGCCAACAGCACGCCGCAGATCCCGCCGAGTCCTGCCAGCAGCAAGCTCTCCGTAAGCAGTTGGCGAATGATGCGCCAGCGTGTTGCGCCAAGTGCAAGGCGCAGAGAGATCTCGGCTTTGCGTGCAGCCGCGCGTGACAGCAGTAAACTGCCGACGTTCGCACACGCGATCAGCAGCACCATGCCGACGATGGCCATCAGCATGTGCAATGGCGTCGAATAGAGATTGCGAAGGCTGGAGATCCCGCCTTGTCCTTCGACGAGTGTCGCGTAGGTGTTTTGAATGCCTTGCTGTCGCTCCTCAGTCAGCTCGTTGCCCGCTTTCTCCGTCAGGAATTGTTGCAAGGCGAGGTTAGTGGTCGCTTGTGCCTGGGCCATGGTTGTGCCGGGCTTCAAGCGTCCCATCACCATGAGGAAGTAAACCTGATCGTTCGTCAGAAACGATTCGCTCAGCTCTATTTGCGGTTGGAAAGCAAGTGGTAACCAGAAATCGGGCGGACGTCGCACGCGCTCGCCGAAGAACTCCTTTGGAGTGACGCCGACGACAGTGAAGCTCGTGCCATTGATGATGAAGTTCTTACCGACAACTGACGGATTGCTGTTTAGCTCCTGTTCCCAGTAGCGATGACTCATCACCGCCGCTGGTTGCGCCCCCGCTTTGTCGTCTTCGTTTGTCAGCACGCGACCACGTGTCGCGCGCACACCGAGGACTGAAAAGTAATTGCCGGACACGAGTTGGCCGGAGGCTCGCGCTGCTGCTTCCGCGTCAGGCCGGCGCACGCTCAGGCGCGAAGCTCCGCTGCGGAGTGCGGCGATGTCCTGGAACGATTGATTGTGATTGCGGAAGTATTCGTAGGATGCGTATGAGAACAGGCTCCATTTACCAGTCGGTGCCGGGTCTTCGACCGATGTTCCCTCCCCAGTCGCGTCGCTGAAGAGGACCAGCTCTTCCGGCTTCTCGACGGGAAGTGATTTAAGCATCACGGCGTTGACGAGCGTGAAGATGGCGGTATTGGCGCCGATGCCGAGCGCGAGCGTGAGTACTGCAATCGTGGCAAACCCCTTGCGCTTCAGCAGGCCTCTCAGGCCGTAACGAATATCTTTGAATAATGTCTCCATGATAGGTCGTATTGGTCCTATAGGACCTATTCGTATCTCAGTGCCACGAGGGGATCGACTTTCGTCGCTCTTCGCGCAGGCACGTAGCAGGCTATGAAGCCCACCGCCGCGAGCAGCAGCGACACGCTCACAAACGTCAGCGGATCGACTGGCCCAACTTCGAATAACAAACTCCGCATCAAGCGCGTCAACGCAAACGCGCCGGCGACGCCCAGCACCACGCCGATCGCAACCAGCGACATTCCCTGCCTGATCACCAGCACCAGCACATCGCGCGCACGCGCGCCGAGCGCGATATGAATTCCGATCTCACGTGTGCGTTGCGACACTGCAAACGCGAGCACGCCGTATAGGCCGATCGCTGCGAGTATGAGTGCGAGTGCTCCAAACACACTCAACAGCACGACGGCAAAGCGCCGCGTCTCGAGCGTCACGGCAACGCGCTCGTCCATCGTCTTCACGTCGTAAACCGGTTGGTTCGGATCGACAGCCAGCACCTGATCGCGGATCGCGGGCGTGAGTGGACGCGGATCGCCCGAAGTACGGACCACGAGCGTCGAAAACGAGACGTACGCCGGGAGATAAAACGTGCCTTTCAATTCTTCAGTGAGATCTTTGAGCTGTGCGGTCGCGCAGATGCCGACGATCGTCGCGTACGGCCCGTTATCGCTCCAGCTAATACCGCCGCCGAGCGCGTCGCCGTTGGGCCAGAATCGTTTGGCTAACTCTTCATCTATGATGGCGACGGAGTTGGGCGCGAAATAGTTGCCGGCGCGCATGTCTGATGGTTGGAAGTCGCGGCCCTTGAGAATCGGAAGCCCGATGGCCTTGAAGTAATCAGAAGATACGAATGCGTAATCAGCGTGCGGTGGCGGATCGCCGGGATTCGCGTGCCGGCCGCGAATGACGAACATCGAGTTGTCGGCGCCCGGGGTGAACGGAGTCTGGTATGCGGCGCCAGCATGCAGCACGCCCGGCAACGTAGACACACGCGCGAGGACATTGTCGTAGAACGCCGCGACTTTCGTCGCTTTGTCGTATTGCGCATTCGGCAGCGACAGGCGCAGCGTGAGTACGTTCTGCGCGTCGAATCCCGGCTTCACGTCGAGCACCTTCGCAAAACTTCGCACGAGCAGGCCGGCGGAGATCAACAGCACGAGCGCGATCGCCACCTCCGCCACGACGAATGTTCTGCGCAACCACTGACGCGTCCCACTCGGCGAGTCTGTTCGCTCAGATTCTTTGAGAGAGCTGACGAGGTTTGTTTTCGAAGCCGTTAGAGCAGGAACGAGTCCGAAGATCACACCGCAAACAAGCGACGCTCCGAGACTGAGTAACAAGATCCTCAGATCAACCTGAACGCCACTCAGACGCGGCAACGTGCTCGGCGCGAGCGCGAGCAAAGCCTTCGTGCCCCAGAAGGCGAGCAGGATTCCGAGAGCCCCGCCCAGGAAAGCAATGACGAGGCTCTCGGTGAGTAACTGGCGAATGATGCGACCACGACCCGCGCCGAGTGCCGCACGAACAGCGATCTCGTGACTACGCACAGTCGCGCGCGCGAGCAACAGGTTCGCAACATTCGCACACGAGATCAAAAGCACGGCAATGACTGCGCACAACAACACAAACAGCGGACGCCGCACGTCGCTCACGTATTCATCCGTTAGTGAACGGACTTCGATGTTGAAGATATCAGGATCAGAACCGCTGATGTTTCGTGCGACACCCGTCATCACATCCTGCGCGTGCTTGATCGTCGTTCCTTGTTGCAAACGCGCAATCATCGTGTAGACGAGACTGCCGCGACGCTCGGGCGAAAGCTCGCGCGCAGTGAACGCCATCGGCACCCAGAGATCGACGTTGGGATAGATCTCTTCGATTCCTTCCGGCGCGATGCCGATGAGCTGGTAGTTATCGCCGTTGAGCTGGATCGAGCTGTTCAGAACGCTGCTGTTGGAGCTGTAAAGCCGTTTCCATAAAGCGGTGCTCAACACGGCGACACGCTCGTTGCCAAACTTGTCTTCTTCAGGCGTGAAGAACCGGCCCGCGACCGGATTGATGCCGAGCGTCGGGAAGAACGTCGCTGTCACTCGACCCGCCTGCACACGCTCCGGGATGTTCACGCCCGTAAGGTTGAAGTTGCGAGTCACAAAAGCAGCGGTCGATTCGAAGATGTCAGTTTGGCGGCTGTAATCGAGATAGTGAGGACCGGAGACGACAGTGCGCGGAAGATTGAGCTTCGGCATCTGGTTGTGAACGACAACCACGCGATCGGGATCAGCGACGGGCAGCTTACGCAGCAGCACCGCATCAACAACGGTGAACGTAGCAGTCGTCGCGCCGATGCCGAGCGCGAGCGTGAGCACAGCGATCCCGGCGAAGCCTTTCCGCTTCATTAACCCTCTGAGGGCATAGCGAAGGTCGATGAAAAGAGTATTCATTACGCTACTTCCAACTGGACGTCTCCTTGGAGTGCGGCGGCCTGGCGCCGCTTTGTTCCGATCTTGCGTTATCGAGGCCAAAGCGGCGCCAGGCCGCCGCACTCCAAGGAGGTGTTACTCGTACCTTAGCGCGACGAGTGGATCGACCTTCGTCGCACGGCGCGCCGGCAGGTAGCACGCCACAAACGCCGCCACCAGCAAACAAACCGAAACCAAACTGAACGTCAGCAAATCTGTCGGTTGCACACCGACCAGCAGCTTCGCGATAAACCGTGTGAGCGCCCAGGAGCCCGCAAGACCCAACCCGATCCCGACCAGAGCGAGTTTCATTCCGTTATTGACCACGAGCTTCAAAACGTCTGCGGTGCGCGCGCCCAGTGCGATACGAATTCCGATCTCCTGCGTGCGCTGTGTCACGGCAAACGCCATCACACCGTAAATCCCGATCGCCGCCAGCACGAGCGCGATGCCCGCAAAGATCGCCAGCATCACCGACGAAAACGAGTAGATCGCAACCGATGATGAACGCACTTCCTGCATTGTCTTCACGTCAAACACCGGCTGGTCCTTGTCGATGGTCCATACCTGCTGCCTCAGCACGCCCGCCAGTGACGAAGGCTCGACGCTCGTGCGCGCGACCAGCACCATCGCGTTCCACGCATCCTGGGCGTGCGGCAGGTAGTATTCGGGCGTGACCGGAATATCCAGCTCGTGCTTCACGTCTTTGACAACGCCGACGACTTCCATCCACGGCGCCTTCTCGATTGGTCCATAGAAGCGAATGCGTTTGCCGATTGGATCCTGTCCGGGCCAGTGCTGCCGCGCGAGCGTCTCGTTGACGATGACGACCCGCGGCGCGCCCGCTTTGTCCTGCTCCGTGAACGCGCGGCCACGAACGATCGGGATATCCATCGTGCGGAAGTAATCAGGTGTGGCGACGCGGTAACGGCCGTTCTGCTCCTGTCCGGGCGCGGGCTCCGGCTCGCCTTCGACGAAATAAGAATTCGACGAGTTTGAACCACCAAGCGGCAGGTAATTCACGACCGCGGCTGACTCGACACCTGGCTGTGCTTTCACACGTTGGACCAGATCGTTGTAGAACGCCGCACGCGCCGGCTCGTCTTTGTACTTAGCGATCGGCAACACGAGATTCATCGTGAGCACGTTGTCAGGATTGAAACCGGGATCGGTCCTGAGCAGTGAAAGAAAACTGCGCGTCAGCAGTCCCGCACCGACAAGCAACACGAGTGAGAGCGCAACCTCGAAAACAACAAGTGAGCTACGCAGCCGGTGCGACGTGCTCGTCGCTCCCCGCGATCCTTCTTTCAACGAACTGTTGAGGTTCGGCTTCGACATCTGCAAAGCCGGCGCGAGGCCAAAAACAATGCCGCTAACGAGCGAAAGTCCGAGCGTGAATAACAGCACGGTCGGATTGATACCGAGCTGGTACCAGCCGGGCGCATACTTCGCCGCGTCGCCGGGATTCGCTGCGCGCAGCGCGTCGACACCCCAGAAACCGATCAGTATCCCGAGCGCGCCGCCGATCAACGCGACGATCACGCTCTCAGTCAGCAACTGCCGCACGATGCGCCAGCGGCTCGCGCCCAATGCAGTGCGCACTGCGATCTCTCTTTGTCGTCCACTCGCGCGTGCCAGCATGAGGTTGGCGACATTCGCGCATGCGATCAGGAGAACGAAACCAACGGCGGCCATCATCACCCAGAGGGCGGTGTCGTATGTGCGCACCGTGTCGGCGACGATCGGAAAAACAGTCGCGCCCCAGCCTTTGTTCGTTTCGGGAAACTGCTGTTCGAGCCGGGCGCTGATGTTGTCGATTTCAGCCTGTGCACTGGCAATCGAGGCTGACGATTTGAGCCTGCCGATAACGTAGTAACCATGGCCGATTCGGTTCTTCATCAGCTCCGGCGTGAGGGGCAGCGGCGCGTAAACTTCGGCGCCTTTCGGATAGTTGAAACGCTCCGGCATCACGCCGATGACTGTGCGCACGACGCTATTGATCGTGATCGTCTTGTTGACGATGTTGGGATCCCCGCCGAAGCGTCGCTGCCAGAGACTGTGCGTGATCACCGCCACCTGGTCCTTGCCCGGTTGGTTTTCTTCGGGCAAAAACGTGCGGCCCATAATTGGCTTAATGCCGGTGGTATCGAGAAAATTCGCGGTGACGAGAAATCCCTGGATGCGTTCCGGCGGATCGACACCGGTGAGGTTCGCGCTCCACCAACGATAGAGTGCGAGTTGTTCAAATGATTGTGTTTGCGATTGCCAGTCGAGATAGTTTGCGATCGCGACTTCGTTGTGCGTGACGCTTCGACTGGGCAGCTTGTCCCAGACGGCGACGACGCGATCGAGCTCAGGGAACGGCAGCGGTTTCAGCAGGAGTGCGTTGACGGCACTGAAGATCGCGGTGTTGGCGCCGATGCCCAATGCGAGGGTGACGACGGCGATGAGGGTAAACGTCGGCCGCCTTAAGAGATTTCTCAGTGCGTAGCGAATATCGCCCATGAGCCTCCTTTTGAGCCGCGATGTTGTAGCTAACTAGCGATCAAAACCATCAGCGTGGCGTCGTCGTCGAAGTTGCCGTCGCAAAACTCTGTGACCTCATCGAGAATTAGTGTCCGTAACTCAGCCGCGTTGCAACCGCTGTACGATCGCAGGCACTCCTGCAAACGCGCGTCGCCAAACTCGTCGCCATCGGCATTACGTGCTTCGGTGACACCATCGGTGAACAGCAACAACTTGTCGCCTTCGTAAAGCTGAATCTCTTGTTGTGTGAAAGTTGAATCCGGAAAAGCGCCGAGCACGCGACCGCCCTCGTCGAGCCGGATGCATGCACCATCGCGACGCACGAGCATCGGCGGGTTGTGTCCCGCATTCGTAAACGTCAGTTTGCGTGTGGCAATGTCGAGCTCGCTGTAGAAGCAGGTGATGAACTTTCGCAGCGGCGTGTTACCGCACATCAGCTTGTTCAACTTCCCGCAAAGCACACTCGGTGAGATGCTTTCTGAAGCCAGAGACTTCAATGCCGCCTGCATGTTCGACATCAACAACGCCGCCGGAAAACCTTTCCCCGCCACATCAGCAACACACAACGCCGCGTGCGAGTCGTCAAACTTGAAAGCCGCGAGATAGTCGCCGCTCACACCGCGCGCGGGCTGCCACGCGTTGGCGATACTGAAGCCGTGCAGGTGCGGCATCTTGCGAGGCATCAGGCCACGTTGAATCTCGCGCGCTTCTTCGAGGTCGAGTTTTAGCTGGCGCTCACGACGCTGTGTCGTAGCTTCACGATCGCGCTGTCGCCTGCCGTAGTCGATCTGGGTCTTTAGCTTTCGCAGCAAGCGGGAGTTTTCCCAGGGCTTCTGCACGAAGTCGCGCACGCCGAGTCGCATCGATTCGACAGCGAGATCGACAGTGGCCCAGGCGGTCATTACCACGATCGGCAAGTCGTGATCGAGCGCGTGAATTCGCTCGATGAGATCCAAACCTTCTTTTCCTGACGTGGTGTCGCGCGCGTAGTTGAGATCCATCAGGACGAGATCAAACTTCTCGTGCTGGATCGCATCGAGCACCGCCGCTGGTGAATCGGCTGCTTCGGTCTGATAACCGGCGCCTTTCAACAGCAGCCGCAGCGCGGCCAGGACATCCGGCTGATCATCAGCGATGAGTGTGCGGGGAGCTTGTGCTACTGCTACCGTATTCATCTTGGTTATCCTGAAAAAATCTTGTAATCCTGTCTAACTGTGGACACACTCCTAGCGTCAACGTAGATTCTACGTTCGTAAAAATCATCTTCTGAGCAACTACAGGGAAACTAAACCAGGTTCGACACCCGGGAGCCTTAACCTACCGCGATCTTTTGCTCCCGTTCCGGATTAACGATCCATCCATCCTCAAGCCGCACGATGCGATTGCCATACGTGGCATTTGTCTCCGAGTGCGTTACCTGAATAATGGTGGTGCCCTCTTCATTCAACCGCTTGAACATGTCCATGATTTCCTTGCCCTGGGCCGAATGAAGATTCCCAGTCGGCTCGTCGGCGAGGATAATCCGCGGACTCGCAACCACCGCACGAGCGATGCCCACGAGCTGTTGCTGGCCACCTGAAAGCTGAGTTGGGAAGAGATCTTTCTTGCCTACCATCTGAAAACGATCGAGCGTATCGCAAACGATCGACTGCCGGTCTTTCTTACTCACATCGCGATAGGAAAGCGGCAGCTCGAGATTTTCGAAAACGGTCTGATCGTCGAGCAGGTGATAGCTTTGAAAAACAAACCCGATGTTCTGGTTCCTTAGCGCGGCGCGCTTTTTTGCGTCCAGCTTGTGGACTGGAACGTCTTCGAAGTAATACTCACCGGTCCACGACTGGTCATGCATGCCGAGAATGTGCAGTAGTGTCGACTTCCCTGCTCCCGATGGGCCCATGATCGACACAAACTCACCCGGCTTGATGTCCAGATCGATCCGACGCAGCACGTAAGTCCGCGTCGGTCCGTGTGGGAACGACTTCTCAACGCCGCGCAAACTGATCATTGAATCGCTCCAAAGCCGCTCTCGGCCAGTTCGCGTTTCGCTTCCTGAATCTCACGACGATCGGCGCCTGCTTCTTCTTCGACAATCAAGCCGTCGAACAAGTGCACGATGCGATCTGCGTGCTGCGCGTAACGCGGGTCGTGCGTCACCATGCAGATGGTGGCGCCGGCGCGGTGCAATTCACGCATCAATTCCATCACGGCCTCGCCGTTGGTCGAGTCGAGGTTTCCGGTCGGCTCGTCCGCCAGCAGGATGCTCGGCTGTCCACCGACTGCACGTGCGACTGCGACGCGCTGTTGTTGACCGCCGGACAACTGGCTGGGAAGGTGCTTCGCACGATGCGCCATGCCGACGCGCTCGAGCGCTTCCGTGACTCGCTTCTTGCGCTCCGAGGAGCTTATGCCGCGGTAGGTCAACGGGAGCTCAACGTTCTCGTAGACGGTCAAGTCGCCGATCAGGTTGAAGCTCTGGAAGATAAAACCAACTTCGCGGTTCCGAATTCTGGCTCGCTCCGAAAGCGAAAGGTTCTCTACCGGATGGCCGTTGAGGATGTACTTACCGTCAGTCGGCGTATCCAGCAGGCCCAGGATCGAGAGAAGTGTGGATTTGCCGCAGCCCGAAGGTCCGGCGATGGAAACGTATTCACCCTGTTTAATGTCGAGATGAATACCTGAGAGTGCGTGTGTTTCAACCTCATCTGTGTAGAAGACCTTCTTCACATCAGAAAGGTGAATCAGGGGCTCGGAAGAACTCATCATTAGCTCCTTAACGAATTTGTGTATAGGATCTCTTTAAGTGAACACCGCAGACCGGGCTTTTGTGCCTTTTGTGGCTTACTTCACCGGACGCGGATGCGGTTGTAACTATCCAGCGCCGAAGTATCGGAAATAATGACCTGGTCGCCTTCCTTCAAGCCGTCGAGAATCTCGATCTGGCTGACGGAGTTGCGTCCGAGTCGTACAGTCCGGCGCTCTGCTTCGCTACCGTCGGGGCTTAGCACAAACATACCAATCGTTTGCTGTGCCTGTCCAAAAGCCGGACGGCCGACTTTCAAAACGTCTTTCAGGCGCTCCAGCTCGATTGTTCCGTCCACACTCAGGTCGGGACGTGCACTCGGCGGCAACGGACCAATCAGGGTTGCGTCAATTTCAAATGTACCTTCGCGAGCGGCCGGGTCGATGCGCGAGACTGTTCCCTGGATCAAACCGTTGCGCGTGTCGACGATCACGGGCTGCCCGATGCGGACGCCCGAGATCTGCGTTTCAGCCACTCTCAAAACAGCCTTCAGTGAAGCCGGATCGGCCACGCGTGCGATGTTGGTTCCAAGTGAAACCTGCTGGCCTTCGGTCACGACGACTTGCTGGAGCACGCCGCCGCTTCCCGCGCGCACTTTCAGTTGATCAACCTGCTGGCGTCGCAGCGCGGCAAGTGCGCGTAACTGATCGAGGCGCGACGCGGCCGCATTCAACTGTGCCTTCGTCGATTTCGCGGCGACCGCGAGTCGTTCCTGCTCGACTTTGAGCCGGTTCGCAAGGTCCTGAACAGTCACACGGGAAATCTTCAAGGTGATATCCGCTACCAACCCTTCTTTTCCGAGCTTTTCATCGGCGTCGAGTTGTATTTTCGCCTGGCTGTATTGCGCGTTGATGGTAGCGATTGCGGACTTTTGGGTCATCGTGTCGCTTTCGAGCTTCACCTTCAGGTTCTCTAAGTCGGCCTCAGCCGCTTTGACCTGAAGGGTAGTGTCCGATGCTTCCTGTGTGAGTTGTGGATTTGAAAGCTCAGCGATGACTGTTGATGGATCAACTTCGACGCCCGCCTTCAGAAGAATTTTCTCGACACGGCCATCAGCCGGCGCCGGCACCCAGCGAGTCAATTCCGGCACAAGCGTGCCGTTGCCGCGCACGTCGCGGATCATCTCGCCGCGTTTGACCGTCTCGATGACCGCGGTTGAGCGGTCGAGCGTGGGTGCGGCGGGCTTCAGCTTCGTGAGGCCGTAGGTGATACCTCCGATCGCGGCGATTCCAACCACGATCATGATGATGGTGCGAATATTCTTCTTGATTTTCGATTTAGGGGCTCGCTTGATGTCCATAGTGCTTTACTTCAACGAAAATTTTTGGAGAACCATAATAGCCATTTTTGAGAGAGCGGCGATGCGCGCGCGAAGAATGAATTGAACGAGCTAGCTACAGACTTCACGCACCCACTAATACAGTTCTCCGCCATGGCGCGATTCAAAGCCTGTGCCAGCAGCGGAATGGCCCCTATCTTGAGCCTGAAATGTTCGAAAAACAAGGGATTTGGGACGGTCTGGGGGTAAGGGATGCTCGCAAACTCGGATCGAGGTTCGAAAAATCGTAAGAGATCGTTTCGCTAGCGGGACTTCGGAATCCCACTTTCGAAATCGCATCAGAGTCCTGTTAATACTGTTAAATCATGGGATCCTCCTCTCAGGATGTGGTGTGACAAAGGTTCAGGGTAAGATTGACAAGCAGGACCAATCAAGGCAGAATCCCTCCCGGCAATGGCCCCAGGCCCGAAAAGGTCACCGTATGGTGGCTTTCCCGAGAGGGATAGGGCCGGGGTCGACTTTTATTGTGGCCAAACTTGCACGTAAATCTCGCGGTGCGCGATCAGCTTTCGATACTCGCGAGCATCCTTCTTTCCGCTAAAAGACCTCGCCAACGCGCCAACAACCATGTCAGCCAGTTGTAGAAGATTGTTCTTTGTCGAATTCTGTGTGCCGACCTTTTTAAGAAAACATTTGCCAGAAGTATCTTTTAGCCGGCGAACGAGGTAGCTCTTTAACTCACGTCTAAAATTCTTGGGACCACTCTCGTCAATGACGACGATAGCGTCGCTTAACCGAGGCCTTGCCTTTTCAAACACTAGGCCACAAGCGTACTCGTACAATGACTCTTTGATCTGAAGTTGGAATCCGGTCAGCTTCGTTTTGTCAATGACAATGCCGAAATAAAAGAAATTGTAAGGCGCAACAGCTTCGAGGAACATGTGACGGTAAGCAGGCTTCATCTTGTTGAAGTGAAACTCGAAATTGCCTGGAAGCCCCTGTTCTTTCCGCAGCAGCGAAATCCGATCATCTGCTGCTAACGCCTCGTCGTGATCTTCGAAACCTACAAGCACAACATTGAAGTATTGTGATGCTCCGGCATCAATCCTCAAACCAGGGTCACCGGACTCATCTATAAATATCAACATGATCAACTCCCACGTATCGACGCTTTGCCACTGAGTAGTGAGGTGGCAAAGTGAGATCGCATCAATCACCGCAATTCAAATTACGGCCGTAGATCACAGATTCGGTTTTGGCAGGGGCGTGAGAACCGTCCGATTGTGCCACAAAGAAGCACCAAACGCTTAGTTGAACTTCTTAACTGCCAGTCGTTCGCTGGCCCGTGGTGGGAGTGTGCAGGCTGAGGCGGGTGCGCATGCGCTGCTGCCAGGCGCTCTGCTTTCCTTCGCCTTCTTCGATTTGCGCCCAGACGTGTGATAGCGATTCGCCTCCGAGTTGGCGCATTTTGACGTAAAGCAATGCCGGGACGATGGAGATCAGGGGGACAATAAAGATGTGTAAAAGATCAATAGCCTCCTGAAACACGTGCGCAGAAATTGTGTTCTTGTCGGCCTTCGATCGTCCTATCATGAAGCCCACGATAAAACTAACTATCGCCGGGATTAGAAACTGGACAACCGCAACTATGATGACGGTCTTCCACGAACGCGACGCAAGCTCGCGTGCGCGTCGCATTGCGGCTTTGCCCTGTAGTCCTTCGATGAGCACTACCGGAGCATAAAGCGAGTAGCGCATCCAAATCACCATGCCGGGAATAACCAGCAGGATCATCCCGAAGAAAAACCACAGTGTCACCCGAATCATCGTCTTGAGAAATGGGCGCCAGCGTTTCCGTAAAAGCACGAACGCCTCGCGCAGCTTCACTGGCCGCAAGGGCGCCGCGGTCAGTTGTACGATGATTATTGCCGTCACTCCAGAGATAACGGCCGCGGAAATAGTAGTCGCTACAAACTTCAACAAACTCAGAATCGCGATAATACATACCATCACCACCTTGTTGAACATTGCCACGGGTGGCCAGCGCCGGTACAACAGAAACGTAACGACCAGCAGAATACTGGTGACGATCATCGGAACGTGCGCGAGCAGGCTAAGCTTGAAAAACTTCGGAAAGTATTCGCTGTAAAGCGCAAAAGCACGACGATACAGAGCTCCGACTCCTTCGCTTTGCGCGCGCAGTGCACTCCCAAACGCAAACGCAGTTTGCGGCCGCTCCGCAGAGTTCTTCGATAACGCAGACATCACCACACCGGCCACACGTTTCGGAATCTTCAATCCACGTTCACGAAGATCTTTCGGCTTCTGCTCGCGATGCGCACGCATGACGGTCGAAGTGTTACCAGCGAATGGCGGCTCGCCCGCGAGCATCTGGTAAGCAATTACACCAAGACTATAAATGTCTGAACGCGTGTCGACGTGCCCACCACCACATTGCTCAGGCGACATGTAAAGCGGCGTGCCCATGATCGCACCGACACGCGTCAACGCAGCACCCTGCGGAGAAGTCGCGATGTGCTCTGTGTGTCGTCCCGGTCCGCGTGTTTCCTGATCAAAGAGCAACGTGCCGTCGTCATCGGCTGCATTGTCAGTGTGATTGAGCAGAGGATTCGTCAGCGGATCCTGAAGAACTGTCCCGACGCCTTGACCTTTGACTTCAAAGTGCTGCGTACCGGCTTCGTCGCCGGCAGGTCGCATCAGCGTGTCAGTCTCGAGCTGTGCACCAGCGAGTGCCGCCGCCGCATCGTCGATGATCGTGACTGCCGGATCGTCGTCAGCCTGCGGCGCACCAGCCTCACCGAGTTTCGCGATACCGAAATCGAGGACCTTGACGCGATAGCTGCCGAGACGATTCGGTTCGAGCCAGATGTTGTCAGGCTTCAGGTCACGATGGATGATGCCCTGCTGGTGTGCTTCGTGAACGGCGGAACAGACCTGATCGAGAATGTCCGCGACCCACTCGAGCGGCAGGCGCTTCTCCTCCGCCAAAACGTCGCCGAGGGTGCAGCCGTCGAGATACTCCATCACGAGGTAAGCGACCTGACCGGTTTTCACGCGCGTAAAACCGAAGTCAGTTACATCAACTACGTTCGGATGGCGCAGGCGACCCGCCGCACGCGCCTCGCGCTTGAAGCGCTCGACGAATTCATTGTTGCGCATAAACTGCGGCGAGATGAGTTTTAGCGCGACATAACGTTCGGTGCCCAGGTGTGTGGCGAGGTAGACGGCGCCCATTCCGCCCCTTCCGAGCAGATGTTCGAGGCGGTACTTCTCGTCAAGCACCTCACCAACGTATTCTTCGGGTCCCTGCATAAAGCGTTAATGCTAACGCATTTTTAATCACATAAAAACACGAATAATACGGACCCGGCTCTTATTAGTTTCGATCCGTCAACATCCGTGTTCATCCGTGGTTCCATGCCGATTGGCTGTCCGTCCGGTGGTTGCTGTGCGGGCGTGACGTTCGCTTTTTTTGGATCGTCCTGAAAACGCTTGATCTGCTCAATCGAGTAGAACAGAAACGCACGCTGGTTTTCGTCAACCGGAAAACGACTCTGCACTGTTAGCCATGCCTTCAGTTGGTCCAACTTCCACGATGCGATTGCCCGCACCTGATTCAACGCGCGCTCGTTAGCAGCCAGCGCCATCAGATCGGAAAGTATCACCATGTTGACGGTGTGCTGGATCTCACCCGCATAACCAGTTGCCGCAGGTGCTCTCCAGGTTGCAGCGAGTATCTTGTCGAGCACTTCCGTGAGACCAGGATTGCGCGGATCGCGCGCGTGAAACTGGACCAGGCGCGCGGCCCGCTCCTGATTCAACAGAAATCCACTGACGTGATGGGCAATTGCTTCAGCAGGCGCGAGCGCATCAAACACCGGCTGCGTGCGAATGCGAAAGTCTTCGCGTGTGCGCTGGTAGTTCGGCGGCCGTGGTGGAATCAAACGCAACAACGACTCGGGCACTGCAAGCGCATCCGGTTTGATCGTTTCGAGCACCGCAGCAAGCGCGCGTCGCTGTTCATCAGGCGCGACGATCTGCGGATTGCGATCGCCTTTGCCCTTCAGACTGAACGTGTAGTCCTGTCCGCCGACTACTTTCGCAGCCGCTTCGACCTGATAACGGTGGTACATGTAAATCGGGACAAAGACGTCTTCGATCGTCGCGATCGGCGCGCCTTCGCGAATGTTGTTCTCGCCGAAGCGTCGCAGAGCAGCGGCACGTACCTTCATCACATTTCCGAGCTCTTCGATCGCATTCGTACCGTTGTCCCAAAGGTGGGCCACCGAGCTCGCGCTGCCTGGCGGTCGTGCATCCTGGTCGGTCAGGTACATGAGACCGCGTGTGAAAGCGTCGCTCAACGTGCGATCGAGTGCGGCGCTTTCATTTGTTCCGGGCGCAAAGTCCTGGTAGCCGTAAGCAATCGCCACTTTGTCCCACTCACCGATGCCTTTCGCGTACGCGTCAGATAGATCGGGAACTCCGTCCGGGCCCAGCTTCGCGCGCGGTGCCGGATAGTCCATCACTGACGACCGGCCGACGGGACTCGCAGCGTAGTTGTGTTGCAGTCCGAGCGTGTGTCCGACTTCGTGTGCCGAGAGCTGGCGCAGACGCGCAAGCACCATCTCGATTAATTTCGGTGAAGCCGTGTTGGTCTTGTCGTACGGCGCAAGCAAACCTTCAGCAATCAGGAAGTCCTGCCGATCGCGAAGTGAGCCCAGCGAGACGCGTCCCTGAATGATTTCACCGGTACGCGGATCGACGAGCGAGTTGCCGTAAGACCAGCCACGCGTCGAGCGATGTACCCACTGAATCACGTTGTAACGCACGTCCATCGGATCAACGTTCGCAGGCATGACTTCGACGCGAAACGCGTCCTTGTAGCCAATTCCCTCGAATGCCTGATTCCACCAGCGCGCACCTTCAACTAACGCAGACCGCACTGGTTCCGGTGCGCCGCGATCGACGTAATAGACGATCGGCTCCACCGCCTCACTCACACGCGCACTCGGATCCTTCTTTTGCAAACGATGGCGCGCGATAAAGCGCTTCGTGATCGGCTCTTCAATCGGTGTCGCGAAGTCCATGTAGTCGATGCCGAAGTAACCGGCGCGTGGATCGAACACGCGTGGCTTGAACCCTGCCGGCGGCAGTTGCACAAACGAATGACGCTCGCGAACTGTGATCGCTTCCGGTACGGGCACGACTTGTCTGACGTACTGGCCGGTGGGCTCGCCAGTGAACGTCAGCGTCGTTTCGACTTCAGTGTTCTGCGGAAAGTTTTTTGTGTTGGGAAGATAAAACGCGCTGCGCGAATCATCGAGTCGATAAGTTCCCTGCTGCCCGCGTTGGAGTGTTTGCGTCACCTGGTGAACGTCGCGCAGATAAAACCTCGTCGCATCAACCAGAACACTGGTTCCTTCTTCAGCCGCGACCTCGAAACCCCATAACGTCGATTCTGCAAACGCATCACGTACTGACAGGCGCTCGTCGGCGTTGTTACTGATCGCGCGGAAGTTATAGTTCGGCGCGACCAGCAACACGCGTGGTCCAGTCCGATCAAAACGGACGATAGCGCTGTTGCCGAGTTGACCGCGATCGAGACCGATGTCGTTCGAGCCGATACCCGCCGGCAGCGATTCGACGTAGAGAAACTCGGTGTTCCACTTGTCGATCTCGAGCCAGATCTTTCCGGCCTTTGCATCCCAGTAAAACGGGAAGAAGCCCGGAAACTTCTCCATGCCCGCGACCTTCTCGGTAATCGATTGCGGTCTTTGGCCGTGGAGCGCCCCCACGCAAAGCAACACTAGCAATAAGACACTGAGACGTCTCATTCGCAGCTCCCATTTTTGCCGCAGATGAACGCGGATTAACGCAGATCTGCGTTTATCCGCGTACATCCGCGGCAAAATTCTTCATTGATTTTTCCACTCCGGAATGCGCCCAGGTGTCCATGGGGCGCCCGCTGCCTCCAGTTGTTTCTCGAGCTTATCCAGATCGACTTCGATCAATTGTCGCAACTGGCCCAACACGCCTTCGAAGTCCTGCGCGGCGGCGTTGTATTGCGCGATCTGAGTTTGGGTCGGGCGCGAGATTGACATGCGTTGCGCACCGACAACATAACCGATGCGATCGTTGATCGACGGCGGCGTGTTTATGTTCCGCTGTCGCGCTGCTGCGTCACCACTCAACGCCCGCTGGATCTCTGCTGCGCGTCGATCCAACGCAGTCGCTTCATCCACCAGGCGCTGCGGCAACGACGGCGTCTCTGCGATCGCACGCTTGATTGCCGCCAGTCGTGGCCTGAGCGCATTCGCCGCCTGTGTTGCTCCACTTGCTGCCCGTTGCAGACGAATCGCTTTCGTCTGAAACTCCACGAGCGTCGCGTGATCGGAGGTCGACATGTTTTCCTGACCTTCGACCACGACCTGAAACTGTTGTGGTGGACCAAGCTGCGTTACAACACCATCAACTCGCTTCGCCGCTGTGGCTTTGTACGTGCCCGGCATCACGAGTGGACCAGACGGCGGCTCGAAATCGAAATCCGCATCGGGCGGTTGCGGCGTAGCGAGATTCGCAGCCGGATAACGCAGGTCCCAGGTCAGTCGCTGGATACCCGCGCCAATTGGTCCGTTGAGACGACGCACGACGTTGTCAGACGAATCCGTGATCGTGACGATGATCGTCGGCGGTTCTTCTTCTTCCTCAGCACGCAGCTCAGCAGACGTGGGCCAACCGACAGGTTCGTTCTTTCTTTGAGCCTCGCGCTCGCGCTCCTGCCGTTTCTCCTTCTTCGTCTTGATCGCTTCTTTCATATACCACGTGACGGTCGCGCCATAAGGCGGATTGTCAGCGGTGTAGAAGCGCTCACCCTGAAAACTCTTGCCGCGACCGCCAAGCGGCTGCGACTGGATGTACATCAACGCATCCTTCACCGGAAACACGGCAGCGTCCTGTCGCATCGTTTCGGGCTTGATTAGACGCAGTGGTGTGTAGTTATCGAGGATGTAAATGCCACGACCGAAGGTTGCGACCACGAGATCGTTTTCTCGCTTTTGAATATTGAGATCGCGGACAGCGATTGTGGGCAAGCCACCTTTAAGCTGAATCCACTTCTGCCCACCGTCGACCGAGAAGTACAAGCCAAACTCCGTGCCTGTGAAAAGCAGATTTGGATTGACGTGATCTTCAGCGATGGCCCAAACAGGTCCATTCTTCGGCAGGTTTCCAGCTATAGAAGTCCACGTTCTTCCCGCATCAGTCGTCTTCAGGAGATACGGTTTGAAGTCGGCATTCTGGTGGTTCTCAAACGCGACATAAGCAGTGTTTGCATCGTGATTGGAAGTGATGATGCGACTCACGTAGGCCATGTCGCCAACGCCTGGAAACTTCTCGATCTTGCGCCAGTTCTTGCCGCCGTCTTCGGTGATCTGCAACAGGCCATCGTCAGTGCCGACATAGATCAGGCCGTCCTTCTTCTGCGACTCGGCGAGCGCCGAGGCATTGCCGTAGAACGCTGTCGAAGCGTTTTTGGCGACCGCGTCAATACTCCAGATCCTTCCCATCACCGGCAGCTTGTCGCGATCGAGTGCGCGCGAGAGCTGGCCGCTGATCACGGTCCACGTGTCGCCACGATCGTCGCTGCGATAAAGCTTGTCCGAAGCGATGTAGAGACGCGTGTGTAGGTGCGGGCTGATGATGAACGGCGTGTCCCAGTTCCAGCGCGGCGGATCTTCGTTGCGACCAGGCTGAGGCTGGATGCCGATACGCTCGCCAGTGCGCTTGTCGAAACGGACGATCACACCGTGTTGCAGTGACGCGTAAACCGTGTTCGGATCTTCCGGATCGACTTGCGAGCGAAAACCGTCGCCGCCGTTTGTAACAAACCAATCGGAGTTAACAATGCCGGAGGCGCTGCGTGTTTGTGATGGACCACCAAGGCTGAAGTTGTCCTGCGTGCCGCCGTAAACGTTGTAGAAAGGTTTCGCGTTGTCGGTGGTGATGTCGTAAAACTGCGGCACGGGCAGGTTCTGTTTGAAGTCCCAGTTCTGGCCGCGATCGAAACTCTCGTAGATACCGCCGTCACAGCCGACGAGATAATGATCCGTGTTCGCCGGATTGATCCAGATATCGTGATTGTCGACGTGCTTGTTCTTCTCGCCCAGGCGCCGGAGCGTGCGGCCGCCGTCGTCTGAAACCATCAGGAAGACGTTCATCACGTAGATACGTTCGACGTCTTTCGGATCGGCAACGATGCGCGCGTAGTACATCGCGGTCGCGTCAAACTCGTTGCGCCGCTCCCAACTGCCGCCACGATCGCTCGAACGAAAGATTCCGCCTTTGCGATCGGCGGCCTCGACTGTCGCGTAGATCACGTTTGAATCAACTGGAGAGATCGCGAGTCCGACGCGGCCCAGCTCGACTGTCGGCAAGCCCGTGCGGAGTTTGTTCCAGGTGGCGCCGGCGTCTGTCGACTTGTAAATCGCACTCTCCGGACCGCCGTTGATGAGCGTGTAGAAATGGCGGCGACGTTGATACGACGCACAGTAGATCGTGTTTGGATCGTTTGGATCGATGACGACGTCGGTGACACCCGTGTTCTCGCTGATATTGAGAATGTTCTTCCACGTCTTGCCGCCGTCAGTGGTTTTGAAGAGTCCGCGCTCGCCCCCCGGTCCCCACAGTGGGCCTTGCGATGCGATGTAGACCACATTTGAGTCTTTCGGATCGATCGCGATCCGGCCGATGTGTTCCGAAGTTCTAAGACCGACGTTGCGCCACGATCGGCCGCCGTCTTCCGACTTATAAACTCCGTTACCGTAGGAGACGCTGCGCTGGCTGTTGTTCTCACCTGTGCCGACCCAGACAGTGAGCGGGTTCTTTGGATCAAGCGCAATTGCGCCGATCGAGTAAGAGCCTTCGTTATCGAAGACCGGTGTCCACGTGACGCCTGCATTGACTGTCTTCCACACACCGCCTGATGCAACCGCGACGTAGTAACGCGAAATGTTTGTGGGATCGACCGCGAATCCGACAACACGCCCCGAAGTGAAGGCTGGTCCAATCGAGCGCATGCGGAGTCCATTGAACGTCGGTGTTGACATCGGATCGCGTGGTGTTGGTGATGCTTCGGGCGTTGGCGTTGGCGACGGGCTCGCTGTTGCGGTCGGCGAGGGCGATGGTGTCGCCGGCGGTCGCGGTGGCTCCTGCGCAACTACGTGGAGCGGCAGTAGAAACAGAAGCGCGATCACAGTCAATGCGCACGAAGACATGGTCATAAACAAGTTTCCTCTTAGTTGTAATAGAGATGGAGCTTGTAGATCTGTATGAAATCCGGGTTAATCCGTGGCCACAAAAATTAACGCAAATGGTCGCGTAGGAACGCGATTGTACGCCGCCACGCATCAGCCGCGGCTTCGGCGTTATAAACTTGCGGACGCTGATCATTAAAGAATGCGTGATCGGCGCCTCTGTAAATCACCGTCTCGATCTGCTTGCCGAGCGCTTTCACCTCACGCTCTAACGCATGGACGACTTTGGGCGTAACGGACTTGTCTTTCTCACCGTAGAGTCCCAGCACGGGTGCATGCAGGTTCGGCAGATCGGGTTTCACCTTCGGATGTCCCCCATAGAAGACAACGCATGCGCCGATCTTGTCGTTCTTCGTCGCGGTATAAAGTGAGAGCGCGCCGCCCATGCAGAAGCCAACCACGCCGACCTTGTCGCTGGTGACCGAATCCTGCGTCGCAAGATACTCAACCGCCGCACTCAAGTCCCGTTCAGCCTCGTCGATGCGCATGGCCATCATCAGCTTGCCGGCTTCATCAGGTGATGTGGTCGACTTGCCGTGATAAAGATCCGGCGCGAGCGCAACGAACCCCTCATCAGCGAATCGATCGCAAACGTCTTTGATGTGATCGACGAGTCCCCACCACTCTTGAATCACGACGACACCCGGGCCATTGCCCTGCTTCGGTGTTGCGAGATAACCGCCAGTGTTGCCTCCGGCAAACGGAAATTGGACCATTTCACCCATGACTTGTTCTCCTATTCTGTTTCCGTCGATCGCTTTCTGTCGAGCAGCACACCATCCCAGCGATTCATCACGTCGAGATGGATATCAAACTGATCGATCACGCGCATCGTGATGTGATTGATCATGTCGTCGAGATTTTGAGGGTTGTTGTAGAACGCGGGCACGGGCGGAAGAATCACCACCCCCATGCGCGCGAGCTTCAACATGTTCTCGAGATGTATTTCGTTGAACGGCGACTCGCGCACCACGAGGACGAGCTTTCGTCGTTCTTTTAGAATCACGTCCGCGGCACGATGAATCAGGTTATCGCCGAGGCCGTGTGCAATCGCCGCGAGCGTGCGCATGCTGCACGGCGCGATCACCATTCCCAACGTCACAAACGAGCCACTCGAGATCGCAGCGCCCTGCGCACCGATACCGTAACTCTGTGTCGCGAGGCTTTGTACGTACTTCAGTGAATGTGGGGTTTCATGTGCGAGCGTGCGTGCCGCCCACTTACTCACGACGAGATGCGTCTCGACTCCCGACCCGTGCAACATCTGCAAAAGTCGCACACCGAAGATGGTTCCGGTCGCGCCGGTGATGCCGACGATAAGACGCGTGGGCTTTGCTTGTTCCATGCAGCCTCATTTTAGCCACAAAGAGGCACAAAAAGCACATAAACAAAAAGACCGGGACGTTGTACACGCCCCGGCCTTCTCATCGCCCAGAGATTTTTTCTAGCTTACTGCCTTCAACGTCACGTACTTCTCGATCATTCTCGTGATCGATTCTTTACTGGTCGCACCGACTACGCGCTCGACTTCCTTTCCATCGCGGAAAAGAATCAGTGTCGGGATACCCTTGATGCCGTAGCGTTGTGCGGTTGAAGGGTTGTCGTCAACGTTCAACTTCACCACGCTCGCGTTGTCACCATAATGCTCCGCGACAGCCGCTACGGTCGGCGCCAGCATACGGCAAGGGGCACACCATTCAGCCCAGAAATCAACCAGCACCGGCTTATCGGAACCCAATACGTCTTTCTCAAACGAGCTATCGCTCACTTCCTTCAAATGTTCACTCATTTTTAGTTGCTCCTAATTTGTACCCGGCGCTACGCGCTCGGTTCTGTAACTTATTGCCCCTCGCCTTCGAGGAAATTCTTCAGTAGCCGCGCACGCGACGGATGACGCAGTTTGCGCAGCGCCTTTGCTTCAATCTGGCGAATGCGTTCGCGCGTCACGTTGAAGTTCTGGCCGACTTCTTCCAGGGTCCGCTCGTGACCGCCGTTGTCGAGTCCGAATCGCAAACGAATGACACGCTCTTCACGCGGGCTCAACGTCTGCAACACGTCCCCAGCAATCTCGCGCAGGTTTGAAGTAATGACGCGCGCTGCCGGGCTCTCACTCGACTTGTCTTCGATCAAGTCGCCCAGTTGCGAATCACCATTTTCACCAATCGGCGTCTCCAGCGAGATCGGATCCTGCATTAACTTGCGCGCTTTGCGCACTTTGTCGACCGAGGTATCCATCTTCTTCGCGATCTCTTCAGTCGTTGGTTCGCGGCCAAGCTCACGCACCAGCTCGCGCGAAGTGTTCTTGAGCTTGTTGATGACCTCGATCATGTGCACCGGAATACGAATGGTGCGCGCCTGATCGGCGATGGCACGCGTGATTGCCTGGCGAATCCACCAGGTCGCATAAGTCGAAAACTTATAACCACGGCGCCAGTCAAACTTATCGACGCCCTTCATCAAACCGAGATTGCCTTCCTGAATCAAATCGAGGAACTGCAAACCTCGGTTCTGATATTTCTTCGCAATCGAAACCACCAGACGCAGATTGGCTTCTGTTAGCTCGTGCTTCGCCTGTGCCGTTTGCGCTTCGCTGATGGCGATCATCTGGTGCGAACGTTTGATCTCGAGCGGCGACAGGTGATGCTCCATCTCGATGTCTTTCAGACGCTTGCGCGCGGTCGCTACGTGCTTCCGGTACTCCTTTGCCTTGTCGGCCTTCAAACCTTTGCGCTTTAGCTTCTCGTTATTCGACTCGATCTCACGTTCGAGACTGCGCGCTTCTTTGTACACCGCGCCGATCGCGGAGATGAGCCGCTGCCGGGCAGCCTCTTTCAAGTGAAGGCTTCTGATCTCGGTGGCGATCTCCAGACGAGTGCGCGCCAGTTTGCGGCGGTAGCGCAGCAGTTTCTTCGACTTTTTACCACGCGAGGCTTTCAACTCCTCGGCGAATTTCTCAAATTCCTTCAGCCCTCGTTTGTAAAGCCCCCGAATGTTGTTAAGACCTTCGATCGTCCATTGCAAATACTCTTCACTGCGATCCTCGTGCTCCTCAGTTTCCATCTGATCCGAGAAAGCGACGACGTCGCGGATGTTAAGCGAGCCGGCCGCCAGCTCATCACCAATCCGGAAAAGCTCAACGACAGCAATCGGCGAACGTGCAATTGCTTTCTCCGCACGCTTCTGGCCGCGCTCGATGCGCTTCGCGATCGACACTTCCTGCTCGCGCGTAAGCAACGGCACGACACCCATCTCGCGCATGTAAACGCGGATGGGATCCGACGTCTTATCCATCTCGCCGGCTGACAGGTCGAGCTCGACTTCTTCGCTCATCCCCTCTTCGGATTCGACGGCAGACGACGACTCCTCGATCAAAGGCTCCTCGATCTCGGTTTCACTACTGGTGGCTCGCTCGAGCGTCTGTAGTACCTCGTCGATATCCTCAATCGACACGGCGTCGTCCGTCAGTTCCTCACTGAGGTTGACGAATTCGCCCTTGACCGAATTCATGAGCTCGATACCGCTTTGATCTTTTTCAAGCCTGGACAAATTTATTTTCCTTTCTCGCGGTTATTTGCGCAGTTCGGAGGATCCGTTTCCGTTCCCCCGGGGCTTTGCCCCTGCTCGCAGCGCTGGCAAAGCTATCTGCTTCTGTTCGTAGTGCTTCCTCTTCCCGTTTCTCTCCACGATCTTCGATGCCACAGCAGCGCCACAGGGTTTCAAGCGGCGCACGACGTCGTTAATCGTTATGTTTTGCAGTACTTTCTCAACCGCAGTATCAACTTCCAGCAGCACGTCGCCCAAAACGGTCTCAATATTGACGCCGACCGGGCAATCACGACTCGGAGGAGCTCGGTGCAGCGAAAAGACACCGCCATATTCGAGCGCCTGGTAGACGTCGAGCAGGGTGGTGTCGGCCGGGTCATGCGCGAGTCTGGAGCCGCCGAGCGAACCGGTTTGAGACACGACCAGCCCGGCTTCGGCGAGTTCCTTCAGAATGCGCCGGATCACGACCGGATTAGTGTTTACGCTTTCTGCAACCTGTTCGGATTTAAGGGGTTCTTCGCCTGACCAGGCCATCAAACTTAAAACATGAACCGCTACCGCGAACCTGCTATTTGTCGACATATCAAAGCAACCAGGGGACACCGCGCCGCCATTTTGTAACCATTATAGTTACAAATTTGATTTTGTCAACTATTTGTGTGTGTTAGGGTTTAGGGGGTGTGCCGCTGCGGTTCAGCGGATAAGTTAACTCTGCATCCGGGCAAACCTAACTCGCATATCAGTAACTACAATGAAGCTGTTGGCTAACCTATCGGCATATCCTTCGAGCAATCGCCGAAGCACTTCAATTTTATTGGCCGCACGCTCATCTTCAAGCCGCATTAAAATGACGCCATGATGTGGATGGCGTTCCCGATAAACTCTTTCACCAAAGTCCTTATCGTTTGTGATGAGAATCCAACTCTCTGCATACGCTTTGCGAATAACGTCTTGGTCTTCCATTCCGCGAGCATCATCGAACACAGAGAAGATTTCATGCCCCTGGCTATGCAACCACGCCGCAACTCTCGGTCCGGTACATTCGTCCACGAGGAATCGCACTTAAGCAGTCTCAACTGTTAGGGGCATGAAAGCCGTATCTCCCAATGACTTCGTGGCAAATAAAAAACAAGCCTGAATGTCTTCAGGTTTCAACCCCTGATATTCGGCTAAGATTTCTTCAGTTGTGGCCCCATGGGCAAGCAGATTGAGGACATACTCAACCGTCAGGCGAGTTCCCTGGATAATAGGCTTGCCAGCCATTATCTTAGGATTCAGAGTAATTCGTTCGAGCAACTCTTGATCTTTCATAATTTTCCTCCCGCGGGAGATTGTCGCATATTACACTTATATGCGGAGCCAATCTACCGAATCAATTCCCTGCACGCCAAGTCCTCGTACGCCATCATCACTCTCTCCAAATGGTTCCACCAGATGTTTGGATGGTGGCCGGTTTCCCACTGCCAGGGAGGATGGAAGAGTTTTCTGATTACACAAAGGCGGTAGTCGTACCATAACTGTTCCCACGAATAGTCAATTACGCCGTTCTCACAGAGCCGATCGTGGTATTGCCGTAGCAACGGCCGCTCGAGAGACTGGCGCTGGTCGGGGAACCAGAAGAGGGCCATCATGTGGGCGAGGTCTTTCGGTGCGAGATCAATGAGCCAGGTCTGCCAGTCGATAATGCGCACTGTGTCTGCATCCGGATCAAGCGGATACAGCATGTTGCCGATGTGAATGTCGTCATGGACGACCGTATAGGCAGTCGGAAGCATCAGGCGGGCGTAGAGATCAGGCAACGCCGCAAGCACCTCACCATAGATACCACGCCGTTCTTCGCTGAGCCTATCTCCGAGGAAGTTCGTAAACCGAACGACGCGCTCTCCAACGTCCTTTATCCTTCGATCAACCTCGACCTGATCTGGAAGAGACCAGCCAATCACATCCCAAGGCGGACGTCCCCACCACGCGGCATGAACATCCGCCAGCGCGCCAGCTATGAGTTCGCAATTCCTGCGCGATGGCGGCAATTGAGAAGGTGGCTCGCTGTAGTGCGTGCCAGAGACATCCTCCAGGAGAAGGTGCAGCTTGTGTTGCTCTGCGGAAAACACCGCGTCGTAGCAACGCAATACATTCGGAGTATATGGAGCAACAGATTTATAGAAAACTGTCTCCCAACCACCCTCCGGAGTTGAGACGGGATGCACCGGCTTTGAGAACTTCAGGAAGAGACGATCCGGCGCAGATGAGTTGCGAGTATATGAGATCCGGAGACGGGCAATGATTGAGAAGCTCGTTACGCCCGACTCATAGCTAACTTCGGCGACGCGCCCCGCCTTCAACACTCCGCTTTGTCGAAGAACTCGGGTCAACCATGCGGGATTGACCTGGTCAAGGCTGGTGATAAGTTCAGGATCCAAGCGATTCTCCGACAACGGCAACATACTCACCCAAGGTTGTCGCTACGCTCCAACCTTGGGCTGAAATTAGCGAACGCCTTCGGCGTATTCTACTTGATGGCAGGGGTTTTCAGGTCCTGGATGAGGTTGAAGAGGACGTCGACGTCGATGGGTTTGGGGACGAGGGCCAGATAGCCAACCGCCAGGGCGCGCTCGCGGTCTTCTTCGCTTGCATAACCGGACACCGCAATCGCAGGTACCCCGCTCAGCCCGGGAAGGAGGCGAAGTTGTTCGAGGAGTTGATAGCCATCAACGTCCGGCATACCGATGTCTGAAATGATGATATGCGGACGATTCGTAACGGCGCGATTCAATGCCTCCGCAGCCGACGAAGCTGTCGAAACCGAAGCGCCCTCGCGACGGAAGATCGTGCTCAACAGCAGCAACGTGTCCAGCGAGTCTTCGACAACCAGGACTTGCAGTCCCTCGAGCGAGTGATGTTTCGTGTCGACTGTTTCCGGAGCGACCCTCTCCGTCCGTGCCAATTCCATGCGCAACGAAAACGTCGCACCTTTGCCAACACCATCCGACTTTGCTTCAAGATGACCGCCATGCATCTTCGCAAGCGCATCAGCAATCGCAAGCCCGAGACCTAAACCGCCGTGCCGTCTCGACGTCGAACCGTCTGCCTGACGAAAACGATCAAACACATGCGGCAAAAACTCCGGTGCAATACCGACACCCGTATCGACGACCGTAAGCAGCGCCTGTTTTCCATCAAGCTGGGTCGTGACGTTTACCTTGCCGCCGGGATCCGTGAACTTGATCGCATTCGAAACGAGGTTCCACGCGATCTGCTGTAAACGAACCGGCTCGCCCATCACTATCAAACTCGAAGGCCACAACGTCATCGCGATCTCGATGTTGCGCGCAGCCGCGGACGCACGCACCGTATCCACCGCAGCCTTGACCGTTACATTCAGATCCGTCGGTTTAGGTTCGAAATGAAGTTTACCCGTAGCGATGCGTGACGTGTCTAAAAGATCGTCGATCAATCGAGACTGCAACCACGCGTTGCGCTCGATCGCGTCCAGCGCCTGCGCGACACTCTTCTCGTCAAGCGACCCACTGCGCAGGAGTTTGATCCATCCGACTACGGGCGTGAGCGGCGTGCGCAGCTCATGAGAAAGCGTCGCAAGAAAAACGTCTTTGGCACGATTGGCTTCGGCGAGCTCGACGTTGAGCTGTTTGAGCTCGGCGGTGCGCTCTTCGATTCGCTGTTCGAGATCGAGATTGAGCTGTTGCAGATCGGCGCGTGCCTTCTGCTCGGCCAGCATCAGCCGGCGGTGCTCGACACCTCTGCGGATCGTGTGCTTCATGGTTTCGATGTCGCAGGGCTTGATGAGATAGTCGTAAGCACCTTCCTGCAACGCTGCGATCGCCGATTCAACGGACGCAAACCCGGTTAGCACAACTGAAATCGTGAGTGGAGCATGACGGCGAATCTCATTGAGAACGGAGAGGCCGTCCCCTCCTTCCATGTGCAGGTCGGTGAGCACAAGGTCGTAGTCTCTCTTACTCATCAGATCTATGGCCTCGTCACCACTCGACGCGGTATCCACTACGTAGCCTTCATTCTCAAAGATCGCAGCCGTAGTGATGCGCAGACTCTCCTCGTCGTCTACGACAAGCAACCGCGCCGCCTCGGAAAACGGAACGAAGACGCCCGCATCATCGCGGGGCGCGCCGTTTCCTGACTGGTTGAATGATTGACTCATCTGGTCGTCGATTTTGATTCGCTCTTCTGATCCTCGAGAATTGGGGACTCAACCTGAAGCACGATACTAAAAACGGTCCCTCGACCAATTTCACTGCTCACTTCGATGCGCCCACCATGCTGTCGCACGATGTCCTGCGTGACCCACAAACCGAGCCCGGTCCCTTTCTTTCCAGTCGAAAAGAATGGATCGAAGATGCGTGTCAGATCGTCTTCAGCGATACCGACGCCCGTGTCAGTAAGCTGAATCACAATCGACGGCTGCAATGCTTGTTCGTAACGCGAAGTAGAAATCACAATCTCGCCGTCACCTTCAATCGCCTGTTGCGCATTGATGATCAAATTCAGAAACACTTGTCGTAACTGATCCGCACGTGCTTTGATGCGCGGCAGCGAGTCGTCGAACGATTTAGTTATCCTGATGCGGAGTTGCCGCATCTTCTTCTCCAGCAGCACCACCGTCTCTTCGAGCAACTGGTTAACGTCGACCCAGTCAACTTCACCCGGCCGTCGCGCAAAGCCGAGCATCTGCCGGATGATATGCGACACGCGCTCCGTCTCTTTTCTCGCAATCTCGAGGAAGCGCGTATTCTTGTCACCTTCAGCACCAGCCTGCATCAGGTAAAGCGCGTTCTTGATCGCTTCGAGTGGATTGTTGACTTCGTGCGCGATCGACGCCGCGAGACGTCCGACAGCAGCCAGCTTCTCTGATTCAAATAACTGCTGCTCGACGCGCCGTCGCTCGAGTTCGCGAATCTCAGTCAGATCGTGAAGAATCGAGACGACGGCCGTCACCTGTCCGGTCGCATCCAAAACTTCACGCGCCGTGATCTCCATCGGCAAAGCGCGATTATCTTCCGGATCGATCAACTCAATCTCCGCCTGTCGTCCTGTTTCTGACGCTGACGCAAGCGTAGAGATAAACGAAGTGAGTTTGACTGCGTTTGTACGTACCGCAGCCGACCCTGACGTTTTGAACGACGTGTTTTCCTGAAACAACAACTCCGCACGACGGTTGAACAGGATGAAGTTGCCCGCCGAATCGCACACGACGATCGGATGCCCCACGTTCTCGATAATCAGGTCAAGACGATCGCGCTCACGACGCGACTCAGCTTCCGCTTGTTGCAGCTTTACGAAATTGCGCGCGAGCTCTTCATTCGCTTCGCGCAGGTCAGTCACGTCGCGGAAGATCGAGACGAGGCCGAGCGGCTCACCGCGCGCATTCGCTGCCGGTGTCGAGATTACTTCGAAGTGGATGTCAGAACCTTCGATCGGGTCAACAAGCGTGATGTCTCGTTGAATGACTTCGGACGACGAAACCGTCGCGCTCGAAAGATAAGCAGAAAACAGCAGGTCGTTCATCTTCAACGCGCGGCGTTTGCCTTCACCGGCGTTGGCGGAACCGCTGAACAATTCTTCAGCGCGGCGGTTCTGCAGGAGTATCTGGTTGTCGAGATCCGTGAGCACGATCGGATCGGCTACCGACTTCATGATCGACTCGATCCACTGTCGCTCACGCTGGAGCTTAGTGACGGTCCCGACAAGTCGTTCCTGGTGCGCCGCGAGTGAGGCGACGATGCCGATGCGCTCGGCAAACCGTTTGATGAGAGTTAACGATTCAAAATCAATCGATTCCTGGTTCGCGCCGACATACAGCACGCCCATTCTCGCCCCAGGCTCAAACGTCCAGTATTGATTATTAGCTCTTACTCCACCGGGCCGCGACGGGATTTCCGAAATACCGAACAGCGGGACAGCGAAGACTTCGGTTTGCCAGCGCATGCTTGCGAAGAGATTTTGTGAGGCTTCGTCATCTTCCATCGAGATCCACAGTGGCTGACCGTCGTGGATCACGCGTACGCACGCAGCACTCGAATCGAGTGGCATTTCAATCCCCTTCGCGGACGGATCACCTTCAAAACCAACTGCTGCGCGAATCCGCAACTCAGCGTCTCTTTCATCGATGATCGCAATTGCAGCCTGGCGGTGGCCGAAGTTGGTCGATATTGCCTCCAGAGCGAGGAGGAGTCGCTCCTGAAGCTTGGGCGTCGCCAGCATCTGGGTGGTCGTCTCGATAAAGACGTCATACTGGCGCGCGCGCGGGCTGGGCCGCTCAGGCTCAGAAAGTGATGTGGCCGTTCGAAAAGCTAATTCTGAGGGGATTTCTCCCATAACCGATTCCCGATGATCGCTCGCGTTTATGCAACCGAGCAGCGTGGCTTCACCTTATGACGTCCGTCCGGGTTTCGCGGCGCCGCGTCTCGGTTTCTACTGTCTCTCCACCCGGGGTTATTGCCGGTCGCGAGACTGCCGGCGTCAAGCCTACGGCTTCAGCGTACTTCAGGTACGTATCGATTGACGCGACCACTACGCGGGCTTCGATCGTAATCAAGTCAATACCCACCAGCGAAATTCTCACCCATGCGTCGATGACGATACCCTTATCGAGTACGCGATCAAGGACGTCAATTAAGCTAGTTCCGCCTGGCGCTCTTTCGACAGCCATTTGCTTCGGTTCCTTTTTTAGAAGTGTTGTACGAGCTCACGCGAGGTGCACGGCGCCCACTGCTCTTCTCAAAAACCTTTCTCATCAAGCTCCATTAAGTGTTGCGACGCTTCTTCGCTGTTGTTTTACGCGCCGCACGACGAGTAGTGACAACTTCAGTCGACTCACGGGCCGCGGCAATATTCGCGGCGGCGAGTTTTCTAATCTCTTGTTCAAGCTCAGTCAGCCGTTCGCGCAGTTCGACGTTTTCTGCTTCGGCGCGCTCGGCGCGTGTTGTCAGGTTGGTGTCGTAGCGCCACCAGTTCAAACCGATCTGCTCGGCCTTGTCGATCGAGCAAACGAGCAGACGAATCTGCAACGTCAATAGCTCTACGTTCGCCAGCGACACTTTGATATCGCCAGCGATCACCAGTCCTTTATCAAGAATACGGTCGAGAACATCAACCAGGCCCGGGGGACGGGCCGTTATCAGGGTAGACCGCTCGCTGGACACTTTCGCCCTCCACTATCAGGGGGCGGCTTTACTCAAAAAGCTCAGATGGCCGCCACCATCGTATGACTCCTGCCGAGCAAGATGCGTACTGCTAAATCAAACGCCCGATTGGACCAAGATCGAGATTGAGGTCTTCATCTTCTAATCCGAACTGAGTTTTCAATTCCTGGAGCTTGGCCTCCAACCTCATGAGCGCCAAACCCAACTCTTCGATCTGTTCGGGGGAGAGATCCCCGCCTTCCATCCGGCGGACCGCCTGCTTTTCCAAGAGGCGGCGGATGAACTCGATCAGAGTTAATACCAGCTTCGCCAGACCTTGCTCGACGCTCTGCGCATCGACATTTATTCGCGAGGGGAGTGTATCTGTGACACAACGGAGTTGTTCCACAAACTCGTCCGCATGCGAAGTCTCGATCTCCGGCTCAGCCGAAAGGGGATTTTCGGGGGAAAACTCCATTAGGTTACTCCGAACTGCCTGCTAAACTCAAGCTCAATGTTTGCAAAACTATACGGCGGCCAGGGACCGCTCACCATAAAGCGAACCTCGGGCCGTTCTGCGACCGCCAGAGACATCTTTGTTCGATACTCCTGAACGTCCACACGTTCGATGAGGTGATCTGCCTTAGCGAGAATTACTGTTTGAGAGGAATTAACAGAGATTTTCTCCTCTTTTATCAGATCGCCCAGCTTTTCGCGCAGCCATGCAGAGAGTTGTTGTTTTTCCGCCGCTCCGGCCTCTTCGCTCAGGATTTCCCTGCGTTTTTCGAGCAGAAAGGCCGTACCGGGTCCGAGGGCATCCTCGCTCTTGGACTCCGGAGAGGGTTTTCCACTGACGATCATCCTGACATTCATCTCAGCACGGCCACGTACATGGGCAAGTTTGGCCTTGATGGCAGGCCGATGAGTTGAAACGTAATTTTGGAGTTGTTGAACAGTGACTAGTGTTCCGAAGCGCGCGGGCAGTGGGGTTGTTTGTTTAGTGATGCTGCTCACGACTTCGTGATGGGCGAGCGCGTTTTTGCGAGTCACCTTGAAAGCGTCAGGCCGGCAAACACTCACGAGAGCTGACAGATCTTCGAATTTGGCTATTTGTATTGCCGTGCCGGCGACGCCGAGCGGAGCTTTGTTGAGTCTCTCGACGCCTTCGGCAAGGCAGTAAACGTAGAGTTTCATTCCGTTGCTTCGCGCTTGCGTAAGACTTCGTGTGCAGTCTCCACCGAGCTCACCATCACGTTCAAACCGACGAAGATCAGATCGACGTCCGCAACGGCGATGGTTATCTCCCCAGCGATCACGAGACCGCGATTGAGCACGTGATCGAGTGTTTCGAGAAGCGAGAGATCGGTGTTCTCCCATTCCTCACCGACAAGAATCTGATCGAAGTCCGACATGTCTTGTTTATCCTGTGAAATTGTACACGGGCCATGGACCCGTTAACTCCAAGCGAACGCCGGCCGCCTGATGCTCCTGTGCGAGCTGCTCCGCCGCATTGCGAAACTCTTCAAAGCCCGCACGCTTAACCAGAAACGCAAACTTTGCTTTCAGCTCACCGTGCTCGGTCGTCTCGACCTTCAAGATCCTTAATCGACGCGCATCGTCACTCTGCTCTTTCAGACGGGCTTCGATTTGGTCGACGATTCGATTCACCGCGGTTCGTGCTTCGTCGACTTTCAGCGCTTCGATCTTCTTCTGCATCAGGTACGACTGTCCCGGCGGCGCTTGCTCGGCACGGTGGACCAGATCGCGCAGCACGGGACTCACGGAAGTAATGCTCGACAACAACACCGCGCGATCGCAGTAGACATTCACGCCCCACTCTTCGCGTCCACGCAGCTGCTCGATGATCGATTCGAGCTCACGGCTCCTGTCTGTCAGCATCTGCTCGACGCCGTTGCGTTCGAGATAGATCGTTCCGAAGCGAAGTGGAATCACGGTGGCGCGCTTCGCGACGTACTCGGCGACTGTCTCGTGACGCATTGCGCGAATGGCGGTCCACGTCGCATCGGTTAAATGTTCGGCGAGGTTTTCTTCACTGTACATTGTGCGCGGGACCTGGCTCGTGAGTGCTGCAAGTGTGTTGACTGAGATCCACTCGAGTTTTGAGTTGTCCTCGATTGCGGCCGGCAATGAATCAACCGGCAACTGTGCGGCTGCCGCGCTTTCAGCAATGCAATAGACGTAATAAGCAAGGTCGGCCATTGACACTATATTCTCCCGCAAACCCACCTCTGCGTAAACTCTGCGTTCCTCTGCGTCTCTGCGGTGCAGTTGCGTGTCCGCCTGTCTCACCGCCGAGACGCAGAGGACGCAGAGGTTACGCGGAGCAGATTCCGAAGTCAGGGCAGTACCAACATTTCCCAAGCTTTGAAGTGTTGCTGAAGATCCTTTGCGCCCTGGATCTCGTGCGGTTGCTGCGGCGCCAAAAAAATCTGGACCCTGCGAAACTTCCTCTGAAACTCCGCGATCACCTGTTCCTGCATCTTTCGCCTCGACCGGCAAAACTTGCAGTCATTCACCGGCACCACGCCGTTGATCAGCAACTTGGTCATCGGCACCTTCAGCTTCTCGAGTGACTTCGCGAGGTCAACTGTCTCTGCCAGACTCATGCGCTCCGGAATCGCCACACCGACGAACTCACATCGTTCCGGATCCGTGAGCAGCGCAATCACCTTCTTGATACTCTTCGACATCGCCACGAGCTCTTCTGCCACCTGGTTCGCACGCATCACGTCTTTGTACTTCAACAACAACTTGATGAACGTCCTGATCCAGGAGAGCGCGACCTGCGGCAGCTCCAGGAAGCGAATCAAGTGTCCGGTTGGTGCGGTGTCAAGGACGAGGGTCTGGTACTGCTCAAGATCGAGAAGAGCGCTGATCGTGCCGAGTGCCGCGATCTCGTCGATGCCGGGCGGCGTTAGCTCGACCAGTTCCCGCATCGCTTCGCGATCGAATTTGATCTCCATGCGCGAGCCGCCGGAGAGTGAAGCAAACAATTCATCGGTCCACGTGCGATAACGCTGCTTCAAGTCTTCGAACCACTTGCCCGGATCGATCTCCATTATGTCGAGATTGGCGAAACTAGTATCTTCGTTAAAACTGTCAGATAGCGAGTGTGCTGGATCGGTCGAGAAGACGAGCAGCTTCTGTTTCGGATTAGCTTGAGCAAGTGCAAGCGCGAAGGCAGCCGCGGCAGTCGTCTTGCCGACACCTCCCTTGCCACCAAAGATAACAATCTTGCGCGCCTCCAATGGAAAGGCAGACTTAACCGCGGATGACACAGATTTTAAATCCGGATTGATCCGTGTCATCCGTGGTTTCAGATCTTCTTCCCAAATTAACTTTCCAATCTTTTTCAGATCATCAATTCCACGAACCTCTTTCGGCATCAACGGAAGCTGATGAATCTTTAAATCCGGAAATGACTTTGCTATCTCCTTGATCCAAGGCTGCTGGCTGCGCACGCGCGCGCGACAATACGCGCAATCATCATGCTCCTGCTCGACGCGATTCACGATCAGATCGCGAACCGGCACGCCTTGCCCACTTAACAGCTCGCGATACCTCTCCGTCTCACGAACACTCATCGCCTCCGGAATCGTCACGAGCGTAAAACTCGTCTGCTCCTTATCGTGCAGCAACGTCCGCACGGCCTCGATCCGCTTGCTCAAGTCCTGCAAAAACACGTCGACCTCATCTGCTACCGGCCGGCGTCGCGCAAAATGCGCAAGGATGTAGCGATGCTTGTCGCCCATCAGATCGAGCGCCTTCACCATGCGCTCGAAAACTTCCGGTAGACGCAGCAGACGAGACGTGTGACCTGACGGCGCCGTATCAACGACGATGTGCGCATATGCACCCTCACGGTCCAACTCACTCAATTCAAACAGCGACATCACTTCGTCCATTCCCGGCAACGAAAGACTCAACAACTCATTGATATCCTGCTCATCGAGCAGTGTCCCGCGCTCAGCAATCTCCGCGAGCACTTTGCCATGCTCCGCACGAAACCGCTCGAGCGCGAGACTCGCATCCATCTCGTAAGCAAACAGGCGCGCGCCGCGATGCTGCTTCACTTCAACCAAACGATTACCGATTTTTACGTCGAGACTATCAGACAGTGAATGGGCCGGATCAGTGGAGAACAGCAGGATCGATTCGTCTTTTTTTAACTGGTTGAGGAGATAGAGAGCAGTCGCTGATGCGGCGGTCGTCTTGCCGACGCCGCCTTTGCCACCAAAGAAAAGGTAACGCGCGTTCAACCCTTGTCGTGGAACTCGCCTTGATCGTCTCCGCCGACTTCAATCACGAAACTCGACGACTCAGCCGTGTGCGCGGTCGCTTCGTGCATCAGATCGAGCTGCCGCATCTTGATCACACGCAGCCGCGCAAACAGCTCCGCTTCACGCTCGCGAAACTCCTCGTCGGAGATCTCCTCCAACTCGTAGCGCATCTGCAACTCAAGGAGTTGCTCCTTGATCACGCTGTCGTCGTTCAACTCCTGATCGGCCATCTTCTGAATCTGGCCGAGGATGAACTTAAAACCGTTGACCGGCGCCAGGAGTAAGTCGTCGATTAAAAACATTAGCTGGCTACTGCTTCCGCGCCGCCTTCACCGCGCTCGAGCTTGAGACGAATATGAACGAAATTGTATGGGGGCCAGGGACCAGTGTACTTGAACGACAGCTTCCCTTCATACTTCGAAGCGATCTCTTTCACCTTCTGGTCAAACTCCGCCTCACGATCGCGCGCGATCAGGAAAGCCGCATTCATGATCATGCGATCGCCGATCGGTTTGTTGGCCCGTGAAGCGACCGCCGTGTCTCGCAACTGTGAATAAACCTCGCGAATGTAAGCGTCAGCCTGATCCGTTAAAGCGGTCTCGATCAGACGGCCGAGCTGCATGCGCGCGAAGTAAGTCGAACCCGTCGTGCGCGAAACGATCTGTTCTTTGAGGTGACGGATCTCGTCGTCCATCTCTTCCAACTCGGCAGTGACTTTGTCGCGGTCCCAGTTCACCTTCAAACCAAACTCGACCTTGCCTTCCATCTTCGCCAGCACGTCGCGCAAAGCATCGTAGGTGCCGCGAATCAACTCGACAATGTCTTCTTCCGTACGAAACAGCGCGCCGAACGCCATCGGCAGAACAGTAAACTCGCGCATCACCGTCTCGTTTACCTGCTCGTGTGCAAACACGTTCTCGCGCGTCGGGTCATAAACAACCAGTGGCGTGTTCGAAACGACCGCGGCGAGGCCTTTGTGATGAACCGTGTAAACGTCATCGCCGCGTCCGCCGATGCCCATCGGACCGAACGAGCGGGGCGCGGAGGTCTCGATTATGCAATAGACGTATTTGCCTTCAGGGACTGGTTCGACAGGGGGTTGTTCTGTTCCACTCATTTTGTGTTTCCGAGTAAGGCCGCGATTTCGGGATGCCGCGCGGCACCAGAGAGATGGGATTAGACTACGCTGGGAATAATAATTCGTTTGTCTCGATCTGTTCAAGCCTAATTGGATTAAATCAAAACATAACGTGCAGCCGGGATCGAAAACCGGATGATTGTAATGCATCAGACGGTGCTGTCCGTCCGATAACGCACGCGTTTGACGAACCAAAGCTTGCGAATAGCAGGTTGGCATGGACGTTGCTCTTTTTGAGGCTGCTTTTGGGAAACGGCTGGAGGATAGTTTCAAGAAGGAGATTCGATCATGCTGTGGACAATTCTGGTAATTCTCTTGGTCTTGTGGCTGATTGGAGTGCTATCACACGTCGGCGGCGGTCTTATTCACCTGTTGCTGGTAGTTGCGGTAGTGGTACTGATCATCAACCTCGTCACAGGTCGCAGAGCTGTTTAATCGATCTTAACATCCGTGTTATCCGTGGTTTATTAACCGCGGATTACACGGATGACAGATCACTATTTGCTGGTCCCTGATACACACGCCCACTCAAACTGAATCGCGAACCATGACACGGGCAATCCCATGTTTGCTCGGTCGAGTTCCACGCGACGATACAGCCGAGGTGCGGGCACACGGCTGAGAGTTTGTGTACATTCCCGTTCTCATCACGATGAACGGCGATCTTCGACACACCATCGCGCATGATCGCGCCTTCGCCAGGCCGCAGCTCCGACTCTGACTTGATATCGCCCGCCGTCACGTAATCAGCGTACTGTCCCGCGACGTTGATGTTCTCCGACGCGTATTCCGGCAGCGACTTCAAACGTATTCGCGACGGACTGTACAAGTCTTCCCAACGGTTCTTGCGACCCTGAATCAAGTCACTCAGCAGCATGCCGGCAATCGTTCCGTGCGTCATGCCCTGGCCTGAGTCGCCCGTTGCGATGTAAACGTTGTCTTCGTCGAGCGGATTGCGTCCGATGAACGCCAGGCCGTCGACAGGCTCCATCACTTGGCCTGACCAGCGATACGCAATTTCCAGCGACTGTGGAAAGCGTTGACGTGTCCACTGCTCGAGACGTGCGAAACGCTCGTTGCCGTCGTTCGCCTGCCCAGTCTTGTGATCTTCACCACCGACAATCAAAACGTCGTGATCGTCTTCACGTTGCAATCTCACGTAGTGATACGGATCGCCAGTGTCCCAGTAGAGCGCACGCGTCACTGAGTCTTTCGGAACGCGCACACCGATCACGTAAGTGACGTACGGCGCCTGCTTCGTGTGAATCGCGACACGATCGTTTACGGGTGTGTTCGTCGCGACCACAACGATGTCGCTGGTCACCACCGGACCATGACTCGTCTCAATCCGAGCTGGTGAGCCGCCCTCGATCTTCGTGGCGTGCGTTTGTGCGAACACGCGCCCGTCGTCACGCATGATGGCTTTCACGAGACCGTCGAGATATTTGAGTGGATGAAACTGCGCCTGTCGCGGGAAACGCAGCGCCGCACCTGTATTGAACGAATCGATTGGCGCACGTGGGACTTTTTCGACTCCCGTGAGCCCCGCGCGATGCGATGCCGCCAGCTCATCGTCGAGTAGATCAACCGAGTGCTCGGGTGCGAGGAAGAGAAAACCGTCAACCCACTCGAAATCGCAGTCGATCTTTTCCGTCGAGATGATCTGGTTGATCTTCTCGATCGCCGCCGTGTGACTCTCGGCTGTCAGTCGCGAGCCTTCCTCGCCGTGCAGCTTTTCGATTTCCACGTAGCGATCGTCGAAAGCGTTGGTGAGATGGGCGGTGGTTCGACCTGTCATACCACCGCCGCTCAAACCATCATCCAGCACTACAACAGATCTGCCTTCCCTTCCGAGAAGGTAAGCCGTCGTCAGCCCGGCGATACCCGCACCGATGATACAAACGTCGGTGCGGATACTTTCTTTCAGCCGAGATTGAGACGGCGTATCTGCCGTAGCCATCCAGAGCGATGTGCTTGCCTGTGAATCGTCTTTCATTGGACTCCGCCGCGCCCTCCGAAAAATAAGTCTACAGGTCCTAGGACCTATTTCGCTGGCGTCCCGATGTTCACATCAACCCGCTTGTTGCCTCCAAACCAACGGCCGCCAAACACGAACAACGCACCGACCACCAGGATCACGAAGATTACGAGAATTGCGATGATTCCGGTGCTCGCTGTACTGCTACCATTGTCTGCCATCTCTTTTTCCTCCTGACTGATTTGAGCGGCCGCTACCGCACCTAGGCCGCGGTTGTTTCGCCCCCTAATAACGTCAAAACTTCCCCCGTGACATAACTCGAATCGACTTCCGACGCGAAATACACGTAAGCCGGCGCAATCTCTTCCGGCTGCGCCGGACGCTTCATCGGTGTGTCTGCGCCAAACTCCGCGACATCTTTCGCTTCCTTGTCCGATGGATTGAGCGGCGTCCAGACCGGGCCCGGCGCCACACAGTTCACGCGAATCCCACGCTCGACGAGGTTCTGCGCGAGTGATTTTGTGAACGCGTGTATCGCGCCTTTCGTCGACGCGTAGTCAAGCAACTGCTTGCTGCCTTCGAGTCCAGTGATTGATCCGGTGTTGACGATCGCGCTTCCCTCTTCGAGATGCGGCAACGCCGCTTTCGTCATGTAGAAGTAACCGTAGATGTTTGTCTTGAACGTCTGGTCCCATTGTTCTTCCGTGACGTCTTCCAGACTTTCCTGGTGCTGTTGAAAAGCCGCGTTGTTAACCAGGATGTCGAGCTTGCCAAACTTGTCGACTGTCTGCTTCACGAGCTTCTTGCACGTTTTCGGATCGCGCACGTCACCCGAAATCGGAAACGCCTGTTGCCCCTCGGCTTCGATCGCGCGCTTCGTCTCTTCCGCGTCTCGTTTCTCTTCTTTCAAAAACGTGAACGCGACGTCAGCGCCTTCGCGCGCAAAGAGCACGGCGACCGCACGACCGATACCGGAATCACCGCCAGTGATCAACGCCACTCTCTCTTTTAACTTTCCGGCGCCCTGATATTGAGGCGCTTCGTAACGTGGCTTCGGTTTGATCTTCGCTTCAATGCCGGGTTTCGGCTGGTGCTGTGGCGGCATTGGCGACTTCGGCTGCTTGAGTTTGCCCTTTACTCCCTTTCGACTCGCCATGATCCGGCGAATTGCAAATCGCGATCCGTGCTGGCATCGCGATTGCGCAAGGGGAGAATGTGTAGCGATTTAGGTGTTAAGTGCCCCGGAAGTAAACAACGCGGGGTTACGGCTGTACAGGAAACCTACACTTCATAGGGAGGATGATAATGGCAAAGAAGTCGGCAAAAAGTCATCGTGAGTTAATTGATACCGGTACAGACAAACGCTTCGTGAGACGAAACGAGAAGGGGCAGTTTGACGAAGTGGTGGACGTGGGACGCTCACTATCGCGCGATCGACAACAGCAGTCGAAACACAAAGTACCACCGGGGCAGGGCGACCGCGGCGATCAGAAGAGGAAGTAATTGTCAGCCACGGATTACACGGATGAACACGGCAAAGAATTCATCCGTGTCATCCGTGAAGATCTGTGGCCTTTTTTCTTATTCGTTGGAAATAGTCGTTGAGCATTCGAGCATGACATATCAAACACATCTGTTCCGGCAACTCGATCGTGGTCGATCTGATCAACGCACCGCACCACGAACAGATATTGTCATATCTCGGCTTAGGAGCATCTATACGCTTACTCAAAAGTTACCTTCCTGACTGACCCTGAACTCCCGATTTAAGAAAATGCGCAAACAAATTCCGTTCCTATGACAAAGATCGAACGTCTGCAGAACATCGGCATACGTCGACTCGGCACTCCCAAGCGAGGCTTCCGTTACAAGCCGCAAAGCGGCCGTCTCACGAAAGCCGATCTCGACCGCATCAACGATTTGAAAATTCCTCCGGCGTGGACGGATGTGTTCATCAACCCGGCAGCGAATGGACGAGTGCAAGCGGTCGGCAAGGACGGAGCGGGACGCTGGCAGTATCTCTATCACCAGAACCACACGCGCGCACAGGAGCTGCGCAAATTTCGACGCATCACGAAGTTCGCGAAAGCGATTCCGAAGATGCGTGCCACTGTTTCACGTCATTTACGCCAGCCCAGTCTGACGCGTGAACGCGTGCTCGCCGCTGTGCTGCGCATTCTGTCGACGTGTTACATGCGACCGGGGAGCGAGGTTTATGCAAGTGAGCACGGCAGTTACGGCATCGCGACGTTGAGACGCAAACACGTGACAGTCAAAGGCGATTTGATCGAATTCGACTTTCCGGGCAAGGCGGGTGTGCGACAGCAGCGACAGTTGCGCGACCACCAGGTGGCGCGCGTGATTCGCAAGACGATGAAACTGCCGGGCTACAACGTGTTCAAGTATTTGAACGGCGACGACAAACCGGTGGTGGTGACGCGCCGCCACATCAACGAGTACATCAAGGAAGTGATGGGCAGCAGTTTCAGTGCGAAAGACTTTCGCACATGGGCGGGCACACTCGTTTGCGCGGTCGCGCTCGCGCGCAATGGTGTCGAGATTTCGGACAAAAAGACTGCGCGAAACAAACGCATCGTCGAGGCAATCAAAGAGACGGCCGAGGTGCTGGGCAACACGCCGGCCGTTTGTCGTGGATCGTACGTATGTCCGGAGATCATCAGTTCATTCGAGAAAGGCCAGGTGATCGACGAGTGTGCTACCAAACTCGACGACCTGATCGCGTTTCGCGGACGCGGTTTACATAGAGCGGAACAGTCGTTGCTGAAGTTTTTGAAGAAGGGAGGTTAATCGATGCAAGGTCCATTAAGAGGAATACTGGCAGGTGCAGCGGCGTGGAAGTTCGGAGGTGGCTGCATTTCCACCATTTTGATTTTTATTATCGTGTTTTGGGCGCTCGGTTACGTACGTTGTTAGCCACGGATTTTACGGATCATTAAAACAGGATTTACACGGATCGATCCGTGCAAATCCTGTCTTAGTTGATCCGTCTAATCTGTGGTTACCAACTGACAACCAATTCTTCGGCTTCTTGCCAAACCGGCAGGTTCGGACGGATCGCACAACGGGACAGATGGTCAGGTTGATCCAAAAGGATACCGGCCCCCATCGCCACGGTGCTTATCGGATCTTCCGGCATCGTCGCGCGCAGCTTCAGCTCACTCTGCAGGCGACTCTTCAATCCCTTCAAGAGTGATCCACCACCCGTGAGAATCATTCCCGAGTAGTAAATGTCAGCGACGGCTTCCGGTTGCGCGTCTTCAATCACACGACGAATGCCCGTCACGATTTCATTGATCACCGGCTCGAGGGCTTCGCGCACTTCTTCCGCTGTGATCTGTACCGCACACGCAAAACCATCACTCAACTGCTTGCCGACGAGCTGGATCTTGCGCTCGCCAGATGGAATGTCTTCATCGTTGAGCGCGCCGAGCTCGCGCTTGAGCGCTTCCGCAGTGTATTCGCCGATTTGCAGACAGTAGTTGGACCGCACGTAATCACGAATAGTTTCATCCATCGCGTTCCCGGCCGCCTGCAAACTCATCGACGACACAACACCACCTGATGCGACGATCGCGATGTTCGTCGTGCCACCACCGATGTCAACGACGAGATGTGCTCGTTCGTCGTCGAAAGAAAGGCCAGCGCCGATTCCCGCTGCGAGTCCTTCGTCAATCAGATCGATACGCCGGCCACCAGCGTCGTGTGCGGCATCGCGCACTGAGCGTTGCTCCACAGCAGTCGCAGAGCCGGGAATGCCGACGACAAAATGCCCGAAGCGAAAGCCGTCAGTCACTTTGTTGATGAACGTGCGCAGCATTTTCTGCGTCACTTCGAAATTGAAAATCGTACCGCTACGAATCGGCCGGTGCACTTCAATGCCGCGCGGCTCACGGCCCAGAAGCTTGAGCGCCTTGTGGCCCACGGAAACCACCTCGCCGTCGTAGCGATCGAGCGCTACAACGGAGGGCTCGTTCAAGAGGATTCCTTTGCCGGGTTGATAGATGAGTGTGTTGACTGTGCCCAGATCGATAGCGAGCTCATTCCTGAAAAACTTCTCGATAAACTTCACGGCGACGGTTCCTCCTCCAAGATTGGCAGGTTTGACGGGGCGAGTGATCGCATTCCGTTCGGCAACTCGTATGCCTTAGCGAAAGAGCTGTTGTCTCTGGGGGATGTATTTAGGAGTTAGAAAGATCGAATAGACTCGATCTTCCAGTCGCCGTATGACAACTGTGCGGTGAGATCATGAAACGTACGAGTTCCGCGCGTTCAGATTGAGAGATTAACTGGCCGCGGATTCACGCGAGTGCACGCGGATTATGCATTTGCTGTTCTGATCCGCGTTTTATCCGCGTGAATCCGCGGCCAAAATTACTTTTAACTGGGCCAGGGCCTCGAGTGTGTTGTCGCCGAGATCGATCCCGATCACACGACGACCGCGCTTCACGAGCGCGCGAAAATCTCCGAGTGCCTGGGCCTGTTTCAGAATCGAGAATGTATAAGGCTCGCCCGGAATCGCGAAGTCAACTGCATCGTTGGCGATGATTTGAAAGAACACACCTGTGTCTGGTCCACCTTTGTGAAGCTGTCCGGTCGAGTGCAGGAAGCGTGGTCCATACCCGACAGTCGTCGCGCAATGGGTGCGATCGCGCAGCACCGTTCTGAGCTCCTGAAACGCGCGATCAGTATCAGGTGTCTCTTCGATGTAGTTCAGAAATGCGATGTAATCGCCGGGCTTGATCGTCGCGAGGTGATTTCTCAGGACCTGTTCGACTGACTCTGCTTTCGGAGCGTCGTCCGGACCGTAAATCGTAATCAACTCATCGGCAGCGAGCGTGTTGCGCGGATCGAGGTGACCACGACGCGTGAAACCGCTCAGCAACTCCTTCGTCGCGTCTTTCGCTTCCTGTACGTTCGGCTGATCGAACGGATTGATGCCGAGACGCCAGCCCGCAACCGCAGTTGCAAATTCCCACACAAAGAACTCGATGCTGAGATTGTACGGATCGTTGAGCACCGTAAATCCGACTGTTTGACCGGCTGCGGCGAGCGCATCGAGACGCCGTTCGACTTCTCCGGAAACTTTTTCCAACGAGATCGAAATGAAGAAGCGATCGTCGCCGTACACCTCAGGAGTGCCCAACGGTTCGCCGTTGACTGGAAGGATGCCTTTGCCTTCTTTGCCGGTGCTCTCGGCGATGAGTTGCTCAATCCAAAGCCCGAGGGCTTCGAGTGGTTGATCGAGGACGAGTGTGAGCTTGTCGCGCCCGGCGGCGGCTTTCTCCGCCATTGTAAAACCTAATTCGACACCAGCCTGGTCTGCGTTCGCGGCATACTTTACTCCTTCGAGAAGACGGCGCACATCGAGGCCCATGAGGGCAGCGGGAACCATACCGAAGTAAGAAAGCGCTGAGTAACGTCCACCAATGTCAGACTGGTTGAGAAACGTGCGCTGGAATTTGAGCTCCTTCGCGGTTTCGACGAGCGGCGAGCCGGGATCGGTGATCGCGATGAAATTGTCGCCCGGGTTTTCTTTCAGCTTGCGTACTTCTTCGTACCAATATTTGTAGAAGACGTTGGGCTCGGTCGTACTTCCGGATTTTGAAGCGATGATGAAAAGACAACGCGCGACATCGATCCTTTGTTGGAAAGCGGCGATGACGTCCGGGTCAGTTGAATCAAGCACGAGCAATTCGGGAAATCCAGCCTGCCTGCCGAACGTTCGCGCCAGCACTTCGGGACACAGCGATGAGCCGCCCATCCCGCAGACCATCACGTGTTGAAAACCGCGCTTGCGAATCGACTCAGCAAACTCGACGAGATCGCCGACAACACCTATCATTTCGTCAGCAACGGTCAACCAGCCGAGCGAGTTGTTGATGATCTTGATGTTGTCAGGGTCAGACTTCCAGAGCGTCGCATCTTTCTGCCAGATGCGCTTGGCCACCTCGTTATGATTCATGATGTGAGGAGTGTAACATTGTCTGTTGGACAGGATGTCACGATTTGATTAATTGACAGCATATGACTGAAGGCAAACAAGCACTACTGGTTATCGACGTACAAAACGACTTCTGCCCTGGCGGCACGCTCGCAGTCCCACACGGCGATGAAGTCATCGAGCCTCTCAATAAACTCATCGACGAGTTTCTCGAGCGCGGCGCGCCCGTCTACAAAAGCCGCGACTGGCATCCGTTAAAAACCAGGCATTTCGCGCAGTACGGCGGCACCTGGCCCGTCCACTGCGTGCAAAACACCGAGGGCGCGGAGTTTCATCCCAAGCTGCGCGACGATCCGCGCATCACAGTGATCTCGAAAGGTCTCGACGACAAAGACAGCTACTCAGCATTCGACAATACGGATCTCGCTGCTCAGTTACACAAACAGAATGTGGAAGAAGTCGTTATCGGTGGTCTCGCGACTGACTACTGCGTCAAAAACACGGTGCTCGACGCGCTGAGACACGGCTTCAAAGTCAAAGCCGTCGAAAACGCCATGCGTCCTGTCGATCTTCAACCCGGCGACGGCGAGCGCGCCATCGACGAGATGCGCGATGCCGGCGCTGAGATACTATCCACAGATTACACAGATTAATTTGCATCATCTGTGTAATCTGTGGATAAGGTTTTTTCCATGGGCACTCTCAACATCGATCGCTACCACGCCGCCATGGGCGATGCGTCTTTCAAAGACGTGACGCGCCTACACGATCAGCGACTGAGCGATGCGGAAGCGACGTTCTACGTCACGCAGCGCAAGCTTCCTTTCGCGCCCTGTCTCGGTCACGAGCGGCTCGTGCGACTACTCGTCGACAGCCAGATCGATCGGCCGCGTCTTCGGTTTCTTGAACAGGACCGCGGTGGCCTGCAACTCTTCGCGAAAGCGATTGAAGACATTCAGTTCGTCGGCAAGATCCGCGCAGTGCGTGCCGGCACGATCGTCTTCGCGCACGAGCCTTTTGCTGACATCAGCGGCGCGTTCGGACTGACACAGGCGCAGGAGATCAAGTTTGAGCACGCGTTCGATCTGCCGATGACGACGGCGAGCACAGCGATGCAGTTTCGCATGGCTGCCGGCGACCGCTGGCTTTCGGATTTTTCACTGCGTCGCAACGGCGACATCGAGCGCGCGGTCGACATCGCTGTTTATGCCTTCATCGGCGGCTTTAACGACACTTCGAACCTCGAAGCAGCACATCGTCTCGACATTCCCGCCGTCGGCACCGAAGCGCACTACTGGCAACAGGCCTACATCGAGTACATGGACCACCCGGAGATCGATCCGCGCACCGGCAAGCCGAAACACTTCGAGCAGGTCGCGTTCGAGCGCTGGCTCGATGCGAACCCGAACGGCACGACGTTGCTGCTCGATACGATCGACGTGTACATGGGCGCGGTGCACGCAGCGATGGCGGCGACTTCGACTGAAGCGCGCCGTCGTGCGTTCAAGGGATTTCGCGTCGACTCGGGAGATCTCGCAGAACTTGGCGATTGGTGTCTGCGCTTCTTCGCTGCGAATGGCTTGCCGGAGCTGCGCGCTAACCTGACGGGGGATCTGACGGTCGAGAGAGTCAAACAGATCGTGGCAAAGTTTCCGGAAGTGGCGGGCTTCGGCATCGGTACGAAGCTTTCGAGCGAAGTGAAGGCAGTTGCCGGAGTGATCTTCAAACAATGCGTGATCAAAGGACGGCCGACGCTCAAGGCTTCAAACTCTGAAGACAAGATCACGCTTCCGGGGCGGCTGCAGTTGTTTCGTGGTACGGACGCGCGCGGAATGTATGTTGGCGATGTGATTGGGCTCGATAGCGAGGAGGTCGAGATTCCTGGTGCGGTAAGAGTCGAGCGGCTGCTGGTTCCCTTCTGGGAGAACGGGCAACACTCGGCGATCCCGTCGATCGAGAAGCAGAAGGTTTTTGTCGAAGAGCAACGACAGCGTTTTGTCGACATTGAGAACTATCCGCACCAGTTGAGCGATAAGCTACGGCAGCTTCGTGATGAGTTGGTCCAACAAATGCGCGCAGACAATTCCGGCTGGGAAGAGATACTCAACATGCCCGAGACTGTTCACGAAGCTTTGCCCGAAAAGTCATAGAGCCATGATTGGACCGGGTCAGTACCACGCGACTCCTTGGAGTGCGGCGGCCTGGCGCCGCTTTGGTATCGATGATGCGCGATCGAGGCCAAAGCGGCGCCAGGCCGCCGCACTCCAAAACGAAAGGACGATTATGAGTGCCTCCGAGGTGAAGAAGTCGAACGTTCGCGAGCAGGTGTCGAAGGAAGAGTGGCACGTGCGTGTTGATCTTGCGGCTGCGTACCGCCTCGTGGCGGATTATGGCTGGGACGATCTGGTGTTCACACACATCTCGGCGCGCGTGCCGGGACCGGAGCATCATTTTCTGATCAATCCGTACGGGATGATGTTTGAAGAGATCACGGCTTCGAGTCTGGTGAAAGTCGATCTGGACGGGCGGATCGTGATGGACTCGGAGTACAGCATTAATCCGGCGGGATTCGTGATTCACAGCGCGGTGCACGCGGCGCGCGAGGACGCGCTTTGTGTGATGCACTTGCACACCGAACATGGCATCGCGGTTTCCGCACAGGAAAAGGGATTGCTGCCGATTTCGCAGCAGTCGCTGTTTGTGCTCGCGTCGCTCGGTTATCACGATTACGAAGGGCTCGCGTTGAATGACGAAGAGAAGCCACGGCTCGTTGCCGACTTAGGCAGGAAGACTTTTATGATCCTGCGAAACCACGGATTGTTGACTGTTGGACCAAGCGTGGCGGACGCGTTTCTGTCGATGTTTCTGCTGGAGCGTGCGTGCCGGATTCAGATCCTGGCGCAGTCAGGTGGCGGCAAGCTCGTGCCTATCGATCGGCGTGTCTTCGCTCAGATTCCCGCGCAGGAGCAAGTCGTAACGCAAGGTGGTGGTGGACGATTAGTCTGGCCGGGACTCTTGCGGAAGCTGGATCGAATGGGCGCGAACTTCAGAGACTGAACAGCTGGGGGTCACGGGGAATTTTTTGTAGGGGTGGCCCTCTGTGGCCACCCGTGCGTGGAATTCAGCGCACGGGTGGCCACAGAGGGCCACCCCTACAGTTGTTTCGGGAAGGGTTTAATCCCCGCCGGCGGTTTGGATTCGATCGTCGGCGGATCGCTCGGCGGTGGCTTCGCGCGCCGGTTTGCGGCGCGGTTTGAAGCGCTCAAAGACTCCGTGCGTAGTGGCGGCGGCGGTTTCAGCGAAGCGACGCCATCCCGCGGTAGATTTGAGATCGTCGAGCAGTGAATAGACGACCGGCGTAGCGATCAAGGTCAGCAGCAGCGACAGCGTCTGTCCACCAATCACCACGATCGCGATCGAGCGGCGCTCTTCCGCGCCCGGGCCGGTTCCGAGGGCGAGCGGCAACATGCCCGCGACGAGCGCGAGCGTCGTCATCAGGATCGGTCGCAGACGATCGCGATTGCCCTGCATGATTGCTTCATAACGCTCCATGCCCTTCTCACGCAGGCTGTTCATGTGATCAATCTGCAAGATCGCGTTCTTCTTCACCACACCAAACAAGACAAGAATGCCGAGCGCTGAATAGAGGTTCAGCGTATCTCCCGTGCCCCATAACGACAGCAGCGCAAACGGCACCGACAGCGGCAGGCTCAACAAAATCGTGAGCGGGTGCACGGTGCTTTCAAACTGCGACGCGAGAATCATGTACATGAAGATGATCGAGAGTATGAACGCCCAGATAAACTCCGTGAACGTTCGCTCGAGCTCACGCGCGCGACCCGAAACAGTCGTCGTGTAAGCACTCGGCAGATTCATCTCGCGCACCGAACCTCGCAGCGCTTCGATTCGATCCGCGAGCGCAAACCCGGGCGCCACCGACGCACGCACCGAAACCTGTCGCTCGCGATCAAGACGATCGATACGCGAGGGACTCGTGTCGCGTGCGATCTTCACGAGATTGTCGAGCCGCACGAGCCCGCCACGCGACGACGGAACATACAGACGACTAATCGTGCCTACGTCGCTACGATCTGCTTCACTCAGACGCAACTGCACGTCGTAGTCTTCGTTGATCGACTCGTCTCTAAAGCGCGACGCTTCCTCTTCACCGCCCACCATCAGTCGCAAGCTCGTAGCGATGTCGGATGTATCAACACCGAGATCCGCCGCGCGATCGCGATCGATCAGCACGCGCAGCTCAGGCTTGTTGAGCTTCAGTGTCGTGTCGGCGTCAACAATGCCGCCGAGTGTCTTCGAGCGCTCGACGAGCTCATCCGCATAACCTGCAAGCGCGACGATCTCCGGTCCACGAATGACAAAGTCGATATCAGTGCGACCGCCCGCGCCGAAGTTGAACGACTGCGCGTTGCGCACACCAATACGCATCGGCGCATACTTCTGCAGTCGCCGGCGCACTTCGAGCATCACGTCCTGTTGCGTGTAGTTTCCTTTGAAGGCGTTGAGCGGATGTCCCTGCTTCAGCTCGTGCCAAAACTTTCCGAACGACAGCGTGCGCTCTTCGTGTGGCGCGATGCGCACGTACGCGCTGCCCTGATTCACGCCACCGAGAAAACCGCCGCCTGACGACGACAACACGAGCCGCACACCCGGTGTTTCGAGAATGTCTTTCTCCATCGCAGTGATGACTTCGTTCATCACCGGTAAGTTCGTGCCTTCCGGACCATTGACGCTAACTTCAAACTCCGCTTCGTCGACATTCGTCGGAATGAACTCCTGCTTCACCGCGCGATAAAGCGGCACACTCGTGAGCACGACGCCAATGGAAACGAGCGCGACGGCAAGACGATGTCGCATCGCAAACGACAGCATCCACGTGTAAGCACTATCGATATAACGATAGAAACCGCGTCGCGAAGCCGGTGCATCGTGCCCACCCTTCGCGTCGCTCACACGTATCAAGCGAGAGCTCATCATCGGCGTGAGCGTGAACGACACGAGCAAGCTGACGAGGATCGCGACCGCCGCGGTGATGCCGAACTGGTACAAAAAGCGCCCGGAGATCGACGACATGAACGACACAGGCAGGAAGATGACTACGAGCGACAGAGTTGTAGCAAGGACAGCGAGACCAATATCTTTCGTCGCTTCTCGCGCCGCTTCTTTCGAGTCAATTCGCTTTTCTTCAATGAAGCGAAAGATGTTTTCGAGCACGACGATCGCGTCGTCGATAACCACGCCCACCATCAACACGAGCGCCAGCATCGTCACGCTGTTGAGCGTGAAGTTGAGCGCCTTCATCATGCCGAACGTCGAGATCACCGAGCACGGGATCGCGACAGCGGCGATCAAGGTCGAGCGCCACGAACGCATGAAGAGCAGCACGACGAGACTCGCGAGAATACTGCCGAGCACCAGGTGTGTCTGGATCTCGTGCAGCGCGGCTTCGATGTAGCGCGACTGGTCACGGATAATCTCGACCTTGACGTCTTCCGGCAGTTGCGAAGTGACGCGCGGCAGTGCGTCTTTCAAGCCCTTGATGACTTCGACGGTGTTTGCGCCCGACTGTCGCCTGATGTCGAGCGTCACGGTGGGGACGCCGTTGAGACGCGAGAACGATCGCTGCTCCTTTGTTCCATCTTCAACGCGACCGACGTCACGAAGCCTGACCGGCGCGCCGTTCACGTTCGCGATCACGAGATCGTTGAACTGGCGCGGATCGGTGAACCTGCCGAGTGTGCGCAGCGTCAGCTCTTCTTTTCCGGTGATGACATTTCCACCGGGCACGTCGGTGTTCTGACGTTGAAGGGCCTGGCGAATCTGCGAGATCGAGATCTGGTAAGCGGCGAGTCGCTCGGCATCGATCCAAACATTGATGGCGCGATCGAGGCCACCAACAACGCGCACTTCACCAACACCGCCGATGCGCTCGAGTTGCGGGCGTACAATCTTGTCGCCAAGTTCAGTGAGCTCTCTTAACGAGCGATCAGCCGAAAGGGCGATGGTCAAAACAGGGGTACTGTCGTTATCGAACTTCTGAACGATGGGCGGAGTAGCATCTTCGGGAAGACGCCGGCCTAGCGTGTTGACACGATCGCGCACGTCCTGTGCGGCTGACTCGAGATTGCGGTCGAGTTTGAAAGTCGCAATTACGATCGCGGTGCCCTGACTGGACACGGATCGTAGTTCGCTGATTCCGTCAACCGTGTTGACGACTTCTTCGACCTGTTGTGTAACTAACGACTCGATCTCTTCCGGCGCTGCGCCGGGAAGGCCGACACGAACTGAAACTGTAGGAAGATCGACGGACGGAAAACGATCGACACCGAGCCGGAAGAAACCCGCCGCGCCCACCACGACCAGCGACAACACAATCATCGTCGCGAAGACAGGCCGGCGAATACAGATTTCAGCGAGTTTTTGCATTAAAATGATAGGTCCGATAGGACCTACACGACCTATTTAGTCGACAACTTCGACAGCCTGACCCGATTGCAGGTTGCCCGGATCGACAACGATCTTTTCTCCAACATTGATTCCCGAAACGATTTCCGTGAACTCAGCATTGCGCCGGCCGGTCGTGATCGGTTTCTCGAGGGCTTTTCCGTTCTGAACCGTGATCACTTTCTCGATACCCGCAAATGTCACGATCGCGTTATTCGGAACTGTGACCGCCATCTTCGCGTCGTTCGTCACGATCTCTGCGTGTGCAAATGATCCAGGCCGGAGCTTTCCATTATTTCGTACGTCAGCTTCAACAACCAGCATGCGGTTCTGCTCTGCGATCACGGGACTGAGTCGCATGATCTTTCCGAGATAGATAGTCGTGTCGCCCTCGACACTTACGCGAACGTCCTGGCCCGTGCGGATCGTGTGTGACTCGCGCTCCGGAACCTCAGCACGCAGACGCAACGGATCCATGCGCACGATGTCGACCACCGCCGCACCCGCCGCAAGGTATTCACCGACACTCGTTTTTTTCTCCTGCACGACACCATCGAGCGGAGCAATCACCGCAGTGTCTTTCAACTGTTGTCTCGCGAGCGCGAGCTCGGAGCGTCTTTGCGCGAGGACGCCCTGGCGGTTTCGGATCTCTTCGTAAGCATCCTGGTAACGACCTTCAGCAACTTTGAATGTCGCGGTCGCTGCATCGAATTCGGCTTTTGCGATCACGCCCTGCTCGACGAGTCGCGCAGCGCGGTCGCGGTTGTAGCGAGCTTCGTCGAGCACCGCACGCGCCTGGCGCACGGTCGCAGTTTGTTCGGGATCGACACGATCGTCAGTGCCGTCAGGCGCTAAACCGAGACGTGCACGCGCCTGTGCGAGTGAAGCTTCGGCTTGTTGTACGCGCAGGCGGTAGTCAGCGGAGTCGACGACGGCGATGACTTGTCCTTTCGCAACGACACTACCGAGATCGACCGAGATCGTGCTGACACGACCGGGAACCTTCACGCTGACTGTTGTTTGATCGAAGGCGGCGAGGGTGCCGTTGGCAGTTACGGTTTCGCCGAAAGGTGTTTCGGCAACAGTTGTGGTTTTGACTTTACGCGCTGGTCCGCTCTGGCCGGGGCGTCCCTGGCCCTGGCGTTGCGAGGCCTGGTAATCGCTTTTGCAGGACGTCAAAAAAAGCGTCGCCAGCAAGAGCGACACTCCTGTTAAGAGAAATCGGGTCTGAAACATCCTGAGCAGTTTATCACGCGGGCCTTTGCCAGTCCCCCAAAAGCCACAGGAATTAGGTAAAGTTATGTAAAGTTACGTAAAGCAATTGTAATTTGAGCCACAGATTACACGGATTAACACTGATCCGTGTTATCCGTGTAATCCGTAGCTAAAAACCTTTGCGGATCAGATACGACGCCTTGATAAAGAACGTGCGGGCGTTGCGGCGGAAGCCGGGGACGATCTGCTGCGTGAAGGGGTGTGGGCTGTCGTAGTTCAGATCGTCGTTGTAACCCGCGTAGAAGGCAGTGCCGGGGCTCGGCGTCCAGCCAAACAATGCCTGCGATCGCAATCTCGAGTTGAGCGTGTTGTAGTCGAGAATCAATCGCGTGAACGTGGCTTTCGTAAATTGATACGTGCCGCGAAACGTCAGGATGTTGATCTTGTAAGCGACAAGATCAGTATCGTAACGTCGCAACCGCTGCGAATTGATGCTGAACTGCGTGCGCAACTCGTTCGTCGGCTGGTAAGTGAGGCTGCCGTTGAACTGAAGCAGACTGCCGCGACCCGGATCGAGCGGCGCATTCTGTCCGAGCGCGAGCGCCGCGGGACTCACGCGCGGATACTTGCTGCCATTGCCGAAGTCGAGATCGAAGTGGCCCCAGCGATGTGTCACCTGCGCGTTGAGCTGAATCTTCTTGCTGAAGTTCGAGCCGCCGTAAAACGACAGGTGCTGCTTGTTAGAAGCACGCTCGTTACTCTCGCCGTAGAACGTGCACTTGTTAGTGACTGAGAACGGATTGCACGGCTTGGCCTCACGCGTTGGTCCAAACTCGTGATCGAACAAGCGCTCGTATCCCGGCTCCCACCACGTGCCAATATAACTGTTACGCGGCAACTGCAACTCAACGAGGCTCTCGCTTTCCCACGCGTACATCCGTCCCTGCCAGTCGTAGTCACCGTGCGTAAGATTGTGAACGTGATACGAGATGATCTTCTTCTTCGGGTTCGGATCGGAGTTGTAACGAATGAAGCCGTAGTTGAAGTTTGAATTGGTGCGCTGCACGAAGCCGACGTCCGCGCGATAGTCCTGGGTGAAGCCTCGACCGTAGATCTCCCAGCCCCAGTTACGACCAGAGACGTTGTAGTCCACGGCATAACCAAAACCGTTGCCGGTGCGGTAACGATTCAGGCCGTGGTTTGGATCGAAGAAGAAGTTGCGCGAGGTGGTGCCGAGTGTCTGGAAGCTCACGGTCGTTTGCTTGTCGAGACGAAAGCGACCATCGATGCCGAGCACCTGGTTGTGTTTGTCGATAAAGTTGTAACTCGTCGCGACCATGCCGAGCGAGTTTTCCTTGCCGACGTCGCGTTTGAGTCGCAGCACACCGATGTAAGCGTTCTTATCGAGGAAGCGCTCGTTGTTGCAGATCACGCGTGGATCGAGTGCACGACGATCGATACAGGCATTCAACGAGCCGCGATCGTCAGCGCTCAGGTTTCCTGGTCCATTGTCACTAGCAACCATCAACCCGAACGTGTTGCGGCCTTTCTTGCCGGTGGTCTTCACTGCCACGTCCGGATCTACGATCGCGCGCGTGTGAACGGCAGTGATCGGCGTTTGAAAGATGTCGATGCCTTCGAGGAAGAACGGCCGCTTCTCGGGAAAGAAGATTGGGAAACGCTGGTTAGCAGTAACGACGAGCTGATCAGCTTCGACCTGTGCGAAGTCAGGATTGATGGCGAGATCGACTGTCACTGCCGAGCTCGGTATGAACTTAGCCGTCAAGCCGAGCTCGAGTCCGACAGGCTCGTTGACGATGCGGCCTTGATCGTTCACCCGTGGGATCCCGCCAAACGAGGGCACGAAGCGGCTGTTCTGCGAAACTGTCGCACTCGGGATCAACTCGATCGTGCGCTCGACCGAGATTCCTTCGAGACCAGTCAAATGGCCCGCCTGGCTCAGGTTGCTGTCGATGCTGCGCGAGAAAGGCATCCACGAGTCGAGCTCGCGCTCAAAGCGCTGGATGCGGCGGAAGAAATGCGCGCCCCAGAGCTTTCCCTTGCCTGCTTCGAAGCGTAGCGACTTGAACGGAATTGCGATCTCGACGTTGAAGCCCGTCTCGTGAATGATGCCCTTCGACTCCATCAGGAGATCGACGCTGAAGTCTTCGCCGCGACCCTCGGTGAGGATGCCGTCGCCCTGAATGCCGAGCGGATTGAAAAAGACTTCGAAGGCTTTGCGCTTGTCGTTGAAGGTGTCGAGCATGAAGCCGACGTAGTCGTCGTTGAAGATGTTGTCGCGCTTCGCCACCGTGGAGCGGATCTTGTCGGGCTCGTCAGTGGCTTTGAAAGCGATGTAGAGAAAGTGCGGATCGAAACCGAGCAGGACTTCCGTGGGTTTGGAAGGTGGTATGTTGTCACCTGGCTGGATCTGGTAGAAGTCTTTCAGCACGGCGGCCTTTTGCCAGACTTCTTCATCGAGCTTGCCGTCGATTGTTGGGGGCTTGTCGAATTTCGGGATCGTGATGGGTTGTGATTTCTCGGGAGGAATCTGCGCGTTCACACATACTACGGCGCAGAGGATGAACAGAAGTGGGAGGTAGTTAATTCTCATTGATAACTTTTTGCGAGAGTCAATCTTTTTACAGGATGGGCAAGATTTTTCCGGATTGACATGTAAATCTTGTCTAAAATCTTGTAAATCCTGTCTAATGACTTACTCAGAAGCTGCGCCGGAAAAGGTATGACATCTTTATAAAGAACGTTCTTCCATTACGCCGAAAGCCCGGCTCAAGTTGCCCTGTAAATGGACTGAATCCATTTCTATTCAAATCATCGTTGTAGCCGGCGTAGAACGCCGTGCCCGGATTGGGTGTCCATCCCAGCAGAAACTGCCCTTTGACGTTGGAAGCTAGCGAGTCGTAATCGACGCGGCCGCGTGCAAAAAGGAAGCGCGTGAACTGGTAGGTTGTGCGGAGCGAGACGATGTTTTCATCGAACGCGATCCGGCCCGTATCATAACGCGTGAGTCGCTCCTTTGTATAACTCAGTCTCGCGTTGATAGCGCTTGTCGGTTGATAAGTAATGCCGGTGTCGAAATGCCAGAAGTCGCCCGGCCCGGGATCCTGCGGTGCACGACAGGCCGCCGGCAGCGGACTCGTATTGCAAACACCAGCCTCACGCGCCTGTTGTGCAGCGAGCGCGGGCGCACTCACGCGCGGATATTTTGGCCCAGCGCCAAAGTCGAAATCCATCGCCCCCCAAACACGATTCAAAAAGAAATTGAAGTTGTACTTCTTGCTCGGCGTCGAGCCACCAAATACATACCATCCCGTCGTCGGCGACGATCGCTCGTTATCTTCACCAGCAAACGTGCACGTGTTCTGGACCACACAATTCGTTCCCGGCTGTCGCTTTGGTCCAAACTCGCTTTCAAAAACACGCTCGTAACCTTTATCGAAACCTGTGCCGAAAAACGTCTGCCGGCGCAGTTGAAGCAGAAGCTGTGTCTCGTTGTTGAAGTTTTGCGAGCGTCCCTGCCAGTCGAAGTTGGCGTTGAAGTCTGTGTAGACGCGCCACGAAGTCAGCCTGGCTTTTGCATTCGGCTCGGAGTTGTAGCGAATGAACCAGTTTGGACTGTTTGTGTTGGGCCTGCGATTGAACCCGAGGTCGGCAACGTAGTAACGCGTGCGGCCCGTCATCGAAAAGTCGTGGCCGAAGTGGCGCCCACTCTGGTTGTAATCGATAGAGTAGGTGAAACCGTTCTGCTTGCTGTCGCGGACCTCGCCTTGTTCGGGAAAGAAGAAGCGATGACGACTGTGCGTGCCGAGCGCTTGCCAGCTAAACGTCGTCTGCTTGTCGATACGAAAGCGGCCGTCAAATCCACCCAGCTCGTTGTACTCGTCGACAAACTTGCGGTAAGTCGTCAGAAAACCGATAAACGAGTCTGACTTGCCCACGTCACGCTTCAAACGCAGAATGCCGACCGCCGCGTTCTTGTCGACAAAGCGTTGAATGCCGGGAAAGACGTTCGGGTTTGTGCGATCGTCTTCGCTGAAGTTTCCCGGCGCGTTGTCGGATGCCAGCAAGACGCCGAACGTGTTTCGATCGACTTTGCCCGTGAGTTTGACGGCGTAGTCAGGATCGACGATCGCGCGCGTGTGCACGGCGGAGATCTGCGTGTTGAAGATGTCGATGCCTTCGAGAAAGAACGGTCGCTTCTCTTCGAAGAAGATCGGAAAGCGCTGGTTGGCAGTGATGACGAGCTGGTCTGACTCGACCTGCGCGAAGTCAGGATTGAGAGTGAAGTCGAGCGTGACTGTCGGCGTGAGTGTGTATTTGCCGGTCAAGCCCGGATCGAATTCCACGGGCTCGTTGACGAAGCGACCGGGATCGGGAGTGCCGGCGCGTGAGTTGAGCGGGAGCGCAGTTTTTCGTTTGCCGGTTTCAGAAATCGTAAGACTCGGAATCAGCTCGAGTGTTCGTTCGGTTGAGATACCTTCGAGACCGGTGAGATGTCCGGCCTGGGCGAGCCAACTGTTCTTGTCGCGGTCCATCGGGATCCACATGTCGAGCGCATTGTTCAAACGCTTCGTGCGACGCCAGAAGTGTATGCCCCAAAGCTTGTCTTTACCGGCGACATAGCGCAGCGACTTGAACGGGATCGCGATCTCGATCGTGTAGCCGTCGCTCGTGACCATTCCCTTCGAATCCATGACGAGATCGAGACTGAAGTCTTCGCCCTGGCCTTCAGTCCAGATGCCATCGGCCTGAACACCAAGCGGATTGAAGTCAAACTCGTAAGCACGTCGCTGGTCGTTGAACGTGTCGAAGAGAATGCCAACGTAATCGTCGTCCCAGATCTGGTCGCGCTTCGCGATGTTGGCGCGGACCTTGGTGGGATCGTCGTAACAGTGAAACGCGATGTAGAGGACGCGCGCGTCGTAACCGAGCATTACTTCGGTGCGGTTCTCGGGGATGAGATTGTCGCCGGGTTGAACCTGGTAGAAGTCTTTGAGGACGACGGCCTTCTTCCACACATCGTCATCGAGTTTTCCATCGATGACCGGCGGCTTGTCGAAGAGAACGGCTTTTACGGGGTTGGCTTTTTCGGGCGGAAGTGAAAGAGCGGCGGCTTTACCGGTTTTGATCCCGGGCGGCGCGGCGTTAGAGGGAGATTGGGAGTAAGCTGCGAGGCAGCACAAAAAAATCTGGGCAATGCAGAGCGATGCGGCCTTCATGAGGACGTTCCCCTATCGCAGAAAAAGCTGCTCGAAAAGGTTCCCGCTCATTTGGACGCACGCGGTCCAAAGAATCTTCCAGAGCACGCAGACTAAATTGATCTCTGCGTAACCTCTGCGTCCTCTGTGTCTCTGCGGTTTAGCGACTGACATTAACCGCAGAGACGCAGAGGACGCAGAGGCTACGCAGAGAAACTACTGGCGGGGGCGCAGGAGGATCTTCCCTTCGCCAGTTCTCAGAACAAACACCTTACCGCCGTTGCCGACCTTCCAGCGCTTCATGCGCGGCGACGGCGTGATGTCTTCGTTAACCACAAAACCTTCGTTGGCGAGGTCTTCCATGGAATTCGTTTCGATTGTGAAGCTGGATCCCGCCGGCACCGTGAGGGTGATTGTCCCGTCACCCGTACGCGCTGAAAGGGCGTTGAAGTTGCCGTCGAGCGCGATCGTGCCATCGCCTGTCCGCGCATCAACCTGCCCGTCAAACCTGATCACGCGAATCGGACCATCGCCGGTATTCAGTTGCAGTTGTCCGCCGCCATTAGCGACTTCGATTGGACCATCGCCGGAGCGGAGTGTGATTTGACCGGTAACACCGTCGAGGTTCAGCGCGCCGTCTCCTGAAGAAACATGCAACGTCGCCTGGCGCGGCACATAAATCTCAAAGTTCACACTGCCGTTACGATCATCCGGATTGATGGTGTTAATCGTGATTGCGTCGCCCTGCTGCTGCGACTCGATCGAAATCCCTTTGAGACTTTCCTCGTCGGCGGCGCCTTTGGTTGCGTTGTAAGTCACTTCCGATTTGTCCCAGCCGCGCACCGTCACCGTGCCATCGAAAGTCGAGAGGGTAATTCGCGGCGAGTTGCCGACGTTGAACGTTTTGGTTTCTTTAGCCGTGACTCGCTCACTGTAACCGCCGCTCGGGTTACGGCCGATTATTTTCCTACGAGCTTCCGCGCGCTCCACATTAACCCGTTCGCGCTCGATCGCGCGCTGCGCCCGCTCCATCTCGAGTTGCGAGTCACGAATGGCTCTATCTACTTGTTGTCTCGCTTCACGCTGCGCCTCACGAGCAACGCGCGCCGAGTCGACCTTCACACGAAGTGCGTGAGCAGCTTCGGCTGCCTCAACCGCTCGACTAACATCCGCTTCAACTATTTTGTCTATGTTCTGTTCCCGAGTTCCTGCATCACTCTGGAGCGACGCGGCCGGGCTCACTGGTAGACCGTCCTGAGCATGCGTGATCTTGATTGCGCCATTGACGTTCGAGAGTTTGATGCGTGGACCACCGGTACCAATCTGGCCGTCCAGGCTGTGTCCGACGTACTCGCCATGTTTGACCCTCAATCCGAAGTCACTGGTGATGCCGCCGTGCACCGTGCCCGCGCGAATCGTAGCGTTTGCGTTGGAGGGAATGACGAGGGTGACGTTGCCGTTAATCGATCCCAAAGAGATTGGCTTCGTTTCGTCAAGCTGAGTGAAGGTGGCAGCCAGTTCACCATTGATGGTCGACAAGCGCACTTCGCTCATCAGACCACGCGCGCTCACGCGACCGTTGATTGACGACGCTTTGACGTTGCCTTCAACGCCGTCGATATCGATTGAGCCGTTGACCATCTCGATCGACTCGAGAATCGCTCTGCGCGGAACAGTCAATGTATATTCGACTGTGGCGCGACTATCGTTACGTCCGTCACGGATGGTCTGGCTCTCGTCCGGATACTCGGTTTTGATCCTGATGTTTTCCTGAGTCGCGTTGACTTCGATCCTCGCTTCGGTAAGACGATTCTGGCGATATGCTTTTTTGATGGCGTCGACCTGTACGGCGGCCTGGTCCCAGACTTTGATCGTCACGCCGCCGTTAAGGTTCTCGAGACTGATACGACCCGTGGGCGACAGTGGATACGTCTGATGAAACTCCTCACGCAACTCTTCACCGGTCTCGCCGACCGAAGCCGTGGGGTCAACCGCTGGAGCAGATGGAACTGGTCTTTGATCCTGGCGCGCCGCACCGTTCGCGACCAATGCAATAATCAGCAGAACTACACTGATGAGGCTTTTCCTTAACATCGTTTTTTCGTTTCCTGTTAAAAAGGTTATTAACTGGCAATGCGTAGATTAATACTACGGTTGAGCGTCTTCAAAAGTATTTCACGATCGCGAGGGCTGATTCTGATTCTACCGTGCTTACGGGCTTTTGCCTTAAACGTAAACTCCGGCACGTCGGTAGAGGTTGGCAGCTCTCCTGCCTCGGGGAATTGAGCGTTCGGTATGCGCACTTCAAACTCGTCCGCATCGATGTCGATGCGCTGAAGTTTCTTGAGCCTCGCGATTTCAGGCTCGCTGGAGATGGGTCGGGTTACTTTCTGTATTTTGATTTTTTGAGTGCGAACCGGCGCGGCTGACTGCCGGCTTTCACAACTTTCGTGCTTTTCGACTTTGACGATCTGAACCGGGGTCTGCGGGACTTCAGCGGGAGTGACGTTGCCGGACCATTGTGCTACCAACCGGCTGGCGTCGAGGGTCAGATGGTGAATTTCCGTCAACTCCTTCATCGAGTGCGAGAACGCAGTCAGGCCCACCACCAAAAGCATTATCACGAGGTAGCCTGATTTTATGCCATGTCGTCCCGTGTTATTCATTCCCTTGACCTCTTACTTTTAGGACCGGGAGCAGTCAGTTCTGAAGTAACTAGTTCCAACCGCCCCCGGCCCTTCTGCGTTGCTCTATAGTCAATACACCGGCCCGTGGGAGGTTGTGGCAAGAAAAATTGGCCAAATCTCTGCGTAATCTCTGCGTCCTCTGCGCCTCTGCGGTAAAAGGAACCCGCGAAAACATATAAAACCGCAGAGCCGCAGAGGACGCAGAGATTACGCAGAGATCTTTGTGTGGCTAGAGTTTCTTAAGGCTGACGGTGCCGCCGAAGGAGGCGATGGAGATGGAGGCGTCGCCGGTTCCGCAGATCGCGTTCACCCGGCGCAGGACGTAGGGCGCAGTGACGACGGTTGGCTTTTCCACCACGACCGGGGTCACGATCGGCCCGGTACGAGGCATTACTTTTCCTTTTGCTTCCGGCGTCTTGGCGGGCTTGCCTTCAGCCGCTGGCTTTCCCGGCTTTGCTGCCGGCGGAGGCGGAGGAGCCTCACTCAAATACTTCAAAACAAAATCCGAAACGATGCTGTGCTTCTCCGATACTTTCGCATTCAGCCGGAACGACGCATCGCGCGGCATCGCCAAAACCAGGTCGCCGGACATGTTTTGAAAGCCGTACTCACCTGCTTTCGCGAGCGGTCCAGTCATCGTAACGGTTCCATTAACCGTCTTTACAGACACTTTCGGAGTACTGACGTGGTTGAGCTGAATATCGCCACTCACCGTGCCGACTTCAAGCGTATCGTCGTCAGTCGCCGGCCGGACATTTATGACCTCAACAATACCGCCCGCCGAGCTCAGATTTACGCGACCACTCGAATCCTTGAGATAAATACTGCCGCCCAGACTTCCCGCTTCGACAACTTTCGTAACGTGATCAATCTCGATGTCGCCATTTTGCGAACCCGCGTAAGCCGCTGCGATTCCCGTGATCGCGATGTCGCCGTCGCGTGTCTGCACCTGGACAGTCGCACCGGCGGGCACGTCCATCTCGACACTCGCGAGCGCCAGGCAATCGAGCCTCGGATTCGCCGCCGTCGTCCTGTCCAACACCATCACGTCGACGCGAGTCGCAGGCGTCGTCGTGTCTTTAACTCTGTCGATTCGCCGGAACTCAATTTTCGCGGCGTCCATCGAGCGCACGTGGACCTCATTCTTGTCCCAGCCACGCACCTTGAGCGTGCCGGAGGCAACACAAAGCGTGACGATCGCTTGCGGATCGACCGCCATCGAGCGGTCGATCTTTTCATTTGGGTTTTCGGTGATTTCGTGAGCGGGGGTGGAACCTGCCAGGGAGAGGAGGAGGCCGACTACTGCCCAGACCACGAACAACTTCTTCGTCAAGGGGGGCCGGCCTTTCAGTGTCCGCGACCTCCGCCGACACGGGCGTCAGCGATCGTATTGAGGAGATCTACTTTGCTCTGATAGGCAGCAAACATGAAATCGGCCGCGTCGGGATCATTCGGGTTGCTCTTCGCTGCGCTGCGCGTGGCCGCGATGGCACGATCTACCACAGCGAGATTGCGTTGATACTCAACCTGCAAAGCAGGTCTCATGCTCTTTGGGTTGGACTTAATTGTCGAGTCCAAACGGGCGATGGCTTGCAGGTATGAGCGCTCACCTGGAAGCAGTTTTACCGCATGATTCGCCGCTGCAGTGCTTGCCGGCGCCGCAGGTTTGCTGTAACGGACAGGCACAAAACGCTTCGGTAATTCGTGTACCGGGGTCTTGATCTGCTGTTGTATCGGTGTCGAGTCTGAGACTGGCGGAACTTGCGCAACTTGCTGGTTGTTGTTCGCTTTGGGTTGATTGCCAGCCTGGGCGCTTGCCTTATCGTCCAGCGACGGCGCGGTAGTAGTCCTCATCTTAACGACGCCGGCGATTGCGGCAAACGCCAGGATCACCGCCAGGCTGGCAAAACCGAGTGTGCGCTGTGTTCCGAAATTAAGTAGACCGGAGAAGAATCCTGCCAGACCCCCGACTTTTTCTGTTGACTGCGCGGTGGCGAGACGATCACCCAGGACTGCCTCGTTGATGCGTTCACGTAGCCGTTCGGTCGGCACGCTCGCCTCGAACTCCGCTGAAAACGCTAAATTGAGGAGTGCCGACTCCTCTTCCAGCTCGCGCGCGAGAGCCGCACAAGTCACACATGAAGCAAGGTGCGACGTGACGCTCTCCATCATCTCGATGGAAAGCTCACCGTCGAAATAGCTTTGCAGCTTGCCCTCGTCCAGACACCGTCTCATCGTTTGCCTCCGATCTTACCGTAAACCCTCGCAAACTCTTTGCGCCCGCGCGCCACGAGGCTGCCGACGTTTGTCTCTTTGAGCGACAAACTGGTGGCGATCTCGCGGTAAGAGAGTCCCTGCTGTTTGAGCAGCAGGCAACTTCTCATCGGCTCTTTGATCTTGTCGAGGGCGCGGCGAGCTTCTTCGATTGCCTGTCGGCGTTCGTAGTCTTCTTCCGGCGCATCGACAAAAAAGCCGTTTTCGGCGGTACTCTTGTGATACTCGTTATCGCGAACCATCGAGCGGCTTTGGCCCCGCAAGGTGTTTCGCGCCACATTCAGAGTCACGCGCAACAGCCACGCCCGGAGCAATTCCTCGCCCGGGGTGGAGTTGAGATTGCGATAAAGTCGTAAAAACACTTCCTGCGTCACGTCCTCAGCCAGGGCTGAGTCGCGAACGACAGCTCTTGCCGTTCTAAAAACGGCGCGGTGATGGAGGGTAAACGCTTCGTCGAAACTGAGCGGACCTACCGCCGCAGTTCCGATGTCGTTGGACATGGAATCGATCAAAGCTCTAGCTTGTCCGTTCATCAATCACCGCTCTCTCAGTGATGCAAACACCGCAAGCTGGCAAGTTGTGGCAAGAATCTGCCCGGGCCAGACAAACTGCGGCATTTCGGCGGGCGTATTGTATTCCCTCACCCGCCTCCGCACCAAGTTTTGAGCGATGAACCTGCTTGTTAGTGACCGCGTGGGGAGATCCGTTGCGGTTAACGTGGAGACGTTGGGGAAAGGTCGAGTGTTAACAGATCGGTTTAGCCACAGATTACACGGATTGCTTACGGATCCGCGCTGATCGGTTCATTAATCCGTGTTATCTGTGGCTATGCCACGTTGGAGTTCTCTATCAAGATCAGCGAAGTCCACAACGAAGGCATCTTCACCTTCTCGGGCTAGTGCCAGAAGGAAATCAGTGCGATCCAGTCCGGCAACTTGTGCTGCATTTTCCTGGGAGATTTCACCACGTTTGTACCAGTGAATCGCAGCCGCGAGACGCATCTCGTTTACGAATTCGTGCGGCGAACGTCGAAGCGCCGAAAGAACGTCCTCGTCCAGCTTCATTGTTATTTCCGTCATGCGAGGCACCTATATGTCGGTGGTATGCCTGCGTGAACTCTTCCGAGAAGACTTGCTGCGGCGAGCCTTTTTCACCGCTTCTCCGACCAATCTTTGCAGTTCCTGTTCGCTAGATACGAGAGTATCGTCGCGCTGAGATCGCACGCGTTTTCTAGTACGCGCGAGGCTTGAATCCATTTCCTCGATGAGAAGATGCATCAATGCGCGTCTCATGTCTTCAAGCGTCGTGAAAGGCACCACCGCCGCCGCTGGCTCACCGTGCGTAGTAAGAACTACGCTGCCCTTGAAACTAAGTCCATAGTGCGTCGCATCTCCGCGCGCGCATTGGCGATGGGCATGAACTTTTGCGGACGCCCCAAGTAGGAAGCCACTCGCAGAAGCGTCGCAGCCTTATCGTCTGAAGCAGTTGAGTCGTGTTTCTTGGAACCCGCCATGCAGGGCTATTGTACATAAGCGAGTACAGAAAGAGGAAGGAGAGTGAGTCTAAACTTTTAGCAACACAACCGAAGATTTTTGTGCTATGGTCCAAGCACGCCTCCACACAAAGAAGCGGGCCGACTTGTGCTGACACACAAGCCGACCCTAGGAACTCAACCTTCCCAAGAAAGGTCAAGACCATGGCTACTCATGTTAGCGCAACAGCGCGTCAAGCAACATCTCACGTAAACCGAACAACCCGAACCGCAACAATCATGAATGCTCTTAAACAAAGAGCACAGGCAGTCTTGAATGACGAGTCGCTCGATGATCAGAGTCGTGCGATTCTCCGTCGCGCTTTGGAACAAAACGATCCGTGGCTTGCTGAACTCGTTCGTCAAGACACAGACGAAGACGATTCAAGCAGAAGAAAGATCGAAGCACTGGCGGAAATAATCTGCGGGGCTGGTGATCGATCTGCGGCCGCATTATTCGTGCTCATGGGAACGCTGCAAAACTCCGCCGATCCCGAAACACTTGCGCACACGTTGAAGCACTTTGCCTTCACGCGCTGCGGTGAGTTCAACGCTTTCGGAATGGTTGACGCTCAGATAGCAGTTGTTGAAGGTGAGCTGCTGGCTAACCTGTCCTAACTCATAGACGCGGGTGACGCGGACCGGATCCGCGTTCATCCGCGGCAATCTGCGGCTAAAAAATAAACATCAGCGTGACGAAAAGTACATGAAGTAAGCTTCATTTTCCCAACTCTCCCAAACACCCCAATCCAAGAATCGAGTAAGTAATCATGAAGCGTAAATCAATCGGCATCTGTGTTCTGCTGCTGGGGCTGCTGCTGGGTGCGGCTTCGAGCGCTCGAGCGGATACGATATCGCTGACCACAGTGAGTTTGACTAACTTTCAGATCATTCCCACATCCGGCACTGTGGTGTTCTCTACATCGCAGATCGGAGCGCCAACATTTGCTTCCGGGTCGGCGGCAAATAGTTTCGACGAGGAGTCTGGAAACTCTTCAGAAAGTCCGACCTTTGCGCAGGCTTTTACCAGTATCACTCTTGCGAGTGCGGGTGGGGTATCGGAATTAAGCACCATGTCCTTCAGCACAAACACCAACGTCACGCTTTCCGGCTGTCGTTGCGAGGCTGAGACCGAAGGACACGCAGGTCTAAGGCTGAGCTTCACGATTGTCGGCGGCAACGGCCCCGTTGATGTGACTTTCTCGGCGCTGACGCAGACGATACAGGCATTAGTGACAGACCAGCTCAGTACGTTTGCGACGTCTGAGACCCGCATCTTCCTGAACATAATAGATGTTGCCGCTTTTACTTTCGACGCGAGGTTCCGCATAGGGCCGGACGACGCTACAGTGATAGAGAGGCAAGGACAACTCTCAGAGGTAGTTACCCTGCAATTCAATCAGCAATACACTGTTCTGGTGTCCGGTCTGGCAGTCTCGCGGGCAGGACAAAATGAGATTCCAGAACCGGCGACGATGGTCTTGCTGGTTTCGGGGCTGGGGTTCATGGCGGGGTTGGTGAAGAAGCGCCGAGCTTGAACCACGGATTACACGGATTAATAAAACAAATCCGCGCAGATCGGCTACTTAGCGCACGAGGCGAAGGAAGTAGATTCCGCGAGCACCAGTTGCCGCGATTATTTCACCATCGGCGGAGCAGGCGCAGCCATATAGAGGACCATCGACATGTAAAGTCGACACGCACTCTCCCGTGCGCCCATCCCAAACTTTCAGCATCTGATCATCCGATGCCGAGACGATTGTCGTGCCATCCGCGCTCACCGCGCAGTCCCTCACCCCACTTGCATGGCCGCTCAGCGTGAAGCGCTCCGCGCCACTGCGCCCATCCCACACCTTGAGCGTCTGATCCCAAGAAGCTGAGACGATCGTCGCACCATCCGTGCTCAGCGCGCAGCCCCACACCCCAGCATGGCTGCTCAGCGTGAAGTGCTCCGCTCCACTGCGCCCATCCCACACCTTCAGCGTTTCATCATTCGAAGCCGAGACGATTGTCGTGCCATCCGCGCTCACCGCGCAGCCCCTCACCCCACTTGCATGGCCGCTCAGCGTGAAGCGCTCCGCTCCATTGCACCCATCCCACACCTTCAGCGTCTTGTCATAAGAAGCCGAGACGATCGTCGCGCCATCCGCGCTCACCGCGCAGCCCCTCACCCCACCCGCATGGCCGCTCAGCGTCAAGCGCTCTGTGCCACTGCACCCATCCCACACCTTCAGCGTTCCATCATCCGATGCCGAGACGATCATTACTCCATCCGCGCTTACCGCGCAGCCCCGCACCCCACCCGTATGGCCACTCAGCGTGAAGCGCTCCGCTCCGCTGCGCCCATCCCATATCTTCAGCGTTCCATCTTCCGATGCCGATACGATCGTCGCTCCATCCGCGCTTACCGCACAGTTCCTCATCCCACCCGTATGGCCGCTCAGCGTGAAGCGCTCCGCGCCACTGCACCCATCCCACATCTTCAGCGTTCCATCTTCCGATGCCGAGACGATCATTGCTCCATCCGCGTTCACCGCGCAGCCACTCACCACACCTGCATGGCCGCTCAGCGTCAAGCGCTCCGCTCCGCTGTGCCCATCCCACACCTTCAGCGTTCCATCTTCCGATGCCGAGGCGATCGTCGCTCCATCCGCGCTCACCGCGCAGCCACTCACCCCACCAGCATGGCCGCTCAGCGTCAAGCGCTCCGCTCCGCTGTGCCCATCCCACACCTTAAGTGTTCCATCTTCCGATGCCGAGGCGATCGTCGCTCCATCCGCGCTCACCGCACAGCCACTCACCCCACCAGCATGGCCGCTCAGCGTCAAGCGCTCCGCTCCACTGCACCCATCCCACACCTTAAGAGTTTCATCTTCCGATGCCGAGATAATCGTCGCTCCATCCGCGCTCACCGCACAACCCCTCACCCCACTCGCATGGCCGCTCAGCGTCAAGCGCTCCGCTCCAGTCCGTCCATTCCATACCTTCAGCGTCTGATCATCCGAAGCCGAGACGATCGTTGCTCCATCCGCGCTCACTGCACAGCCTCGCACCATACCCGCATGGCCGCTCAGCGTGAAGCGCTCCGCTCCAGTCCGCGCATCCCACACCTTCAGGGTCTGATCAGCCGAAGCCGAGACAATCGTTACCCCATCCGCGCTCACCGCACAGCCACTCACCGCATCCGCATGACCACTTAGCGTCAAGCGCTCCGCGCCACTGTGCCCATCCCACACCTTCACCGTCTGATCAGAAGAAGCCGAGACGATCGTCGCTCCATCCGCGCTCACCGCACAGCCATTCACCACACTCCCCTGACCGCTCAGCGTCCGCACCAGCGCTGAATGCGGCAGGTCGGGCAGTTTTTGGGTCGGCAAAAGATACGGGCGGCGTTTCAAATGTTGTTCGAGATCCGTCGTGAGCGCCTTTAACTCGTCCAGATGCTGAAGCCGCGTAAACAGGGTGATTTCGACGTCATCTCTCCTCTTGCATCGATTCAAAATATGTCCGGAATTCACGAAGTTGCGCCGGAGTAACCGCAACGCACCATCATTAGCTGCAACCTTCTCCGCCTCCAGCAAATCCGCTTCCACTGCGAGCGACTTGCGTATTAGTGTCTTCGCAACGAGATAACGCCAGTCTTTGACAGTCTCCACCAGCTCAGCGCCACGACCTGCTTCGAGGAAGTGATACGCGAGCTGGTCCCAAAGGTAAGGCTCGTTGGCAGGCATGTCGGCCCACCGAGATAAACCCGAGCCCCGGTGCGCCTCAAGCAATTGCACATGCATTGACGGCAGCCTATGAACTTGCTGCCCGATCAAAAACTTGCGCACAACGTCGTGTAACCGAATTCGTCGCTGGTTGGCGTCGTAACTCCATAACAGAGAAACGCGGTTCAAACGGCTGCATAGCTCCTGGGTTCCGAAGTCATCGAGCCCACCAGTCTTGCTCCACAATCTTTCCAGTGTGGCGAGTGGAATCTCTACATCTTCCGGAAAGATCGCGAGCTCACCATAACGTTCCCGATCTGCCTCGCTTAACAAATCAAGACTGACGCCAATGGTCCGCGTCACCGCCTGCTGACGGGCGGCAGAATTGTGGGCGTCAAAATAAGTCAACCCGCGCTTGGTGAGAGCCTGGTTGATCCAAACGATCGCGTCGTGCACGGATTGATTCTCGTCTTCAATGGCATTGCGCAGAGCACTATTCACTAAACGTAACAGCAGCGGCCACTCACCCAACCGTGAAGCAAGCTCCCTCAACTCACGCAGCAAGGTTCGATCGTTGAGATCAATCTGATCCAGGCTAGCCGCGAGCAGCGCCGTCGCCTCATCCTGCTGCATCGCATCGACCCGCACTCTGGCTGCTCCCGCCGGGAGGGTGTCGAAGTTCCGCGTCGTGATCAGGCGTGCGCAACGTGGTCCGCCTTGGATAAATGGATTGAGATGAACGCGATCCCAAACGTCGTCAATCACGATCAGGATGTCGCGATCAGCTAGCAGCTCTTTCAACCGATTGACAGCCGCATCGAGCGCGGTAAAGCCGGGGCGTTCATCGCCGAGTGTAACGATCAGATCTTCAACCCGGCCCGTTAAATCGCCAGGAGTTTCACCGAGCGTGACCCAGAGAATGCCGTCGTCAAAGGCGTCTTGAATTTGCTCGTTGTGACACAGCGCTTTTGCGAGGCTCGTCTTGCCGTAGCCGCCAGCGCCTCTGAGCGCCGCGGTGATCGCCACCGGTTCTTCGCGATGCTCATTAATAAGCAGCTTGAGAAGCTGATCGAATTCACCAGACCGCTCAACGAAACCTTCAGGCAGATCTTCGACCATGAACGGGACGCGCCTGGTCTGGCAGCGAGTCCTCAGGTCGTTGACTAACTTCTGCCACTCATGGTCCAGATCATAGAAATGCGCGTCGCGCATCCAGCGTGGCAGACTATCGAAGTCGAGATCGGGTGTGCCTTTGATTGGATAAACGCAGACTCCTTGCTGACGCGCATAGCGCCATTCCTTCCGCACCGTGTCAGACTTCAGCGCCTCCGGAGTTATCACGAGCGCCATGAACTCCATTTCCTCGAGTGCTGCCGTGATCTGCAACCACCAGTCACGTCCACCTTCCATGCCGATGCGATCCTGCCAGAGCGGAATTTCTTCACCTTCCAATCGCTGGCGCAAGGCGTTGGCAAACTCCTCCCCATCGTCGCGCGCGTAAGAGATGAAAACGCCGCTACGGGCTGTGGTGGGTTTTGGATTACTGGGCATAGAGGTGTACCCTTCAAAGGAACTCAGAATACTCGCTTATCTTTCTATTACGTTACAAGAAGAGACCTCAAAGGAGAAACCCGATGGATCCCGAAGCATCCGCAGAACTCACTCGGAAGAACTCTAACTTCATCAAACAATACGTCAAACAGCACAAGAAAGAGCTCGACGCACTGCGAGCAAAGGCGCGAGCGTTGCAGTTCAGAGGACACTGGTTCATCATCGGCGACCGGGAGTACAAGCACAAAAGACTCCAGTACGCAACCACCTCATTCCCGGAACCGGATGTTTCTCCTCGTATCATCCTGTATCCGGTTAATAAAGACGACATCAAGAAAGCGTTGAAACTGTGTCGCGAGCTCAAGATGGCGATTGCCGTGCGCACCGGAGGACACCAATACTGCGGATACTCATCAACCAGGCCAGTAAATATGCAGCTCGACTTGAGCGAGACTTTTCGTGAGTATCATTATGACAAAGGGAATAACGTGCTGCGCTGCGGAGTCAGCCATGCCTTGGGAGACTGGGCTAAGAAAAACCACAAGCATAAGATCTACCTGCCGATGGGTATGTGCGCACACGTGCACCTCGGCGGACATGTGCACACCGGTGGCTGGGGAATAGTCGCGCGCAGCCATGGACTCCTCGCCGATCACGTACTCGCGTTCGACATCATTCTTGCGAGCGGCGTAGAAGAACACATCGTGCGGCCAGTAAAAGGAAAGACGTCGCAGCACAACGACGATGTGTATTACGCCGTATTGGGCGGAGGAAGAGGCGGAGATTTCGGGATCGTGACGCATTGGGAATTCAAACCACTGCGCGACGTGGATTACCCTCACTCTCAGTGCTACACGTTCCTGTGGCTTTGGTCGAAGGAGAAGATGGAAGCAGCGGTGCGCCAGATGGAAGAACTGTCCAAACTGTGCGCAGACGGGACTGTCCCATCCGACTACGAATTCATGCTCACCATCACGGGTTGCGGCTGGATGCACGTGTTGTCTGAACCGATGAAGGACGAGGTAAATCAGCGGGCATCCCGCACGGCAGCCCGCGACGGTCTTTCGTTTCCGGTTCCGCATTTGATCCAGATGTGGATGTGCTTCACAAACAAAGAAGGGGCTGACGAGAAGTTTGACGACCAGTGGTTTGAGTCGTTCGTATCGAAGGTTGGAAGGCCGCTTATACACCATCGGAAGCGCATCCCTGTCTCCAAAGGAATCGCGGAGTATTTCATCATGAACCACGACCGCGAGATGGATTATCCATTCGTCAAGCGCGCTCGAGTCACGATGCGCCTACCAGATGGATTTGCGGAGAAGTATACGGAGCGTATGGACAAGATCACGTCCCTGCCCGCTGCGCACTGCCAGCACCTCGTCTCGCAAATGCAGATTTACGCGGGCGGCGCCGTGGCGGAGAAAGGGAAAGAAGGAATCACAGCGTATTCGTGGCGCAATCAGGCTTTTGCGATGGGCCACGACTCATTCTATTCGGATGACTGGTTCTGCGGCGACCAACGCGCGAATGCGGAGCAGTGGCAAAAGGAGAACGACGAGCTATTCATCAAGAAGAAGGCTTTTGCTGACGCGGACATGCGGAACTTTGCATACACATTTGGCGACCGGGTGCTGGAGAACGTGTGGTCCTATTACTACGACAGTCAGGAGAAGTACGAACGGTTGCGAACGATCAAAGGTGAGCTTGATCCGGATGGGCTGTTTTCTGCGGATGAATTTTCGTTGAAGCCGATGTAGGTCACGTTCTAAACATCGGCGTGACGAAAAGTACATGAATTTTCCGCTCTTTTTTCTTGACCTGACTATCATGCGGGGCGTATAAGGCCACCTAACTAACCCGACGCCCCTAAATACCCCAGCATAATCGCTACCCGTAACAACCCCCTTGCCTGGAGAGGGAGGAAGTCAATGATGCGTCGTAAATCACTTGGCGCCTGTGTCTTGTTGTCGTTGGGATTGCTGCTTGCCACAGCCTCGAGCGCTTATGCGGATACGATATCGATCACGACAATCAGTTTGAGTAACTTACAGATCATTCCCACGTCGGGGACCGTTGTGATCTCCGCACCGCAATCGGGACTGCAAACAGCAGCCGGTGCGGCCGCGGTAAATAGTTTTGACGAGGAGGGCGGAAGCAACCAACAAGATCCGAGCCACTCCGAGGCCAGTACCAGTATCACTTTTGCGAGTGTGAATGCGCTGTCGGATTTCACCACCAGGGCGCTCAGCGTAAACACGAACGTCACGCTTCCCGGCTGTCGTTGCGAGGCTGAGACGGAAGCGAATGCAGTTCTAAGGCTGGGCTTCACGATCACCGGCGGCACGGGCGCGGTTGATGTGACTTTTTCGGCACTGGCGCAGACGATGCAGAATTTAGTGAGAGACCAGTTCAGTACGTTTGCCGTGTCGGGGACCCGCATCTTCCTGAACATCTTAGATGTCACGACTTTTTCTTTCGACTCGCTGCTGCGCGCGATGCCCAACGAAATGCTAACGTTAGAGACGCAAAGGCAGATCTCAGAGGTAGTCACACTGCAATTTAATCAGCAATACACTCTTGTGGTATCGCTAAATGCCGTCTCACGGGCAGGACAGAATGAAATTCCCGAACCGGCGACAATGGTCTTGCTGGTTTCAGGAGTGGGGGTTATGGTGGGGTTTGTGAAGAGACGGCGGAAATGAGCTAGACACAGGTAACTAAAACTACTTCAGTCTCGGTGTCTTTCTGGCACATTCTTGACCGGTGGGCCACTCAAGCGTATAAATCGTTACGAAACCCTCGCCCTTTCCCGTAGCGCTCTTACACAAGGAGGCAAGAATGAAATCAAAGATCCGAGTCGCACTCACAGTGGCTGGGATGATGTTGGCCTTTACGGCTGGTCGTGTCCTCGCGGCTGAGTGCTCCTACCACCAACCTGAATGTAGTTATCGAGTCTTAGGCTGCGAGCCCATCGCCGGAACATGTGGGCTGCATGGAGGCGGTACTTGCTATATGGAATATGGCTCATGCTGTCCAACTGGAGGAAGCGACCACAGCGTCTTCTGCGCTCCGAGTTGCGACGGCAGCGGCGGAGCCCCTTGCTCTAACTAACCATTGTTGATTTCAACAATAATGAAAGGCAAAACACATGCGAAAAACGGCCTTGACGGTTCTAGTTCTCATTGTCCTCATGGGGGCGGGGTTTGCATCAGTGCGTTTGCGAAAAGCCCCCTCGTTTAAGCCCCATACCATTGTCTACAAGGTTGTAAATTACGATGAAGCAGGAAACATCATCCGGACTGACACGCTTGTCAGGCAGGTATTTGCGGATGGAAGATGGAACCACACGCAGGTTCAGCAGGACGGCACCGTCCACCACACAAAGGGACAGTTGACCGGACCCGCGACCGCGCAAACGACTGATGCAAATTCCCCGACACATTTGAACCACAAATATGTCGAGGAACCAGGTCCGTACAGCAGAGCTTGGGCCAGTCCAGATTTGCAGGATTTCATCATGTTCACTGCGCTATGGGAAAACGGATCGAAGCGGGTGGTGATGGAGGCGGTGAATATTACGACGCCGTAGTATAATCCGCCTTCCTTGACTCAATCGTTACACGACAGTCCATTCATGCGGGCGTGCCGGAGAGAGCCGGTGCCTTACACGCCTATTTGGTTGATGCGGCAGGCGGGCCGCTATATGCCGGAATACCGGGAGGTGCGGGCCCGGACTACCTTCCTCGAGCTTTGTAAAAATCCTTCACTCGCAGCCGAAGTGACCGTGACTGCTGCTGAGCGTCTCGGGGTTGATGCGGCGATCATATTTGCCGATATTCTGTTGATACTCGAGCCGCTTGGGATTGAGCTGGAGTTTGCGAAGGGTGAAGGACCGGTGATTCACAACCCGGTTCGAAGGCCTTCGGATGTTGGTCGACTGCGTGAGTTTGAGGATGTAGATGCACTCGATTTCGTTTATGAAGCGATCAGGCAGACGCGGAGCGCGCTTAAGCCGGATGTTCCGTTGATTGGATTCTGTGGTGCGCCGTTTACTTTGGCGTCTTACATGACCGAAGGTGGCGGGTCAAAGAACTATGTGCACACCAAGCGGTTGATGTATGACGATGCGGGTGCGTGGCACGCGCTGATGGCGTTGATTTCGAGAGGGCTCGTGAAATATCTGAACGCGCAGATCGAGGCGGGTGCGCAGGCGGTGCAGCTGTTTGATTCTTGGGTCGGTTGCTTGAGTCCGGATGATTACCGCGAGTTTGTGTTGCCGCATACACAGAGCGTGATTGGCGGTGTTGCGCCAGGTGTTCCGGTAATTCATTTCGGGACTGGAACGGCGACGCTGTTGGAGTTGATGCGCGAGGCTGGTGGCGATGTGATCGGATTGGATTGGCGTGTGAGGTTGGATGAATGCTGGCAGCGCGTGGGGCATGATGTTGCCGTGATGGGAAATCTCGATCCGGTTGTGTTGTTTGCGAAGCAGGATGTGTTGCGGGAGCAAGCTAAAAAGATCCTAAAGCAGGCTGAAGGAAGGGCGGGGCATATCTTCAATTTAGGGCATGGGATTTTGCCGGAGACGCCGGTTGAGAATGTGATCGCGCTGGTTGAAATGGTGCACGGATATCACGGATGACGATGGATTACGATGCGTTGTTGCTTGTGTCCTTCGGTGGGCCTGAGGGGATGGATGATGTTATTCCGTTCCTCGAAAACGTGCTGCGTGGAAGGAACGTGCCGCGCGAGCGCATGCTTCAGGTCGCGCATCATTACGAGATGTTTGGCGGCGTCAGTCCGATCAATCAACAGAATCGAAATCTGATTGCGGCGCTCGAGAAGGAGCTTGAGCAATACGGGCCATGGCTTCCGATCTACTGGGGCAATCGCAACTGGCACCCGTTTCTGCCTGACACGCTGCGACGGATGGCTGCGGATGGAATTCGCAATGCCCTCGCGTTTGTGACCAGTGGGTACAGTTCTTACTCGAGTTGCCGCCAGTATCTTCAGAACATCAGCGACGCACAGGCGGCAGTTGGACCAGACGCGCCGCGGGTTGAGAAGTTGCGCGTGTTCTACAATCACCCGCTGTTTATCGAAGCGAACGTCGATCACATTCGTGCGGCGTTGAATCAACTCGACGAGCCGGAGTCGGCGCATCTCGTTTTTACAGCGCACAGTATTCCTGAGTCGATGGCGGCGAATTGTGATTACATGTCACAGCTCGCGACGACGGGCGCGTTGATTGCGCGTGAGGTTAAGTTTGCGAAGTGGCATCTGGTTTACCAGAGCCGTAGTGGATCGCCGATGCAGCCGTGGCTTGGGCCGGATGTTTGTGATCATTTGCGGGCGTTACGCGATGAGGGTGTAACGAATGTGGTCGTGGCGCCAATCGGGTTTGTTTCGGATCACATGGAAGTTGTTTACGATCTGGATGTGGAGGCGCGCAGAGTGGCGGATGAGATTGGGTTGAAGATGGTGCGCGCGGCGACTGCGGGCACGCATCCGTCGTTTGTGAGGATGATTAGGGAGTTGATTATGGAAAGAGTGAATGGTGAGGTGCCGGTGAATCTTTGCGCGCCTGATTGTTGCGCCATCAGTTAGACAGGATTACAAGATTTTGCAGGATGAACAGGATTGTCGTTATTGGTGGTGGGATTTCGGGGCTGGCGGCGGCGCATCGCGTGCTCGAAGTTGATAAAGAAGCGCGGGTGACGGTGCTTGAAGCGTCGGACCGGATGGGTGGAACGATTCAGACTGAGCAGCGCGACGGATTTCTTCTTGAACGTGGACCAGATTCTTTCATCTCTGAAAAACCTCACGCGATTGAACTCGCCAAACGATTAGGTCTCGAGTCGCAACTCATTCAAACAAACGAAGAATACCGGCGCAGTTTTATCGTGCGTGATGCACGACTGCGCGCGGTGCCGGAAGGGTTTCAGTTGATGGCGCCGTCGCGGATGTGGCCGTTCATCACGAGCGATATTTTCAGTCTGGCGGGCAAGATGCGTATGGCTGCCGATCTTTTGCTGCCACGCAAGAACGGTAACGGTTCGAGTGACGAGAGTCTTGCGAGTTTTGTGCGTCGCAGGCTCGGCGAGGAAGCGCTCGCGCGTATGGCCCAGCCGATGGTTGGGGGGATTTATACCGCCGATCCCGAGACCTTGAGTTTGCGCGCAACATTACCGCGGTTCCTCGACATGGAACAGAAGCATCGCAGTCTCATACTCGCGATGTTGAGGCAGGGACGTGCACAGAAGACCGGAACGAGTGGCGCACGTTACAGCTTGTTTCTCTCATTCGACCAGGGGATGCAGGTGCTGATCGATCCGTTAACGCGGATTAACGCGGATTTTCGCGTGAAGACGAAGGTGCAGAGAGTGACGTTAGATCATGGGTGGAGGATAACCACGGATCAAGGCGAGGAGCTCGAGGCGGATGCGGTGTGTTTGGCCGTGCCGGCTTACGTTGCGGCGTCACTGTTGAGTGATGTGAATGAACGTCTCGCGCAGAAGCTCAGGCAGATTAAATATGCGTCAACGGCGACGATCAACTTCGGTTACACGCGCGCAGCGATCGCGCATCCGCTGAATGGATTTGGGTTTGTGGTGCCGTTCATCGAGAAGAGATCGCTGATCGCATGCACGTTTAGTAGTGTGAAGTTTTCCGGACGCGCTCCGGAGGGACACGTGTTGCTGCGCGCGTTTGCGGGTGGTGCGTTGCAGCCGGAGATCTTTGCGCTTGATGAGGCAGAGATGGCGAAGAGAGTTGAAGCTGATCTGCGTGAATTATTAGGAATCCGCGAAGCTCCGCGTTTTATAGAAGTCGCGAAGTGGGAGCGATCGATGCCGCAATACGAGGTCGGGCATCTTGAGCGTGTGAGTGAGATCGAGAAGCTGGTTAGCGAAATGCCCGGCCTGGCACTCGCGGGGAACGCGTATCGTGGCGCCGGAATTCCCGATTGTATTCGCAGTGGTGAAGCGGCTGCGGAGCGTCTCTTGAATCAACGCGCGAGCGCTTGAATCCAGTCGGCGTTGGTTTGCATCAACGGCCGAAACGCCTCGCGCGGCACGGTCATCTCGATGTGCATGTTGTCGTCGGTATTGATCTTCGCGCCTGCCACTGCTGGTCCAAGCCTCGTCTCATCACAGACGTACCAACCTCTGATATCCGCTTCCGACTTCAGATCAACTCGCGCCAGCTCGGCCGCCATGCGCGGATCACTGAAGCGCTCAGTTAATCGATCGAGATTCAAAGGCCGGTTGCTTCCTACCAGCAGCAGATCCTTGCCATTGCTGAACCCACCAACGCGAAACACGAGCACGTGCGGAAACACCTTCTGATACGTCGCCAGCACCGATCGCAGACTCTCTGTCGATAGCTGGTAGATCTGCACCCACTGCACCCAGACGCCATCGTCACTCAAACGCGCGCGCCCAAGCTCGAAAAACTCCTGCGTGAATAAGTTCGCCACGCCCGGCACCCATGGATGGCTCGGCTCACTCACGATCATGTCGTAACGATTCGGCGTCACACGCAGAAACGTCCTCGCATCGTCGATGATCAATGTCGTGCGTGGATCGTCGAGTGGTCGATTGTTGATGTGATTAAAAAACTGCGAACCGGCGATAGTCCCGGGTTCAAGCTCAAGACACGTTACTGACTGCACGGGCGACTGCAACATCGCACCGACTGTCACGCCAGTCGCGTAACCAATGATCAAGCCGTTGTCGATCTTCGGCGCGATCAGCAATGGAAGCTGTCCGAGCATCACCTGCGTCGGCATGTCGTAGATGCTGTCAGACGCGTTCGTGCGCCCGTTGATCGCCATCGAGACGGTGTTTTGATCGCGACGAACTGAAACCGTCGCGGTCGGGCCTTCCTGGTACATCAACAACTCATGCACGTTTGGATCAGCTTCAGCTTCCTTCACGCCTTCGCGCGTCTGGGCCAACACGCGTACGAGACTGTCGTACGCACCGATCGAGAGATCCGCGAGGTTCATTCGTGGCGCGACGATGAAGACCACGATCACGAGCACCGGTATCGAAGCGATCGCGGCGCTGCGCTTCAACGCCGGTTCGCGGCCGGCTGGTTGATAAGCAAACGCTGCTACAACGAGACAACAGGTCGCCGCAAACAACAACGTGAATCGCGTGCTTGTTTTCGGTATCAGGATGAAGCCGGTAATGAACGCTCCGGCAATCGCGCCGATCGTGTTGATGGCATAACTGCGGCCAACGCACGACACTGCTCGAACCGGATCGTTACTGGCCCAAACCAGCACGAGCGGCATCACCATGCCCATCAACACCGCAGGCAGAAGTATCAGCAACGTTGCGGAAAGGATCTGGAGGGCAAGCAAGCCGGTCCAGGAAGAGACGTGCAGGCGCAAGCCAAGGTTGATCAGGAGCGCGGGGATCTGATTCAGGACATAGAGACTGAGCAGCAGGCTGAGGGCGGTGGCGGCTTCGACTTTCAGGATTGCAGAACGCAAACGCTGTGAGCGATCTTTCCGTGTAACTAACCAGGCGCCGAGGGCGAGACCAATCAGGAACAGTGCGACGACAATGCTGAAGGCGTACGTGCTCGAGCCGATGATCATCGTGAGCGTGCGTGTCCAGGAGACTTGGGCGCTGATCGTTACAAAGCCCGAGGCAAGCGCGGTGAGGTACCAAAAACCTGTGACAGGATTTACAGGATTTTTTTCAAGATTGACAGGATCCGGTTCGCGGTTTGAGCGGGCCGTGGTTTGGCGCTGCAAGACGATTGCGATCACGCCGACGAGCACGTTCAGTAATGCCGCTACGACGATCGTTGTGCGAACGCCAAGTGTAGGAAGTAAGACAAAGCCGGCCGCGAGCGTTCCGAGGATCGCGCCGGCAAGATTGCATGCGTAGAGCCGCGTCACCGCATTCGAATCTGACGAGCGGACGATTGCTGCGGCGAGCACGGGAAGCGTCGCCCCCATCAACGTGGTGGGCACAAGCAGCACGATGCCTGAAAGCACGAAACGCCAGAGACTGAACGTGAAGTATCCGGGATGAAATTGCTGCCAGATCAGCGCGTACAGATCATCGATCCAGCGAAACAAGAACGGAACGAGCAGCGCATAAACGGCGATGCCGATTTCCATCACGCCGTAAGCGCTGAGCGGCCGCCTGATACGATGGGCTAATCTCCCGGCCAATGCGCTACCGAGTGCCAGGCCACCCATAAACGCCGCGAGCACAGTGCTGACCGCAAGCGTCGTCGCACCAAACACCAGCCCCAGCATCCGCGCCCAAAGCACTTCGTAGATCAGTCCCGTGGCGCCGGAAAGGACGAAACATAATCCGATCAGTTTTAGAGATTTAGGCAAAAGGAATTTACAAGTAGATCACGTGGCTCGTGCGCCAGATGTTCGCGGGGATCGATCCGGGCGCCGCGGCCGTCAACAGGATCGCGTAATCATGTTCGACCTGATTCCAACTCACATTCGCAAGCCCCGGCCCTTCCCTGTCCGACGCCGTCACCAAAGCGAGTCGACGCAAGCAGCGATACAACTGATCCGTTCCCGAACCGAATGCCCCAACATCGTCACCCAACACCAGCCTGACTTCCGCACGCTCGTCAATGAAGTGCTTGATCAGCGACGCCGCCTGCTCCACACCACGCTCAAACCGCTGCGGCAGATCCGAACCCGCACCATGCGACAAGCGCGTGTCGAGCACGATCGTGATGCGTCGCTCATCTTCCGAAGCAAACTCGCGCACCGTCAAACGTCTTGATTTCGCAGTCGCCTTCCAATCGATGTGACGCAGATCATCCTGCGGCTGGTAGTCGCGCATTGAAAACAGATCGTGCCCCGCGCCACGACGCATCGCGGGCATGCGCCCGGCGTACATCGGCAACAGGTGCAGCTCGTCGCTGATCACTTCCGGCTTCGGATAAACAATGATATCCACGTTGCGCGCGCGCAAGCGTCGTCGTCGTCGAAAGAACCCAAACGGAAAACGTGTCGACAACTCAAATCCATCGATCAGCACATGCCCGCGCGTCGGAAACAGTTGCTCGACGCGCTGCTCCGCCGCCGCATTGTGCGGCACGTAACTGAAGTATGCGAGCAGCCGTTTGACGTAACGCCGTCGCTTTTTCGGATCCACTTCATTAACTGGACCACGCGCCTCGACCAGGATCGAAAACGACGGCAACAAACGCTTCGTGTTGCGCAATGTCACGATCACCGGCGCCGGCTCCGCTGCAAAGATGTGATCCGGAAAACGCGCTGAGACAGTCAGGTCGCGCAACGAAGTACCCGCATGCACCCAACCGACAAACAGCGTCGAACAAAGTAACGAAAACACGAGAAACAGCAGATTGTTTCCCGTATTCCACGCCGCAAACCCAACCACGATGATGATCACCAGAAACACACCACCGCCGCTTGTCGGCTCAAAAGGAACATCAAGGTTCGCCACTTCAACACGCGCCGAACGCGCGAGGGGCGGAACGATAAAGATCGTGAGCAACAACGCGATCACGAGCGACAGGATGGCGGCTCCGCCCGCAAGCCCATTGTCGCCATTGCTGCGCGCGAGCACCGTCACGAGCGCAGACGTCAGCCCCGCGATCACCAGCAGCGTTCCGAGCACCACACGCAGCATTGACGCTTTCTGAGGAGCCGCGCGATCGATCTTAGCCTCGGACTTCACAACGGGACACTAACGGTTTTCAGGATTTCGTTGAGGACGGCTTCAGCTTCTTCACTGCGGCGCAGCGACGATGAGAATCGCGAGCTGACCACGATGCGATGTGCAAACACGGGCACGACGAGTCGCTTGATGTCGTCAGGTATGCAGTAATTCCGATCTTCGGTAAGTGCTAAAGCCTGTGCGGCGCGGAAGAGTGCGAGCGTTCCTCGCGGACTCACGCCGAGGTCGAGCATCTCCGAAGTGCGTGTCGCGGCAACGATCCGCATCAGGTATTGGACGAGCGCATCGTCTACATTGACACTCGCGACCGTCTGCTGCAACTCGACGACTTCACGCGCAGTCATCACCGGCTCGAGATCGTCCAACGGATCTGTATATTCACGATCGCGCAGGATCTTCTGTTCGTCGATCGGCGCGGGATAGCCGATACGCAAGCGCAGCATGAATCGATCGAGCTGCGACTCGGGCAGCGGGTAGGTTCCGTGATGCTCGATCGGGTTCTGCGTCGCGAGCACGATGAACGGCGCGGGCAAATCATGAGTCATGCCCTCGACCGTCACGTGCCGCTCAGCCATCGCTTCGAGCAGTGCCGACTGCGTCTTCGGAGTGGTGCGGTTGATCTCGTCGGCCAGCACGACATTCGCGAAAACCGGCCCCGGTTTCCATTCGAAAATGCCGCTGTGCTGGTTGTACACGGAAAGGCCGATCACGTCCGACGGCAGCAGGTCGGAAGTAAACTGGATCCGCTGAAAATTGCAATCGAGCGCGCGGGCGAGCGCGTGGGCCAGCGTCGTTTTGCCGACGCCTGGCACGTCCTCGACGAGCAGGTGACCACCGGCGATGAGCGTGACAATGGCCAGTCGAATCGCCTCAGGCTTGCCTTTGATGACGGTTTCGACAGCCCCCTGGAGTCGTTCGATCTGTTCGACGGCGTTGGCGCTGGCTACTTGTCCGCTGCTGATTGGCTCGAGGTTCCGCATGAATTGGCCTAATTCTACATGCTAAGAGCACGCGTGGCACGGAAAAGTTGGCCGCCGTGAGCCCCATGTGATCTTAGCCCATTCCTGTAGTAGACTAAGCGCCGTAGTGAGGACGGGCAAGCGTAAGCAGAAATCGGAACTGAAATTTAATGGCTTCGTGTAAGTGCCCGAGGAGAATCTATGAAACCCCTGAATAATACCAAACACAGCCAACGCGGCTTTTCGCTAATCGAGTTGATGATCGTTATCGCCATTATCGGCATCCTCATCGGGGTCGGAATTGCGGGTTACAAGGCCGCTATCAGAGCGACAAACGAAGCGGCGGCAGTGAAGACGCTGCGCTCGATCGCCGAGCAACAGATGCTTTATTTCAACTCACACCAGCGCAGCGCGTTTGGAACGTTCGAGGAAATGCGGAAAGAGAACCTGCTCGACAGCCGCTTCGACGGCAGTACGCCGGTGGTCGACGGTTATGTTTACACGATGAAGGTGATTCCGAAGTCAACTTCGGCACAGCCGGGTTACACGATCAACGCCGATCCGCAGGTGCCGACAGGCGTTTCCGCCACGGGCAGGAATTTTTATTACGTCGATTCAGATACAAACACGATTCACGTCAACGGCAACCAGCAGGCTTCAGCGACCGACCCACCGATCGGTCAGTGATTTACAGGTCAGTTAGACAGGATTTACAAGATTTTTTCAGAATTAACATGTAAATCCTGTCTAAAAAACCTTCTTCCCCTCCACGCGCTCTAATCTCTGATCAGGCAGCAGTGAGCCCTGCGCTTTTACGTGGATGAACTCAACGTCCTTCACATCGTTCAACCAGAAGGCCGGCCTCAGATCAGGACTCAGATAACTCACCTCTACATCGCGCATCTGCAAGCCCTGCACGTGTCTGATGAAGAACCCGTACGCCGGTAAGTCGCCAAACATCGTCGGCTCGGGGTAGATCGCCTCTCGCTCCGGCGGTTCCAGCGCCGCCTGCTCCTTCGTCCCGCCACCCTTCGCATAGACGCGAATGTTGCTGAGCTGCACGTCTTCGATCAGGTAACCCGGAATGCCGCTGATGATCGACGAGTACTTCGGATCGGCGTTGTAGACCACCACATTGCTGATGATCACACGACGCATCGCACCGGTCTTCGTTGTCTCTTTCGGACCACGATTGCGCGCCCCGAGCCGCAGAAAGATCGGGGAGTTACTGATGTCGCGCATCGTGATGTTTGAGATGGTCACGTCTTCGAGCAGCGCGCCGTCAACCGCTTCGAGCGCGAGCCCGCGCGAGTAATCAAAGACACAGTTTGAGACAGTGATGTTTTTGAAGCCGCCGTTTGACTCGGTGCCAAACTTGATGCGGCCCGTCGGGCTGAACGTGCCGTTGGCGTTACGGAAATCACGCTTGTAAGTGCCGTCAAAGAGCGTGCCTTCGTCGTAGCCGCTGACCTGGCAGTTAGTGATCGTTACGTTCTCCGTCACGCGCGCGTAACCGAGCGCGTAAGAGCTCTTCGGGCAGATCGCGTCGTCGAAAGGCGAGTTGACCGTGCAGTTCGAGATGCGAACGTTCTTGCATGCATCGACGTCGATGCCGTCGCGGTTCGTGTCGATCTTCACGTTGTCGATCGTGAGGTTGTCGACGCCGGTGGCGAGTATCGCGAAGTGCCCGCCATGGAGGATGCTGATATCACGGATGATGACGTTGCGAGAGAGTTTCAGGCTGATGGCTTTGTTGCCCCAGCCGGGCTCGACCGCGTCGCGCGCATTTGGATAACCGAACGGACCGGCTTTCGGATCGGGTCCTTGTTTCTCGAGTGTGTCGTTCTGTTCTTTCGTACGCGACTGGCTACCGCTTCGTACCAGTCCCTTTCCCCAGATGCGACCGGGACCAAGGATCGAGATGTTCTCGAGGTTCTCGCCCCAGATCAGGCTGTTGTGCCAGTGACTGTGACCGAAGTCCTGATACTGGTCCCACGCGTTCGGCTCGGGCAGATCGTATTTGCCGTCGCCGTCACGTGGATCGGCGGCGAGGATCGTCGCGCCCTGATCGATGTAGAGCGCAACGTTGGTTTTCAAACGAATTGAGAAGGAGCGGTAAGTGCCGGCAGTGAATAGGACGGTGCCGCCGCCGGCAGCCGCGGCAGCGTCAATCGCCTTGTTGATGGCAGGGCTGTCGAGTGCTTTTCCGTCCCCCTTTGCGCCGAATTTTCTGACGTCGAATGCGCCTGCGAATGGCGCGGCTTTCTGCGCAACGCCTATTGTGGCGGTTGAGTGAACTGTCCGGCTGGAAGTGAAGGCGCAACAAGCAAGCGCTAAAATCAGGATTGGCAGCAGGGAGATTCGAAGTGGTCTGATCATGGAGCGGGAGTTTCTCACGAAACACGGTATACGTGAAACTTTGCTTAGTTTTTTTGACGACTGTCGCGCACACGGCGAGCAGACGGCGGTAGCGCATGAGACGGGTGTGCGGCTTTCACGCTGGTCCTATGCGCGGCTTGCTTCGTCAGCGTTTCAGTTTGCGCGTGAGCTCGAGTCGCGCGGCATCGGCGCGGGGGATCGAGTGCTCTTCTGGGGCGAGAACAGTCCGCAGTGGATTGCGTGCTTTTACGGCTGCCTGTTGCGTGGTGTGGTCATGGTGCCGCTTGATCTGAAGTCCGCGCCTGACTTTGTCGCGCGCGTACAGCAACAAGTCAACGCAAGACTGCTCCTCTCGGACGAGCCTCAGCCGCAACTCATTCCTCGTCTCGCATTCAACAGCATCACAGATCTAAGACATTCAGACCAGCCGTATGCGACTGGCGCTAAACCCGACGACCTGGTCCAAATCGTCTTCACCTCCGGCACGACTGCCGAGCCGAAAGGCGTCTGTCTCACACATCGAAACCTCCTCGCCAACATCGCGCCGATCGAAAAAGAATTCAATCGCTACAGGCGCTGGGAAAGACTCGTTCATCCGCTACGGTTTCTTTGTCTGCTGCCGCTGAGCCACGTCTTCGGACAGATGATGGGTATCTTCATTCCGCAGTTACTCGGCGCGGAGGTCTACTTCAGCGAATCTTACAAACCCTCGCAGATCGTCAGCACAGTCAAAAAGCACCGTATCAATGTAGTGGTTACTGTGCCGCGCGTGCTCGAAACAATGCGCGAGAAGATCAAAGCTGACGTGTCCGACGATCAGATTCGCGCGGCGAGAAATCGTCGCTTCTTACGAAACTGGTGGACGTTTAGAAAGATCCATCGCCAGTTTGGCTGGCGCTTCTGGGCGTTTATCACCGGTGGCGCGACGCTCGAAAGCGATACTGAAACCTTCTGGCGTCGTCTCGGCTATGCCGTCATCCAGGGGTACGGCATGACCGAGACTGCTTCACTCACGAGCCTTTCGCATCCGTTTCGCATGCGGCACGGCTCAATCGGAAAACCTGTCGGTGGTCAGGAGGTGAAGCTCAGCGATGACGGCGAGATCCTCGTGCGCGGCAAGAACGTAGCGGCGGGATACTGGCGTAGCAATGGCCAATCGATTACTGACGAGGAAGGCTGGATTCACACCGGTGACATCGGTGAGTTTGGTCCAGATGGGAACATCTATTTTCGTGGACGCAGTAAAGAGACGATCGTCACCGCCGCGGGTTTGAAGATTTATCCCACCGATCTCGAAGCCGCACTCGATCATCAACCAGAGATCAAGGCGAGTGCTGTAATTCCACAAGGCACCGAGGCACTCGCCGTGCTGATTCCACATGACGAGCACGCGGATCTGAACGCCGCAGTGCAACGTGCTAACGAAACGCTAGCGGAGTTTCAGCGCATTCGTCACTGGATTCCCTGGCCGCAGAGCGACTTCCCGCGCACGCCAGGTACACGCAAGATCATCAAAGGGCAGATTGCGGAAGCAGTGAAGACAATCGTGAGCGCGCCAGCGTCTCGGGCGAGCGATAATGGCGTGGCGCCGTTGAGCCTGCCTGTGATCAGTCGCATCGCTCGTATAGAGCCGGCAGCGCTGAACGCAGCAGCGAACCTCGCTGACGATCTAAAACTCGATTCACTCGGCAGGGTTGAGCTGTTGAGTGCGCTCGAAGACCAGTACCAGATCGAGCTTGATGAAGCAGCGATCACGGAAGCGACCACGATCGCCGACATCGAACGTATCGTCAGCCGCGGCAAATCTGAAGCAGTCGCTTATCCATACCCAAGTTGGGCCATGCGTTTTCCAATCACCTGGATCCGCTTTGTCGTCTATCACGCGTTTCTCTTGCCGCTGACGCTCATCATGTGTCGCGTCAGAACCATTGGTGTCGAGCGGTTCGCACACGTGAAGCCGCCGGTGCTGTTTATTTCAAATCACGTGACTGACGTCGATGCGGCATTGATTATCTCAGCGTTGCCGTGGCGCTGGCGTTATCGACTGGCGGTCGCGATGGCGGGAGAGATCCTGCGCGAGTGGAGATCAAATGCGAAGGTTACGTATGCGCTCGGCGCCGCGCTATTCAATGTCTTTTCATTGCCGCGGCAGAGTGGTTTTCGGCAGAGCTTCGCATATGCAGGTGAAGCAGTCGATCGGGGCTTTAGCATCCTGATTTTCCCTGAGGGCACGGAGACGAAGGACGGCGAGCTGCAACCATTCAAAGCCGGTATCGGCTTACTAGCCTCTGAACTAAAAATACCAGTAGTACCGATTATGCTGCGCGGATTGTTCGAGGTGAAACAACGAAAACAACGCTTCGTCAAACCTGGTACGGTGTCAGTTACATTTGGCGAGCCAATCACGTTCACAAAAGACGAAACCGTCGCGGAAATCACGATTGAGTTAGACAGGATTTACAAGATTTTTTCAAGATGAACATGTAAATCCTATCTTCAATCTTGTAAATCCTGTCCACGATTGATTTTCGCATCACGCCACCTGATCGCGCCCATCAGGATCGTGACGCGCAGCCGCTCGCTCTTCAGACTCTCAATCGCAAACTCCTTCTCGAATACATCATGGTCCAGCGTGCGCCGTGGCTTCCTTCGACGCAGGGTCATTCGTTTGGCAACTGACATGGCACCACCTCAACCGACACGTTTTGCAGCGCCGCTTTGCAGCCGTTCACTCGAAACAATCGCCCGCTTGTGCCATCCTCGACCAACCTCACCGCCTTTATCGGCGCAACTGACTTCAAACAGAAAAAGCTTTCCTTCACGACTGTGGTAACGCGCGGTCGCCGTGACTTCCGCGCCAACCGGCGTCGGTGCGGTGTGACTTACATCGACAGTGACGCCGACAGACAACTCACCTGGTCCACACAGCGACTGGAGCACGCGCGACGCCGCGATCTCCATGAGGGCGACCATCCGCGCCGTAGCGAGTACTGGGGGAAACGCGTCTCCTGTCTCACTTGATATCGAGCTGGCGAGATCCTGTGGTCCAACTATGAGTGTTGCCGTGCCGGTAGAATTCAGATCGGGTTCGTTTGACATGAGGATATTTAGCCACAGATCCGTCTAATCTGTGGCTAAATATTTTACGACTCAACAACGACAGGCTTTTGTGAGCGCTTCGAGCGGAAGAAACTCGTGCGATCCAGGACCCTCTCCTGAAACTGCTCGAGGTAAAGATAAATCACCGGCGTGATGTACAACGTGATGAACTGCGAAACTACAAGCCCGCCAACCACCACGAGTCCGAGCGGCCGTCGCGAAGATCCATCCGCTCCATAACCGAGCGCGATCGGGATCGCACCAAACACCGCGGCGAGTGTCGTCATGAGAATCGGCCGGAAACGATCCATACTCGCATCGTGAATCGCCTTGTCCGCCGGCTCGCCTGCCTCAACGCGATGGCGCGCGAAGTCGACGATCATGATGCCGTTCTTCTTCACGATGCCCATCAACATGAACATGCCGACAAACGCATACAGCGATGCTTCCTGCCCGAAAATGATCAGGGTCAACAATCCACCGACCAGTGCAGTCGGCAAAGTGGAAAGCACCGTTAACGGGTGCACGTAACTCTCGTAAAGGATCGCGAGGATCACGTACATCACAAACACGGCGAGCGCCATCAGGATTGTCAAGCTCGTCACTGTGCGACTAAACGTGAGCGCCTCACCCTGCAACTCCGCACGCACGCCCGACGGCACCGTCTCAGCCGCTGTCTTCGTGATGAAGTTCGTCGCATCACCGAGTGCGACTCCCGGCTTGAGGTTGAAAGACAGCGTCATGCTCGTGAACTGGTTCAAGTGATTCACGACTTGTGGACCAAGTGTCTGTTTCCACGTGACCAGCTCGCTCAACGGCACCAGTCTGCGACCGTCATCTGACTTGATGTAGAGCAGCGACAGATCCTCAGGCTTCTCGCGCACCGAGTCTTCCATCTCGAGAATCACCTGGTACTGGTCCTCGGGCTTCTTGATCAGGTAGGTATAGTTTTGCGAGTAAGCATTGCGCAGCAACGTCAGAATACGTGCTTCCGACACACCATACGTCTTCGCCTGATCGCGACGAATGTCGATGTTCAGGTTCGGCGTGTTGTTGTAATAGTCGGACGAGACGCTCAGGAAGCCCGGATACGTCATCAACTTCCCCATGAGCTGTTGGCCGGCTTCGTAAACCTGGCTCGGGTTCACGCCCGACACAGTGAACGCGTACTGGCCCTGAGTCTGGTTGGTAACGCCCGTGCTGATCTCGAGCACCGGAAACGGTCGCAAAAACGTCATCACGCCGGGAATCGTGTTCAGGTTGCCCATCATCTGCGCGGTCACTAAATCGATCGGTTTGCGCTTTTCCGGTGGTCCAATGAACGTAAACGTGATGCCCTGGTTAGCCGCCAGGAAGCCGGTGGCGCCCGTCATCGTGAAGTCAGTGACGACGTTCGGATCCTCGTGCAGCTTCTTGTCGACCTGGTCCTGGTACTCGCGCATGTGGGCCGGCGACGAACCTTCCTGCGCAACGAAGGCACCGAAGATCACGCCGCTGTCTCCCGGCGGCAGAAACGTCTTCGGCACGAGCATAAACAACCAGATTGTGCCCGCCAGACAGATCACCCAGATCACCGGAGAAATCCAGCGATGACGCAGGAACCACCACAGCGATCCACCATACAAGGCCAAAATTCGTTTCTCGATGCCGCCGATGACGCGCTCCATCCACGTCTGTCGGATGCCGTGACCACGCTCTTTTAACAATCGTGCGCACATTAACGGCGTCAATGTCAGCGACACCACGCCGGAGGCAAGAATCGCGATCACGATCGTGATCGCAAACTCGCGGAAGATGCGGCCCACAAGTCCGGTCATGAAGACGAGTGGAATGAACACCGCCGCGAGCGAGATCGTCATCGACATAATCGTGAAACTGATTTCTCTCGCGCTGCTGATTGCCGCTTCGAACGCCGGTTCACCACGCTCGATCCGGCGTACGGTGTTTTCGAGAAACACGATCGCGTCGTCAACCAGAAAACCGATCGCGAGCGTTAGCGCCATTAGTGAAAGGTTGTCGAGACTGTAACCAAGACCGTGCATCGCAATGAACGTGATCAGCAATGACAGCGGTAGCGCGACAACGGGAATGAGTGTGTCAGTGACTCTGCCGAGAAACGCAAAGATCACGATGACGACGAGAACGAATGCGATGACGAGTGTTGCCTGAACGTCGGCGACGGAGTGGACAATGCTTGCCGAACGGTCATAGATCGGCAGGATGTCGATCGATCCCGGCAACTCTTGCGCAATCCTTGGCAGAACTTCATAAATCGACTTCGACACTTCCACCGCGTTCGCGCCCGCACGGCGGTTAACGGCAACGATCACGGTCGCGGATGGCACTTCTTTACCGCGCACCCAGAAGCGCATGTTGACACGCTCGTCCTGGACCGAGTCTTTCACGCTCGCGACATCGCGCAGGTAGATCGGTGCGTTGTTCGTGCCGCCGACGATCAGATTTCCATACTGTTCGGCGGTTTCGAGTTGACCTTGCGGACGCAGGATCGCAGTCCGCGAAGAACTATCCAATTGGCCTGCGCCCGTGTAGCTTGTTCCCTGCTTGATCGCGTTATTCAAATCGTCGATCGAGATCCCGCGCGCCCACAGCGCCTCCGGGTTAGCCTTGATGCGAATCGCCGATTTCGTGCCGTAAACATTCACCTGCGACACGCCGGGCAAAATGCTTAGCCGCTGGCCCACCTGCGTGCTCGCGTAGTCGTATAGCTGACCCGGCGTGACCGAATTGCTGGTCATCGCGATGTACATGATCGGCTGATCGTTCGGGTTCGACTTGGAATACGTCGGCGGCGACGGCAGGTCCGCCGGCAGAGTGCCCATGGCCTGCGAGATTGCGGTCTGGACGTCAGTCGCAGCGGCGTCAATGTTCTTGTCGAGAACAAATTGGAGTGTGAACGTGGCCACACCCTGTTTGCTGGACGAGGTCACGACTTCCAGTCCGTTGATCTGCATGAACTGGCGCTCGAGCGGGGTCGCGATGTTGTTGGCGATCGTGTCGGGGCTCGCGCCGGGATAACCGACCGTCACCTGGATCACCGGATAGTCGACCGCCGGCAGATCGTTTACGGGAAGCTGGAAGTAAGCCATCACCCCGAAAAGGATGACGGAGAGCGTCAACACTGCGGTCATCACTGGCCGCCGGATGAATGGTTCAGAGAGATTCATTTCGATCCACTCGCTTCGGCTGTGGCCGGATTGGCCGGGGGTTGCTGGATTACGACCGGGCCACCGGGCGTCACGCCGAGCTGCCCGTTTACGACGACCTTCTCACCGGCAGCAACGCCTTTCTCAACGACGATCAAATCGCCTTGTCGCTGGCCCAGGGATACTGTGCGTTGTTCCGCCTTCATGTCCGGCTTGATGACGTAAACGTACTGGCCCGCTGCGGACATCTGTGGCGCCGTTGCCGGCACGAGCACTGCGCCCTGAATCGTGCCGAGCATCAGTCGCACGTTGACGAAGCGTCCGGGCCAGAAGCGATGTCCCGGGTTCGGAAGTGTGGCGCGAAGAGTTACCTGGCCGGTTTCTGTTTGCACTGTGTTATCGACGAACGTCAATGGTCCGGAGACTGCGCTGTCGGGCAAATCGGGCAAGCGCACTTCAGCCAGGAGACTACCGGCGCGCATCTGTTCCTGCACGTGCGACAGGTTGTTTTGCGAAATCGTGAAGTCTGCGTAGATCGGATCGAGCCGTTCGATCACGAGCAAAGCGTTACTTGAGACACCATTATTCGAGTCTGAATTACTGCCGCCGGGATTGACGACGTTGCCGAGGTCGACGAGTCGCTGTCCGGCGCGGCCGTCGATTGGCGAATGGATGTAGCAGTAACTGAGCTGGACCTTCGCTGTATCGATCGCGGCTTGGTCTACTTTGATCGTTTCGTCGGCGCTGCGCACTGCGGCGCGCGCTGCTTCGGAGTTCGCTTTCAGCGTGTCGTAGTCGGTGCGGAGCTGTTCGTATTGCTCGCGCGCGACGACGCCCTGCTCGACGAGGGTTCTATAACGCTCGACCTGGTTGCGGCCCCAGTTCTCGCGTGCGATCTCGCGCGCCAGGTTCGCTTCTGCCTGTTTCTTGGCGGCCATGTCTTTGGCGAGATTTGCCTGGGCTTGTTTCAGGTTCGCGTCGAACGGGCGTGGATCGATCGTGAAGAGCAGTTGGCCCTTTTTGACGTTCGCGCCATCAGTGAAATGAATCTTTTCGATGCGGCCGGACACCTGTGGCTGAATCGCCACCGTTTCACGCGCGACGATCTTGCCGAGCGCATCCATGTAATTCGAAACATCCTGCGACACCGCGGTACTTACGACCACCGGCGCGGGCGGGCGTTGAAAATTTTGCTGCGCCTGATTCGCGCAACCGGCGAGCAAACTACTGATGACCAGGACAATTCCCAGACGATAAGACAGGCTAGGGAGAAACTTCATCGATTTCCAATTCCTTAGGGATTATCGGGCACACCCATTTTGCCATTATCTGGAGAGAATACTAAGCGGGGCCGCTGAGGGTTGTGTTAAGTGGAGGTAAAAACTTGTTAAGAGATGTGAAGAACGGGAATCAAATGCTGCCAATGAATTCTTCGTTATCCAGTTTAGACAAGCACCGTATGAGGGTTCATAACGTATCGGTACGTAAACTTCGAAATGAGATTCGTTGACTTTGGGCGCGAGGGGGCATATCGTACACTCCGATACGTATTGCTGCTGTCCGACTCACTCAGACTGAGCTCACCGCGTTCGCACATTTCGCTACTAGTCCGTTGAGTGACCGCAGCAAAACTGCTGAACTGCGAGTAGCCACAGGTCATTCAAATGACTTCCTCCACCCGGCATTCCTCCTTCGGTCACACCGTTCTGAGCGGACTCCTGGTAGCCGGCTTGATATTGGTTTGTAAATGGGCTGTCGAACACACGGATCTGTATGTAAGTCTTCAAACAGGCGTTTACAACTGGTTACAATCTCGACTGAAACCGCCGCAAAGAAGATCCGACCTGCCCATCGTCATAATCGATATAAGTAAGTTAAAAACAGTGCCAGTCGAGGTTAAGGGCACGCAGTTCAATCTGACGCCTCGCAAAGAATTGCAGGATCTTATTACTGCAATCGCGGCGCAGAAGCCGAAAGTGATTGGTATTGATATCGATTTTTCCCCTAATCAATTTGGTTACCCTGACCCCGCAGCCGATCCGACGTTCTTTCGACAAATGTTAAAGCTTCGGGAGGAAGGCATACCGGTCTTTTTGGGTATTAAACGAACCCACAACAAAGCCCCTGATAAGTGGTTGGGGTTCGATGAGTTCCAAACACTGGCGGCCGACATCTGGGTTCCTCCCGACGATCCGCGGAAAATGCATCGGTGGGTGGAATACACTGGAGGAAAAGCTACCGACAACGCACGTGGACCAAGTATGAGCGCTGCTCTGGCTCGCGCGGTCACAAAATCCGAAGATCGGTTCAAACGCAGATTCAGTTGGGCGTGGACTCAACATACTGAAGAAGACGTCGAGCCAGATCTCAAAGCCGGAGAATTCCTGGTGGACTTCAGTCCGATTCAAGCACTCACCGATATGAGAATAACCACCACAAGTCCGAGTGTTATTGCTGACTTTGGTTGGGCGATCAAAGGTAAAGCAGTGCTTATCGGCGACGGTGAGACAGACTCGAACCGCGACACGTTCTATATCCCGGGACTCGGCGCGCCACAAGGTGTTCCCGGAATCTACAAGCATGCGGCTGCGGCCTACACACTGATCAAAGCTCCACTATACGAGTTGACCGCGGTCGGACGAATCGGCCTGGATTTGCTGCTGTCTGCGATGGTTCTGGTTCCGGTCGCCGGTTTTCGCGCCTTTGTCTCTCGACGAACTAAAAATAAATTTGCGGAGAAGACGGCCGTCGGACTTCTCACTGCTTTAGTCACCATCATTGTGCTCATTGTCGGCGTGTTCTTTGTCCACTACACGAGAATGATTTGGGACGATTTTCTTTTTGTGCTGGTAGCGCTGTGGCTACATAGTGTAGTGGCAGAAAAGCTGTCAGCACTCTGGGCTTCGATTAAGAGAGTTCCGGACCTTGTCACAAAGATTCTTAGCCAGCCGGAACAAGGAGAGGGCCAATGAGTTTCCAACCGTTATTGCAAACAGGTCTACTCTTGCTGGTTATGTTTCCGTATCCGCAGGAGCCAAAAACCGTCGGAGAGATCGTAGAGATTGGCTGCTCCGCCGAATTCAAAAAGACTAAAAACGATAAGGAGGAGCAACTCGATCCGAAACGGGATCGTGGCCGAAAAATCCATGAACTCGAGCTCTATAGATGTAAGGGCACGGGTGTTCTGAAGCTGCGAGTTAACGACAGAGATGTGAACGTGACGGCTGAAATGGAATGGCACCCGATTCCGGAAGCATCGGATGGAGATTCGAAGAACACCGGTGGACGGCCTTATGAGGAGATGGTCTGGCTGAACGGCTCGTTTAAGTTAAATTCTGTTCAGAACGAAGGCTCAAGAGAGTCACTTGACCGCGTTATAGCTTTACACCCTCAATACTTCTCAGCAAGTATGGTGGGTTTTAAAGCGGATTTTAGTGTACCCCAAAACCTTTCAGTTAGATTCAACGACAGTATTGTAACAGTTGCTGCCTCTCCCACTGGTAAGTTTGCTTTTTCCACTGATGGTTCTACTCAGCAGCATTTGTTTCCGGATGGCACCAAATGGGAATTCACGGCTTTAACCAAAAAGAAGTCGGTTTCCATTGACTGGAAACTCGAAGACAAGATTCGCAGCGCTATCTTTGTGGAGCCGAAAGGTGATAACGAGATACTCATAACTCGAAAGATTTTTGTCAGGGACAATCCGAACCCTTTTATTACCAGGATGAGTTATGTTCGCACGCCTGCCCCAGTTGCCCCAGCGGCGTTCGGTAAGTCTTTTGTCGCAAAAAGGGAAACAACGGAAGAACTAGTTACAGAATTGATGGAGCCAATCGATAGCAAGGAAAACGGTACTTTTCTGCTGCGTGTGAAGGAACCAACTCGATATTCAGGAGCCACAATTCGAGGGCGCTTCGTTAAGACATTTCAGGGACCTCGCGATAAAACCGGCTTCACGCTGGTAATGGAGGTTAAAAGTATGAAGGTTCCAACTGGGGGTGACTATGATATCCGCGGAATAGTCGAAAAAATCAGTGCTCAAGATGGAACGGAGATTTTGTTTGAAGCTGAGTATCCAAACGCAGCCGAAAGGTTTTTAGAGCAGCTAAAAACAACTGGTTCCGGAATAACATCGATCAGTCTGTCGTCGGCGTCACCACTGGACAAGGACATCACAATTCCTAAGGGAACTAGCGTCGTTCTCAGGGCTTTTATTAATAAAAAGTGACGAACTTTGAAACGGATGAACACGGATAAAATCCGCGGATTTTGATCCGTGTTCATTCGCGGCTAAATTACATCTTATCGAGCAGGTTGATCAGGTGGGGTTTCTTTGCGTCGACGATCGAGACCTTCTTGGCGAATTTCGGGTTTTCGGCAAAGAAGGCGACCAGGCCTTGTTTCTTGGCTGACCAGGGTTTGCCCTTCTTTTTCTCTTCGGCCTTTCGATTAACATCGATCTCGTCGATCGGATAGGTCAGGTGGACCGTATACTTTTCATCACCGCGCTCGGCCAACAACATCTCCAACGTTTCACGATGGGGATTGCCGTGCTCGCCGTTTCCCGAAAACACATAATGGTCCGCGGTAATGCGGCGGAAGGAAATCCGGTCATTGTTACGCTTGCTTCCGTGATGCGGGCATTTAAAAATATCGACGTGAATCGTACTCTTGCCGTCCTTCTTTAAAAGACCCGCTAGCTCGAGTCCTTCAATCACTTTGTCGCCACGCGCATCGCCTGTGAGCAGGATTCGCTTCTTGCCGACTTCCGCTAAAACCACGAGGCTCGAGAGATTCGGCACGGACGTGTCAGTGAACGCTGCCAGCGAGGCCTCACTCTTCTTCCCCTGTTGCTTCTGGAGAAACTCGTCGTGCGCTTGCTGCAAGGCCAGCACTTCATCGTTCATTGGCCCAACCACAGTAAACGTAAGCCCTTTACCCATGTCAATCGGCTTACTTTTCGACTTCGCAATCACTACCTTGCCTTTGAATTGCGGATTGATCCGCAGCTTGAGCGCTCTGGAATCGTCGCGCAGCCGAAATCCCTGGCTGACACTCGCCAGCACTTTCGCTGCCTCGGGATCGAGGCCCTCGACTTCTTCCGGTTCACCTGAAAGTGAAGCGGTGCCGAACGAAGCCGTCACTGCTGCGCGCAGCTTGTCGGGATTGTTGCCGATGATGTCGTCGAACGTGTTGTGCCACAGACCGTTGATCTTCAGCGGCTTTGGCCCCTGCGCTTCGATCATCTCTTTCGTCAGTTCCAAAACGCCTTTGATGTGATCGTCATCGATATGACTCACCATCAACAGATCGACTGGAAGCGTTTCCTCGGCGCGGAGCCCGCGTGCCTTTCGTATCTCAGCCAGCCGCGGTCTGAGATGTGGTTGATAAACGTCAGCGGGGCCACCATCAATCAACATCAAACCAGGCTCAGTTTTGGTCCCGTAGTGGACAATGAGACAGTCGCCTTTGCGAGCGCGGCGCACATCGAGTGTGAAGATCATGGTTTTCTCCTCAGCTAGGTTAGATACTTTGGAAGGCCCGCAGCACGTCGAGCATGCCGTGGCCCTGGAAGCTGCGCTCGCGACCCAGATCGGTCGCGCTCTCGCAGAGGATGTGTTTGATCCGGCGTGGCTCACCAATCAGCTCGTCATAGCGAGCCATCAGCATCGCCGCTGCTCCACTAACATGCGGCGCGGCCATGCTTGTGCCGTCGAGCTCTCCCCATTCACCTTTCGGCAAACATGACTCTATTCGTTCACCCGGCGCGACTAAATCCGGCTTCAGACGACCATCACCAGTTGGACCACGACTTGAGAAGAAGCTGACGCCGTAAGTATGCGGCTTATAACGGTGAGTGGCGCCGACTGTGATCACTCCATCAGCGTTGCCGGGATCAGTAATGCTGAATGCAGTATAACCCTCGTAAGAACCGTCCTTGGTCTCAAAGCTCTGATAACCGAGATTACCGGCTGCGGCAACGACGACCACACCACTTTCAACCAGCCGCTCGCATTCGTTGCAAATCGGTGTGCGCCCGCACGCGAAGTTACGCACGTCGTGCGGGATCGAGAGACTAAGGTTGGCGCCATGAATCGAGAGATAAGTGTGACGGTCATTTAAATAGCGCAGGTACTGAAGCGCCGCGATGATCGCGAACTCAGTGTCTTCAAGCGTTTTCGCGAGGACGCGAAAGTCGTAGAAATTGATATCGGGACACATCCCGTCAGCAAAGCTCGTATTATTAACTTTCTTCCTGGTTGATTGCTTACCGGAATTTGCGCCGATAATTCCCGCGACGTGTGTGCCGTGCCCGCCCTTGGGCTCGGTGGTGGACTTGATTTCAATCAGCGGCTCCACGAGCTCCCAATGAATCGGTCGATCGTTTGCCGCGTCTTCCGCGAGCTCCTGCAAGTTTTCAGTTGCCTTCTTCGCAGTGATCGGATTTTTAAGTGGCGCCTTCAGCAGATTGTTTAATCGTTCTTTGAAGTCAGGCATGTCCGGATTGTCGTTATCGAGGCTTACGATCTCGCGGATGTTGCTGAAGTCGAATGACTTGATGATCCTGCTTTCTCCGTTGTTGTCGTTGAACACGGGATGACTGCCGTCGATCCCGGAATCCAACACGGCCCAATTGATCTTGCGACAGTTCACATTGAACAACGTGCGGGCAGCATCACCTTTGACTGCTGGAACCGATCGTGCCACCGCCGGCAACGCTTTTCGATTTAGCGAAACCTGCCAGATCTGCGGCGCCACCACCTTCGCCCCACGTTTCGCAGTCAGAATGGGTTCGAACGTATCGTGCAGCCGTTCCACTACCGGATCGGGCGTGTCTAACTGGGCCAACGCCTCGCCTGCGCCCAGTGACGAGTTTTTGGTTTTGTTTTCCGTGGCGGCCCAAAGAATGATTCCCGCGAGGCTTATATAACGATCGAGTGCCGTGAAGGTGGCGAAGTCGTCTGCCGGCAGCGTCGTCGGATCCTCGTCGGCCTCCGCTCTGGCCCAATTCATAATCGCTTGTATTTTTTCCGTGAGATGACCGCCTTTTACGTAAGCCTGTAGCTGCTTCTGAATCTTCGGATCGTTCCACCACTGCGTCAGCGGCACGATCACTTTCAGTAACTCTTCGAAAAAGAGTTTCGCCGCAACGAGGCCCTGAAGATACGCGATCTTCGATTCCTCGCTTTTGACGCGCTTCATTTTTAGCGCTCTGGTTCGATCGGCGATGAGCTTGGCGACCGGACCCGCGGGAGCTGATTTGTGTGGCGTAATCAGTAGATCTATCGCCGCCGCGGGTTTGACCGCGTAGGCGACCCACACGTCGCCGAGCACCGGGGAATCTTGCAACTGCCTGCGATCGTTTGTCGGACCAAGCAACACCAACTCGACGAGGGCGCGAGAAGAAACAGACATAACAAACCTCTTACGGAAAATGTGAGAAAACGACGGCGCGGTAATTAAAAGACAGGAATGGCGGAATTGACAAGAAAAATCCTGTTAATTCTGAGAAATCCTGTCATCTTGTTCCAAGGTTTGTTGTCGTAGCGCAGCCGTGAACGAGGCACTACGTCGTCGTGAGATCGGCACGCGCACACCACTCTCGAGCACCGCGACTGAAGCACCCGCACGCGTACGCGTCAGCTCTCGCACACCATCAAGACGCACTAGCGCACGCCGGTGTGCGCGAATGAAGCCGTTCTTTTGCACACGCTTCTCAAGCAGTTGCAGCGACTCACGAAGAAAGTAACTGCGTGTCCCAACCCAGAGCTGCGAGTAGTTTCCTGCGGCTTCGATCCAGTCGATCTCGTTCAGGTGTAGCACTGCCGCGCCGCGTGCTGTCGTGACGACGATCGTCTCTTCACGTGTCGATTTCGACTGCAAACGTTTGACGAGTCGCTTCATCGTCAACGCAAACCGCGCTTCACTCACGGGCTTGACGAGATAATCGAGTGCTTCAGTCTCGAAAGCCTTGATCGCAAACTGATCGAACGCCGTGAGAAAAACCACCGCCGGCATGCGCTCGATAGTTCGTCGCTTGATTACTTCAAAGCCATCGATACCGGGCATCTGAATGTCGAGAAAGATCACGTCCGGCGCTGTTGTGTTGAGCGCGGCGAGCACTTCCGCGCCGTTACGACATTCCTCAGTCACAACAAACTCGGGAAAGTTTGCCAGCAGTTGCCGCACACCGCGACGCGCCACCGGCTCATCGTCAGCGATCAGTGCTTTCCACTTAGCTTGTTTCACCGTTTGGCTCCGGACGTAGCTCGCGATACGGCAGTCTTAACGTCGCGATTGTACCGCCTTCTGCACGTCGAGTGATCTCGAGCGAGGCTCGTTCGCCGTAAAGCGCACGCAGGCGCTCGCGCGTGTTATCGATGCCATGGCCGGGCGGCACAGGCGCGGCTGGATCGATGCCGGCGCCGTCGTCGATCACATTGATCTGCAACACATCGCCTGATCGCGTTGCGGTGATCAGCAAGAGACCGGCGTCGGTGTGCTTGGCGATACCGTGACGGATCGCGTTCTCGACCAGGTGTTGTAATGCAAAACTCGGAACCGCCGCGGTCATCAACGATCCGGGAATTCTGAACTCGGGTCGCAGACGATCCGAGAAGCGCGCCTGCTCGATGGCGACGTACTGCTGCACGAGATCGAGTTCTTCGCCGAGTGTCACTTCGTCTGCCTGATGACGTGTCAAGGTGCGTCGCAGCAGCTCGCTGAGATGTTCGATGATGCTGACCGCGCCCTGTCGATCGTTGTCACGAACCAGCACGGTGATCGTGTTAAGCGTGTTGAAGAGAAAATGCGGATTGAGTTGTGCCTGGAGTGCGGCAAAGCGTGCGCTCGAGAGTTGTTCCGAGAGTCGCGCGACTTGCACTTCGCGTTCGCGCGCGTCGATGAAGTAACGCGTTGCGTGTTCAATACCAACGACGCAGAGATAAACAGCCACGCCGAATGGCAACGTCGTGAAGATCCAACCCAGCCACTCAACACCAAACTGAAGCCAGAACTTTGCCGCGCCTTGCTGCATCGCAGTGTGATAAATATCCGCAGCGAAGATCCTGATCAGTAGTAGCCGCAACACTTGCCCGCAACTGGCCCATGCGACACAGAACAACAGTGAAAAGAAGAAGTGCAGCACCGCGCGCCGGACAAGATGCGGGCGTGTGAGCGGCCACTTCTTCGAGATCACGAAGACGGCGGGCGTGAGAAACGCGTAGAGGAACCAGTCGCCAAATTCAAACAGCAGCTCGCGCAGCGTCGCGGGTTCCCAGCGTTGCAGACGCGCCTGTGCGATGCGATTGATCACTGCAAAGACGGCGGGCACAATCCAGGCCGCCGATACAATCATCCATGGACGCAGGCGTGGCAATCGCACGTCGCCACAGTATCGCTGGACCACTGCGCGCCGCAATACCGTTCACGTCAGCCTAGCCGCCGCTCGCGTATTTGTTATTGAAAGTAGCCACAAAGAGGCACATAAAGCACAAAATGATCCCAACAGGAGTTCACGATGAATCCCAAATTGCGAACCAGAACAGCAATTCTCACTTTGTGCCTTTTGTGCCTTTTTGTGGCCAAAGCTTTTGCGGCGACCGATGAGCGTGCGGCTGATGCTGCCGCGATTCGCGCGCACATCGAAAGCATCTTCCAGGCGTTCATCGATGGTGACCAGGACAAGATCTTCGCGACACACTCCGAAGACTGGCGCGGCTTTCTCGAAGGCTCCCGCACGCCGATCAAAGGTATCGACGACTACATGCGCGCGAACGGCATCGATTGGCCCAGGCCCGCAAACGCTCCGAAGTCGACTCCTTATTTTCCGCCGGGAACGACCTACAAGATGTTTGACTTCGACGTGCATTTCTATAGCCCGGAGCTCGCCGTCGCAAACTTCTTTGGTGAGTTTCAGCGAAGAGACGGCAACACGACGATTACGTTGCGGCGCTTCCGCATCATGGACATTTACGCCAAACGCAAAGGCAGCTGGATTCAGGTGGCGTCGCATACGGTGATCGATCCGGAGTGGCGTGCAGAGCAGATGTCGCGGCCGATGAACCTGACGCCGCAGATTCGCGAACGAATACTCGCGGCGCGTGAAGCAGTTTGGAAGGCTTGGTTCAGCAATGATCGCGCGGCGTTGGAACGGCTGATTCCGGAGGAGACGATTGCGATCGACAATGGTCAGGAAGGCTGGTCCGACCGCGCTGCGATCTTCGCAGGTGCCAAGAGATTTGCTGATGCTGGCGGGAAGCTCGTGAAGCTGGAGTTTCCGAAGACGGAGATTCAAGTCTACGGCAACACCGTGATCATCTACACGACGTATATCTACGAAACTGAGGTCAACGGGCAACGTTCAACTGCGAGCGGTCGTGCGACTGAGATGTTTGTCAGACGTGGCGACGACCTCGTGAACGTCGGCTGGCACATGGACTCCGGAAAGTGAGTTCGACGCACGGGCGGCCACGGGGGGCCGCCCCTACAGTTGTAGTCGATCAAGCGCCTTCATTGGAGGCGCCTGATGGGCCACAACTGTAGGGGTGGCCCTCCGTGGCCACCCGTGCGTTGATTTCCACCCACCCATCCCGTTTATTTAACGCTTACCTCAATCGGTGAGCGCAACCGCTCCGCAAACTGATCGACGTAAGCCCTCCAACTCTCTGCCGACGTGATCTGTCCCGCACGATCCCACGCAAAACCTGCCCAATACGTCGCGACACCAGGCTTCAAAATAACGAGGTGATTCAATTTATCTTCACCCACCTTATCAACCCCGCTCGGCTCGACAACCACCGCGAGCCCCTGCATACCGAGGTTCTTCTCGACCGGCTCCCAGATCGCGAACCACCCGCGACCCTGATTAAACTCCTTCTGCTCCTCTTTGACCTTCTTGAAACCAACCGCAAGCGCCAGCGCCTCGCTACCACCCGCCGCCTGCGACGACACGCGGAACCGATTCAACTGGCTACCCGCATCCAACGACACGCGCAACACCTGCGACACCTTCACACCATTCACATCAAACGGCTCGTAAACCAGCTCAAACATCACGCGAATCGGGCCATTCGTCAGCACACGCGAGTCCACAAAGTTCGTGGGAATGTAGAGCTGCCCATTGGCCCAGATACCACTGCCGCCACACCCGCGCGTTGGCCCAGCAGAGTACGCATCAACACCCTCACCATGATCCGCGTGATAGTTATCAACCATGTACCAATCATTGATAACTAACTTCGACGTGCGCTTCGACCAGATATCGATCGCGCTACTCGTGAGCGGCTCGCCTTTCCACGTGATCAGTGCTTTTCCGTACGTGCGATGAGCGATGCGATCGTTCTCCCACGCAAAGTCGTCAAAGCGCTCGCGCACGAAGCGACCGTAAGCGCGAAAGTCTTCTTTCGAGTACTCGCGCTTTGGACCAGCGGTTAAGGTAAAAGTCTTCGTTTCGCTCGGACCGAAGTCAGCCTGAAAGATCAGCATGTCAGGCTTGTGATAGTCGTCGTAATCCGTATCGACAGCCTGTGCCAGCACCTCTTTCCCCGCTCCATCACGCACATGAATCTTCATCAGATCCTTTTCACCAAGCGGCGCCAGAGCCTGCGCACTCAGCTCAATCGTCTCACTCTGCCGCGCAACCTTGAGTTTATTAACGGCACTCACGGTGAGTTGCGCCTGTTGCGCATTAGCTGAATAACCAATCGCCAAAACGACCAGCAGAACAGAAACCGAAGCAACCCTCATCAGTCACTCCCCAACCGAACTATGATGGAACGGCCGATGATTCTACCAGAACCAGAAGCGCCAAAGGCGCGAGATATGAAAGCCAGCGGCGACGCGCTGTGCTTCGCGCCAAGGGCGCGAGATATGAAAGCCAGCGGCAAGCGCGAGCGAAGCGGAGCGCGTCGCCCCTGGTAACAGACAATCAAATCTATCCAGCCCTGAAAGGGCGAAATTGCGTGTCTGTATTTTCGGCCTTTCAGGCCTCGATCGCGTATGGTCCTCGCAACCAGGGGCGACGCGCTTCGCGCTTGCCCTGGCTTTCATATCTCGCGCCTTTGGCGCTCCGGTAGACTCGACTAGCAACTGAACCGCGTTTGGTTTACGTTGTGGGGATGAGGGAGCAGATTGACCAGGCGCGTTGGATTGCCGTGCTGCTGGCCACGGCGATTGCCCTTTACCTCTGCTGGCTCATGCTCCGGCCGTTTATCAGCGTGGTGGCGTGGGCGGCGGTACTGGTCGTCGTCTTTTATCCCGTTCACAGGGACATAACAAAACGTACCAGACGCCCCAGTTTGAGCGCGTTCATATCGTGTCTGTTAGTAGTGCTGATCGTGGTCTTGCCGCTCACCCTCATCACCGCGGCGGTCATTCAGGAATTCAGCAAAGTCGCTCCCCACCTGCCGACAAACCTTTCACAAGTACTCAGCCAGCAGCCCGCATTTCTCGGCAGACTCACGGCGTGGGTGCAGGATCGTTTCGGCGTCGACCTCTTGAGCTTTCAGGACTTTTTCATCCAACAGTTCCGGAATTTGAGCGAAAGATTTCTGGGAGCTTCTTTCAGCCTGATGGGAAACATCGTCACCAGCATCGTCAAAGCATTCTTTGTCCTGTTCACGATGTACTACCTGTTCCGCGACAGCGACAAGATCACACGCAAACTGCCGGACGCACTTCCTTTCAGTCGCGAACAAAGCGAAGCGCTCATCTCCCGAACCAAGCAGGTAATCAGCGCGAGCGTGTATGGCGTCGTGACGATTGCAGCATTGCAGGGATTTCTCGCCGGCCTCGCTTACTGGATCATGGGAATCCCTTCACCGATTCTATGGGCCGTGCTGACGGCGTTCATATGCATGATCCCAATCGCCGGATCATTTCTGGTCTGGCTGCCACTCTCAATCTATCTAATGCTGAATGGATACTGGACGAGGGCAGTGCTGCTGATCATTTGGGGTGCACTCGTGATCAGCACGATCGACAACCTCTTACGCCCGAAGCTCGTCGGCAATCAAACGAAGCTACACGAGCTCTTGATCTTCTTTTCAGTGCTTGGCGGGATCAGTGTCTTCGGACTACTAGGCATCGTGCTTGGACCAGTCGTGCTGGCAATCACGCTCGGTTTGCTTGAAACTTTCAGCCGCAGAGCAAGTGCGGATGAGAGCTACTCACCTTGAATTCTTCGCTTGATGGCGCGAATGGCGATTCCCTCGTTGGCTTTATAAGTACCAGTACCACCATCAAGTCGGTTAAGGTTCTCGCCGCCAGCATGATGTAGCGCCACAACTCGCCAATCTTCCGCCTCAAACACCGGACTACCAGAGCTGCCAGGTTCCGTGGGCGTTCGATAGTGTAGCTTCGTATCGTCACATCCCAACAGGTGGTTATCCTCGATTGAAAACTGCAGGTCGCCCCCCGCTGGGTGGCCAATGATATAAAGCCTTTGCGGATTCGCCGGCGGCTGGGTCATTCGTACGGGGCGGGTGTAAAGCTCTAAAGCCGGGGCTCTGGGCTCACCGTCGAGTGTTACGAAAGTCGCATCAAGATCATTTAACGGCGCGGACCACACGATCTCCCCAAGTCTAAAGACCTGCCCTTTTGCCTGAAAATTTGCCCTTGCATCTTCAGGGAAAATAGCAGTCGGGTGGTTTTCCTTGTTGCTGATCACGTGCTCATTAGTTAACAAGAGCTTCCCCTCACGATCGGGAAAGAAATCGCTTGCGTTTACCAACCATCCTGTTCCATGACCCATCCCGTTCAGCCTTTCAATGCGCGCGACTGAGTTACATTGCTCCAGTCCCTTCTTGTACCAGATGAGGGTAACCGTCCGCGCTCCGTCGAATTTTGCTTCAAGATTTTGTATAGCAGCGTCGACGGCAGCGGACTCCTCCGCAACCTTCTGCGGCTCACGGTTAGCGAACCCTCCCTCCGTGCTGAGTTGACTGGCCTTGAGCAACGGCAATATGAAAGTGCCCGGCGGGTTGTTATAACTTAGCTGCCACACCTCCTCGAGTTGCCGGATCGTACTCTTGATCTCAAACGCGTCCGCATCACAACTATCAACATATCGCAAAGCAGACGCGACCGCGTCATCATACTGACCGAGTGCAACATAGGCTTCCATCCTCGTTGCTTCGTCCCAGACATAAAGATCCCCAGTCGGCGAATTTGCTTCCATTTCTGCTGTGGTCGCGAGCAGTTCTCGAGCCAGTGCTAACTCGTCAGGTATGCCCGCGAATGACAGACCATCCCGACGTGCGCGTGCGGTGAGAGCAACCGTATTAATCCCGTGCCACAGGTTTCTTTTCGGATCGAGAAGATAAGTTTCGTGATACCGTTCCAGACCGCGCCTGAGGTTCGCTGCGTTTTCTTCGGATGGAGTGTTAGTGTTCACATATCGCTGCTTGTAGACGCGACCGATGAGGCCGCGCGCCTCTGTAACCTCGCCGGGATTAGTCGCGGGATCCTGAAGGATCGCGTTGAGCTCAGTCTCAGCTTCGTCAAGGTGGCCGTCGTCGATCAACGCCTGTGCATACTGCCGGCGCACCTGGGCAGCGGTCACGCCTGACTGGATGACGGCCTCGGCGATCGATCTCATGAGTGAGAAGCGACGCTTGCGGCGCAATGCCGCCAGTAGCCGTCGCGCTGTTGCCTCAGGGATCTTTTCTTCAGACTGTTTGATGCGGTCGATGATCCCATTACAGATATCTGTAGCGCGTTGCCAGTCAAAAGCTTCGAGCGCGCGTTTTAGTTGACTCTCAAGTTGTGCAGCGTCTTTCCAGGACATAGATATTCTCGGTTCAACCTCCTGCGGTGGAGTATTTTAGACAGGATTGCAGGATTTACAAGATTTACAGGACAGTCTCAGTTATCATCCGCCTGCTATTCAATTCTACTTCTGAGGAGTGGAATTATGGGATGCGACGTCGAGTTACTGGCGGGCATTTGCATTATTAACGGAAGAGGATCGACAGGCGCTCGCCAACGTGGTCGATTCGATAACACTAAAAGCTGGAGAAACGCTTTTTCAGGCGGGGGAACCGGGAGAATCTCTATTCATTGTTCGCTCCGGCTCGATCGAGCTCTTCATTAAAGACACGGTGGGCCAAAAGATCGTGCTCACCATCTCCGAAGCAGGCGATCTCTTTGGCGAGCTCTCGCTGCTCGACAGTGGACCACGAACCGCGACTGCTGTTGCCTTGAACGATACGGAATTGCTCATGCTCGATCGCGACGATCTGTCACTGCTCTTTCAGAAACGACCAGACGCAGCGCTCAACATGCTCGCAGCGATGAGTGCGATGACGCGCAAGGCTGACGAGCTACTCCGCACACGCGTCTCACGCAACGTGAACGAGGAGATGCAAGAGCACAGCACACCTTTACAACGCATCGCTGACTGGATCGCGTGGTTCAGCGGCAGCATGCCGTTTCTGATCATCAACGCGGCCTGGTTTATCATCTGGATCGCCATCAACACACTTCATCTCGGTATTCCACAATTCGATCCTTATCCCTTCGGCCTACTCACGATGCTGGTTTCACTCGAAGCGATCTTCCTGTCGTGCTTCGTGCTCGTCAGTCAGAACCGCCAGGCTGAGAAGGATCGCGTGCGCGCGGATATCGAATATGAAGTGAACGTGAAGGCCGAGCTCGAGGTCGCTCATCTTCACGAAAAGGCTGATCAACTCTACGAGAGCATGCTCGCGCGTTTCGCGAAACTCGAGAAACAGATCCAACCCGGCAGAGTGGCGTGAAGAAAAAACAACTTTAGCGACATAAAGCCTCAGGCCGTTCGTCTGACAATGCACTCCACCTGGAGGGAGCAAAACTATGCGTTGGAGAGGCGAACGGCAAAGCACGAATATTGAGGATCGACGCGGTATGTCTGCCGGCCGTGTGGCAGTCGGCGGTGGACTCGGCACAATCGTGATCATGATCCTCGCGCTGCTTTTTGGCGTGAATCCGCAGCAGTTGTTCGAGCAACTGCCTTCTGATCAGCAACAGCCGGGCGTGCAAACCTCGCGTCCAACTAATCCGCAAGAAGAAGAGCTGAAACAATTTGTCGCGGTGGTGCTGGCGAAGTCGGAAGATGTTTGGACCGACGTGTTTCGCCAGAACGGGCGGCAGTATCGAGAGCCAACGCTCGTGCTGTTTACTGATCGAGTGGACTCTGCGTGTGGAATCCGCGGCGCGGCGGTTGGTCCATTCTATTGTCCGGGTGACGAGAAGGTTTACATCGATCTTTCGTTTTATGAACAACTGCGACGCGAGTTCAACTCGCCCGGAGATTTCGCACAGGCGTATGTCGTCGCGCATGAAGTCGGACATCATGTGCAGAAGCTGCTCGGGATTTCTGATCGCGTGGACCGGTTGAGCGAGCAGGCCGACGAGGTGCAAGTAAACCAGTTGTCGGTGCGGTTGGAGTTGCAGGCTGATTTCTTTGCGGGCGTGTTTGCGCGCTACGTGCAAAACCAGGGAATGCTCGAGGCGGGTGATGTCGAAGAAGCTTTGCGGGCAGCGAGTGCGGTCGGCGACGATCAGATCCAGCGACGCACGGCAGGCTACGTCGTGCCCGACTCCTTCACGCACGGAACGTCAGAGCAGCGCTTGCGCTGGTTCAAGCGAGGTTACGACACCGGCGACCTGCGCCAGGGTGACACCTTTGGCGCGCGCAGCCTATAGCCGAGTAGGCACAGTACCGAGCGCGGTAGCGCCGGGTCAATGTCACCGACCACGCCTGTTTCGTGAAGTTGACCCGGCGCTACCGCGCTCGGTACTGTGCCTACTCGGCTATATCACGTCGCGGCGGGTAAACGGCTATATCACATCGCGGCGGGTAAACGGCTATATCACATCGCGGCGGGTAAATGGCTATATCACATCGCGGCGGGTAAATGGCTATATCACATCGCGGCGGGTAAACGGCTATATCACATCGCGGCGGGTAAACGGCTATATCACATCGCGGCGGGTAAACGGCTATATCACATCGCGGCGGGTAAACGGCTATATCACATCG
>Ga0081539_10000280_pt1 | contig 115290 bp, 98 predicted proteins | sample TabmetS4T2R2_FD_71023 | JGI IMG/M metagenome (GOLD analysis project Ga0081539, IMG submission 71023) | Tabebuia heterophylla rhizosphere microbial communities from the University of Puerto Rico - S4T2R2 | ecosystem: Host-associated > Plants > Roots > Rhizosphere ... | reverse complement strand
GCGCGCATGCCGCTCAGGGCGCTGTAGGCTCCGCCTGCCATTCACTCCTCCGCAGTCGTTCGGATCGTTCGGATCGTTCGGATCGTTCGGATCGTTCGGATCGTTCGGGTCGTTCGGGTCGTTCGGGTCGTTCGGGTCGTTCGGGTCGTTCGGGTCGTTCGGGTCGTTCGGGTCGTTCGGGTCGTTCACCGTTCGAATCGTTCGAGTCGTTCGCGCCGGAACGAGAACGATCCGAACGCGTCGAACGACGAACGATCCGAACGTGTCGAACGTGTCGAACGATCCGAGCGACGCTTACCCTGCTATCAACAAGTCCTCGACGACGCTCGGTGCTTCGACGCGAACCAGCGTGTAGTCCCCCGCTCGCACCGAGCGCATCGTCACCGACCGTCGCGACTGTGCGGTGTCGGCCACCCGCGCGGCCGCATCGGCCACGCCATTCATCGTGCGCGCCTCGCCGCGCTCCCGTTCGGTCGTCGCCTGCGCCGGGCGGTACACCTCGAGGGCGCGCCGCAACACCTGGTCGTCGACGAGGTACGGCTCCGCCTCCCAGCCGGTGAGCGTCTTCAGCGCTCGCAAGGCCGAGCGCGGTACGGGCGCCGTGCAGATCACCTTCACCGTGTGCGTCGCTTCGAACGCTTCGAACGGCACGACGCCGAGCGCGCGAACGGTTGCCGTCGGCAGCCACGATGGGCCGCGCGTGACTCGTTCGACATCGAATGCGGCGAGATAACTCACCCCCGCTTGCGCCGACAGCGCGCGGAGCACCGCGTCGGCACCGACCAGATTCAGGTGAACCAGTTCCTGACCGAGCGACCGCCCCGAGTGACGCTGCGATCGCAGCGCCTCGTTCAGCGCCGCCTCTGAAATCGCGCCCATGTGCCGCAGCAGCACGCCCAGTCGCAGACGCGGCAATGCGCGGCTCGACGACGGCGCCGGAGCAGGCGTATCGAGTCCTTCACGCGCGGCACCCTCGACACACTCGCGCGAGCAGTACCAGTCGCCGTTGAAACGCATCCCAGTCGCCCACCGCGGTGCCAGCCGTTCCGGCCGCCAGCGGGCGCAGCCCGGGTCAGCGCACCGTGGCATGCGCGCGGTCCTTTCGGGTCTTGTCCATCTGCAGATGCAGGCGAATCTCGCCCTCCGACACACCTTCAGCCGCCGCCACGTCACGAACCGTCCGTCCCTGCTTCACCGCACGCGCCACACGACGCTGCGTCGTCGGCCGTGACTTGGGGGCGGGAGCTTTGCTCGCCTCCGACAGGCGCCCGATCTCCATCGCCACGTCGCGGAGCCCCGTTTCGGTGGTGTCGGTCAGGAGCGCGATGCCGGCGTTCAGATGCGCCATGCGATCCTCGAGCCGTTCGAGCACCGAGCGCTGCTGGATGTGCACCCAGACCAGCCCGCCGAGCATCACCGCCGCCACTCCTGTGAGAACGAAATAGAGCGTCACGTTCATGCCTCCATCGAGCGCACGCGTTCCGACTGGCTCACCACGTCGAGAATGCGTACGCCATAGTTGCCGCCGACGATCACGACTTCACCGCGCGCGATGACGCGGTCGCTCACCAGCAGTTCCACCGGGTCGTCCGGTGACCGGCCCAGATCGATGACCGACCCAGGACTGAGCTTGGTCAGCGCGCGCAACGGCAGCTCCGTGTGCCCGAAGCGCACGATGACCGGCAGCTCGATGTCGAGAATCACCGCAATGCGCCCTTCAGCGGCGTTGTCGACCGGCGCGGCCTCGACGGGCGCCGAGGTGTGCGACTTCTGCTGAATCGGCGTCGTGTCGGTGAGCGTACCGTCGATGACGAGCACGAGCGGCGAGGTCAGCAGCGGCGACGTAATCGCGCGGGCAAATGCAGTGGATGAAAATTCTGCCGATTCATTGAACGTGGACGTGCTGACGTCGATGCGGAGTCCCCGGGCATCCGGTGCGTTGGACACGGCAGCGGCCGCCTGCGTGAGCAGCTCGCTGACGGTGCCGGCCATCGTTTCTTCGGGCGTGTCGACCTCACCGCCGAGCAATGCGCGGGTGACGGCCGTCACGCCTTCCTGGTCGAGCGCGATCGTGCAGGTACCGGTGATCGGTCCGCTGACCGTCAACGTCGCGGTCCAATGGCCGCCAGCTTGAACGCTGCCCTCCCCGACCGACGCGTCCGACGCGCTGAGCGCACCGACAACGATGGCGAGCTCGCGCGCGAGCGCTTCCTGCATGGCGCCGGTCTTCTCCACGCTCACGAGGCAGCTCCGTATGACCCGGCGCCTTCACCGGAAAGCGACTCGATCCGCACGGTCGCAGCTGACTGATTTCGCGTGAGCCTGCCGGCAAAACGCCGAATCCGTCCGACGTGCACGTCAATCGGCTCGCTCGCCGAGCGCCCCAGGGCGATCACGTCTCCGGGCTCGAGATCGACCAGATCGCGCGCCAGCAATTGCGTTTCAATCAGCGCGGTGATTGGCAGCGGCAGGCGACCGAGGTTCACGCGCAGGTGCATCTGTTCCTGATCGGTTGGCGTTCGTGGTTGACGATGCCAGCCCTGCGTGACCTTGTCCTCCATCGACTCGATCGCGGCGGCAGGAATACAGATGCTGAGCATGCCGCGCGCTTCGCCGATGCGGACGTCGAAGCCGAGCAGGATCATGATCTCGTTCGCGCTGGTGACCTGCAGCATCTGCGGCCGTGTCTCCCGCGCGTGGACGCGGAAGTCGACGTCGACGATCGCTTTCCAGGTCTCCGTCAGGTGCTGCAGCACGAGGTCGACCACCGCGTCGAGGACGTTCTGTTCGATTTCAGTGAGCGCGCGGTCCGGGCCCGTCGTTTCCCCTGAGCCGCCGAGCATGCGATCGATCATCGTGAACGCGATCGACGGGTTGAGCTCGAGCGCCCCCATCGTGTCGACCGGCGGCAGCGCAATCGCGTAGAACGCCGTCGGATCCGGCAACGACATGAGGAATTCCGAATACGCGAACTGCTCGACCGAGGTGATGCTGACTTCGGTCACCGATCGCAGGAACGCCGACAGCGACGTCGACAGGTTCACGGCGAAGCGGTCGTGCAGGAAATGCAGCGCGCGGAGCTGATCCTTCGAGACGCGATCGGGGCGGCGGAAGTTGTACGGCTGAATCGTCGTCGTCGCCGTCGCTTCGGCAACCGGTTCCTCCGGGGCGCCCTTTTCTGCCGTCAGCAGCAGCGCGTCGATCTCGTCCTGCGAGAGGATGCGCGTCATGAAGCCTTGGCCTCCGGCACCGCCAGCGATTCCTTGAGCAGCGTGCGAAGCCGCGACACGGCAAGCGAGCGCAGCTGCGACACGCGCGACTCAGTCACGCCAATCACCACGCCGATTTCCGCCAGCGTCAACTCTTCCTCGTAATAGAGCGAGAGAATCTGCCGTTCCCGCTCGGGCAGCTGCTCGATGGCGCGGACCAGATGCGCCCGCAGTTCCTTCCGTTCCAGCTGTGTGGACGCGCCTTCCGACGGGTCGATGCACAGCTCCAGACGCGACGGACCATCTTCGTCGCCGGCGTCGAGCGGTCTGATCACGCCGATGTCGAGCACCCGCAGCTGCTCGATTGCCTTGTCGTACTCGACGGGCGTCATCGAGAGCTCGGCGGCGACCTCCGCTTCCTGCGGCTCTCGGCCGACGCGACGGCGGACCGCGGCGATGGCCGAGTCGACGTCACGACGAAGGCGGCGCAACGACCGCGGCGCCCAGTCGAGATCGCGCAGCGAATCGAGCATCGCGCCCTGCACCCGGCGACGCGCGAACGCATCGAACGGCACGCCGAGCGAGGGCTTGTAGCGGCTCGCCGCATCGATCAGCCCGAGCAGGCCGACGCTGATCAGTTCGGCGACTTCGACCTGCGCCGGCAGACGGTGCGCCAGACGCTGCGCGAGGATCTTGACGAGCGGCACATGTTCCATCACGAGCCGATCGCGTGTCTGAAGAGCGGACTCCATGCTTGTTACGCGCATCGCGGCACCTCCGCCTGCGCGGCGTCGGGATAAACGGTCGCGGACCGAAGCCACTGTCCCGGCACCGGGCCCATCCCGGCGATACGGGCTGCGAGGATGCGAAAGCATCGGCTCGCCGGCGCCTGCGGCGCCTCGTCGACCACCGCGTGCTGCGACAGCGTCGCGTGCTGGACGGTGGGGTCGTTGACGATGAATCCATAGAACCGCAGCGGCCGACCGAGGAACTTGGCCGCGGCGACGTCGAGCTGCCGGAACGCCAGGCCGGCTTCGTGGGCGTCGCTCACGCGATTGACGACCACGCCGATTTCCGCTTTGGGAGAGGAGGCGGTGACGACCTTCGCCGTGGCGTAGGCGTCGACGACCGCCGCAGGTTCGAGATTGGTCACGAGCAGCACCCGATCCGCCATGAGCACGGTGTCGATCACGTTGTCGGAAATGCCCGACGCGGTGTCGACGACCAGAAAATCCATCGTGCGCCGCAGTCGCGACAGCATCGCCATCATCCGCTGACGCTGCGCCGCGTTGAGCGCGGTCATCGCGCGCAGACCCGAGCTCCCGGGCACGATCTGCACGCCACACGGTCCGGCGATCGCGATGTCCTCGAGCGACTTGTCGCCCGAGAGCAGGTGGCCGATGTGGAACTCAGGCGCGAGCCCCAGCAGCACGTCGACGTTGCCGAGACCGAAGTCGGCGTCGAGCAGCGCCACCTTGCGACCGAGCAGCGCCAGCGCCATCGCGAGATTGGCTGCGACGTTCGTCTTGCCGACGCCACCCTTGCCACTGGCGACTGCGAGCACGGTCCCGGACGTCGACGCAACGGGAGACGTCATACGGCTCCTGCGTGACAGACATCGCCCGCCACCCACGCCGCGAGCACCGCCGACGTCGCGCGCTCGAGATCTTCGGGGACGCTCTGTCCGGTTCCGAGATACGAGATCGGAATCTGCTGCTCGCGCAGCACGCCGACGATCGGCGCCAGCGATTCCGCCTCATCGAGTTTCGTGATGACGAGACGAGACGGATGCGCATCGGCGAATCGTCCGAGCGTGCGCCGGACCAGTTCCGCCGGCGTACTCGCGGCCAGCACGAGATGCGTTCGAACACCTGTGCGTCCGGACACCACGCGCAACATCTCACGCGACACGTCGTCGTGCGGCGATCGGCCCGCGGTATCGATCAGCAGCGGCCGTCGGGCCTCCTCGATCGCGCGCGCGAGCTCGTCGGGCGTGCGAGCAACGGTCAGCGGAGTGCCGAGGATGTCGGCATAGAGGCGCAGCTGTTCGACCGCGCCGACGCGGAATCCATCGGCCGCAACCAGACCCAGCCGGGTGCCGCCGCGCGCGCGTGCCTGCGACGCGATCTTTGCGATGGTGGTCGTCTTCCCAACGCCTGGAGGACCGACGAACACTTCGACCGGTGCATACCCCTCGTCCTCGGCCGCCAGCGTGGCGAGCTGACCGGCGAGCGTCTTTCGCAGGCTGTGGATGGTGGCGCCGCGGCGATTGGGTGTCGGGTGCGCGGTCGCGATATCGTGTGCAAGCGCGGGATCGAGCCCTGTCGCCTGCAGTTGCGCGGTCAGCGACGCGACGGCGCGCTGTTCACGCTCGTGGGCGCGACCCGTCGCGAACGGACCGTCGCTCTGGCGACCATCAGGTCTCGCATGACGGTCGTCCGACACCAGCGGCCGCTCGGCCGCCGCGGTCACTTCGACGTGCCGGCGTCCGAACCAGCCGCGCGCACCGGGTGCGGCAACAACTCTGGTGGACAGAACCAGCGCGCCGGCCCCCAGCTCCTCGCGGGCCGCTCGCAGTGCGTCCTGCACTGTTTCACGCCTGAATCGCTTCAAATGCATGTCAGTCGAGTGTCGCTACGGCGACGACCTGAATGTGCGTTGGTATCTCGGCGTGCGACAGCACCCCGAGATGCGGCAGCACCCGCGCGAACAGCCGCCACAAGTGCGGGCGCAGCGCCGGCGAGCACAGGAGCACGGGCTGTGCCAGGGCCTGCTCGATAGCTTTCCCAATCCGCGCGGCGATGTTCTGCGCCTGATGCGGGTCGAGCGCGAGAACGGCGCCGTGGTCGGTCTTGACCAGCGACGCCATCAACTTTTCTTCCAGACTCGGGGCAACGCCGATCACCGACAGCTCGCCCTTGTCGTTCTGATACGGCCGGCAGATCGCACGGCCGATGGCCGATCGCACCGCTTCGGTGATCCCGTCGGCGTCCTTGGTGACCGCCGCCGCATCGGACACCGCTTCGAGGATCGTCACCAGGTCACGGATTGGCACACGTTCGCGCAGCAGCTGGCGGAGCACGCGCTGAATCTCGCCAAGCGAGACGAGCTTCGGCACGAGCTCTTCGATCAGCTTCGGCGCCGTTTGCGCCACGGTATCGACCATCTCCTTGACCTGCTGGCGGCTGAGGAGCTCGGGAAGGAACCCGCGAATCGTCTCCGACAGGTGCGTCGAGAGTGCGGTTGTCGGATCGACCACCGTGTATCCGGCCGACGACGCCACCTCGCGCTGGTCTTCGCCGATCCAGATCGCCGGCAGACCGAATGCCGGCTCCCGTGTCTGCGGGCCGTCGATCGGGCGCGTCGCCGTGCCCGGATTGATCGCCAGCAGACGCTCGGGATAGAGCTCGCCGCGCGCGACTTCGACACCCTTGACCAGAATCGTGTAGGCGCGCGGTCCGAGCTGCAGGTTGTCGGCGATGCGTACAGGCGCGACGACCATGCCCGTCTCGGTCGCGATCTGCCGGCGAATCGCGCGCACGCGATTGAGCAGCGTGCCGCCCTGCTTCTCGTCGACCAGCGACACGAGCGCGTAGCCGACCTCGACGCTGAGGATCTCGACGATCGTCGCGGGCTCGATCGGCTCGCTGGCCGGCGTCGGCGCGCTTTCATCCACTTCTGGCGAAGGTTGCGTCCGCACCGCGTACGCCGCGCCCGCGAGGACGGCCGCGACACTGAGGAACGCGAGCTTCGGCAGGCCGGGGATGAGCGAAAGCAGACCGAGCACCCCGGCCGCGACGGCCAGCGGCTTGGAGCGACCAAGGAGCTGCGTGGCGACTTCTTCACCGAGGTGTGATTCCGCGGCGGCGCGCGTCGTGATGAGACCACCGGACATGGACACGAGCAGCGACGGGATCGCGGTGACCAGGCCTTCGCCAACGGTCAGAATCGTGTAGGTCTGCGCCGCGGTCGACAGGTCGAGTCCGTGCTGAACCACGCCGATGATCAGGCCGGCGACGATGTTGACGCCGGTGATCAGGATGGCCGCAATCGAGTCCCGCTGCGTGAACCGGATGGCGCCGTCCATCGCACCATAGAAGTCCGCTTCACGCCGCACACGCTCACGCCGCGTCCGTGCTTCCTTCTCGTCGATCAAACCGGCGTTGAGGTCGGCATCGATCGCCATCTGGCGTCCTGGCAACGCATCGAGGGTGAACCGCGCCGTGACCTCCGAAATGCGAACCGCGCCATGGTTGATGACGACGAACTGGATGGCGACCAGCACCAGGAACACGACGACGCCAACGACGAAGTTTCCGCCGACGACGAACTGCCCGAACGCCATGATGACGGCGCCCGCGGCCTCGACGCCGTCCTGCCCGTGCATCAGCACCAGACGCGTCGACGCCACGTTGAGCGAGAGGCGAATCAGGGTGAGCAGCAGGAGCAACGACGGGAACACCGAGAATTCCACCGGTGTTCGTACGTAGATCGCGGTCAGCAGCAGCACCACCGCGAGGCCGATGTCGACCGAGAGCAGCAGGTCGAGCAGCAGCGGCGGAAGCGGAACGATCATCAGCAGCACGACCGCGATGACGGCGGCCGGCGCGAGCAGATGACTGGCTTTGGACGCGGAGAATGTTGTGGACATGGTCAGCTACAGGACTAATTGCTTCAAGCGAATCAGCTGGGCCAGAACCTCGGCGACCGCCGCAAACAGTGGCGCCGGGATCATTTCGCCGATCTCGGCGGTCTTGTAGAGCGCCTGCGCCAGCGGTTTGTTCTCGACGATCGGAATGCTGTGATCGCGCGCCTTCTTGCGGATGACCGCCGCCAGGTGGTCGACGCCTTTGGCGAGGACGATCGGCGCGACCATCGACCCGCGCCGATACTGCAGCGCGATCGCGTAGTGCGTGGGGTTCGTGATGACGACCGTCGCCTTGGGGACGTCGCTGATCATCCGGCCCCGCGACATCGCCCGCTGCAGGCTGCGCAGTTTGCCCTTGACGTGCTGGTTGCCGTCGGCCTCCTTGGCCTCGTCGCGAACCTCCTGCTTGGTCATCTTGAGCGACGTGAACCAGCGATACTTCTGCAGCGCGTAGTCGCCGGCCGACACGAACGCCAGGCCCCACGCGACCTGCCACAGCAGCGACTCGATCCGATCCCAGGCGTTGACCGCCGCGCCCAATGGGCTCGCCCAGGCGAGACGACTGGCGTCGATCACAAACGGCCAGGTCAGGCGCCACCCGAGCCAGGCAATGAGGAACACCGAGATCATGGTCTTCAGCGTGTCGGCGCCGGACTGCATCACGCCGAAGCGCTTGAACCCGCTCGCCGGATTCAGTCGCGACCAATTGAGCTGCAGATTGCCCGGCGTGAACGACCACCCGCCCTGAAAGCCATGGACGGTCACACCCACCACCATCGTCGCGAGCGCGATCGGTCCGACGAGGGTGGCCATCAGAGTGCCGCCCTGGACGACGACATGGGTGAGGTCGCCGGGGGCGATCGGACGGGTCGCGGCATCGCCGAAGTGCGACAGATCGTGCGCGAGCCGTTCGGCGAGGCCGGTCATCACCCGCCCGCCAAATCGGGCCAGCGCGATCGTCGCGGCGACCGAGGCACCGGCGACGGCCAGATCGCGGCTGCGCGCGATCTGCCCCTTCTCGCGAGCGTCCTTCTTCTTCTTTGATGTGGGTTTTTCTGTTTTCTCGCTCGACATCGCTGTCCCGCGTCCTTACCGGAATCCGCCGGCCGTCCGGCCGGCAAGCCGCAGCGTGTTCTCGAGAAGCGAGTTGGTGACTGCCGGCACCGTGCCGACCATGAGCGCGAGGATGAACAGGCCGATGATGATCCGCAGTGGATATCCGATCACCATCGAGCTCAGCGCCGGCTGCGATCGCGAGATCAAGCCGACGATCACCTCGACGACGAGCAGGACGGCAACGATGGGCGCCGCGAGGCGCACGCCGACGGTGAATACGAGGGCGAAGATGTCGCGGACCGCGCCGACGAGCGACGCATCGATGTGCCCCCCGCCGATCGGGAGCTGCGCGTACGACGCGGCAAGTGCGCGAAGCACCGCGTGATGGCCGTTGATGGCGAGGAACCCGAGCGTCGCCAGCAGACTGTAGAGCGTCGAGACCATGTTGTTCCTGACGCCGCTCTGCGGGTCGATTGTCGCGCCATAGGAGAAGCCGATCTGCTGACCGCTCAGGTGCCCCGCAAACTCGGCGCCCACCATCAGCGCGTGCAGGACGAATCCGATCGACAGCCCGATGGCCGCTTCACGGGCCACCAGAATCACGAGCGACGCATCGATCGCCGCGCCTGGCACTGGCACCGACGGCAACAGCCCGATCGCGATCAGCACGACCAGTCCCACCTTCACCCGCGGCTCGATGTGCGCGCCTCCAATGCCCGGCATCAGCATGATCAGCGTGCCGGGACGGATCAGGAGGAGGCCGAGCCGCGTGAGAACGGCGAGGTCCATTACCGGATGAATTCGGGAAGACGGCGGATCATGTCGGCCGAGAAGCCGGTGAGGACCCGCAGAATCCAGGGAAACGTCAGCGCGAAGACGCCGAAGATCGCCGCCGCGCGCGGGATGAACGCGAGCACGTTGTCCTGGATCGACGTGACCGTCTGAAAGATGCTGACGATGACGCCGGCAATCAGACCCGCGAGCAGCATCGGCAGGCTGACGGCGATGGCCGTCTCGATGGCCTCCCGCACAATTCCGACAACGAGCGCTTCAGGCATCTACGAGAAACTCCTCACAATGGACCCGACCACGAGATTCCAGCCGTCGATCATCACGAACAGCAGCACCTTGAAGGGCAGCGAGACCATGGCCGGCGGCAACTGCAACATGCCCATCGACAGCAGCGTCGTCGAGACCACGAGGTCGATGAGGACGAACGGGACGAACAGGAAGAACCCCATCTGAAAGCCAGTCTTGAGCTCGGAGATGACGTAGGCCGGGATGACGACGGTCATCGGCAGTTCGTCCTTGGTCCTCGGCTTGGCGACGTGGCCCATTTCCATGAAGAGCGCGAGGTCGGTCTCGCGCGTCTGTTTGAGCATGAACGTCCGCAGCGGCGGAGCACCGCGCGAGAACGCGTCGCTCATCGTCACTTTCCCCGCCATCGCCGGCTGCACCGCGAGCTCGTTAATCTGCGCGCCGACCGGCGCCATGATGAACAACGTGAGGAACAGCGCCAGGCCGATGAGGATCTGATTCGACGGCAGCTCCTGCGTGCCGAGCGCCTGCCGCAGGAAATGAAAGACGATCGCGATGCGCGTGAACGAGGTCATCGTCACGAGGATCGCGGGAAGAAACGAAATGAGGGTGAGCAGCAGCGCGATCTGCAGCGGCGCGGACACCGCGCCGATGCCATCGAGCTTGATATCCAGGGAATTGGGCATCATGTTGTCGCAGTCACGTCGTCGTAGGGCCCGCCTTCAGGCGGACCTCGCTGCTCACGTGCGCATCGAAGGTCGGTCCGAGCTCGGTGACCATCGAGATGTGCGTTGGCGTGAGACCCAGCAGCAAGCGCCGGCCTTCGACGGCGACAATCACCAGCGAGCGACGCTCCCCGAGCGGCACGGCGGTCTCCACGGCCACGGTTCCGCTCTTTCTGAGTCCCGCGAACGTCCCGCGACGGGCCAGCCAGGCGAGCGCGGCGACCAGCGCAAGGACGATCAAGACAGCCGCGAGACTCTGAAGTCCCAGTGCGGTCATTCCGGCGCCTCGCTGCTCGGCGGCGGAAGGATGTCGGTCAGGCGGATGGCCGTGCTGTCGTCGATGATCACCACTTCTCCGGCGGCAATCGAGATCCCGTTCACCACCACCTGCATGTCCTCACCCGCGGTTTCCGCAAGGCGGATGATCGAGTTACGACGCAGACGCAGGCATTCACGTACCGATAGCGTGGACGAGCCAAGCACCACGTTGACCTGACAGACCACGTCGTTCAGCGGGGCGACCGCCGACGGCGTGATCGCGTCAGAACTGAACGACGAATTCTGAGAAGAGGACATCGCTGACCTTCAGTCCATGAGCCGAGTGCGTGGCCTGTTCCGCTATTTCTTTCTTCAGTTCCTTCTTGCCTTCGGGCGTGACGAGGTGATCGGCCGTCTGCAGCGCGAGTCGCTCGAGCAGCGCCGATCGCACTTCCGCGCGCTCGACTTCTTTCTCCACGATCTCCCGCGCCGACTCGTTGTCCTCGACGACGAGTGAGAGGTTCACCCGGAGGAACCGGGTTCCGCCGCCGTCGGCGAGGTTGACCACGAAGGGGTCCATGGGCAGGATCCGGGTGGGCGCAGGCTCCGGTTCCTTCTTCTCGGCCGAGGCTGCCGCAGCCGCGCGCTTCGCGTACCACCAGTACCCCCCGCCGCCGCCGCCCCCCAGGATGACGAGACCGATGACGGCGAACAGGATCAGGCGGCCCTTCCCCTTTTTCTTGGACGCGGGAGCTTCAGTACCTTCTTCTGGAGCAGGTGTGGACATGTATCTGTTCTCGATTCAGCAACGCAGGTGCCCGATCGAATGACCGGATTTCCGCCAGATTTTGCGCGGATCGAGGAAGGAATGGGTCGGCGCCCCGACAGCGCGGCCGAGAGCCCGACGCTCGCTTCGCTGGAGCTCGTCAACTCCCAACTCACTTCGCTGTCGCCAACTCCCAACTCCCAACCTTGCGATTCGAGGACTTGGGAATTGGTTCGAGCGTCAGGGAGTTGGAAGTTGGGAGTTTACACAGTGATTTCGAAGCGTTCGGTTGCCTGCTGGCGGCGGCGATAGGCACGACGACGCGAGTTGTTGGCCTCACTGTCGTCTCGTGCCTGTTGCTGCTCACCGTCCGGATTGACGACCAGGCGGTCGAGCTCGAGGCCGTGGGCCGCCAGACCGTTGCGGATCGCCTGTTCCTGCGACTCGAGCCACTGTCGGACACCCGACGACTCGGTCTGGATCAGTGCGGTCACGTTCGTTCCGTCGACGCGCAGCTGAATCGTGACATCGCCGAAGTGCTCCGGTCGAAGCGTGACCGTCGCTTCCATCACGCCAGATCGGACGTTGACGTGCATCGTCTGCACGAGGCGATCGACGTTCTCCGCGGGCAGTGCTGGAGTCGCCCCGTGCGCTTCTACGGTGGCTGTCACCGCCGGCGTTGTCGGTGTAGCGACCGCGGGAATGGCGAACACGGGTGCCGGCGTCGCCGCACGCGCGGTCACCGGCTGCTCGGATGTCGACGCAACGGCCGCGGCGAGGCGAGCAGACATCGCCGATGCCTGACGGCCCCGTGCCTCGTCATCGCGGGCACCTGATTCACTTCCGGCATCCTGGTTGGTCGAGAACGGCAGGCCCGGAGTGGCTGCGTCGACACGACGAGCGGACACGTTCGACGGGGTCGAGCGGATGCTCGCCGCGTCGCGCGTGACCCCGGGTGCGTCTTGCGCGGGTGTCGCGGGCGCCGGACCACCATCGAGGACCGCCTTGACCGCGTCGGCAGGCTTTTCAGTGCCGGTTGCCGCGGCTGCGACAGCGGACCGAACCGTCGTTCCGCGCGGAACCTTCGCGGGAACAGCCGGACGAAATGGTCGGACATCCGACCCCCAGGGCCGCGGCGCTCCGCCCTGATTCGCGGGGTGCGACTCTGTTTGACTGCTCGCCGGCGCATTCGCGTCCGACACCTGACCGCCGTCGTCGCGGACGTCACTTGCCACCTGTTTCGCGCCGGCCAATGCCTGTGCCGCGCGGGCCTGTTGCGGTGCCTGCGTCGCAGCGGGAATGGTCGACGCGCTGATGCCCGCGCCGCCGATGGTCGCCGGGTCTGCCACACGCGGAGACTCCGTTGGCGCACTGGTTGACGCGGTGTCGGTCGACGTCGTGCTGGTCGGCAGGTTCTCAACACGACCAGCGGGCGATGCTTCTGCGACCGATCGCTCGGTCTTGAAGGTTTCCGCAGTGGCAGCCGTCGGGTTCGCGTGGTCGGTGGCTTCGGGCGCCGTGAACGCCGGCACCTGGTCCTGATGCGTCGCTTCCGAGACGTTCAGTCCAGCCGCCGCGGTCGGCACCGTTCGACCGGACGCCGTGAAGCGCTTCGACAATGGCTCGTCATTCGCCACCTGCAGTCGATCGTCGTCTGCGTCTTCATCGCCGGGAACGGGGATTCGAATCGCCACCGGCGGCACTACAGGCGCCGGACCATACAGCATGGCGACATCGGCCGTCGTCGTCGCGACGGAAACGGTCGTCGACTCACCCTCGTCGCTCTCGTTCGTGTCGTCGTCGATGCTGGCATCCACAGCGATCTTCGGGCCCTGTTGTGGCCCGATCATCGAGGCGGCGGTGCTGCCGTCTGCGGTGTTGAGTGCGGAGAGCTTCGCCAGCAGCCAGCTGTCGGCACCGACACGCACGTGTTTGCCGGCGCTCTTCGCTGCACCAGTGCCGTCGCCAGGACCGTCGGTTCCGGCGTCGACCATCGCAGCAAACGTGTTGAGGCCCGCCCCAACGCCGGCGTGCTCGTTCGGCGTCGGGACGGTTGGGGGAATTGCCGGCGGTCCTCCCGCCGGCTCCGGGACCACGAGGGGCAACATTCAGTGATTACCGCTTGAGAGCGAGCGTATCGACGAGCAGTTCGTCGGACACGGTGATGGTCTTCGAATTGGCCTGATAGCCGCGCTGCGCCAGGATCATCTGCGTGAACTCCTGCGCGATATCGACGTTCGACTGCTCGAGCGCCGACCCGATCAGCGTGCCGCGACCGCCCGTTCCGGCCACACCAATGTTGGCGATACCGGCTGCCTGGCTCTCGCCGAAGCGGCTGTTCCCGAGCTTGACCAGACCTTTCGGGTTGTTGAAGTTCGCGAGCGCGAGCTGACCGATGGCGACGGTGCGTCCGGCTCCGAACGTCGCCAGGATCGTTCCGTCCGGCGAGATGCTGACGCTGTCGATCATGCCCGGGGACGAGCCGTTCTGGGTGATGAGCGAGGTCTGAGAAGCGGAATCGAAGCCGGTCAGACTGCCAACGCCGTTGGCGTCGAACAGGTCCCAGGTCGTCGTGTTTGGCGTCGCACCGTTGATCCACGTCGTGGGCGCTGCCAGCGTCACGTCTGCGGCCGGCGTCGTCAGCGCACCCAATCCGTCGAACGCGATCGTTCCGGTGCCGAGGCGGATCGTCCCGGCGGTCGTTCCCGCTGTACCCGTCGCATCGGTGCCGGGAACGGTCACTTCGTACGTCCACTGCCGCGCCGTCGCCGACTTCGTGTACGTGATCGTGGCGACATGTGCCGTGCCGAGCGAGTCGTAGATCTGGATTGAGGTTGTGAAGGTGTCGCCAGTTGCCGCCGAGGCACTGAGGTTCGTCTGCGTCCTGATTGATGTGGTCGCCGTGGGCTCGCGCAGCACCCCTGGCGGCACGGTGATGTCGGTCGTCTGGCCGGTCGTGACGATGGCGCCCGTCGTCGCATCGACCGCCGTGTAGCCCTGCACGAAATACCCGTCAGGCGTCACCAGCTTGCCGTCGGAGTTGAAGCTGAAGGCACCGGCGCGCGTATATGCCGTTCCCGTCGAACCATTCACGACGAAGAATCCGCTGCCCTGAATCGCGCAGTTGGTGACGTCGCGCGTGTTTTCGATCGCGCCCTGGCTGAAGACCGGCGAGATGGCCGCGGTCGACACGCCGAGGCCGACCTGCATCGGGTTGCCGCCGCTGCCGCCGACGTTCTGGCTGACCAGGTCGTTGAAGGTGACGGTGCTCGCCTTGAAACCGACCGTATTAATGTTCGCCAGGTTGTTGCCGATGACGCTGAGGGCCTGTCCGTTCGCGTTGAGGCCGGAAAGACCTGCGGAAAACGATCCGACTGCCATTGCTACTCCTTCTTGACGCCGAGGGCCGTTGCGATACCCTGAAGCGTCTGCTGCATCTGCGTTAACTGTTCGAGCGAGCTGAACGTCGCCAGCTGCGCGAGAAACTCACCGTCCTCCTTCGGCTGCGTCGGATCCTGATGCTGCAGTTGCGTGACGAGCAGCTTGAGAAACGAATCGCGTCCGAGGCCATCGGTAGCTTTCGTGGTGGCAGCGGTGGTGGCCGATGCCGCGGTTGTCGAAGCGGTCTGTCCGATTGGGGTGGTGCTCACGTACTCTCCTCGAAGGTCCGCCTGAAGGCGGACCCTACGAATACGATTCGAAGGGTCGCGCCGCCGCATAACGCTGCGTCGCGAGCTCGTCGATCAGCTTCCGTTCCGCTGCGGACTCCGCCGCCTCGTGCGCGCGCTTCGCTTTCTCATGGAAGCGCTCCAACGCCTCCCATCGCTGATGCGCACGTTGACACGCGCTCGCCGCATCGGCGACTCGCTGCGTTCGTGCGTTCACGATCAGAGTGTGCGCGTGTCGTTCGTAGACGAGTCGTTCAATCCAAGACCGATACCAGTCGAGCTCGTGGGCCGAGGCGCCGCTCGCCTGCAGGTCGCGCGCGGCGCGCTGCGCATCGGTCACCGCCGCGGTGGCGCGATGCAGGCGGCCCTCGGCAACGCTGCGATCTCGTTCTGCTTCAGCGAGTTGCCGCTGTGCGTCTTCGTATTCGCGGTGGCGCAGATCGCGCGCCGCCTGCGCGCGAAAACGAAAGATCGCCATGATCAGGCGGTCGCCGCCGGCGCCTGATTCAGCGCCTCCAGATCGGCCAGAGCGTCGGAGAAGCCGCACGTCATGTCGGCAGCCTGGCAAAGGAACTGTTCGATTGCATCTTTTCGCGCGCGCGCTTCATCGACGCGGGGATTGCTGCCGCTCACGTACGCACCGACGCTGACGAGATCCTCGGTGTCGCGAATCGCGGCGAGCCATTCACGAACCTTCCCCGCAAGACGTCGATGTCCCACGTCCGTGACATCGGGCATCGTTCGGCTCACGCTGTGAAGCACATCGATCGGCGGATAGTGATACCGCGAGGCCAGTTCACGCGACAGCACGATATGACCATCGAGGATCGATCGCACCGCGTCGGCGATCGGTTCGTTGTGATCGTCGCCGTCGACGAGAACCGTGTACATCGCCGTGATGCTGCCGCGGCCACGAACGGCACCCGCGCGTTCGAGCAGCATCGGCAGAAGCGCGAACACCGACGGCGGATACCCTTTCGTCGTCGGCGGTTCTCCAGCCGCGAGACCGACCTCACGCTGCGCCATCGCAAAGCGCGTGACCGAATCCATCAGCAGCAGGACGTTCTTGCCCTTGTCGCGGAAATACTCGGCGATCGCCGTGGCGCTGTACGCGGCGCGCATCCGCAGCAGCGGCGGATTGTCCGACGTCGACACGACGACCACGGCCTTGCTCAGACCGCGCGACCCGAGGTCGTGTTCGATGAAACTGCGGACTTCGCGACCACGCTCACCAACCAGCGCCATCACGACGACGTCGGCGGCGGTGCCTCGTGTCAGCATGCCGAGCAGCGTGCTCTTGCCGACGCCCGATCCGCCGAAGAGCCCGACGCGCTGGCCGCGTCCGCACGTCAGCAGCGCGTCGATCGTGCGAACGCCGCTTGGCAACGGCGCCACGACGGGATCGCGGTCCATCGGGTTGAGCGGGGCCGGATACAGCGGGTAGCTCTGCTCCGTCTGCAGCGGGCCACCACCATCGAGCGGTCGGCCCAGCCCATCGACCACACGACCGAGCAGCGCGTCGCCCACGTCAATGGACGCGGCACCGGCGCGAGCGATCACGCGATCGCCAGGTCGAACACCAGTCGTGTCGCCGAGCGGGACTGCCTGCATGATGCCGTCGCGAAAGCCGACGACCTGTACGGGCAGACGCGTGCCGTCTTCGGAAATGACGTCGCACATCGTGCCCACGCTCACGCGCGGTCCGCTCGACTCCACGAGCAGACCCACGGTGCGAACGACACGTCCCCACGAGGGCATCGTGTCGACGCCGGCAAGCTGGTCGATGTAGCTGGTGAGCGAAAAGCCGGTTGCTTGGGATCTGGGCATATTCAGAAGCGGGGCGGGCCTTTATGGCCCGCCAGCGCGGACCGTAAAGGTCCGCGCCGCATCAATCGGCATGCGAGAGGCTACGAGCGAATCACGCGCGAGGTCTCGTTCTCGTCGGCGCCCAATAACGCGTACGCGATCTCCTGCAGCTGTGCGTCGACGCCCGCGTCCATCGTGCCAAGTGCTGATTCGACGCGGCAGCCACCGCGAGGCACCCGCGAATCCGACACCACCGCCACGTGCGCCGAGCCAAGCTGCGCCACCCGTGCGGCACCAGTCGCCTCGAATTCTTCCGGGTTGAGCCTGACGGTCACCTGTGCGCTGTCACCCAGCCGATCGAGCGCGACGCGCGCCATCGCCATGAGCAGATCCTGATTGAGCGAGACTTCGCGATGCACGATGCGGCGCGCGATGGCCAGTGCGAGCTGCACCATTTGCCGCTCGGTCTGATGAATCATCTCGGCGCGGAGTGTCGTCAGCTCCTCGACGGTCTGCGCCAGACGGCGAAGGATCGCCTCGCCGCGTTGTGCGGCGGCTTCCGCACCGGCGCGTTCGCCCTGTTCGTAACCCTTGGCAAACGCCTCGCGTTCGAGCGCCGCCAGACGGGCATGCTGTTCAGCAGTCTCGCCGCCGCCGGCGTGACTCATTGAGCCGTCGCCACGTGGACCCGCGGTCGCGGGCATCCGCCCGTCGCCATCCCACAGGTATGTGGTCACCGCCGCCGATGCCGAAATGCGGCGCGCCCTAGACGACATACGCCTCTCCGACGACGCCGCCGGTCACGATGACCCCTTCCTCTTCGAGCTTGCGGGCGATGCCGACGACTTCCTGCTGCGCCTTTTCGACGTCGCGCAGGCGAACGGCGCCGAGGACTTCCATCTCCTCGCGCAGCATGTCGGCGGCGCGCTTCGACATGTTCGCGTAGAAGCGCTGCCGGATCTCGTCGCTGGCGCCCTTGAGCGCAACGGTCAGCGTCTTCTTGTCGGCACGCTGCACGATCTCGCGCATGCCGTTGTCGTCCACGTGCACCAGGTCGTCGAATACGAACATCAGGTTGCGAATCGACACGGCCAGCTCCGGCCGACGCGACTCGATGGCTTCGAGCACCGGCGCGCTCACCGTCCGCTCCAGACGGTTGAACAGCTCCGCCACCGCCTTCACGCCGCCATGCTGCTCGCGGCTCGATCCGCTGGCCAGAGACTTCAGACGCTGCTCGATGACCGTCGAGATTCTGGTGACAACGTCCGGAGAGATGTCCTCGAGGCTCGCCATCCGCGTCAGGACGTCGACACGAAGTTCATCGGGAAGCAGCGTCACGACGGTCGCGGCATTGCCGGGATTGAGATGCGACAGGATCAACGCGATCGTCTGTGGATGCTCGCCGAGAATGAACTTCGACAACTGCTCCGGGTCGGTGCGCCCGAGTGTCTGGAAACCGGCCGTCGTCTGGAAGGACAGGAGCACGCGCTCCATGACTTCCTGTCCCTGCGTCTCGCCAAGCGACTTCTTCAGGATGCGACCGGCGTACTCGATGTCGCCCTTGGCGACGAAGTCGGCCGCTTCCGCAATCTGATTGAACTCCTCGAGGACGTTCTCGCTGACGCCGGCCGGCACGCGGCCGAGCGCGGCGACTTCACGGGCGAGCGTCTCCGCTTCCTCTTCGGTGAGGTGGCGGAAGACGGCGGCTGACGCGTCCTCACCAAGGAGGAGCGTGACGATCGCCGCTTTGCGGAGTCCGGAGAGAATGGTTTGGACGGCCACGGTCAGCGCTCCGACTCACCCATCCAGGTGCGCAGCAGCTTGGCGATCGTTTCGGGATCCTTCATGCTCATGTTCGTGACGCGTCGTGTCAGCACGGGGAGTTTCCGCTCGGGATTCTTCGCCATGGCAGCGGCATCGAGCTTGGCCTCGAGCTCGCTTTCCACGTCGGCGATCGTCTTGATCGGTTGCCCGGGTGCCGCGATGAGCGCGGGCGACACGGCCGCCGTGCCCCCACCACTCGGCCGTCGCGACCATGCCATCAGCGGTTTCACGAGCACCAGCAGCGCGAACACCGCCAGGCCGACGATGACCAGCATGCGGCTGCCTTCCTTGATCTCCGGCGTGATGCGCTGCAACATCGTCGGCGGCGCCGTTTCCTCGACGACCGGTTCGTCGAACGACACGTTTTCGACCGTGAGCTGATCGCCCCGATCCATCTCGAGGCCGACGGCCGCGGCGACGAGACCCTGAATCTTCTGCAGTTCTTCCCGTTGACGTGGCGCGCGGCTGACGGTCTTCTGGCCCTGCTGGTTGGTCTTCACGACCTGGTTGTCATCGAGAATGACGGCCACGGACAATCGCGCGATTTCACCCGGAGGATTGATCACGTGCGTGGTCGTGCGGCTGATCTCGTAGTTCGTGGTCTCGGCCTGCCGTGACGCGCCGGTCGCTGCGGGCGGCGCACCATTGGCTTGCGGGGGCGCGGCTTTCGGATCGGGTGGCGGCATGTTCGCCCGTGCGCCTGCGACCTGAGGCGGCGCGCTCGACGCCGAGGACGAATCCGCCGTCATCTGGCGGCTGCGAACCACCGCGGTGTTCGGATCCCATTGCTCGACGGTCTGTTCGCGGCTCGCTGGATTCAGCTTCATCGACACGTTGACGCGCACGCGATCGGCTCCGACCACGGGCTCGAGGAGCGCGACGATCCGTTCCGACATCTCGCGCTCGAGGCGCTGCTGGCGCTCGAGCTGTGCGGCGCCCAGCGGATCATCCGTATCCTGCTGCGGGCGCGCGAGCGGTCGACCAAACGTATCGAGAATGACGACGGCATCCGGACGGAGGCCTTCGACGCTGGCCGCCACGAGATTGCTGATGCCGTTGATCGTCGGCTGCGCGAGCGTCCGCTGACCGCGCAGCTTGAGGACGACCGATGCCTTGGCCGGCCGCGGCTCGCCGAACAGCGACTCCTTGCCCATCGCAATGTGCACGCGAGCGTTGGACACCTCGGTGATGGTCGAGATCGTTCGCGCGATCTCCCCCTCGAGGGCGCGCCGGTAATTCACCTGTTCGAGGAACTCGGTGGCGCCGAACTGCGTGCGATCGAAGATCTCGAAGCCGATGCGGCCGGACGCCGGCAGTCCCTCCGACGTGAGCTGAATGCGCAGCTCGTCCACGCGATCGATCGGCACGCGAATGCCGCGGCCGCCTTCATCGAGCTGATAGGGAACCTTCTGCGTCTTGAGCTTGGTGACAACCTGTCCCGCCGTCTCGGCGTCCATGTCCGAGAACAACAGTGCGTATGAGGGCGTCTTCACCCACCACGCCGACCCGCTGACGATCGCCACGACCAGCAGGAAGGCCAGGATCAGCGACACGAGCTGGCCGACCGTCAGCGATGTGACGAGGTCCCACAGTTTGGTCGCGATGTTCTGGGGATTCATCGAGCGTCAAATCCCAAAACCCAAATCCCAAGTCCCAAATCACAAACAGGGAAAAGGACCGAGGCACGTTGGAACGCGGCGGATCGTGGCATCGATATCGAAGGTTCGCTTCTTCCTGGAATTTGGGATTTGGGATTTCTACACGGGCATCCGCATGATGTCCTGGTAGGCCTGCACCAGCTTGTTGCGCACCTGCAGCGTGAACTGCAGCGTCATCTCGGCGCGCTGGAGCGCAATCATCGCCTCGTGTACTTCACCCGAGCCATCGAGCATGTTGACGACGGCGCCGTTGGCATCCGCCTCCGTCTGCTCGACGTGGTCCACGAGCTTGCCCAGCGATTCGGCAAACGCGCTGGCGTCGGGCGCCGCGGCGGTGCGGGCCGCGCGCGCCAGCGACCGCGCCGTGCCGGACGTTCCTCCGATCGTTTTGAAATCCATGGCCATGGCCTACCCTCGACCCAGTTCCAGCGATTTGGCCACCATCTCGCGAATCATGCCGATGGCCGCGATGTTGGCCTGATAGGCGCGCGCCGCGCCCATCATGTCGACCATCTCCTGCTCCCCGTCGACGTTGGGCAGCATCACAAAGCCCTCCGCATCGGCGTCGGGGTGTGACGGTTCATACCGGCGACGAAACGGCGCCTGATCCTGCACGATGCCGGCGACGCGAACACCGACGGCGCCTGCGTGTCCAAGGGCGTCTTCGAATGTCTGCGTAGGCTCCGAGGCGAGCATGACGTCACGGCGTCGGTACGGCTGGCCGTCGGCCGAACGCGTCGATTCGGCGTTGGCCATGTTCGACACGGCCACCTCGATGCGTGTGCGTTCGACATCGAGGGCGGTCGCGCTCGCGGAAATGGCTCCGTATAGCGTAGACATCAGTCAATCCTCCTTTCGAACGTGGCGAACGATTCGAACGGTCCGCACGATCGCATTACTTGCTCTCGTTGATGGCGTAGCGTACGAGACGGAACTTCGCGGCCAGCGCGGTCTGCGCGGCGGCGAAATCCCCGGCGGCGCGGTTCATCGTCAACAGCTCTTTATCGAGCTGCACCGTGTTGCCGTCACGACGCTCGGGGCCGTCCGCTTCTTTGATCGTGATACCGGGATCGACAGCATTGGTGCCCTTCGCCGGGAACGTCGAATTGCCGGCCGGCGCCGCCGGCGCCAGCTTGCCTTTCAACGTATCCGCAAAAGTCACTTCCTTGGCCTTGTAGCCTGGCGTGTCGATGTTGGCGAGATTGCCGGCCGACGCAACCTGCTTCGCGACCGCAATGGTCATCTGACGACGAAGCGCGGTGATGACGTTCGAATCGCTGATGTCGCTCAAGTCCTTGCCTCCGGTGACGATTGCTCGTGTGGCAAGGACAGTGCCCAGGCGTGCCAACGCTGGAATGAGTGCAATCGCGAGAGAAAGCGTGGCTTGCGATGATGATGCTCGGCCGCGCGTCCGACATGCAGGGCCGGCGCAACGACGCTCGCCGGCGTGTCAACTCCCAACTCCCAACTCCCAACTCCCAACTTCCAACTTCCAACAGCGCCCCTGATTACGGGAATGGGATCGCTGACGCGAAATTCGAACTGGGCGTTGGGACTTGGAGTTGGCGCGAGCGGCAGGGGAGTTGGAAGTTGACTATGTCGCAGATTTCATCGATCGCAGCAAGGCCTCGATCGCGGTGAGACGCTCCTCGATCGCGTCGAGTCGCCAGGCGACACCGCCCGGCGACGCCGGGTTCTGTGCGCTCCCGCCTGTCGTCTGTCGCAACAGTTCCCGGTTCTCCTGTTCAAGAGCCATGCGATCGCGGACGCGCGCGAGGACGACGTCGAGTTGACCGAGGGAAAAAGGCTTGGGCAGATAGTCGTACGCGCCCTCGCGAACCGCGCGCAACGCGCTGTCGAGCGTGGCATAGCCAGTCATCATCACGACATAGCATGACGGATTGGCCCGTAGTGCGGTTTTGAGGACCTCGAAACCATCTGCACCGGGGAGGTGCAGATCTGTGAGGATCAAGCCGAAACGAGTAGCGTTCCGATCGATGGCGCTAATCGCGGCGCGTCCGTCCTGGGCAACCGATACATCCAGGCCGCGCGCGCGGCAGTGTTCCGCCAGGACGTCACACGTTTCCGGTTCGTCGTCAACGACGAGCACTTCGAAGCGAGATTGTGCAGCCGCTGGCATACGCTTTGCCCCATTACGGAACCGGTTTTACCCCGTACATCCGGCAATCGGCAAAAAGCCTGAGAAGTTGAACCGGGAACCCGCGACGGCGCACCGACCGCAATGACGAAAATGCGGCATCGCCGTCAGACATTTGACGATTACCTAATATGACATCACTCCGCCCAGCCTCAGTACTCGTTGTTGAAGACGACCGGGATCTCAGTCAGACGATCAGCGACTCGCTCGACGCGGCGGGGTTCGCCGCCGCCCAGGCGGTTGACGCCGCCGATGCGATCGATCGCCTCAAGTCGTTCGCCTACGACGCCATTGTCATCGACCTTCACCTTCCCGATGCCAACGGTATGGAGGTGCTGGAGGAGGCGGTCACCCGCTATCCGCAGATTCAGGCCGTGGTCATCACCGGGTTCGGCGGAGTATCGGAGGCGGTAGCGGCGATGAAACGCGGCGCCATTGACTTCCTGATCAAACCGTTCCAGTTGTCGCAGCTCTCGCGCGTGCTGCACGGGTCGGTCGATCAGCAGCGCCTGCGCGAGGAAAACGCCGCCTTGCGTGCGCAGCTGCGCGATCGCTTCCGCTTCGAGAACATCATTGGCCACCACAGCACGATGCAGCAACTGTTCTCGACGCTCGAGCTGATCGCGCCGATGAACAGCACGGTGCTGATTCAGGGTGAAACGGGCACCGGCAAGGAGCTCATCGCGCGGACGATCCACAGTCACTCGCCTCGATCGGATCAACGGTTCGTCGCCTTCAACGCCGCGGCGATTCCCGAAGGGCTCGTCGAGGCAGAGTTGTTCGGACACGTCAAAGGGGCATTCACCGGCGCCATCAATGCGCGCGTCGGCCGCTTCGAGCTCGCACACAAGGGAACCCTCTTCATCGACGAAGTGGCGTCGATGTCGCTGCCGCTGCAGTCGAAGCTGCTGCGCGCCCTGCAGGAGCGCGAGGTCGAACGTGTCGGTGAATCGAAGCCGATGAAGGTCGACATCCGCGTCGTCGCGGCGACGAACATGGAACTTCGCAAGCTCGTGAAGGAAGGCTCGTTCCGCGAGGACCTCTATTACCGGCTCAACGTCATTCCCGTGACGCTCCCGCCGCTGCGCTCGCGCCGCGAAGACATCCCGCTGCTGGCGCAGCACTTCGTGCGCAAGTCGTGTCGCGAGAACGGCGTGGCGCAGAAGCCGCTCAGCCAGGAAGCGCTGCGGGCGATGATGTCCTACGACTGGCCGGGCAACATCCGTCAGTTCGAGAACGCGATCGAGCACGCCGTGGCGATGAGCCTGACGGCGAGCGAAATCGGCGCCGAATCGCTGCCCGAGGACGTGCGCCTGCGGACATCGTCGATTCCGGTGGCGTCGGCGTTGGCGATTCCGGACGAGGGGATCAACTTCACGTCGATCGTGTCGCAGCTCGAGCGCGACCTGATCACGCGGTGTCTGGAGAAGACCGGTGGCAACAAGCGTCAGGCGGCGCGGCTGCTGAACTTGAGCCGCACGACGTTCATCGATAAGCTCCAACGACTGAACGTGCAGGGCGTGGCCTGAGCCGCACAAGTCACAAGTCAAAAGTTTGAAGGCCAAAGTAAGTTCACAAGTGGCATGCACTTCGATACTTACTTTTGGCTTTCGACTTTTGACTTATGACTTCCGTGGGAGCTTCATCACGAACGTCGCGCCCCCAGTTCCTTCTTCCAACAGCAGCGTGCCGCCGTGGGCTTCACTGATGCGGCGCGCGGCCCACAGGCCAAGACCTGCCGCATCGTCATGCGGCCGTGTCGAGACGAAGCGATCGAAGATTCGATCGTGCGGCGTCACCTGCACACCCTGACCGTCGTCGATCACACGCAGACTGACCCACTCGGCGTCGGCCGTCAGCTCCACGACAATCGTTCCACGGCTGGCGGCGACGGACTGCTCGGCGTTGAGCAGCAGGTTGAGCAGCGCCTGTTCGATCTGACCGCGGATGCCGCGGACGACGAATGGCGTCGCCTGATCTGCGACGAGACGAACCGTCACGCCGGTGCGTCGAGCGGCGAACGTGCGCAGCGACACGGCATGAGCAGCGGTGTCGCGGACGTTGACCGGCTCGGAGTCCTCCATCGGCGCCTTCGTGTAGACGAGCACGTCGGCCAGCGCTGACGCGGCGCGTGCGCTTTGCGTGCGCACGCGATCGAGCGCCCGCGCCAGCGGCTCGTCCAACCCCGGCCGACTTTCCAGCAGCTCCACCGTCCCGGAGATCACCTGCAGTGCGTTGTTCACGTCGTGCACAGCGCTCGAGAGGAGTCGCGCGGCGGTCGCCGAGCGATTCAACGCCATCAGGACCTCGTCGGCCGGGGGCTGGTCTGGGGAATCTGCGCTCAACTTCGCTTCCAACCTGTCGATTCTTCCGACAGGACGATCTAACTATATGCCGGACTCCTGGGAGCGATGGGTCACTTCGGGTGCCTGGCTGGCGACCGACGGCCAGAGTCTGCCGCTCATGCCAGGCCTGATGCGCGACGCGCTGGCGCTGGGAATGGCTCCCGATGTCACGCCCCACGCTCTCATCAAGCGCATCGCCGCGGAGCAACCGCTCGCCGCTCGCGTCCTGCAACTCGCCAATCTCGCCGCGAACGCACCGATGCGCGCCGTGACGAGCATCGACGAGGCCGTCGTCCGGCTGGGAACACGGGCCGTTCAGCGCGCGTTGATGTCCGCATGCATGGAGTCGTGGGCGCAGCCGAACGCCTACGGCGCTGAAGGTCGGGCGCTCATGGCACACGCCCTGGGGACCGGCTGCATGGCGACGCTGGTGGCCGAAGCCGTCGGCACCGACCCTGACGAAGCGTTCGCGTACGGCCTGCTCCACGACGTCGGCAAGCTGTTCCTGTTGAAGCTGCGATCGGACTACTCACGCCGTCGCCGCGGCGTGCCAACGCAGGACGAGTTCGATCACACCGTGACGGCTCATCACGCCGAGGTCGGCGAAATGGCGATGCATCGGTGGGGTTTACCCGCGGCGCTTCGCGAGCCGATTCGCTTTCATCACGCGCCGCTCGAGGCGCCGACCTACTGTACCCAGGCCACGGTTGCTTACGTTGCCAACCGCCTCAGTCACCGGTACGGCTTCGGCTGTCCGGGCACTCCCGAGGAATCACTCACCGAGGATTCCATTTGCGCATCGAGCGGCGTCACCGAACCGTGGCTCGCACAGGTCGATGGGAAAGCAGAATCGATCTTCGACGGCATTCGAAAGGGAATGAACTAGAAAACTCCCAATTCCCATCCTCTTACGCTGGCGCCACCTCCCAATCGTTGGGTTGCGTTGGCAGTTGGGAATTGGACAGGCGTCAGACGTTGGGAGTTGACTGGGAGCGCCTCCACGTATCAATCAAGAGCGCCGTCGGTCCGACCAGGAACAGCGCGTAGAACGGCGCGTAGATCACTTCGTTCAGCCGCAGGATCATCTCCACCACAGCAACCAGGACGACGACCACGCACTGCCAGCGTGCGTTGCTGACCGTGGTGCGGGGATCGGTGGTCATGAAGAACACGAACAGCTGATACATCGGACCGGTGATCGGCGCCACCGTCGCCGGCCACGGTGTTCCTGTGATCTCGCTGCGCACGAGCGACAGCAGCAGAAACGATGCGATGTATGTCAGCGAAATGTGGAGACGACCGACGCGCCAGGTGATCGCGAACCCGAGCAGCCAGATGATCACCATCGGCGCGACGACGTTCCCCCACTGAACGCTCAGATGAGACACGGTCTCCGGAGCAAGGAAGAGCACCGCGCTCAAACCGAAGTTCGACGGGTTCCACAGGTGACGCCCATTGAAGCGCAGCACGTACTTCGAGGCAATCGAAATCAGGCTGCACAGCGCGTACGGCCAGAAGAACGGTGACCGGACGAGAATGCCGACGCTGATTCCCGTGATGTAGGCGCTTGCCAGATGCGGCCAGGTCCCGTACGTCAGTCGGCCCATTACCAACTCCGCGAGGATGGCCGTGCCGATCGCCAGCGCTGTGCGCTGATAACTCTCGAGAATGCCGAACGACAGATGCGCCGTCAGCAGGATGCAGGTGATCAGAATCGGCGGCAGGAATCGATTGTCGAGCGCCAGAGCTCCGCGGCGAGTCCGCTCCGCGGAACCCGCCCTACCCGCCGGCGCGAGCACCGGTACGTCAGCGGGCATCAGGCTCCTGAATGCGATGCAGCGTGTCCGCCGACGGATCGTTTATCGTCTGGGTACGACCGGACGGCCATCGAATCACGACACGGTCCACTCGATCCGCGGCACCGAGACCGTAGTGGAGGCGCCGTTGGTTCTGCGCGCTGAAACCGGACGCCGCCGTCACCTGCTGGACCTGGCGCCGGCCCTGCCACTGCACTTCGACGCGCGCGCCTATTGCGCCGCGGTTGCTCCCGCCCCGCTTCCCCGATCCTTCGAGCAGAAACTGGATCCAATGGCCTCCAGGCGTGACAGTGTTGGTGTAGATCAGGAGCGGGCCCTTTTGATTCGCAACGATCGCGTCGAGCGCACCACGGTTGTCGAGGTCGGCAAGCGCGACCGCGCGCCCGTCGAAGGTGTCGCGTGTCCCCACCACCTGCGCCACTTCGGTGAAACGCCCGGCACCGTCGTTGACCCACACGCGTTTGCGTTGAAAACCGGAGAGGCTGCGGCCACGCATCGCCGGCCAGTTCTTCGCATCCCCGATGATGGTGCTGTGACCGACGGCGATCTCCGCGAAGTCGTACCAATAGCTGCTCCGCTCGCCGGCGGACACGTATCCGTTGACGAGATAGAGGTCCTGCGTGCCGTCGTTGTTGAAGTCGCCGAACTGCGCGCCCCAGCTCCAGCCACCGAGGTCGACGCCAAGACTCGATGCGAGGTTCTCGTATTCCATCGCACGCTCGCCCGCGTCCCGCTTGGGCACCCACAGATCGTTGCCCTGTACCAGCACGCCCGGCTCCGAGATGTTCGTCTTGTAGATGGCCAGGCGGCCGTCGTTGAAGACATCGCCGACAGCCGCGTTCATCCCGCTCTTCGGGCTCATGCTGATGCCCACCGTGCGTCCGACTTCCTCGAAGCGCGTGCCGCGGCGATTGGCGTAGAGCTCCGGCACACCGTAATCGTTGGCGAGAAACAGATCCGGATAGCCGCTGCCGAAGAAGTCGGCGGCGATGACCGCGAGCGTCCATCGATGGCTGGTGATACCGAGCGCTTCGGTCTTGTCCTCGAAGGTGCCGTCGCCGCGGTTGTGCAGCAGATATTTCCGGCCGCCGTTGTTCGCGTACTCGAAGCTCTCCGGCATGATCCTCGTCGTCATCAGATGCCAGAGGTCGACGTCATCGGGCCAATAGCCGGCGAGGAACAGGTCGAGGAAGCCGTCACGATCGTAGTCGAACCAGGTTGCGCTGTTCGCGTTCGACCAGCGCGGCAGACCCGCTCGCTCGGTCACGCGCGTGAACGACTGGCCATGTTCGTTGTGAAACAGCTCGGGCTGGCCGTACTTGTAGACGAATAGATCGTCGTAGCCGTCGTTGTCGTAATCGCCCCAGACGGCTCCCATCGAGACTCCGCTGCCGCGGACCATAAAGGTCCGCGCCGCATCTCCGTGCGAATCGTCAACTCGGTTGAGAGCCGCGACGCCCATTGCCTGCGCGACATCTTCGAAGGTGCCGTCGCCCTTATTGCGATATAGACAATTGAGGCTGTCTTCACCACTGTTCGTCACGTAGAAATCATCGCGGCCATCACGATCGAAATCGGCGACGGCAACCGACGCGCCCATCGATGCGACCTGCGGCATGATGTGCGCGAGCTGGGCGTCGAACGTGGGGGCCTGGTGAACGAACTCGACCCCGCGCGCCCTGGCTGATTCGCGGAGCGCGAACCCGAACCGCATGGCCGCAGCCGCGTCGTGACGGGTCGCGGCCGCAGCGCTGTCGTTCAATGACTTGACCGCGGCAAGCGAACTGGTCAGCACGGCAGCCCAGAGGACCCACGCAATCCGTCGACGAGTCATCGCCACCAATTAGATGCGGCGCGGACCGTTGGCACCCCAGCACGCAAGCGTGCGCGCCGGGGACCCCGCCGGAAGGTCCGCGCGGGCGGGCCATAAAGGCCCGCCCCGCATGAGGACAGCCATTTCATTGCCCAAAGAGCCCTCGAAGAAATCCATCGGCCGACACGTAACGGGTGTGGAAGCGTGTCCAGTCATCGCGATGCTGTTGATAGACGGGATCGTCCTCAAGCTCGAGCGACCGCGAGGCCGCCTCGTACGTCGTGCTCGCGTGCGTCGGCAGCGGTAGCACTGTCGAGGAATAGCCGGTGTTGTAGTCACCGTCCTTCTCCCAGCCGTCGCCAATCAGGACGAAGTCGCGACGCCAGCCGGGGCGCGGCGGCGCGGCAGCAGAAAACTGCAGCCTCAGCTCGTCGCCTGCGTTCATGATCACATAGCGATCGTCGACGCGCTCGACCAGCTCCCGGACGTCGCCGAATCGCGTGTAGTACCCGGTCAGGTCCCGCCATCGAGGGGACGTGTTGTCCAGTTGTGTGTAGTCGGGCGTTTCCGGCGATTCGCCGCGTGGGGACCGCGTCCGCGAGAACCCGCGATAGCGCAGCTCCGCTGAAGAGGCGCCAATGCGCATCGTCGAGACAGACTCTGTGCTGACAGTGCCCAAGGTCAGGCTGTCCCAGTAGACCTCGAGGTTCGTCCGCAGTCGCAGCCGGCGCGCATCTCCGATGCCGTCGAGATCGATCACCATCGTCTTGTTCTTGCCTGCTGGGAAGCCGAGATCCTTTTCAACGACTCGCCACTGCCCATGCACATCCTGCGCCTCGAGCGCGACGCCACGCGGCCGCACGCTGTTCTGCGCGATCGCCAGGTTGATGCTGCTGTCGGTCGGATACACCCATCCCGACGCGATCAAAATCGTGCTGCCGTCGGTCGTCTCCGGCTCTCGATTCTTCGTAGGGTCTGCACCACCATTCTTCGTAGGGTCCGGCTTCAGCCCGACCGCCTGCCGCGATTCCCCGAGATCGATCTCGACGAAGTGATCCTCGGCAATCCCCTGATACGCCCCGAGCGCGAATCCCGAGAGATATCGTCCATCGCGATGTGCGATCAGATCCGTGACATCGCGCCCGCGGTCGTCAGAGGCGCGCGGCACGGGCCGCATATTGCGGACCGCTTGAACCGCGAGCTTCTGGGGATGTCCCGCCAGGAACCGCTCGTCGACGAAGACTTCCGCATCTGCTGGATGGTCGACGACCAGCAGCGAGACGAGGTCGAAGAAGTGCGTCTCCCACAGCTCCGCGGTGATGCGGAGGTCGTAGGTGCCGTTACGCGGCGCCAGCTGATCGCCGCGAATGCGGACCCAGTCTTCGGTCTGGCCGATGCCGGCGGTGTCCTGGGCGTTGATGCGCAGCCCGAGCGGCGATCGCCACAGAAAGTCGGTCACGAACGCCATGCGCTGTCCGTCGAACGCGAACAGCCACGGACACGATCCCTTCAGTCGCTGCTCGGCGACGATGGCCTCGTCGACGCGCACGTTGAACTCGACTTGCGGCACCCCGTTCGGCCAGACGATGCGCGCGACGTCGACGGTGGTCTGTGTACCGAGACCAAAATGCAATGGCATTCCCGTGAGGAGCTGCTTCTGGGCAAGGAGACCGGCGCGCACTTCGATGTCTCCGCCGACGCCGAACGAGTTGATCCGCTGATCGCCGGCACGTTCCTGTGCGCGCGCTCTGAACGTGGTCCAGTGATAACGTTTCGCGCTCTGGCCGGAGAGAACGACTGCCTGGTCGCCAGCGCGCCCGATCAGGTCGAGGACACCGTCGCCATTCATGTCGGCAACCGCAAAGACGTCGGCGTCCACCTCGCGCGCGAGCGCCGTGAACGCATGGTTCTCCCCGGCAAGCCAGACACGAGACCGCCCGCTCCCCGACGCGATCAGATCGATGGCGCCGTTGTTGTCGAGATCGGCCGCCATCAGCCGCTCCGCGACAAAGCCGCCGGCAAGTGTCCGCTCCTCTCGGCCGATGCTGAGTGCGCGCACCGAGCCGGTCGTGTCGAGGATGACGATGTCGAGGCGACCGTCCGCATCGACGTCGGCGATCGTGAATGAGGCCGCAGCGCCAGCGAACGCCACCGCGCGGTCCGCCAGCGGGTCTCCTGTCAGGTCGCCACCCAGGTGATTGATGAACACGTGAACGCGACCGGCCCCATCGAGAATTGCGGCATCGGGATCGCCGTCACCGTCAAGATCCGCCCAGCCAAACGCCCGCACCGACGACACCGTCAGAAACATGTGCCGGATCTGCCACGTCCCGTCGCCGTTGTTGCGCAAGATGAACGGCGGTCCGTTCATGACGCCAATGACGGCGTCGAGATCGCCATCGAGATCGATGTCCGCTGCCCATGCGCCCGAACAATCGCACGTGACCTGAACGCCGCCGCTGGCCTTCGCCGTCGCATCGGCAAATGTGCCGTTCTCGCTCTGCAGCAGCAACGTGACGCCTCGTGGACCGGCGAGCAGCATGTCGGTCCGCAAGTCGTGATTCCAGTCGAGCGCGACGGCGCCCCGAACTTGGCGCGGGTCGAACGCAAACGTCGAAAGCGCCCCGCTCGCGTCGCGAGAATAGACCACCACCATCGCTCCGCCCGCTACGCTCGACAGGGGTGCACGGGAAAACGTCAGCCCTGTGTCGGCCGGCGACGGTGTCGCCTCAGCCGGCCGCATGGAGATGAACCGATCGATCGGCGCCGCCACCAGTTCCGCGGGGGCTGCGACTTGCGCAAGGTGCTCTCTGAACGTAGGCACACGCAGGAGCACGTTGCGAAGGAGCACGGTTGTCCTGGCGGCCTCGGCGAAATCCCTCGCTCCAGCGGCACGCTGCAGCGCCGCCAGCTGTTCCCGTGCAATGGGCGGCCATATGAACGCTGGCGGCGCGATGAGTGGGAAGTCCCCGGCATCGGTTCTGAGAGACCTGACCGCATCGTCCAACCGTTCGGTGTCAGCGCGCTTCGCCGCGAGGCGTGCGCGTTCGAGCGAAATAACCACATTGAAAGCCGCCCGCATGACGGGATCGTCGAGCAGTCGAAGAGCCTCGGCTTCACCGTCGACAGTGCCGCTCTCCTCGAGTTGCTGCGCCAGCGCATACCGCGGTCGCAACGCATTCGAATCGAGCGCGACCGCTCGGCGCAGATGCGTGATGCCTTCGTCAATCCGCCCGCGCGCCGTTTCCATGCGCGCGGCCAGCAGCTCAAGGTCCGCGTTTCGCGGCGCCAGCGCCAGCGCGCGCATGATCGGTTCGGCGGCGGCGTCGAGCTCGCCGAGGCGCAGATGCGTCAGGCCGAGATCGGCCCACCCGGCCGGTTCGTCAGCGGCGAGCTGCGTCGTCTGCGTGAAGTCCTGACGCGCGTTGTCGAGCAGACCGACTTCCAGGGCTGCCAGCCCTCGATAGAACACACGCGTGACCTGCTCGTAGCCCTGTGAGCCCTCGGCAGGAACCGACGGGCGTTGACGTTGGAAGAGGAAGAGAATTGCGACGATCGCGATCACCGCCACCGTGGCGATGATCGCGACCGTTCGGATGCGGAGGATGGAGTGCCGCCTACTTCTCGGGCCGCTCGTCCGGAGCGCCGGTACCCGACGACCCCACGAACAGCTTCTTGCCGTCCGGGAACGTGATGTCGCGTCCGTTGGCGCGCATCGCCCCGTCCTTGGCCTGGAAGCCCTCGACGACGATCTCCGTGCCCGCCGGCAGCGAATTCTTGTTCCACCCGCGACGAAGCAGCGCATTCGGCGCGCCACCTTCCACCATCCACTTCTCGACGGTGCCGTCCGCCTTCTTCACGTCGATGTGAATCCAGGAGTGCGGGTTGATCCATTCCATCTTGGTGACGGTACCCTGCAGCTTCACCGGCTTCTTGGCGTCGAATTCAGCGGCAAACGAGTGGTGCGCACGAGCGGGCACCGCGGCGACCGCCACGAGAAACGCGGCGCCAGCAACGAGGCTGACGAATGTGGTTCGCATGCTCATACGTCTCCTAATCCACGATTCTACAACGTCTTCTTCTTTACTCTGTCTTCTTCTTCAGGTCCCCGTAGAGCAGCTCTTCGGAGAACTCCACGCACTTGTACTCCAGCAGCTGGGCGTTCTTGTCCAGAACCTTGTACAGAGGCAGGCTGATCTTCCATGGACGCGTGAACGTGTTCGCGTCCTCGATGGTCGCTTCGTACTGGAGCGCGTTCTCACCCATCGGCGTGTAGCGCTCTGTCACCTTCAACGCGTCGCTGTGGAAGTTGCCGGCGCGATCGAACCAGGTCATGTCGTTGTTGCCGGTCACCTCGATCACCAGCGTGTCACCATCCCACTTGCCGTTCGACCATCCCATCCAGCTGTCCACCGGCGCTTCCTGGTGGTTGCTCATGTGCACGATACGGTTCGCGCTCGCGTACTCGTAGACGAACAGGATGTCCTTCTGCCCCTGCACGATCTGGAAGGGATACGGCATGTAAGTGGCGCGCGGAATGCCCGGCATGTAGCACTTCGCCTCCGGGTCCGACTTCGGCCACTCCTTGCGGTTGGCTTCGCGCTGTTTCAGGGCTTCGGGCTTGTAGGGAATCGTGCCGCCGTCGACGATGCTCTGTCCGGGAGGAATCGCCGCAATCGCGCCGAGCTGCCAGAACTGCGTGGCGGCGGCTGAATGGTCCTCGATATTCCAATAGGCGGTGGTGATTGCCTGATAGATCCCATTGATGTTGGGATGCCCGGCAATCCGCGCCGGACGAGGGATGGCCGCCGCCTGCGCGGCGCCCCGACCCGTAGCCTGGCCGGCGCCCTGACCGGCACCTTGTCCGCGCCCTGCCGGAGCGCCCTGACCCGCCCCCGCCTGACCGGAAATCGGTACGGCCAGCGCAAAAACCGCCGCCGCCGCCGCAATGGTCATCGCGACCATCGCCCCGTTCATCCGATTTCGCATGCGTCAGGTCTCCTCTGAAGGATGTCTACGTGGACTAGCCGGCTTGACGGCCTAGTGAGGTCTGAGGCCATCCTCGCTAGTTCTGTGGTGCTTCTACCAGAACGCTCAAACGACTGTCAATTGTTGCCAATTGTCGCACACGGCACATTGATGAATCAGGCTTGGTTCAGGTTCACGACATACCGCCCGCGCGCGGCGCCGTTCAACAGCGTCGTGAAGGCGTCCGGCAGACCGTCGACCGTAATCTCGCGCGCGATCGTCGACAGCGCCTTCGGCTTCATATCAGTCGCAAGCCGTTGCCAGACCGCGCGCCGGACATCCATCCGGCACATTACCGAGTCGATGCCCAGCAGGTTGACCCCGCGAAGAATGAACGGCATCACCGTGGTCTGCAGCTCAGTTCCACCGGCGAGACCGCAGACCGCGATCGCCCCCCAGTAGTTGGTCGTGCGTGTCAGCCAGCCCAGCACGTCGCCGCCAACCGAGTCGACCGCGCCGGCCCACTGTGCCTTTTCCAGCGGACGCGTCCCCATCTGCAGCGACGACCGCGCAATCACGTTCGTCGCACCCAGCGTCTGCAGGTACTCGCGCTCGCTCTCTTTTCCGGTGATCGCGGTGACCTCATAGCCGAGCCGTGACAGACAGCCGATCGCGACACTGCCCACTCCGCCGGTCGCCCCGGTCACGACGATTGCTCCGTGACCCGGACGCACGCCAATCTGCTCCAATCGCACAACCGACAACGCCGCCGTGAATCCCGCGGTCCCACACGCCATCGCTTCGAACGGCGTCAGCCCCTCGGGCAACGGCACGACCCAATCGGCAGGCACGCGCACGTACTGCGAGTAGCCACCATCCTGGCCAACGCCGAGGTCGTAGCCGGTGACCAGCACCGCGTCGCCGGCACGAAACCGCGGATCCGCACTCGAGTCAATGCGTCCGGCCACGTCGATTCCACCGATGAGCGGAAAGCGCTTCAGGATTTTTCCGCTGCCTGTTGCCGCAAGCGCGTCCTTGTAGTTGACGCTCGAGTACTCGGCGCGGATCACTACGTCGCCCGGTGACAGCTCGTCGAGAGACGTTTCCACGATCGTCCCGTGGATCCGGCCCTCGTCATTGAAAATGCGGAATGCGCGAAACGTGTGCATACGACGTCAACTCCCAACTCCCAACGTCTTACGCCCGACCAACTCCCAACGTCTTACGCCCGACCAACTCCCAACGTCTACAGCCGACCAACCCCCAACGCTTGGGAGTTGGCGCCAGCGTAAGTGGGTTGGGAATTGGAAGTTCTCCCGGATGCTATCATCCGCCGCGTGGCGAGTCTGCTCACACCGGTGATCCAGCGATGGATTGACGAGGGCCAGCGCGACCCTGATGGATTCTGGGCGCGCGCCGCTCGTGAGTTGCCATGGTTCCGCACGTGGGACCGCGCGTTCGAGTGGAACTTCCCCACCTTCCGCTGGTTCTCTGGCGCGCTCACGAATCTCGCCTACAACGCCGTCGATCAGCACGTCAACGCCGGCCGCGGCGGCCATGCGGCACTGATCTACGTCAGCGAGCGAGGCGACCGGCAGGTCCTCACGTACGCGCAACTGCTTCATGCCGTCAAGGCATGCGCCGCCGCTCTTCGTGCGCGTAGCATCGGCAAAGGCGATCGGCTCACGATTTACATGCCGACCTGTCCGGAAGCGATCGTCGTGATGCTCGCCGCGCTTCGCATCGGCGCCATCCATTCGATCGTCTTCGCTGGATTCGGCGCGCGCGCGCTCGGCGATCGGATTCAGGCGAGCGGCTCGCGGCTGGTGTTCACCGCCGATGCGACCTTTCGCAAAGCCAAGAACATCCCACTCAAGACGATCGTCGACGAAGCGCTCGATCGCCCCGATCACGTCGTCGAGCACGTGATTGTGCTCGATCGCGGTCTCAGTCCGTGGCCTCGACATGCACGCGACATCGACTGGACGACATTCCTCGCCGATGGCAAGGGTCAGTCCAGTGACCACGTCGAGATGGAAGCGAACGAGCCGGCGTTCATCCTCGCCACGTCCGGCACGACGGCGCGACCGAAGCTCGCAATCCACACCCACGGCGGCTATCAGGTCCACATCGTCAGCATGGCGCGCTGGTGCTTCGGCCTGAAAGACAGCGACGTGTGGTGGTCGACGTCGGACATCGGCTGGGTCGTCGGCCACAGCTACATCGTCTACGCGCCGCTCGTGATCGGGTGCACGACGGTGGTCTTCGAAGGCGCGCTCGACCATCCCGGACCGGACAGCAACTGGCGCGCGGTGATCGAGGAATTCGGCGCGACCGGGATCTTCACCTCGCCGACCGCGGTGCGCCTGCTCATGCGCTACGGCGATGCCGCGCTTCGCGGGATCGATCACTCACGTCTCGAGCGTGTCTTCTGCGCCGGTGAAGCGCTGAATCCACCGGCGTGGGATTGGCTGCAAAACCGGATGCTGGAAGGGCGGATACCGGTCATCGATCACATGTGGCAGACAGAAACAGCCGGGCCGGTGTTTGGAAACCCGTACGGTCTGGGGCTACTCCCCATCAAACCAGGGTCCGCGGGCATTCCGCTGCCGGGCATCGACGCCGGCGTCGTCGCGCTGGATGGCACGCCGTGTGAACCAGGTGAGAAGGGGATCATGGTACTGAAGCGGCCGTTTCCGGGCCTGACGCCGACGCTCTGGGGGGAACCGGAACGCTACGGCCGCGATTACTGGGAACGCATTCCGAACGTCTATTACTCGGGGGACTCGGCGCACGTCGATGCCGACGGCTACTACTGGTTCGGCGGGCGCGCCGACGAGATCATCAAGATCGCCGCGCACCGTTTGAGCACGATCGAGGTCGAGAACGCCTTCCTGAAACATCCCGCCGTTGCCGAGTGTGGCGTCACCGGCCGACCCGACGAAACACGCGGTGAAGTGATCTCGGCGTTCGTGCTGTTGAAACATGGCGAGTCGACGTCGGCGGAACTGCGACGGGCGCTGCTCGACACGGTGCGGCACGAACTGGGACCCGTTGCCGTGATCGGCGAGTTGAACATCGTCAACATGCTGCCGAAGACGAAGAGCGGGAAGATCATGCGGCGCGTGTTGAAGGCGGTGGTCCTCGACCGCGATCCCGGCGACATCACCACAATCGAGGACGAGGGTTCAGTGGAAGAGGCGCGACACGCATGGGCCGAGATGAAGTCCGCCTTCGACGCAGGGAGGAACGACCATGCTGCACAGAATTAATCAGCTGAAAGGCTTCCACATCCACGCGACCGACGGTCAGATCGGGCACGTCGACGACCTGCTGATGGACGAGAAGACGTGGACGATTCGCTACGTGATCGTCGATACGAGCAATTTCATCGGCGGGAAGTGGGTGGTGATCTCGCCGTCGGTGATCAAGCGGATCGAGTGGGGCAAGCTGCGGGTGGATGTCGCGCTGACACGCGCCGAGATCAAGAACGGGCCGACGCTCGAAACGCTCGACGTGCCGCCGAGCGAGAAGCTTCCCAACTACGCCTTCATTTTCTGACGCGGGTCAATTCCCAACTTCCAACTCCCTGACGCTGAAACCCACTCCCAATCTTGCTTGGGCCCGTTGGCGGTTGGGAGTTGGCTCCGACGAAAGTCGGTTGGGAGTTGACAGCGAAGTCCTCTACGGTAGCGAGTAACTGACGATCGCATCCGACGCGACGATCGCGACGTACTGCTTGCCGTCTTTCCCCGTATAGGTCATTGGATTCGCGTTCGCATTCTTGTCGAGTGTTGCGGTCCACACTTCCTTTCCGCTCTTGGCATCGAAGGCCCGGAAGCGACGATCGTTGGTCGCCCCGATGAACACGAGGCCACCGGCCGTGACGGTGGGACCGGCGCTGCCTGCGTTACCTGAATTGCGTTTGCCTTCGGGCAGCGCGTCGTTCGTTCCGAGGGTCGTTTCCCACGCAATCTCGCCGGTGTTTGCGTTGACGGCCACGAGCTTTGCCCAGGGCGGGCGCGTGCACGGGAGATTCACCATCCGACCGTCTGCCGTCATGAACGATGCGCTGAAGGTGAAGAACGGACCGACGCCGTTGACGCTCGCGCGGTCGTACGGCTGATTCGATCCGGCGGCGTCGAACGAGTAGGTCACGCCCTCCTTCTTCTTCACGACCCACCCGACCAGCGACGTGTCGTGCGCGTTCATGTAGACGAAGCCGGTCGTGGGGTCGGTGGCCGTTCCACCCCAGTTCACTCCGCCGGTACCGCCGGGAAATTGAATCGTCGACTTGGGCGGCGCGCCGTCCGCATGGAAGTTGAAGGGTGTATAGGGTCCTGCGTTGTAGAAGCCACCGCTCTTGTCCATCAGCGCCTGACATGCCGCCACGTGTTCGGGCGTCGTGTCCTCGGGACGGACCATGTCCGTCTCCTTGTTGAAGCTGACGCGCGTCAGCGGACGGGGCTTCACCGGAAACGGCTGCGTCGGCGAATACCATTCGGTCGGCACATCGCCTTTCGGGACCGGACGTTCTTCAACGCCGAAGATCGGCTTGCCGGTGACGCGATCGAGGATGAACATGTAGCCGGTCTTGCCGACGTGTGCGACCGCCGGCGTGCGCCGGCCGTTCTGCACGACATCGACGAGTCCGCCGACCGACGGGATGTCCGAATCCCAGATGTCGTGGTGCACCGTCTGGAAATGCCACTTGTACTGGCCGGTCTCAGGATCCAGCGCGACGATCGAGTTCGCATAGACGTTGTTACCGGGGCGATCGCCTCCCCAGTAGTTGGCCGCCGGACCAGAGATCGGCAGATACGCGAGTCCACGCTCGGTATCGACGACCGCGGAGAAGCCCCACATGTTCGTACCGGAGCGATCCTTCCAGCCCTCGCCCCACGTCTCGTTGAACTTCTCGCCGGGTTTCGGGACCGTCTGGAACTCCCACAGCTTGCGACCGCTGCGAGCGTCGAACGCGCGGGGATTGCCGGGAGGGCCTTGCGGCACCTCATTCACATTCGCGCCGATGATGACGACGTGACGGTAGACGGTGGGAGTGCCGTTATAGGGAACACCCGTGTTGACGACTCCGTTCTCACCGAACGGAGCCGAAGGCATACCCGTCGCCGCCTCGACCGCAATCAGGCGTGCGCCCGCCATGAAAAAGATGCGCGGCGACATCGTTCCATCGCCGGGCCAGTAGCCAAGACCTCGTGTCGACACTCGCGGCGGCTGGCCTGCGCCGCGTCCGGACCCTGGAGGTGTGGGCGGTAGCTCGTACTGCCAGACGTCCTTCCCGGTTGCTGCATCGATCGCGATCACGCGGTTGCCGCTCGGGACGTACATGACTCCGTCGATCACGAGCGGCACCGCCTCGGAACCGCCACCCAGTGGACCACCACCGATCGCGGTCAACTGGACCGACCATGATTTCTTCAGGGTCGACACGTTCGATCCGGTGATCTGCTTCAGCGGCGAGTAGCGCGTGGCCGCGAGGTCGCGGTTGTAGTTCGGCCAGTCGCCGTCGGCAATCTTCTGCTGAGCGCCGCGACCCGATTGCGCGGTCACAGCAGCGCCAATCGCGACGAGACAAGCGAGCGCGATCGCTGAGAAAGCTTTCATGTTGTCTCCGTGTAACACGTCCGGCGGGTCTGCCGACCCGCCTCGCGGACCATAAAGGTCCGCGCCGCATGTGATCTCGCCGACCGGTCATCGATGGTTTGCGGGGCGGGCCTTTATGGCCCGCCTGGCGCGGACCGAAAAGTCCGCGCCGCACCCACTATCTACGACCCACCATCCACCCTCCAGCTCAGTGCGTGCTGCGAGTCGTCGACGGCAACGAGTACGCGATATAGGCGCCCTCACCCGGTTGCATGAATGGCTTGCCGTTGATACGCAGCGCATTCGATCCGAGTCCCGACGCTGCGGGGATCACGATCATCTGCGTCCCGTTGACCTCGAAGCTCGCGGGCACACCGTCGGATGCGACCGGAGTGTCGACTTCCCACACGACCTTGCCCGTGTCGCGGTCGTACGCGCGGAACTTGCGGTCCGATCCGGTCGCAACGAACACGAGTCCGCCAGCGGTCACGAGTGGTCCCCCGCGTGGCCAGTGGGCGCCGGTTGGACCTTTCCACTCCGGAATGTTCGGCAGCCCCGCCACGGTGCCGTTCGGTACCTGCCACTTGATGTTACCGGTGTTGAGGTCGTACGCGGTGAGCGTCGACCATGGAGGACCGATCGCCGACAGATTCATGCTCGTCAGCCAGAAATCGATCGGCGCCCGATACGGGCCGGTGTAGTCCGCAGGCGGGACCGCGGGTGGCGCCGCTGCCCCGGCGACCGCGCCGCCCATCGCCCCATTCGGCGCACCTGGAATCATCTTCAACACGGTCGGCGATTCCTTGGTCACGATGTAGTACTCACCCTTGAGGGGATCGACGGCGGAGCTGCCCCAGTTTCCACCACCGTTGTGACCCGGCACCTGCACCGTGCCCTGCAGGCTGCCCGGCGTGTAGATCCCTTCGTGGCGATACCCGCGCAGCTTCTCGCGGACGGCGTCCTGTTCCTCCTTGGGCAGGAACGGATTCACGTCCTTGTCAGTGAACGATTGCCGCGCGAACGGCGCCGGTTTGGTCGGAATAGGCTGCGTGGGCGACGCGTGCTCACCAGGAAGATCGGACTTCGGCACCGGGCGCTCTTCGATCGGCCAGATCGGCTTGCCGGTCTTCCGCTCGAAGACGTAGAGGAAACCCTGTTTGCTGCCCTGCGCGACGACCTGCACCGCGCGGCCGTTCTGTTGAATGATCAGCAGCTTCGGCGCCTGCGGCAGGTCGTAGTCCCAGAGATCGTGATGAATGGTCTGGAAATGCCACAGACGCTTGCCGGTGCGCGCGTCGAGTGCCACCAGACTATTGGCGAACAGGTTGTTGCCCGCCCGATTGCCGCCGAAGAAGTCATAGCGCGCCGTGCCGAAGGGAACGAAGACGATCCCGTTCTCCTGATCGACAGTGAACTCGCTCCAGTTGTGTCCGCCGCCGGCAGTGGGGAGCGTTTCCTTCGGCCACGTCTCCGACCCCGGCTCGCCCGGTTTCGGAATGCTGTGAAACACCCAGGCGAGCTTGCCGGTCCGGATGTCGTAGGCCTGGACGTCGGCCGGATTCGACTCGTACGACGCACCCGACGCGGGGAGCGAGATGATGAACAGGTCTTCGAAGATGCGACCGGGATTGCTCGTCTGCAGTGCGCGCGTGGCCGAGTCAGGACGATCCAACGCCTTACGCAGGTCGACCTTTCCGTTGTCGCCGAAGCTCGTGATCGCCTCGCCCGTCCTGGCGTCGAGCTCGGTCATCATCCCGGCATTCAGGTACACGAGCCGTCGATCGCTGCCATCGGCGCTCTGCCAGTAGTTGATACCGCGCGCACCGATCGCGCCCTCGTGCGGGTGCACCCATTGCTCCTTGCCCGTTGCCGCATCGAGCGCGACGATGGCCGTCCCCTTGGCCTGCACGTACATCACTCCGTCGACCACGATGGGGTTGAAGACGATCTGCCGCTCGCCGACGGGATACTTCCACGCGACTTCGAGCTTCGATACCGTGTTCTTGTTGATCTGGTCGAGTGCGGTGAACTGCGAGGAATCGCTGCCGCCGAGATACTGGGTCCACGTCGTGTACGGCCTCGGTCTGGCCCGATCAGTCGTCGCTCTGATCGCCCGTGTCTGGCCCGCGAGGCTCACGGCAACGGCCATGCTCAGGACGACTGACAGTGAAAGCATTCGCATCGCGGCACGCTCCGAGAGCTATCATACGCTCTGCGATGACTGCCAATCGGACGGTACGTCTTCCATGTCTGCAGAGGGAGCAACATGACGGATCTGCCTGCGGCTCAAGCAGTTCGGTTCGAACTTCGACTGGACGATGACGAGTTGGCGGAGGAGATCGAGCAGTGGCTTGCGACCTCCGACGCGGCAGGCATGAGCAGACGTGAGGAATTCGGCATTCTTCCGCTGCTGCCGATTGTCATTGGCGCCCTGATGGGGCTGTCCGGCCTTGCCTCGCTCGTCATGTGGATACGCAGCAAGACTCGCTGTCAGGTGGTCATCGATGCCAGGGGAGAAACGCTCCAGAAGGAAATCGACTGCCGGATTCGCGACGGACGCATCGTCGTCGTGACCAAGGACAACGTGAAAGTGCAGTTGCTCGATGTGCCCGAAGTATTCGACATGCAAAAGGTGCTCACGGCCGCGCTCTCGGCCGGCGCTGGTGCGGTGAAGTCGGTGGCTGAAGCGGCCGGCGCCACCGTCAAGGTCTGAGCGGCGACACGGAAGGGCGATGGACACGCCGACCGCCGACATCGAGACCGCGTACTGGAACTTCTTCCCTGCTATCGGCCGGGAAGAACGGCAGCGACTGGCAGAAAGAAACGCGGATCTCTCAGGGCGATTGCAGCGCTTCGTGGATGGCAGCCCGGGTATCTCCGTGGGGCCGATCTACGTGGGTGTCTACCCGTCGAAGCTGGTTCAGGCGACGACAACAGCGGTCACGTCTGGAACGCTGATACTTGTTTACGAGAAGCTTCTCCACGCCATCGCCGAAATGGCGGCAGTGGTGGCGGCGGTCTTCCCCGGCCGGCTCGGCGGAGAGGAAGTACCGCCAGATCTGAGCGAAGCAGACGCGCACAAGGCCCTCCGCAGCATTGTCGGCTCGACGCTTCAGGGACAAAGCCTCATGCTGGCGATCCAATTGGATCAAAGGCGCGTGACCCTCGCGACGATGCTGGCGGAACTCGCGACGAATTTCGTCATCGCGCACGAGCTCGCGCATGTGGTCCTCGGCCATCTTGCCGCGCGAAATCGCCGGATACGCGGCAAATCGGGCGCGTTGCTGATCAGCCTGCCGTCGTGGCAGATGGAGATGGCCGCGGACACTCGTGGGTTTCGCATCGCGCAAGCATCGTACGAACGCCTCGGGCTCGAAATGCAGTACCTGGGTGCGGTCTTGTTCTTCGAGATCGAGGAGATGGCCGACAGCTTGCGCGTGGAAGCAGAGCCGGCGCTGGCCTATGACCTGGACGACGTCAGCACGGTGGTCTCACACCCGCGCGCCTCCACCCGTCGCACGAACCTCATCACGGACACCCACCCGGACAGCATACGTGCCGAACTTCCGGTGGTCGACTGGCTGGTCGGCTTCATTGCCAGAGGGCTCGGAAAACCGGCACTCGCCGTCGATGCCGGCGCACTCGAGGCGCTCCGCCAGATCGCAAACACCTGCGACCGTGATCGATACAAAGCGGCTCTTCGGATCGGGGAATCGCAGGAGGGCGTGACGTTTTACGAGATGTCGGCCCTTTATCGCTACGTCGAAGAGAGTCACGAACAAGCACGTGCGGCGGTGGCGTTCTCGGCGATGGGGTGTCTGGAGATCAGTGCGGCCCAGAACGAGTTCTTCCGTGTCACCCTCCCGATGCTCTACAGCGTGTACCGCCAGACGTACCAGAACCGGCCGAATGACCACATCGAGGAGGCCGGCGCGTTCGAGCAGCTCCTGCGCGCCTGCGTGCCTGACCTCGACGACATGCTGATTGAGATGGGGCGCGTCGTGAAAGGCCAACACGACGCGACCTGACGACACGCTCTGCGTGTAACCGCTCTTCCGGTCTGGCCCCTTCGCTCACGCCCGCAGCCGTAACCAGATCGCCGTCACGAGCAGCGTTCCCATCGTCACGGGAACCCCTGTTGGCGTGCATGCGCCAGTCGATCGGCACGCCCTGTCGCGACGCCTGCTCGACGACGATGATGTTGGCGATGCTGCCGACGATCAGCAGATTGCCGGCGAAGGTGCTGGTCAGCGCCAGCAGCGCGCCAGCATGTGGACCCGTCGCGGCCGGAATGAGCAGCATCACGGCCGGCACGTTCGACACGAGGTTCGACAGGATCGGCGTCACGATGAATTGCCATGCCGCACGCGACAGATCGACTCCGGCCAACGCCAGACCGGCGTAGACTTCGCGCAGCAGGCCAGCACGCGACACCGCTTCGTTGAGCACGAACAGGCCGATGAAGAGCACCAGCAAATGGCCATCGACCAGCCCAATCACTTCGCGCGACGCCATCCGCCGGCTCAGAAGCAGCACGCCTGCGGCGCCCAATGCCACGACATCGCGTGGCCACGAGGTGAACAGGAACAAGCCGACCGTCAGACCAAGCAGGCCGCAGCCTTTGATGGTTGCCGCCCTGTCGAACGGCGGCGGTTGCCTGCGCTCGTGTCGGGGCTCGTGTTCATCGTTCCAGCGATCGCGCCATTGGTGGCGGATGACCAGCCACGTCAGCGTCAGACCGGCGATTGCCGGAGGAGCCCCGTCGAGCAGATAGCCCGCGAACGAAAGCCGCAGCGACTGGCCGATGACATGTTCTGCGGATTGCCGATCAGCGTGGCCGCCGATCCGGCGTTGGCGGCGCAGGCGAGCGCCAGCAGAAATGGCACCGGCGTGATCCGGCGTTGCGCACACGCCTCGATCAGCATCGGCGCCATTGCCAGACAGACGATGTCGTTGGCGAGCACCGCGGACAGGGCGCCGGCCGCCACGACGACGGCCATGAGCAGCGCTTCAGGTCTCGCTGCGTGTGCCGCGATGCGCCGGACGATTTCGTCGTAGAAACCGCCGAGCCTGAATTGCGCGGAGATCACCATCAGCCCGAAGAGCAGGGCGATGGTCGACGTATCGATCGCGAGCCACGCCTCCTGGACGGTCAGACGACCGGTTGCGACGATGGCGAGCGTGCCGAGCAGCGCGATCGAGGGCGAGACCGGGAAGTTCCCCGAGGAACATCCCGATATAGACGATCGCGAAGACGGTGACGACGACGAGATCCAGAGCGTCAACTCCCAACTCCCAACCCACTTCGCCGCGCCAACTCCCAAACGGTCATGTCCGCGCGGCGTTGGGGCAGCGTCAGAAGGTTGGGCGTTGACGTGCGGTGTCTAATTGGTTCCGCTCGACTTCAGCATCCGCTGATACGCCGCCTGGAAGAACGTGAGCTTCGCGACCGGCGGCGCGGCCTCTACTTGAGGCGTGTCACCGATCACCATCACCTTGCTGCTGTTCAGATCCTTGTAGCGGGGCCACTCGGGAAGACCGCTGCCGTTCGGATCGCCCTTGGTGATGAAGTTGACCCAGTACGACGACATCTGATCGGCGACCCTGGCGTCCACGTCGGTCCACGTCTGGTTCGCCTGCCCTTTCGGATTGTTCCACGCAAACGAGATCTCCGCCGTGTGGGTGGCGCCCTGTGGCGATGGCACGCCGTTCACGTTCTGGATGTGCGTGAAGAAGTATGTGTAGCCCTTCTTCCCGAGCTTCTCCTGCGCCGCTGCCCACTGCCGCATGTTCCAGCTGATCTCCTCGGCGCACGCCTGATGCGCCATCTGCCGCGCATCCTCGTCGGAGGTGACCGGGTAGAGTCGCAGGAACTGATCGGCGATCTCGCCAAATCGTCGCTGCGCGTTCGTCTTGAAGGCCTCGGCCGTCATCGGTGGGCCGCCTCCTCGCGCACTGAGGCCGGCTCCAGGACAGATGCCGAAGTTCGCTTCGTCCCTGTTGGATCCCGTCAGCACGTCGACCGGGTTCTGCTTGCCACTCGTGAACGTGTGCGAGAGATCCTCGGGAATCAGATAGCCGTCGACAACGAGGCCGACGCCGATCGGTCCGGTGAGTTGGTCCAGCGGCTTGGCGCGCAGCTCGGCGATCGGGCCTGCGCCCGCTCCTCCCGCTTGTGCCTCCGCCGACGATCGCATCCGCGCCATCATCAGCCCCATCCAGCCACCGCTCTCGGCAATCGCGCGCGAGAACAATCCCTTGGCCTGTGGTGATCCGACCAAGGCGCCGACCATGATCGCGCCCGCGGATTCCCCGGCGACCGTCACATTGTTCGGGTCGCCGCCGAACGCGCTGATGTTGCGCTTCACCCATTGCAGCGCCGCGATGGCGTCCATCATTCCGTAGTTGCCGGACGCGTTGTGACCCGACTCCTTCGCCAGCTCCGGATGCGCGAAGAACCCGAGCGATCCGAGGCGATAGTTGAAAGTGACGATCACTGGACCCTTCGCGGCAAGGTTCTCGCCGTCGTACCAGGCCATACCGCCGGAGCCACCGGTGAATCCGCCGCCGTAGATCCACACCATCACCGGCCGACGATCGCCGGCACTCTTCGCGCTGGTCCACACGTTGAGATACAGACAGTCCTCGGAGCGCGCTGGTTCTCTCGGCGGTTGTTGAGGGGCTGCAGCCGCCGCTCCCGGTGCACCGCGTCCACCGCCACGCGCGCCGGCCGGCGGTCCCGAGGCACATGGGGCGCCGAATGCGTCGGCCTTGCGTGCACCGTCCCACCTGGCAACGGGCTGCGGCGCACGCCAGCGATTCTCACCAAGCGGCGGCGCAGCAAACGGGATCCCCTTGAATACGCGCACGGACGTCTGTGTCGCGCCTGCCGTCCCCACGAGCGCGCCGCTGTCGATCTTGATCTGCTCGGGAACCATCGCGGACGTGCGCCCGACGCTCGCCGCCGTCGTCGCCAGTGCCAGGAACAGCACCACTCGGTTCATGTGCATCTCCCTCGAATCGGCGGACCTGGCAAGGTCCGCCCTACCTCTCTGCGGCGCGCGCGCCGCTCAGGATGTTGCGCAGCGCGTAGTTGCCCTCGTGACAGGCGTACTCGAAGAGGCTGTAGCTGCGGCTCGTGTCGCGCTTCCACGGAAACGCAATCGTCCATGGTCGCGTCCAGGTCTGCGGGTCGTCGATGACCGCTTCGTACTCGAGCGTGTTGGCATCGACCGGCGTGAACCGTTCGGTGATCGTCAACGCCGCTGAATGACGCGTGCCACCACCGTTGGCTCCAATGCCCGTCCTATCCGTGAAGTTGGTCGTCTCGACGACGAGCGTGTTCCCGTCCCAATGACCGCGCGAGTCGCCCATGTAGCTGCGCAGCGCCGGATTCGCATGTGGTCGGTTGTCGAGCGGGATGACACGTGCCTCGTGAATCATCTCGTTGCGCAGCACCACGTACCCGGGCGCCTGCACGATCTCGTTGCCGTTGTTGTAGATGACCGGCAGGATCGATCCGATCGCGCCGCGCGTGATGCAGCGGTCGTACAGGCTCCGATCCTCCCAGGAGTCCGCAGGCCCTCGACCTCGGCGCGCCTCCTGCGCCGCTGCCGTGCGCTTCTGCGCCTCCATCGTCAACGGTGGCATGCGACCATCCGCCGGATCGACGATCAGCGATGCCTGATGTGACGGCCTGCCGCGTTCCAGCCAGTGCGGCGGCGGCGACGTGGCGGACCCGACCTCGCCGGCGTTGGTCGTGTCGGCGGTTTCGAGATCGAAATCAGCGGTGTCGACTTCCTGCTGTCGCTTCGCCTGCTCGACGCGCGCCTGGAACTCGATCTCGCTGAGCACGTTGCGGGTGCCGAACTCGCGCGGGCGCTGCAAGGGTACGCCGACCATCTCTGTTCCAGGCCACAGACCCTGCAGATCCGGATCGCCCCACGGTGTTCGCGGTGGCGTGTACCGCGCCGGCGTCTGCGCGAATCCCACGGCAGTACCCACGACGAGGAACGTCATGACGCAGGCGAACAACCGGTCCTTCATGAGGGCCAATGATAGACGGACCACGAGGAATCAGGAACCTGGAATCAGGATTCAGGGCGGGGCCAGGAAACAGGGTGCCAAGGCTTCAGGAAAATAGCTCAACGTGCTGATTCCTCTGGTCTGATTGCTAGCCCAGCCCTGACTCCTGTTACCTGAACCCTGATTCCTGCTGTGTTCCAAATTGAGGATGGCGAAAAAGTTGCTGCGGAACTCCCGCGGAGGGCCACATGAGCAAGACGACCGCCTCAGCGCGGCTGTTTGCGGGGCTCGCGTCTGGCGTTCTAGTCGCCGCGCTTTCGTCAGCGGCAGCTGCCCAGACTCAGGCGCCGCCCAATCCCACACAGCAGGTGGTGTCCGCGCCGCAAGATCAACTGCCCGTCTTTAGGGTCACCGTCGTCGGACGATCGATTCCGGCCGTCAACTATCGGCCGCGGCATGGGGGTACACGCATCGATTTCGCCGGCACGGCATTGATGCCGAAAGCGAAGGGCTGGGCCACGGTCGAGGGCAAGGCTGGTTACATCGATATCAACGCCCATTTCGATGACCTCGGAAAAGCCACGCAATTCGGCCCCGAGTATTTGACCTACGTCCTCTGGGCCATTACGCCCGAAGGACGAGCGACCAACCTCGGCGAGGTGCAGATCAAGGGGGACAGTGATCGCATCCACGTGACGACAGAGCTGCAGTCGTTCGCGCTGGTGCTCACGGCTGAACCCTATTTCGCCGTCTCACAGCCCAGCGACGTCGTGGTCATGGAGAACGTTGTCCGGGAGGGCGGATTCGAATCGACGAAAGGTCGCTTCGAAACAGTGCAGGCGAAGTACGAGTTGCTGAAACGGGGCACGTACTTCCTGAATCAGGATCCCTCGCGGGTGAAGCTGGACTACCCGAAACCGGGCGAAGCGAGTGACCTTGCGCAGGCGCGCAACGCCGTGGCGTTCGCGCGGCTGGCTGGGGCGGATCGGTTCGCTTCAGACACGTTCGCCAAAGCGCAGGCTCTGCTGAATGACGCCGAACGCGCCAAGGGCGGCAACAAAGTGATGCAGCCGGCGCGACAGGCGGCACAGACCGCAGAGGATGCGCGGCTGATCTCGCTGCAGCGTCAGGAGGAGGCGTTCCAGGCCGAGCAGAAGCGCCTCGCCGAATTGCGCGCGGCGGAGCAGCGTCAGCGCGAGGCGGATGCCCGCGAGCGCGCACGACTGGAAGAAGAGCGCCGGCATCAAGCGGAGCTGCAGGCGTCGGCAGCCGAAGCGGCGCGAGCCGCCGCCGAGCGGCAGCGGCTGGATGCGGAGCGTCAGCGGCTTGCGGCGGATCAGGCAAAGGCCGATGCCGAGCGCGCACGACTCGACGCGGAGCGGGCCAAGGCCGAGGCGGACGCGGCACGAGCCAACGCCGAACGGCAGGCGCAGCTCTCGGCGGACGCCGCGGCGCGCGCCGAGCGTGAACGAGCAGAGCTGCGCGAACAGTTGCGGCAGCAGCTCAGTCTCATTCTCGAAACGCGCGAGACGGCGCGCGGCCTGATCGTGAACGTGTCGGACGTGCTGTTCGACTTCAACAAGGCCACACTTCGACCCGGCGCGCGCGAGAAGCTCGCCAAGGTCTCCGGCATCCTTGCGTCTCATCCCGGATTGAAGATCGAGGTCGAAGGACATGCGGACGCCATTGGTTCGGAGGAATACAACCAGCGGCTGTCCGAGCGGCGTGCGCAATCGGTGAGCGGCTATTTGATGCAGCAAGGCATCAGAGAGGCGATCGTCGGAACTGTCGGCTTCGGCGAGACGAAACCGGTGGCGACCAACGGCACGGCCGAGGGTCGTCAGCAGAATCGGCGAGTCGAGATCGTCGTGTCGGGTGAGCCGATCGCGAAGTAGGGAGGATCGGCGCGTCTAGAGAGCAAGACGCGCCCTACACACGTTTGGAGGGCGGGTCTTGTTCTTCAGACCCGCCCAGACGTTTCGTCTCCACGTCTCGTCCCCAGAGACGCGAGATGATCGGTCCGATCGTCTCGACCGGTCCGCTCGTCCAGAACTGCTCCCATCCTGGCGTCGTCGACGCCGAGAGCAATCCAGCTGTCTTCAGCCGTCGTCGAAGCTCGCGTGCCACCGCCACCGCCGGATCGATCACGGCCACATTCGGCCCCGCAACTTCCTGAATCAGCGGTGTCAAAAACGGAAAATGGGTACACCCGAGGACCAGCGTATCTGCGCCTTCCTCGAGGAGTGGATCGACGTAACGTTCAAGAAGGGCACGGGTGCGCTCGCCGTTCAGCTCGCCGCTTTCGACCTGCTCGACCAGTCCCGGAGATGCCTGCGTCAAGACTGACGCCCCGCCGGCGTACTGTTCGACCAACTTGCTGAACTTCGCGCTCGCGAGCGTATTCGTCGTCGCCAAGACACCCACGACGCCAGACCGTGTCGTTGCAGCAGCGGGTTTGACCGCCGGCTCGATGGCAACGACTGGCAGCGTGAAGGTCGACCGCAGCGAGTCCACAGCAACGGCTGTTGCCGTATTGCAGGCGACGACGATCGCCTTCGCGCCCGCGCCGATGAGAAACTCGACAACTCTCCGCGACCGCTGCTGGACGAAGGCCGCAGGCCGGTCGCCATACGGTGCGAAGCCGGAGTCTGCGACGTACAGCAGATTCTCGAACGGCAGCTCGCGCCGGATCTCGCGCAACACCGACAGCCCGCCGACGCCCGAGTCGAAGACGCCGATTGCCCGCTCAGAAGTCACGCGTCAGCGTGTGGCCAGAGCGCGCACGAACTTCTGCAGCGTGCCGTTCACGCTGTCGGCGACGAAGAGCTCCCCTTTCGGGCTGACGGCGATCATGTGCGCCTCGCCGAACTCGCCGGGACCCTTTCCCGGCTTGCCAACGGCGGCAAGGACTTTTCCATCGAGATCGAGTCGGAGTACCTGCGCGGCGAACCCATTGACCATGTAGATGTACTGCCGTCCAATGTCGAGCGCACACGGCAGCCCGGCGTACTTCAGTTCCTTCACGAACTTGCCGTCCTGTGTGAACACCTGGATGCGCTGGTTCTCGCGATCGGTCACCCACAGCTGATTCTTCGCATCGATCGCAATCCCGTGCGCGACCTCGAACTTGCCGGGCTCCTTGCCTCGCCCGCCCCACGTCATGATGAACTTGCCGGTCTTGTCGAATTTGAGCACGCGCGGATCGCCGCCGCCCGGCGTGTGGCCCTGCACGACGAAGATGTCGCCGTTACCGGCGATGACGACGTCGTTGGGCTGATTGAAGTGTCGCGACCCCGCGGCCTCGTTCCACTCGCCCGCTTCGCCCTTGGTCCCCAGCGTGAGCAGAACATCACCCTGCGGACTGAACTTCATCACCGTATGGGCACCGACGTCGGTCGCCCAGATGTTGCCGTCGCGATCGAGGCGGACTCCATGCGCGCGCGTGAACAATTTGTCGCCGAACGAGCGGACGAACTTGCCGCTCTCTTCGAATTCGAAGAACGCCTTCTCTCCACGCGTGAGCACGAGCACGTGGCCCTTCGCGTCGAACGTCACGCTTGCCGGAGCGCCCGTGCCTTCGGGCAGCGCAACCGGGACGGCAACCATGTCGAGCATCGGCGCCTCCTGCGGAACGAGCAGAGCGGGATCCGACGGACGCTGCGCAAATGCAACGCTCGCTGACAGGACGACGAGCATCGCGATCGTGATCTGGCTGATGGTCTTAGACAGCATGGGCGGTCCTTTGTGGTCGCACCGTAGTAGGAACAGGTGAGGTTGTCAAGGACGGCCATGCTTGACTGATCGGCATGCTGTTGATAAGAAAGGAGGTCGCCCACCCGATGTCCATTCTTCCTTTTCTGCAGTGGCTCCAAGCTACGCCCTTCAGCACCGGCATCCGGGAGTCCACATGGTGGTACCCGGTCATCGAGTCGGTCCACGTGCTGTCGTTGTGCCTGTTTCTCGGCATCGCGCTCTTCTGGGATCTGCGTCTGCTGGCGATGGGTCTCCGCCGCGTTCCCGTGTCCGATCTCGCCAGTCGATTGATGCCGTGGACCTTCGTGGGCTTCATCTTCATGACCGGCAGCGGCGTTCTCCTGTTCATCGACGAGCCCGTCCGCTTCTACGGCAACATCTTCTTCCGGGTGAAGGTGGTGGCGCTCGTCCTGGCGGGTCTCAACGCGTGGTTCTTCCACTACTCGGGCGTGGGACGGCGGATCATCGATTGGGACATCAGCGCGGTGACGCCTCGCGGGGCGAGAATCGCCGGCGCGGTCTCGCTGTTCCTCTGGGCGGTGATCGTCGTCTGTGGGCGGTTCATCGCGTACAACTGGTTCAAACCGCTGGTCTGAAGGCATGGATCCCAACATCTTTCCACGCGCGTGGAAGCCCTTCTTCGTCTGGGCCGAGGCATCGGGTCTCGGCACGATGGTGCGCGATTCGATCTGGCAGTTCGCCGCGATCGAAGCGGTCCATCTGCTGGCCCTGGCCGTCATCGGCGGCGCGGTCCTCATCGTCGACCTGAGACTGCTCGGCCTGGCGCTGCAGCGGCAATCGGTGTCGCAGATCGCCCGCGAGGCTGCGCCGTGGCTCCTCGGCAGCCTGATCACGATGCTCGTCACGGGCTGGGTGTTGATGGCATCGCTGGCGGCGTCGAAGTACTACGTGAACTTCGCGTTTCAGCTGAAGATGCTGTTCCTCTTCCTGGCGATTGTCTACACCTACACGATCCGGCGCAGCCTCCTGAAACGGGACGACAGTCGCATCCCACCGCTGACGGCGAAGGTGGTGGCGCTCGTCTCGATTCTGTTGTGGTCCGGCGTCGGGATCATGGGTCGCGGAATCGGCTTCTACTGATAGCTGGTTGGTGGCTGGGAGATGGTTGTTCGTGTTACTCATGACAAACTCCGACCCGCTGTCCGCCGTCCACCACCCACCATCCAGCCGACGGTGCACCTGATGTCCAGGGTCGCAAGTGCGTGTTTCATCTTCGCGCTGATCGCCACGTCGGCTTCGGCTCAGGCCGACATGTCGGGCGTCTGGCAGCCGCGTCCCGCCGGCGGCAACTACTTCGAAGATCAAACGGAGCGCGGACCGGGGCCGGAGCTTGGCGACTATCTGGGCCTGCCGATCAGCGACGCGGCGCGGCAGTTTGCCGACAGTTGGGATCCTTCACGAATCACGCTGCCCGAAGAGCAGTGCCGCGTGCATGTGTCGCCGTACATCTATCGCGGTCCACTCAACCTGCGCATCTGGGAAGAGAAAGATCCGAAGACGCAGAACCTGATCGCGATCAAGCACTACATCAGCACGTACGAGCAAACGCGAACGATCTGGATGGATGGCCGTCCTCATCCGGGACCGAACGCGCCGCACACATGGATGGGATTCTCGACCGGCCACTACGAAGGCGACATGCTGGTCATCGAGACCACGCATCTGAAGCAAGGATGGCTGCGACGCAACGGTCTGCCGATGAGCGACCAGGCGAAGATGACCGAATACCTGGTGCGCCGCGACGATCTGTTGACGCACACCTTCATTCTGACCGACCCGGTCTACCTCACAGAACCACTGATCAAGAGTGAGGAGTTCTGGCGCGCGTCGCGTCTGCTGCCCGAGCGCAACTGGCTATGGGTGTGTTACCCAGTGGTCGAGATTGCAAATCGTCCCGTCGGTGACGTGCCTGCCTACATGCCTGGCGAGCATCCATTCAAGGCGGAGTTCGCTCAGCGTCACGGCATCCCCGAGATCGCCACGCGCGGCGGAGCCGAAACGATGTATCCGGAGTTTCAGAAGGTTCTGGAAAAGACGCCGAAGCCGCCGCCGCTCGTCAAGCCGACGACGAGTTCCCGCTAGCCTCCACCAATAGCCCTGCGGTTCAGGCCATCGCCGAGGCTGTGGACAGATCGGTACGTGAGATCGTCCATACCTGTTGGCAGCCAATGCATCGAAAGTACGTCGTGTGCGCCGTCTCATACAGCGCGATCGCTTCGCGGCTGGCGCAGTGTGGACAGGGCGTCGGCGTCGTCTCGGGCGCCGCTGGTGGCGTAAACGCAAACATAACGTCCCCATCAATATCAAGGAGTGTGCCGGTCGAGCCTCGCCGGAAACTTTGCCGTAATTTTAGGCATCGCGCTTGCCTCCCCGTGGGAGGCTAAGAGGTGCGTCATGGAGGGGGAACGTCGCAACGTGAGAGCTCGCGCGGCGATCGTCCAGCGCGTCATCGACAGCGTCCTGCAGAATCCGAGCGTCACGTTGTCGGTGAACACGCTGCAAGGCTGGGTCGGCGTCCCGATGGAAGCGGCCCAGCGCATTCTCGATCGGCTCGTCTCGTCCGGACTGGTGCGGGAAGTTCAGCGCGGCGTGTTCGCGCGCGGATCCTGGCCGGGCGCTGAGCGCATGTGGTACTAGGCCGGCGGGTCCAGTCATCTGCCCCGACCGGCAGACTCTGAACCCGCAATCCGACGCTTATCGTCGCCACGGCCGCAGCACCGTGTATTCGGGCACGGCGGTCCGTGATTCGCGCGTCGCTCGAATCAGCCGACGACGAGTGAGTGTCCGTATCGACGCCTGCACCGCACTCTTCGACAACCCGGTAGCGTCGGCCATCTCCTGATGACTGACCCTGGCGATGCCTCGCCGTCCCCGCGATCGATACCAGAATTGCAGATAGACGAGAAACGCCGACGGCTGATGATCGTGCAGCACGAGATCGGGCATCAGCGTGTCGAACACATAGCGATCGATGTGGACGCGCGTCATCGCCGCTATGGTAATTAACACTATTCGTTTTACAAAGAGCGTTGCGCGTCGCCGCGAGCCTGTGTTTATGCTCTCGGCATGATTTCACACGTCAAGTTCGTCAGCATTCCCACCACCGATCAGGATCGCGCGCTGAAGTTCTGGACCGAGGTCGTCGGCTTTCGCGTGCTCACCGATCAACCCTTCGACAACACCCAACGCTGGATCGAGCTGCGGATCGGATCGTCGGACACGCGCCTCGTGCTATTCACATCCGATGGCGGCGGCGCGCGGCCAGGCTCGCCATTCAATGGCGCGCTGGCCTGCGACAACGTCGAGCAGACGTACAAGGAGTTGTCAGCGCGTGGCGTCGAGTTCGTGAAAGCGCCCGCGAAGCAGCCCTGGGGGACGTTCGCCGTCTTCACGGATCCCGACGGCAACCAGTTCGTGCTGTCCAGCAAGTAGCGATGATGCCCTGCGCTTGACACATGTCTGACAAAATGTAAGATCGACAACCGTGGCGACAAAACGACGATCAGCCGCCTATGGGTTGTCGATGACGCTCCATCTCGCGCTCCCGATGCTGCTTGCTCGTTCCTTCGCGACCAGTCGGTCCACCGGCTTGGAGTCGTCGTCATCGGCTCATTCGATCGGCTGCGTCAGTTTGGGTTTCGTTTCGACTCCTACTGACCAGTGTCTATTGGGCATATCCATGGCCGGGTTACGTAACCTTTTTCTTCCGTCGCGGTTATAGGGAATGTTGGGCCAACCATTAGGCGGCTTCAGGTGTCTAAGGGGAGGAGCGAACGATTGCCCTCCACGGTTCGTCTAGGCATCCATTAGCGTTCAAGGACCTCGATTCAGGAGTGCTCCATGCGGGCTTCCTTGGTCAGCAGCATGGTCATCGGCGTGATCCGCACTGTGGTCATGAATGGGATCATCGTGTGCGGAACCGCAGGTGTCGCGTCTGCGCAGGCGACCGGTCCCTCGGCTGTGCTCGCTGCAACGCGCGCTGCGCTTGGCGGAGACGCGCGAATCGGTTCGGTCAAGACGTTTGTCGTCACCGGTCGCACACGACAAATCCGCGGCGACAACCTCGTGCCGATCGAGTTCGAGATTCAGTCAGAGCTGCCCGACAAGTACTCGCGACGCGATGAGTTTCCCGCACAGGACGCTGGTCCCGCCACGAGCGGGTTCAACGGCGATCACCTCGTGCAGATTCCAGAGCCCGTCGCGCCACCGGCGCGACCGGGCGGTCCGCCACCGCCAACACCAGAGCAGCAACAGGCGGCGCAGCGACAGGGCATGCTGCAAGCAAAGCAGGACTTCGCACGCCTGATTCTCGGGATGTTCGCGGGCTCGTATGAGAGCTTCCCGTTGACGTTCACCTACGCGGGACAGGCCGAAGCCCCGCAAGGCAAGGCACACGTCCTCGATGCGAAAGGACCGGCGAATTTCACGGCGCGCTTGTTCATCAGCGCCGACACGCATCTGCCGATCATGGTCAGCTGGCAGCAGGCTGCCGGCCCTCCGGCTCGACGCGGCGGACCGGCAGGACCAGGAGGGCCGCCGCCAGCTGCCCCCCCTGCGCCACGCGGATCGCCACCGGCCGCGACTGGCGCCGCGCCGGCTGCACCGGCGGGCGCATCTTCCGCAGGCGCGCCACTGCCAGCGGTTGAACATCGACTCTATTTCGCGGACTACCGTGACGTTGACGGCTTGAAGCTGCCGTTCCGTCTTCGTCATGCCGTTGGTGCCGACACGATCGAGGAAACCGTGTTCGACGGTTTCCGCATCAACGCCAGAACCGATCCGAGGCGGTTCGAGGCAAGCGGTCAGTAAAGCCAACTGTCGTTCCAAAACACGTGTCACCGGACGCGCGCGATATCGGTGTGCTCGAAATTCGTTCTCAGGGGCCCCCGTCGATCCAGGTGAGGTTCACATGACGTACTCACGCCAGGCCCATTGGACCGCTATGCGGCCCGGAACGCGACTTTTGCACTCGTTTGCCGGACCGCAGAGCGGTCCTAGCCGCGCAAAGCGCGGCAAAAGATACTGCCAACCAGCCAAGGGGCTCCGGGGATATCAAGGGGCTGAGCCCCGCGGCTGGTTCATGACGCTCGTGTTCTTCGCACTCGTTCCGTTGCTGGCGATCGCCGCCCCCGCGGCCGCGCAAGCCGCCCGCACCGCGAATCTCCAAATCACTGTCGTCGATCAGACGAACGCGATTCTTCCGGGAGCCACGGTCACCATCGTCGGCTCGGATGGCACGACGAAGGCCATCACGATTGATCCAGTGCAAACGTCGCCGCAAGGGATCGCCGTCGTGCCCAACCTCACGCCAGGCGTGTACACGATTCAAGCGGAGTTTCCCGGATTCGAGACACGGATGCTGCGGGACGTGCGCATCCGTGCCGGCGACAACAAGCAGCAGCTGCTCCTGCCGATTGCGGCCGTGAAGGATGCCGTCACCGTCGAACAGGACAAACAGGAAGCGGCCTCCGATCCGCGTGGTCCCTCCTTCGGGACGACGCTGACACGCGAGCAGCTCGAGGCGCTCTCCGACGACCCGAACGAGCTGCGACGTCAATTGCAGGAGATGGCCGGGCCGGGCGCGGTGATCAAGGTTGACAGCTTCGAAGGCGCCGCGCTGCCGCCCAAGGCGCAGATCCGATCGATCCGCATCTCGCGCGATCAATTCGCCGCGGAGAACCACAGCGCCGGCGGATTGTCGGTCGAGATCATCACCCAGCCCGGTCTCGGACCGATTCGCTATCAGACCGGCTTCCGGTTCCGCGACGGTGCGTTCAGCGGGCGGAGCCCGTTTGCGAGCCGGACCCCTCCCGAGCAGATCAAGCAGTACTTCATGGGGCTGCAGGGCGCGCTCATCAAGGACAAGAGCTCGTTCGGGCTGTTCATGAACGGCATGAACTCGTTCGACACGCCGCTCATCAACGCAGCGTTCTCCAGCGGCACGCGCTCCGAGGTGCTTCGTCTGCGAACGCCGCGCGACAACGTGAACATCAACGCCAACGTCGACTACGCGCTCACCCTCGATCAGACGCTCAGGTTTGCCTACAACGTGAATCGCAACACTGTCGACAACCAGGGCATCGGTGCATACGACGATGAGTCGAGGGCCTTTTCGACCGAGAACACGGTCCACAACTTCCGCGCGCAGCACATGGGGCCGGTCGGCCGCCGCGCGTTCTCCCGCTCGCGCCTGCAGTTCACCTGGTCCGACAACCAGTCGCAATCGCGCGTGGAACAGCCGACGATTCGCGTCAACGACGCGTTCAACCTGGGCGGCGCCCAGGTAGCCGGCGGCCAGCATTCACGCCTGCTCAATCTCGCGACCGACTACGACTACGTGCGCAGTATCCACACCGTGCGCGCCGGCCTCGCCGTCGATTTGATGCGCGTACACGCGGACGACACGTCGAATTATCTGGGGACCTACACGTTCGAAAGCCTCGCCGCCTACGAGGCCAATCGGCCGCGCAGCTATACCCGCCGGATCGGCGATCCCGGCATCGCCTACACGAACGTGCAGGGCGCCTGGTATCTCCAGGACGATGTGCGGGTTCGGCGCAACCTGACGCTCAGCGCGGGAGCGCGATACGAGGCGCAGACGCATGTCAGCGACTACGACAATCTTGCACCGCGATTCGGCGTCACCTGGGCGCCGCTCAAGAGTGGTGCAACCACACTGCGCGCGAGCTGGGGAACGTTCTACGACTGGATGCTGGGGAATACGTATGAGCAGACGCTGCGCGTGGACGGTGTCCGCCAGCAGGAGATCAACATCATCGATCCCACGTATCCGGAGGTGCCGGCATTCGGCGTGTCGACGCCGGTCGCCCGATATCTGCTGGGGAACGACGTGCAACTCCCGCGCAACTCACGGGTCAGTCTCGGCATCGATCAGCGGCTGGCGCGGCGCGTTCAGTCGAACGTGACCTACAGCCACATCCGTGGCGCCACGGTCTGGCGCGGCTTCAACCTGAATCAGCCGGTCGATGGCGTGCGCCCCGATCCACGGTTCGGCAACATCATCGAGGTCCTGTCGGATGCCGAATCGCGGCAGCACCAGATCGCGACAAGCGTGACCGTGAACCCCGGCGCATTGCTCCCCGCCTTCAACGCGGCGCGTGTCGACTGGAAACGCGTCACGGTGTTCTTCAACCACACGGTGGGATGGCTGGAGAACAACTCCGACGGCCCGTTCGCTCCGCCGGCCACGAGCACGCTGCTCGACGAGTGGGGGCCCGCGGTGCAGGACGTTCGACATCGCCTGAACGTCACCGTGAACAATCAGATCGTCAGGAACCTGTTGATGAACCTGAACGTGAACTACAACAGCGGGGCTCCGTACACGATCCGAACCGGGTTCGACGATAACCGGGATCTGATCTTCAACGACCGGCCGCTGGGCGTGGAGCGCAACAGTCTGCGCGGTGCGTCGCAGTGGTCGATCAATCCGGCAATGGCGTATACCTTCACATTCGGTCGCAACATCACGACTCTGCCTCCAGGCGTCGGGGTGATTGCCAACGGCGCCGCACCGACGGTGGTGCCCGTCGACCAGAGCGGCGCGCGGTTCCGTCTGCAGTTCATCGTGCAGGCGCAGAACATCACCAATCACGCGAACTACGGTGGCTACAGCGGCACGCTCACGTCGCCGTTCTATGGACGCCCTACGCTGGTGAATGGCCCGCGCAAGATCGACGTCGGATTCAACTTCAGTTTCTGATTTGCTTATTCGAGACACACGAAGATCACGAAGGACGTTCCTTAGCCACGAAGGTCACGAAGACCACGAAGACTCGACGCCGTGCGGCCTGCGAAGCAGGCCGCGACGTCAAGTCCACGCAGGACGGGTGAACGTGCGGGTGGAGCGGCGCTGGCTCGTTCACCCGGCCTGTGTGGACCTGACGCGCCGCGTCGCGGCGCCGCGTCGAGCGCGTATTTAGCTTCGCCACGAAGATCTTGGTGTCCTTGCTTTGTGACCTTCGTGGCCTTCGTGTCTGAAGACCGTCCTTCGTGCTTCTTCGTGTCTCGCGAAGCAAACCCGGCGTCACATTTTCAGCTCCGCGACGAACGGAAAGTGGTCCGATCCATTCGCAGCGTCGCCGAGCGTGACCACGTCGCACGTCGCGACGGACCCTAACCATCGCTCTGGCAGAAACAGGTAATCGAGGCGCACGTGCGGATCCCATGTCGGGAACGTGTTGCCGACCAGATCCGGATGCAGATGCCGGAAGGCGTCGCGATAACCCGCGTCGAGGATCGTCTGAATCGTGCGCCAGCGGACGCGGCCGCCACTGAGCCAGACGAGCGCGCGCAGGCGGGCCGGCAGCTTCCGGATATCGAGCATGTCGCCCGGAGCCACCGTGTTGAAATCACCGACCAGCGCGTGTGCGCCGTGCTGATGTTGCGCGATCGCGTTCAACAGGGCGCGCAGTTCGAACACGCGGCGGCGTTCGGTCCAGGCTGCATGCACGGCGCTGAGATGCACCCCAAAGATCCGCCAGCCTGCTGCGTCGGGCACGATTTCCAGAAACGCGTGGCGCGAAATCCGCGGCCGGCGCCAGACGGCGTCCACGACCGGCCGGCGGCTCAGAAAGCCGAGCGATTTTCCTCGCTGCGATCCCCACTGCGCCATCCCCGCGGCGCGGGCCACACGCTCGACGACGTCGGGGCGGGTCGCTTCCTGGAGGATGACGAGATCGACGTCAGCGGCGCGGATCACCGAGGCAATCACATCCTCGCGTCCCTGTCCCCCGTGGCGGATGTTGTACGACAGCAGCCGCAGCCTCACACCTCCCTGTCACGCTCGCGTTCGATCAGCGTGAGGTATGGCTGCCCGAGCAGATCGCCGCGAAAACGGATGACGACCTCGCGCGACGCCTGAATATTGACTGGCCTGCCCGTCATGGCCATCAGTGTTTCCCTCAGCGGGACGAGGTCCGGCGCGATGTCGGGATCCTCGTCGGACAGCGGCCGTGAATGCACGCCCGGAACGAAGAACCCCGTGACCGTGAACAATCCGATGACCGCATCGCCAACCAGCGTGAGATCGAGATCGCTTGTACCACACCCATCGGAGTCGAAGGGCGCGCCGTCTTTCCAACGCTTCCCTGTGACCGCGCTGCCGCGCAGGATCACGCCGGTGTCCGGTGGAATCTCCTCGCGAATCGTGCGGACGAACTCGAGGAACCGTTCCTCGCTGCCGCCGAAAGCGAGACGAATGACGTTGGCCCGTTTCTCGGCCTCGCCGAGTTCGGTCTGCTCATTGTCGACCGCCTGTTCATCGTCGGCCATTTTCCTGGACGGGACTGGAAGCGCTGCCCTCGAATCTGAACGACTTACGGCTTCCTAATGTTAAGGATGTTAAAGATCAGCTCGGTACGTTCACTGCATGAGCCGGTTCGATGCGTGTTCGACTCGCCACATCCGTTCTCATCATCCTCGTCTTCCTCGCTCCCCTGCTGATCGCGCAGAACGCCACGACAACGCCTCGGGTTGAATGGAAGTCGGCGTCGCGTCTCAGGCTCCCCGGACAGGTCGATAGCAACAGTCCCGCCGTCTGGGATCGTGTGCGTGGACAGTCGCTCATGTTCGTCATGACCTCGGCGGGAGAGCCGAGCATGTCGGTCGGCTTCGGCCTGACGTCGCTCTCCAACACGACGCCTGCACGCGTCGATCCGTGGCCGGGTGGAGGCGTCTGGATGGAGGCCGTGCTGGTTGACGACGGCGGCACGTGGTACGGCTATTACCACAATGAGACTGGAAACGAGGCATGTGGCACCGTTCCCAAGGCGCAGCCTCGCATTGGCGCAGCCCGATCCGTCGACTACGGCGCGACCTGGGAGTCGCTCGGCATCGTCCTCGAGGCACCGCCGCGCTCGTACGACTGCCAGACCAACAACAAGTATTTCGTCGGCGGTGTCGGCGATCTCAGCGTGCAACTCGATCCCGAGTCGCAGGACCTGTACATCTTCTACTCCGAGTACGTCAGGGCGGCGATGTTTCAAGGCGTCGGAGTGGCGCGGCTCGCGTGGGCCGACCGCGACGACCCAGGCGGCAAAGTCATGGTGTGGAATGGACGAACGTGGCTCCCCCCATCCCAATCCAGGTTCAGTGAGACGCCTCGCTGGATCTATCCGCCCGCGCTTCCTGTCTTTCGCGCTTCCGAGCCGTGGCACGACGAGGACACCCTCGTCGAGGCGTTTTGGGGACCGTCAGTGCACTGGAACACGTTTCTCGAGCAGTACGTGATGTTGTTGAACCACGCGAAGAACGAGGACTTCGACCAGGAGGGGATCTACGTCTCCTACTCGCCGCGGCTCGATGACCCTCGTCTGTGGACCGAGCCGATGAAGATTTTCAACGGCGGATCGTGGTATCCGCAGGTCATGGGGCTCGAGATTCCCGGCGGCAGCGACAAGGTAGCGGGACAGACGGCGAGGTTTTTCATGTCAGGCGTGTCGAACCAGCTGATTCAGTTCACGCGGTGACAACTCTCAACCACTCACCACCATCTACCATCTACCATCTCCCATCTACCATCTACCATCTACCATCTACCATCTACCATCTACCATCCAGTCTCGTGTATGCTGCGACGAGATGGCCTTCATCATCACTGATCCGTGCATCAGCACGAAGGATACCGCGTGCGTCGACGTGTGTCCCGTTGACTGCATCCACCCGCGCAAGGACGAACCGGAGTTCGCCACCACCACGATGCTCTACATCCATCCGGAAGAGTGCATCGACTGTGGCGCCTGCGTCCCGGCATGTCCTGTGAGCGCGATCTACGACAGTCCCGAGGCGACGCCGCAATCGCAGGCGAGTCTGATCGAGGCCAACGCTGTGTTTCGCGCCGGCGACGGCGATGCGCTGGCACGGGCGGAGGCGATCGTCAAAGCCCACATGGAGGCGCACCCCGACCTGATGGGTGTCGCGCCGGCCGACCGCGCCGCTGCTCATGGCAAATAGGGCACCCGATTTGCTCCTCCGGTCCACATGACCATTCAGCAGGCGCTGATCGGCATCGGCGCACGACGTGCGAGGGGACGAATGGGTCGCGTGCTGCCGTGGATTGGCGTCGCGTTCGCGCTCGTCAACGTCGGTGCCGCCATTCGCCGCAAAGGGTTCGTGCGAGGTTCGGTGGACAGCGCTCTCAACGCGATGCCGGTCGTGGGTAGCTTGAAGGCGGCGGCCGAGATGGTTCGCGGCCGGGATTTCATCCAGCCGAAAGCGCGAGCGTAACGCCTCGTGTGCGGCTTCAGCCGGACCGCGATCTCGTACGCCGTACGTCGCCGGCAAGGATCGTCCACGCCATCCAGAATCCGCCGCCTGCGGCGGCCAGGAACAGCAGCATCGCGAACCCCGGATAGCCGAGGATCGTGAAACTCGTCTGCACGCGCATCAGCATCGCCGCGCCGATGATCAGCGCCGCCAGTACCAGCCCCAGCGCGATCCGATTTGCGACCTTTTGCAGACCGTCGATGATCGAGCCATGGTCGATGACCTCCATCTTCAACCGGAGATCATTGCCCGCCAGCGCGTCGAGGATTCGATTGACGCGCGCCGGCAGCCGCTCGGCGAACTCACGGACTTCGAGCGCCGACGAGAACATGTTCGCCGGCGTCATGCTCTTGAACATCTGTCGCCGCATCAACATCGTCGCATTGCGCCGCATCGACGCGTTGACATCGAAGTCGGCATCGAGGAGCCGGCCGATTTCGTCGAGGTTCAACAGCGTCTTTCCAAGCAATGCGAGCTCCGGCGCCATCTTCAATCCGTGCTGGCTCCCGCATCGAGCCATCTCCAGCACGACGCGGCCGACGTTCACGTCCTTGATCGACGCGCGTTCGTGGCGGCTCACCATCTCGCTAATCGCGCGGCGCACCTGTCCTTCGTCGAAGTCATCGCGCTTCTCGCCCAGCGCGATCACGACTGACGCGGCATCGTCGCCTCGTCCTTCGGACAACGCGAGCAGCAGCTTGAACAACTGTTCTTGCGCGCTGGCCGACAGGCGGCCGACCATCCCGACGTCGATGAGCGCGATGCGATGATCGGGCGTGAGCAGCACGTTTCCCGGATGCGGATCGGCGTGGAAAACGCCGTCCGCCATGATCTGCTGGAGGTAGGCGCGAAAGAGATCTTCGGCGAGCGTCTTGCCGTCGACCTCCGTCCATTCCACCCGACTCACCGACGTGATCTTCGTCCCGTGGATGTAGTCCATCGTCAGGACGCGCGCCGTGGTGAAGTCGTCGATCGGCAGCGGCACGACGAATCGCTCGTAGTCGCGCAGCTGATGCGCGAGCATCACCATGTTGCGCGCTTCCTCCCGGTAGTCGAGCTCCGCCAGGATTGCGCGCCGGAATTCATCCAGCAGGCGTGTCGCGTCGACGTTGCGCGTGACCTGGAAGCGATCGAACAGCGCCGCGACGCTGTCGAGCGCGTCGAGATCCTTGATCACCCGTTCGCGAACGCCCGGCCGCTGCACTTTGACCGCGACATCCCGCCCACCGCGCAGAACGGCGCGATGCACCTGTCCCAGCGACGCGGCAGCAATCGGTGACGTGTCGAATCGTTCGAATGCCTTCGAGAGGCGAACGCCGATCTCGTCGCACAGAATCTGCTCGACCTGCTCGTAGGGGAATGGATCGACGTTGTCCTGAAGGCGCGCCAGTGCTGCGAGATATTCGGGAGGCAACAGGTCCGCCCGCGTCGAGAGCAGCTGACCGAGCTTGATGAACGTGGGCCCGAGCGCTTCGAGATCGCGAGCGAACGCTTCCGCCTCGCCGGCATTCACCTGCGGGTGGACGTCGAAGGCATCAACGTTGGCAACGAAGCCCACACGGCGATACCGCGCCGCAAATCGCGCGAACTCGGTGTACCGGCTCAGCCGCTCACGCAGCGCCATCACTTTTCACCGGAGCAACGGATGTGCCGTTGGTCGAACCCACCAACGACCAAGCGGCGCTCGATTTGAGAGTTGAGGGTTGGCCATGGAGTACGAGTGCTGAGAGTTTCCGCGACCGCGGATGCCGGTCCCGCTTAGGCGGCAGGGTCCAGCTGGTGCGCCACTACCTCGACCAGACGATCCGGATCGCATGGCTTGCGCAGGACGGCGGCGGCCTGACTTGCGGCCAGCCGCGCGTCGCTGCCGGTGACGATCACCACGGGGATATCATGCAGATCAGGACGTGCAGTGATTTCGGTGAGTACAGAGTGGCCGTCGAGATGAGGCAACGACAAATCGAGTACGACGAGGTCCGGCCGGCGCTGCTCGATGGTCACGAGCGCCGTCAGGCCATCGGCGGCAATATCGACATCAAAACCTGAAAATCGCAGCGCGCGCCGGTACATCGCGGCACAGGCCTCGTCGTCCTCGACGATCAGAATGCGGTGGCGCAACCCGGGTTTCAGCAGTATCACCACGGCCCTTCTACCAAGTTCTTCGAGCGGGCAACTACAACCCTCATTCCATATTCATGCTCATGGCCCGTCGTCGTCTGCATCTGTATTTGCGGTGTCGTGAACGAACCCGATGAGCTTCGCACGATCGGCATCGTCCGCTCCGCACGAGTGATAAGCTCGTGGAGATGGCGCGGGGGTTCGAGAGCAAGGCTGTCGAGGCGCAGCAGCAGGACGCCGCTGATCGCCGACCGTCGCGACCGGCCATGACCCCGGAAGAAGCTCAGCGTGCAGCCGAACGCACGACGCTGATGCTGGCCCGCACCCGCGCGCTCTCCGACCTGCAACGTGCGTGTGCGCCGGCCCATCGGGCGATGCTCGAGCACGCGATTCGCGATCTCGACATCCGCCTCGCCGCCCTTCAACGCTAGATCTTCAGCAACACCGCGCGAGCCGGCTTTTCCATCACCTGCGCAATCGCTTCGGCGTACAGACCGACCTGACGACGATACCTGGCCCACTGGTCCCCATCGGCACGATCGGTCTTGAAGTCGACGATCGTCATTCTCCCCTGCCCGTCGTCGAAGGCAAGATCGATCGTTCCTTCGATCAGCTCCTCCCCGCGCGTCACGGTCATTGGCGTTTCTCGAAAGCAGAGACCCACGGCTTCGGCCCGCCGCGCGGCGACGAGCAGGTCGTGACGCAACACGTGGCCGATCACGACAGCCGCTGAGCGCTGCTCCTCTGGTGTGGCCCCGACGATCCGGGCGTGTGTGCCCACGATCGTCTGGACCTCGCGATCCGTGGCATCGAGAGGCACGGCCGCAAGTGCAGCGTGAATGAGCGTGCCATAGCGAACTCCGCCCGGTCTGGTTGGATCGGTCTCGAGCTCGACGATCTCGACCATGTCATCCTGACTCGAGCGCTCGTGTTCATCGTCTGCTGCCACGGCGGACCACTCCGTCACGGTGCGGACTCGCTGGCTGCCCACCGATCCGTGTGCGATCGAGGCGGCGCGCGCATCGCGCCACTTCATGTAGCGTCGCTGTCCATCGGCGACCACTTCCGGCTCGACGTCCTTGGCGATCAGCTCCTGTCGCCGGAGACCGAACGGCGGTTCGGTCCCCAGGTTCAACGCCAGCGGATCCCACCACACCACGTCGAATGGCTCCCCGCCGTCTCGAGGCTCGATGCGATGACGACCAGGGCAGACCGTTCGCGGCGACGCCACCGCCTGGTCGGGCCGCTCGATGACCGTATCCTTGCGGAACGGTGGACATTTCGACGCCGGTGCCGCAGTGCGTCGCCGTTCCATCGGCGGATAGAGCGCGGCATTGAGCGGCGCAAGCCAGCCTTCGTACACGTCATCGCCCACGGCCGGAACCACGAGCAGATCGCGCGCGCGTGTTGCCGCCACGTAGGCCACGCGAATGCCTTCCTCGGTGTCGCGCGCGTGCTCGAGCGGCTGTTGCAGGATCAATTCACGCGGTGACCAGCCGCCGATCCTCAGCGCACACAGGCCGCGCGTCGCGTCCTGATATCGCGACGGATCCAGCGGCGCAATCTTGGCGGTCATATCCGCCAGGATGACGACCGGGAACTCGAGCCCCTTCGCCTTGTGCACCGTCATCAAGCGGACGCCGTCGCTGCCTTCTTCGACGATTGGCGCGTCGGCGCCCTGACCGGCTTCGGCCGGACCGTGCAATTCCTCGACGAAGCCGCGAAAGGAGATGCCACCGGACATCTCGTATTGACGTGCGAGCTCGGCGACGTGCAGCGCATTGGCCAGCACCTGCTCCCCTGCCGGCCGCAGCGCGAACGCCACGTGCGCACGCGTGGCATCGAACAGCCGCGTGATCGTTTCGGCGACGGGCCGCCGATTGCGGCGCGTGTGAAGCTCGGCGAGCACTCCGAGCGCCTCGCCAATCGGCGCGAGGTGACCGGGAAGCGCTTCGGGCACACGGAACGGATGAAGCGCTCGCGGAAAGCGGTACCGGTACTCGAGCAGCTCCTCATCGCCGATGGCAAACAAGCCACCACGTAGCGTCGCAAACACCGACAGCTCGTCGTCCGGCCACTCGACGGCCGCCAACGCCGCCCGCAGCGTTTCGATCTCCTCGCGGTCGTGAAACGCGCGGCCGCCGACCAGCAGGTGCTTGATGCCGCGCGCTTCGAGGCCATCGACGTAGGGCCGCGTGACATCGACGCCGTAATTCACGAACCTGCGGAAGAGAAGGCAGACATGCCGCGGCTGCACCGGGACGAGCGTGTTGCCCGAGGCTCGTTCGGTCACCTGCCATTCGCTGTGATTGACGAGCCACTCGACGAACGCCCCGGTGGCATCCGGAAGGGACGCGTCGATCGCGGCACCGGAGATATTCCGCTTTCCGTACGGTTTCGGCACCGGAAGCGCAATGACGGACGGTTGATCGGGAGTCGACGGACGTTCGGGGGCCAACGGGACGTAGTCGGCCTGCAGCGTGTCGCGGTCGCCGGTCATGCGCGACGCAAACGCGGCGTTCACGAACCGCTGAATGCCGGGAACGCTCCTGAAGCTGGTCGTCAGTGCGAGCCGCCGGGCCCCGTGGGCGGCAAGCTGATCGCAGACATCGCGATACACGCCGACATCAGCACGGCGAAATCGATAGATCGACTGCTTCGGGTCTCCGACAATAAACAATTTGCCTGGAACGGGCCGAACGCGTGTCCACTCGCGTTCAGCGGGATCGTCCGCACACAGCAGGAGCAGGATCTCGGCCTGCAACGGATCGGTGTCCTGGAATTCGTCGACGAACAGCGAGGTGAATCGACGCTGCAGGTCGCGCCGCACCTCGTCTCGGTCGCGCACGAGGTCGCGGGTCCGCAACAGCAGGTCCAGAAAGTCGAGGGCTCCGTGTCGTGCCTTCAATGCGTCGTAGCGTTCGATCGCACCGCGAAGCTCGTCGCGAAGGAGTGCGGCAAGGTCAGCATCGGCATCGGCGCGGAACTCGTCGAGCGCGACCAGGAGCGCCTGCTGGGTCGTGTGCACGTCGATTCGCGCGACGCCTTTCCCGTAGGTGGCGCCGCTGCCCTTGCGCGCGCGCCGGAAGTCTCGATCCCGGGCCAGGTCGGCCAGCACGGCTTCCGCGGCATCGAGATCGCCGGTCGCCGCGATCAACTGCAGCTCATCGCTCGCCCGTCGCGCGGCGGCAGTGTCGGTGAAGAAGTAATCGCGCACATACGATGGACGCGCGGTCATCGCGGCAAACGCGTGGACCTGCCCGACGAGCGCGGCAATCGCCGCATCGCGATTGAAGGCCGGCCTGACCCACGACGCCGGAAAATCGCGCCATTCGGCCAGCTCCCACCCGGCGCGGCGGAGTCGTTCGACCGGACCGTCCACGTCAGGGTCGCCCGACGCTGCCGGGCGACTCGACCGACGCAGCGAGCGTCGCACGCCTTCGGGCATGTCGCGCAACGCATCCTGGAACCAGGCGTTGAACGCCTCGTCGTACAGCCGGCGTGCCTGCGGCTCGGTGAGGACCGTGAACAGCGGATCGACGCCAGCTTCGACCGGGCGCTCGCGCAGCAGATCGGCGCAGAAGCCGTGGATCGTGCTGATGTGCGCTTCTTCCAGGTTGTTCAGCGCCTCTTCGAGACGACCGCGGCTCGCCTCGTCTTGCGATGGTGCCTGCCGCGCGCTTTCGAGTTCGCGTCGCAACCGCAGCTTCAGCTCCCCTGCCGCCTTTTCGGTGAACGTGACCGCCACCAGATGGATGACGGATGCAACGCCGGTGGCAAGCACGCGAAGAATCCGTGAGACGAGCTGCGTCGTCTTTCCCGTACCGGCGGCGGCTTCGACCACGAGCGTCTCGTCGAGCCGCGTGCGAATGAGGTCGCGTGCGTCCTGGTCCGATAAGACGCTGCTCATGGATTGCTCCTCAATTCGAGGAGATCGCGGAATCGATCCATCGGCTTTCGCGCCACGCGCAACTGTTCGTGTGGACCGCACACGGATCGGAAGTCGCACCACGTGCAGGCCTGTTCAGAGGGCGCCGTCGGCAGCGCGCCCAGCTCGATCGCCCGGTCGACGACTTCGAGTGCCTCGATGCCGGCACGTCGACTGAATGGCGTCATCAACACCGGTCGTACTTTGTAGCCGCCAGCCGATGTGCAGAAGAACAGCCGCGACTCCGCCACCGGTTTTCCGGTGATCTGTTCGACGACGAGCGAGTAGAGGACCGGCTGCAACACCGCTCCACCACCGATCACGAGCGGGTCCTTGTGGCGATCCTTTCCGGTCTTGTGGTCGGTCACCCGGAGCACGCCTGTTGGTCGATGCTCTTCGATCAGATCGATGGCACCGCGCAAGCGGAATCCATTCTCGAGGATGACCGGGTCCGCCACACTCGCCGGGTCGTGCTCGGCATCGGGACGCAGGCCGAACGACAGCTCGAAATGCCTGGGCGTCCACTCATCGCCCTCGTCGGCGATGCGTCGCAACCAGCCGCGCATGTCGCGCGCGATCGCCGCGATCTCCTCGTGCCACACGCGATCGATCGCCGGCGCGAGCCGTTCGTAGTACTTTTCGGCCACCGCCACAACGACGTCCTCCAGGACACGTAGCGCGATGTCGAGGGTCGACGTCGTGACCGGGAGAAGCGTGCGCTGTTGCAAATCCCGCAATACCCGTGCCTGCATCTCGTGGACGATCGTTCCCTTCGTCAGCGGGTCGAGTCGCTGCAGCGGAACCGGATCGTCGAATGGCTGCAAGCGAATGACCGCGCTGAGCAGGAACTGATAGGGACAGATCGAGAACTTCTGGAGCGCGGACAGCGAGTAGGGACGGGCGCCCAGCCGTTGCGCCGCCAGCGCGTCACGCGTGCCGTCTGTGATGCGGATCAGGCCATCGAACTGCGACCATTTCTTCTGACCACGCGCCCAGCGCTCGGTCACTGAGCGCCGCAGTGCAGGATTCAGGCGCAGCATGTACTGCGCGTGACCGCGGACCGTTGTCACGTCGCGCGCTTCGAGGAGTTCTCGCAGGACGGCCAGGTCGTGCTCCTGGTCGTCGATCGCGGCTGCGGCATCGGCTGGTGCCGGCCACGCGAGCGACGAATCGCCCGCCTGCGCTGCGGCACGCGCCAGCGCGTCGTGATCGGGAATCCGGCCAGTGGCGCCGCGCAGCAGGTCGAGCGCATAGAACGATGGAACGCGAGCACGGCCTTCGGCGACATCGAGTCGCGGATACGACACATACAGGCGCTCGACTGCGGCGCCCACGGCCAGCCGCAGCAGCACGCGTTCACCCCGAGACCGATCGGCGCGAGTCGCAAGCCCCGAATCGAGCGCGACCCGTGCATCGTCGCGCAGGAGCGGATCCTGGGCGGGCTTCTGCGGAAAGATGCGCTCGGCAATTCCCGGAATGAAGACGATGCGGAAGGAGCGCCCGCGCGCCTGCGATGGCGTTCCCACGAACACGCGACCGTACCGCCGGGCCGGTGGCTCCGAATCGACGCTCCGGAGCCGCTCGGCCAGAACCGCGCGCACTTCTTCGAGTGTGACCGGGCCGACGTCTGCCATCGGCCGCAAATCCGCCAGCACACGGAGGACGTAGGGCGTCGTCCGGAGTACCCGCGGAGCGAACGCGTCGAGACGATCGAGCCACTCGCCCCACGGCGCGGATGAGGGCCAGCTCGCCATCTCGTCGACGATCGGGAGCACGAACGACCGCAGATGCGCCAGATGGGCGAGCTCGCGCTCGAGCGCATATCCGCGCGGCGCTTCGGGCTCGAGACGGCGAACCTCCTGCAGTCGCGCGGTGAACTCGTGCGCGAGGCCGTCGAGTCGCCTTCGCCACCGCTCAGGATTGCCGCCGATCACCGCGGCTTCGACGAGCAAACGCTCCCACTTCCGTGGCGCACGAAGGGTTCCCGCAATCGCCGCACCCTCGCCATCGTCCTTCTCCGCATCGAGCGATTGCTCGGCCGCTTCGTCTTCCTCTCCGCTCGCTTCGCCCGCCAACACGTCGTCGGTCGAGCGGGCCCAGGTCGATGGCGGCTGGTCAGCAGCTGGCAGCTGACCGAGCGAGAGATATTCAGCGACGCGACGCGCAGACAGTCCTTCGACCGCTGCCGCGATCAGCGCGAGAAAGGCGCGACCGGCCGGGTGCGGACGGCGTGTTCCGCGATCGAAGAAGGCGGGAATGCCGGCGCGGGAGAGTGCGTGCTCGAGCAGGCCGTGATACTGATGCGGCGCCCGCACGAGGATCGCCATCTCGTCGAACACGACGCCGCGTCCTGCCTCGCTCAGCACCCGCCGAGCGATCTCGACGCATTCACGTCCTTCACCCGGTGCCGAGAAGAACTCGAGTGAGCCGTCGAGCGACCGTGGCTCCGGCGCGCGATCGGCAAAGAGATGAGACCGGAGCAAGGCGAGATCGTTTCCGCTCGACTCGTGCAGCCACTGTGATTCGCCGCCGGCTCGAACGAGTGCGCTCGTGGCAGACACGTCGTGCGACGGCACCGTCGCGTAGACGGATGTGGCGACACGGATCAGCGCGTGGATGAAATGCTCCTCCGCGCGCGTCTCGACTGGCACGTCCAATAAAAGGAGCGGTGCACGAAGGAACGGTTCGTCGGTCACCGATGCCGCGGCGGTTTGCAGGAGCCGACTGCGATCCGCGGTGTTCGACGAGTCGAACTCCTCCTGCACCCGCGACAGGAGATGGGCCAGGTCCGGACCGACGGCTTCTGCGCGAACGACACCGTCTGCGGTGATGCCTGCCAGTCGCAGGTCGGCGACCGTGTTCGCGAGCGCACGAGGGAATCCCGGTGTGCGTGCAACCTGCCCGAAGTACGCGAGCGCCCCTGCGTTGGTGGCCTCGAACGAGGCACGAGCCGAAACGGCTTCAGCTCCGAGCGAGGTACTCGGCGCGATCCCGCGGCCAGCCAATCGGGTCGCCGCGATGCGCGCGGCGAGCTGCGTCAGGCTGAATCGCGCGAGGCCGAACGTGGCGCCACGTTCGCGAGCAATACGCCGCGCCAGATCGTCGGCCGCACCACGTGTCGCAGCGACGATCGTGACCGGTTGATGTCGATGAAACTGTCGAACGAAATCAGCGGCGGCATCGAGTCGCATCGCGGCTGACGGCGACTCGACGATCAGAAAGGAACTCACCCGATCCATCGCATCCAACCTGCCCCGGGCGCTGTGCCGGGAATCCGGAACGACGACCCCCACGTCGTCGTGCAGCCAGAGCGTATCACAGCGGGAATCAGCTATCAGGTATCGGGATTCAGGCTGGCGAGGAAAGAGGCGCTCAGGATTCAGAACACTCACCAGTCGATTGCAAATCTTGCCTTCGATGCCAGTGACGCATCGGCAAATGTTGCGTACACGCGGACCGGTTTCGCGACGACGTATTGACGATCCGGCTCGGGCACAGGCCGTGCACCACGACGATGTAGAATCGGGCCGTGGTGGCCTGGTGGATGCGAGGCGGGCACATGCCATCGATCGAGGAACGGGTCGCCTATCTGGAAGGCCGGATGCGGGATCACGCCGGTGAACTTGGGGAGCTCAGGACCGGGCTCCATCGCGTCGAAAATGGTATCGCCGGCATCCTCAGCCATCTTACTGTCGCGGACGCACGCTTCGACAACATCGACCGGCTTCATGCGCGCACGGACGGCCGGCTCGATACCATGGACAATCGGTTTGATGGCATCGATCATCGGCTCGATGGCATCGATCATCGGCTCGATGGTATCGATCATCGGCTCGAACGCGTAGAGAATCGGGTCGATGGCATAGACCATCGCCTCGACGGCATCGATCATCGGCTCGATCGCGTAGACCATCGCCTCGACGGCATCGATCATCGGCTCGATCGCGTAGACCATCGCCTCGACGGCATCGATCATCGGCTCGATCGCGTAGAGAATCGGGTCGATCGGCTGGACACGAAGTTCGATCGCGCATTCGCGGAGCTCGAGGCGCGGATGGGACGTCAATTCACATGGCTGGTCGGCATTCAAGTGACGATGCTCATCGCGTTCGTCGGGACGCTGGCCAGGTCTCTCTATCGATAGCGGTTTCAGCGAGTCTCGAGGGATACCGTCTCGCCCACAGGTCGGGGGCCGATGTACTTCGACAACGGACGCATCAAGCGGCCCCGCCGGCGTTGCTCGTCGAAGTGCGCACACCATCCCGCTACGCGTGAAACCGCGAACGTCGGCGAGAAGAGCGATCGCGGGATGCCGACCGCTTCGAGCAGGACTGCGGTATAGAACTCCACGTTCGCTCGCAGATGTCGATTCAGGTAGCGCTCTTCGAGCAAGGTCTCCGCCTCGCGTTCCACGGATCTCGCCAGTGCCAGTCGCGCGCCGCCGACGCCTGACGCCTCGAGTCGCGCTGCGACGCGTTCGAGCGCTGCCGCACGTGGATCGCGGACGCGATAGACGCGGTGACCCATCCCCATGATCCGCTCACACGCGGCGAGACGGTCTCGCAGCCACGCGCGGGTCCTCTCGGGTGAACCTATCGCATCGAGCATGTCGAGCACCGGACCAGGCGCGCCGCCGTGCAGTGGTCCCTTCAACGCGCCAACGCCGGCGACGACCGCGCTGATGAGATCGGATCCGGTCGACGCCACCACGCGCGCCGCGAGCGTCGAGGCATTGAGCCCGTGATCGACCACGCAGCACAGATACGCGTCGACACCCTCGACGCCTGCAGACGAGGGCCGCTGACCCGTGACCATGCGGAGGTAATCAGCAGCGTGCGAGAGCGAGGCGTCCGGCTCGATCGGCCGCTCGTTGTGCTTCAGGCGAGCCCATGCAGCCGCATACACGCCGGTCGCGGCGGTCACCGCGACGGTGTCCGTCAACAGGTCGCCGCTCGGTGAGAGGTGCGCCAGCGAGGCTCGTACAGCGTCCATGCCATCGGGCAACTCCAGGGCGTCGCCGGCAGATGCGAGTCGGCCGAACGCGCCGCGACGCGCCGCGGCAAGGCGGGCGCGCCACTGCTCTCGTTCGCTCGCGCTCGGGAGTCGTCCCGACCACAGGAGGATGCAGGCATCCTCGAACGTGACGTGGCCCACGAGATCTTCGATGGCGTAGCCGCGAACGATCAGTTCGCCGCGCTCTCCGTCAACATCGCTCAGCTCCGTTTCCGCAACGACGATCCCGTCGAGTCCCGCCTGCACCGCAGTCATGACGCCCTCCACACCTCCAGCATCGAACCCGCGGGCGCGCGGCGTCAATCTTGATTCGTGAATCAATGTCGTTCGGATCGTTCGGATCGTTCGGATCGTTCGGATCGTTCGGATCGTTCGGATCGTTCGGATCGTTCGGCGTTCGGACCGTGCGGCCCGTTCAAACGATTCGAACCATTCGAACGAATCGAACGATCCGAACGGTTCGAACGACCCGCACGACCCGAACGGTTCGAACGACCCGAACGACCCGCGACTACTTCCGCAAGGGGCCTTTGTATTCCGCGCGCGGGCGGATCAGGCCTTCAGCGGCGTACTGTTCGATGGCGTGTGCGATCCAGCCGGCAGTGCGACCGATCGCAAACATCACGAGCGCCGATCCTCGAGGAAGACCAAGCGCGCGTCGCAGGATGACGAGTCCGTGATCGACCGTGGGATATTCGCCGAGGAGATCGCGTCCGGCTCGCGTGACGGCATCGGCATACGCCGCAGCCTCCGCGGCGGGCCAGCGACGTCGGACGAGCGCAAACAGCATTCGTCCGCGCGGATCTCCAGCTGGATAGAGCGGGTGGCCGAAGCCTGGAATCGAGGCCCCACTCCGCAGACGATCAGCCAGACATGTGCGCACGCCCTGAGGCGAACCGGCCTCGTCGAGGAAATCCTCCACCCGCGACGTGTGACCACCATGCAGCGGTCCGGCGAGCGCTGCAAGTCCGGCGGACACGACGTCGTATGGCGTACTTCGCGCCGATGCGACGACGCGTGCGGCGAAGGCGGAGACATTCAGCTCGTGATCCGCGCTGAGCACGAGCGCTGTATTGATTGCGGCTTCGGCGCCGGCCCCTGCGACCTTCCATCCCGATGCGAGACTCGACGCGACTGAACACGACGGGCTCGGCTCGCGCAGCGTCGCTGCCGCAACGAGCGCTCTCAGCACACGCCATCCCGTCGTCATAACCCCGGCCGGCGTGATGTCCCGAGCGCCGCGATCGTCGGCGCCGACAATCGGCAGGATCGACTGCATCCGCTGCATTGGTGACAGCGACTGCCAACGTTTCATGACGTCGCGACAGCTTCGCGAGAGTGCCTGTGGTTCCACGTCGAATCCGATCGGCATGTTCCACAACAGGCGAACGACATCCTCGAACGACGTCCGGCGCGCGAGCGTCAGCGCATCTTGTCCACGGTAATAGAACCGCCCGTTATCGATCAGTGTCAGCGAGGACTCGAGGACTGGAATCCCCCATCGCAACGTCTTCCGCGCGGCGATATCGGGATGAAGGCGTGCCTCCTTCCCGTCACGGAGTCGAAGAACGTCGGCCGCGAGATACCGCGAGACGCGCGGGTTGCGTGGATCCGGTTCCCCCCGGATGCGGCCGCGACTGACGTAGGAGTAAAGCGAGCCTCGGCTGATCCCAAGCACCGCCGCCGCTTCAGCGGAGCTGAAATACTGCGCTGCGGCGCGGACCGAACGGCGGGGTCCCCGGCGCGCACGCTTGCGCGCTGGGGTGCCTGTGGTCCGCGATTTACGGAGCGAGCCGTTCACGATTCCACGCATCGCCGTCACGCGAATAGCGAACGCGATCGTGCAGGCGACTTGGGCGGCCCTGCCAGAACTCGAATTCGTCGGGAATCACGCGATAGCCTCCCCACCACGATGGCCGGGGCACGGCATCGCCGTAGACGTAACGCGCGGTGTCGTATCGCGATTCCAGCGCCTGTCGACTCTCGATGATCGCGCTCTGATGCGAGGCGTAAACGCTCCATCGGCTTTCCAGCGGGCGCGTCGCGAAATACGCATCCGACTCCGCGTCGCTGACCTTCTCGACGCGTCCAGATACGCTGACCTGGCGATTGAGGGATGGCCAGTAAAAGAGGAGGCTGGCCCACCCGGTCTGCTCGATCTCGTGCGCTTTCTGGCTGTCGTAGTTGGTGAAGAACACGAACCCGCGGGGATCGATCGCTTTCAACAGCACCATGCGGACCGACGGGCGGCCCTCGCGTGTGGCGGTCCCCACGACCATCGCCGTCGGGTCGATCTCGTTGTCGCGCACCTGCTCGAACCAGTGCGCGAACTGCTTGTAGGGATCGGGATCGGACTCGGTTTCGCTCAGCGGCTCGCCGACGTAGTCCCGGCGGACATCGGCAAGCGGTCGTGCCTCAGCCAACGTCGGCCGGTCCCGAGCCTGGTCGAGGGGTCACATCTGGAGCGGCGGTCGCGGGAGGAACGACGAGGCGAATGGCGTCGCCGTCGACGGAAATGCGCACCGTCCCCCCGTTCGCCAGATCGCCGAACAGCAACGCTTCCGACAGCGGCTTCTTGACGACGCGCTCGATGAGGCGCGCCATCGGCCGGGCGCCGAAGGCACGATCGAATCCCTTGGCTGCGAGCCACGCACGGGCGTCAGGATCGAGCTCGATCGTCACGTTCTTGGCCGCAACCATCGCTCGCAGCTCGTCGATCTGCTTGTCGACCACGCGCTCGATCTCGACGGTGCCCAGTGCGCGGAACGTGACCGTCGCGTCGAGACGATTGCGGAACTCGGGCGTGAACGTCCGTTCGAGTGCGCCGCGCGACGACCCGCCGTGTCCCGCATCGGCAAATCCCAATCGCCGATCCGACAGATCGCGCGCGCCGGCATTGGTGGTCATGATCAGGATGACGTGCCGGAAGTCCGCCTTGCGTCCGTGCGAGTCGGTCAACGTGGCGTGATCCATGACCTGTAGCAGAATGCTGAACATGTCGGGGTGCGCTTTCTCGATCTCGTCGAGCAGCAGCACCGCATGTGGCGCCTTGCGGATCGCGTCGATCAGCAGCCCGCCTTCTTCGTAACCCACGTATCCTGGCGGTGCACCGATGAGCCGCGAGACCGCGTGCTTCTCCATGTACTCCGACATGTCGTAGCGGATGAACTCGATGCCGAGGATCCGCGCGAGCTGTCGCGCAAGCTCGGTCTTGCCGACACCGGTCGGCCCCGCGAACAGGAAATTGCCGATTGGCTTTTCCGGTGATCGCAGACCCGATCGCGACAGCTTGATCGCCGAGGCGACCTCGTCGATCGCCGCATCCTGACCGAAGATCACCTGTCTCAGCGCCACGTCCAGATTCGACAGCGCCCGCTTGTCGTCGCTCGATACCGCCTGCACGGGCACGCGCGCCATCTTGGCAACGATCTGCTCCACTTCGGGCGGACCGATCGTGTCGACGCGTTGCTCGGGCGGCAGCAGCTTCTGCGCCGCGCCGGCTTCATCGAGCACATCGATCGCCTTGTCGGGCAGATGAAGGTCCTTGAGATGCTTGGCCGATAACGCCACCGCCGCCTGCAACGCCTCATCGGAATACAGGACACCGTGATGCGCCTGGTAATGCGGTCGCAGCCCGCGCAGGATCTCGAGCGCCTCGTCCTCCGACGGCTCGAGCACATCGATCTTCTGGAAGCGCCGCGATAACGCGCGGTCGCGATCGAACGATTGCTTCACATCGCTGAAGGTCGTCGATCCGATGCAGCGCAGCGAGCCGCTGGCCAGCGCCGGCTTGAGGAGGTTGCCCGCATCCATCGCGCCGCCCGATGCGGCACCCGCGCCAACCAGCGTGTGAATCTCGTCGATGAACAGAATCGCGTTTTCTTCCTTCTCCAGCCGCTCGAGGACCTGCTTCACCCGTTCCTCGAAATCGCCTCGATAGCGCGTGCCAGCGACCAGCGCGCCGAGATCCAGTGCGTAGACCTTGGCGTGCTTCAGCACCTCGGGCACGTTGCCCTGATGAATGCGCAACGCGAGTCCTTCAGCCAGCGCGGTCTTGCCAACACCAGGCTCGCCGACCAGCAGCGGGTTGTTCTTCCTCCGGCGGCACAACACCTGAATCATCCGCTCGAGCTCGAGAGCGCGGCCAATCAGCGGATCGATTTGCCCCTTTTCAGCTTTGGCGAGGAGGTTCGTCGCGTACGCCTCCAGGGGGTCGCTGCTCGGCGGAGCCGCTTGCTCGCCACCGACCGGCGCGGTGGCTGGATCGCCTTTCGGTCCATGCGAGATCACGCGGAGCAGCGTGAGCCGGTCGAGTCCATGCTGCCGCAGGAAATAGGCGGCGTGGCTTTCCTGCTCCTGCAGGATGAACACGAGCAAGCTGCCGGTATCCACGTGCTTCGCACTCGATACTGCGGCGTGCACCATCGCCTGCTGGATGACGCGGTCGAACCCAAGCGTCGGCTCGGGCTCCACCGGTCCTGGCGCCACGACAGGTGTGAACGCCTTGCCGAGGACGTCGGCAACCTGCGTTTTCAGCTTGTCCAGATCGACGCCGCAGACGGCAAGAACACGACGCGCCTGCGGCTCTTCCGTAATGGCGAACAGCAGGTGCTCGAGTCCGACGCTGTCGTGCCGTCTATCGGTCGCGACGCGGAACGCGCGCTGGATCGTTTCCAGCGTCTCGGGTGCAAACGGAACGTGGGTCTTACTCATTCTGGACCGCTATGCGGCTCCGACCGCGAAATTCATAATCGATGCCTCGACCGCATGCGGGGTCCCCGGCGCGCACGCCTGCGCGCTGGGGTGCCGTAGCGGTCCTATCCGCGCGGAGCGCGGCAAAAGATACTGGCAACCAGCCAAGAGGCTCTGCAGCGATCTCACTGCGAGAGCCCATTGGCTGGTTCGGGCTCCATGGTCACGAGCAGCGGGAATTCGTGTTCCTCGGCGAGCTGTCGCGTGGCCTTCAGTTTCGTTTCGGCGACGTCATGGGTATAGACGCCGGCAACCCCCAATCCGGATCGATGCACGCTCATCATGATGGCGAACGCTTCACCGCGCGCCTTGTGGAAGATCGACTCCAGCACCCAGACGACGAAGTCCTGGGTGGTGTAGTCGTCGTTGTGCAGCAGCACGCGCCACAGTCGGGGTCGCTCGAGCTTCTGCTCGGTTCGCGATTCGGTGAGAACGTCTTCCTGTTCGCCTGGACGAGGGCTCATCCGTCTGCTTCATTGTACTCAGACGTCATCGAACAGGTCGGCGTCCCCGCGCCATGGCGACGGGATCTCGGGACGCACCGCGAGACGTCCGACGTGGTCGAGAAACTCCCTGCGCGGGATCTCTCGTGCACCCAGTGACGCGAGGTGGAGCGTCGGCATCTGACAGTCGATGACATGAAAGCCCCAGCGGGCCAGCTGACGCACCGTCGCAACGAACGCCACCTTCGAGGCGTCGGTACGGCGGGTGAACATCGATTCCCCGTAGAACATGCGGCCGATCGCCACGCCGTACAGACCACCCACGAGCTCTCCATCAGCCCAGCTTTCGATCGAGTGCCCATAGCCCAGACGCTCGAGTGTGGTGTACGCCTCGATCATCGCGGGCGTGATCCAGGTGCCGTCCTGTCCGACACGTGGTTCGCCGCAGGCGAGCATGACCTCGCGAAACGCGGTGTCGAACCGCACCTCGTAGCGCCCGGACCGAATCACGCGACGCAGCGACCGCGCGACGTGCAGCTCGTCGAGAAAAAGCACCATTCGCGGGTCGGGACTCCACCACAGCAACGGATCGTCTTCGCCGAACCACGGAAAGATTCCTCGCACATACGCGTCGAGCAGCCGTTGCGGGGACAGGTCGCCACCCGCCGCGAGCAGCCCATTGGGATCGCGCATCGCGTGGTCCACGGATGGAAACGGATCGGCGGGTTCGAGCCAGGAAATCATGGGGAGAATCAGTAATTCAAAATTCAAGATTCAAAATTCAAACTAAAGAGCCCTCTTGAATCGCGATCCCGGGGGTTTACTAGTTTTGCATTTTGCATTTTGAATTTTGCATTACTGGCGCTCCACCAGCGCGCGAAGCGCGTCCAACGTATCCGCTTCGGTGGCGGGTTTGTCACGGCGCCAACGAAGGATGCGGGGAAATCGGACGGCAACACCCGATCGATGGCGCGTCGATGGCGCGATTCGTTCGAAGCCGAGCTCGAAGACGTGAATGGGCTCGACCTGGCTGACGGGGCCGAATCGCTCGGTCGTGTGTCGACGAATCCAGCGATCCAACTCGTCGATCTCTGTGTCGTCCAATCCTGAGTACGCTTTCGCGACCGGCACCAGCTCGCCGTTGTCCCACACACCGAAGGTGTAGTCGGTGAAGAGGCTTGCCCGGCGGCCGCTTCCTGGCTGCGCGTAAATCAACACGGCATCGATTGTGTACGGCTCGATCTTCCATTTCCACCAGTCACCGCGGCGACGGCCGGGCCGGTACTCCGAAGTCCATCGCTTGAGCATCACGCCTTCGACCCCGTGAGCGCGCGATTCGGACCGAAGCGATGCCATCCCCTCCCAGCTCGAAACGGTCAGCTCCTCTGACAGGATGATGCGAGCCTCCTTCGCGAGCGTGCCGACGACGCCGATCAGGCGCGCGCGGCGTTCCCGCATCGGCAGCGTTCGGATATCGGCCGCGTGCTGCTCGAGGATGTCGTAGGCCACGAACACGACGGGAACATCCAGCGCAATTTCCTGCACGCGCAATTGCCGCCCGATCCGGCGTTGCAAATCGGCGAAGGGTCGTGGCGCGCCGTCGGCAAAGGCGAGCACCTCGCCATCGAGCACCGTGCCATCCGCAAGCCGCCTCGCGGCATCGCGGATTTCCGGAAAGCGATCGGTGATCAGCTCCTCACCGCGCGACCACAGGAAGACCTCGCTGCGGCGGTGAATCAGCTGCGCGCGAATACCATCCCATTTCCACTCGGCCAGCCACTCCTCGCGCGCGCCAAGCGTCTCGACCGGGTCGTCGAGCGGCGACGCCAGACAGAACGGATACGGGCGTGACGGCTCATCGCTCTCAGTTTCAGGCGCCACGAGCGCGTTGAAGGCCTCTGCCGATGGTTGCCAGTTCCCCATCAGACGATGCTCGACTGCCGCCGTCGGCAGCTTCGCGAATTCGGCGACGGCTCGTACGACGAGGGTGTGCGACACGCCGACGCGAAACTCACCCGTCAGGAGTTTGTTCAGCAGGAAGAGCTCGTTTCTCGGCAACCGCGTCCACCAGACCAGCACGCGGACGCGTCGTTCGTGATCCGTCAGTTCTCGCAGCGGCAGGATGCGTCGCTCGATCCAGTCAGCAAGGCTCACGCCGACAACGTTCTCGTCGACGTGCGACGGCTCGACATCGTCAAACGGCAGTTTGCCGTCGCCAACGAGAGTGCTGTCCGATTGCAACGTGGCGGGATTGACCGGTTGCACACGACCGTCCAGCAGCAACGCGATCCCTTCGGCGAAGTCGCCGACCACCGAGTACGACTCGCGCACCAGCCACTCGGGAAAGGCGGTCAGCTCCAGCGTCCACTCGTGGAGGAGCCGCGTCGGCAACAAACGCTTGAGACGACGACCGGTCAGGAAGAAGAGTGCCCAGGCCGAGTCGTCCGCCGGCGCTTCAGCGAGATAGCGCACGAGCGCCGCGACCTTACCATTGGTCGACGTCGTGCGATCGATTTCGTCGTAGAGTTGCGCGAAGCGCTTCACTCGGCGTCCTCGACCTCGCCTTCATACATCGTCCGCCAGCCCGTTGCCTCGATCCCACGCTCGGACAGCGCCTGCGCGAGCTGCTGCGTGTATCCATGGGTGACGAACACACGCTCGGCGCCTGTCTCCGCGATCGTCGCGTTCAGCGCGTCCCAATCAGCGTGATCCGACAGCGCGAATCCGCGATCGTAGGCACGACGCCGTCTGGCGCCGCGAATGCGCATCCACCCAGAGGCGAACGCGGACGAGTGATCGCGAAAACGACGCATCCACACGGTACCGCGGGCCGAAAGCGGTGCGACGATCAACGCGCCGGCAAACGATGTCCCGCGCGGCGTCTCGCTGGCCCGGAGCGTCTGAGGCAGCGTGACGCCAGATGCCCGATACACGTCGACGAGACTTTCGAGCGCACCGTGGACATAGACCGGCCGATCGGTGTGACGAGCGAGCTCCGCAAGGACCCGCTGCGACTTTCCGAGCGCGTAACCAAAGAGGACGGCCGGCCGACCAGCGTCGCGCATCTCGTCCCACCAAGCGAAGATCTCCTTGACGGTCTGCCACGGCGGATCCCAGCGAAAGACAGGCAGCGCAAAGGTCGCCTCGGTGATGAAGGCGTGACAGCGCTGAGGTTCGAATGGCGTGCAGGTTGGGTCGTCCGCACGTTTGTAGTCACCCGACGCGACCCACACCTCGCCGCGATGCTCCACGCGGACCTGCGCCGATCCGAGGATGTGACCAGCCGGATGAAACGACACACGAACGCCATCGAGGTCGATGGTGCGCCCGTAGTCAGCCGTCTCGACGCTCGACTCACTTCCGAGTCGATGACGCAGCAGCGATTGTGCAGCGCTGGAGCAGAGATAGGCGCGAGAGCCGGCGCGGAGGTGATCACCATGCGCATGCGTGATCACCGCTCGGTCGACGGGCTGCCACGGGTCGATGTGAAATCGGCCCGCCTCGCAGAACAACCCATTTTCAGTCGGCTCGATTAGCATGCGATCGGAGTTGGGAGTTTGGCGATTGGGAGTTCGCTGATCACGCGATTCGCACCGTCCCCGACAGGGTACTTGCACCTGGGCCACGTCGTGAACGCCATCTATGTCTGGGGCGTCGCACGAATGTGCGATGCTGAGGTTCTGCTGCGCATCGAGGACCACGACCGCATCAGATCTCGTCCGGACTATGAATGTGCACTGCTCGAGGATCTCGACTGGCTCGGCTTTGCTCCCGATAGTGGACGCAACCCGCCGGTACGTCAAAGCCACCGCGAGGAGATCTACGAACATGCTCTTGCCAGGCTGCGGCGCACGCATCATGTTTACGCCTGCGACTGCTCGCGCAGGACGATCGGCGGAGAGCGATACGGCGGGCGCTGTCGCGAGCGGGGGCTCGCCGAGACAGCAGGCCACACCCTGCGCGTGCGCATCGATCGAGGCGTTGAACGGTTTACCGACGTGCGGCTCGGGGAGATCGAGCAATCACCCGCCGACCAGTGCGGCGATCTCCCGGTCAAGGATCGCGATGGAAACTGGACGTACCACTTCGCCGTGACTGTTGACGATATGGAGCAGGGTGTCACGCTTGTCATTCGTGGCGAGGACCTGCTCTCCTCGACGGGTCGACAGATTGCGCTGGCGCGCATGCTCGGACGCGTGGCGCCTCCTCGCTTCCTGCACCATCCCCTCGTATTGGCACCGTCGGGAGAGAAATTGAGCAAGTCCGCCGGCGATACCGGCGTCCGTCATCTGCGAGCAGCAGGCATCAGCGCGGCGGCGGTGATCGGTCGCGCGGCTGCGGCCGTCGGGCTCCTCGCGGACCCGCGGCCGATCGCGGCAATCGATGTCGCGGAATTAATCAGGGAGTCTGTCGACGACGCACGTATTCGCCTTGATCCGTGCGCGACAGAAATCCCTCGTCGGCAAGCCGATCGAGAATCCGGGTGATGGCGGGTGCGTTGACGCCGAAGAGCGCGCACGCCTGACCCGCGGTCACGCGCATACACGGCATCTCCGCGAATTCACCACGCACACGCGCCATCGTTGCGCGCCAGAGACTCTCCGCCATGCGCTCGGAACTTCTTCGCGAGCGCGTCCGTTCCGCGATCATCACCACGCCTGACTCGGAGTTCAAACGTCGTGCCGGAAAGCTGATGCTTGCCATCACCCACCACGGCCGTGGACGCGGACCCGTCGGTGGATCCGCGTCCCGTCGATTTACTTCCGGGCTCTCGCCTTTGCTCGCTCACTCGCCGTCTGCACACTCAGACGATCGACAACCTGGACCACGCCGTCTGTCTCGCGCGTGAGCGCGAGCAGACGATCGTGAGCCGCGGCGTTCGCGACGGGCCCTTCGAGCGTGACGACGCCATTGTTCGCGGCGACCTCGATGGACGTCCCCTTCACCTGTGAGTCGGCCAGGATCTTCGCCCGGAGTTTCGTCACTATGATGCCGTCGTCGATACGCTCGCCGAGAGGCTCGTGGCTGGTGCGATTGTCCGTCGCGGTGTCACCGCGATCGAGCGCGGCGTTCACCGCGAGCATGTCCTCGACGCGCTGCACGCCTTCGGTCTCGCGGGCAAGACGCAGCGCCTGTGTGCGTTCCGCATCGCTGGCCACGTCCCCGCGGAGCGTCACGACTCCGCTGTGGGTATCCACGTCGATCCGTCGGCCCTTCATTGTGGAATCCAGGAAGTACTTCGCCTGAATCGTCGTGGTGATGCGGCCGTCATCAATCCGTACGGCGGCGGTGTTCACCGTGTTTGCCGCACCGCTCGTCGCGACGGGCTCTGACGACGGTTCACTCTTCGACGCATTCTGCGGCGCCTGACCGATCAACAACTGATCCTGCACCTGGCGAACGCGACCGGTGCCCTTCGCCATCTGTACTGCTCGCTGACGTACCTCGTCGTTCTGGACATACCCCTCGAGCGTCACGACCTGATCGTGCGTGGACACGTCGATGTAGCGTGCCTTGATGTCGCGATCGGCGAAGTACTTCGCCTGAATCTGTGTCGTGGTCCACGCGTCGGCCAGTTCATCTCCGGCCCGCGCCGCCACTTCACGCACCTGGTTCGCGGCCTGCTGCGCGCGGTCGTTGGTATCGGAACGATTACACGCGGCCCCGGCGGTTACCGCCACGGCTGCCGCGGCACTGCAGACAAGCTGAAGTGTTTTCATCGCATCTTCCCCCGCACGATCGTGTGCAAGAGCAACGCCCTGCGACCGTGGATACCGTGTTCATCGGGAGCATGTCGTGTCGGAAGGCGCAACACATCCGTCGCGGGTCTACTGTGAAAGTTGCGAGAAATGCGGTTCACGCCACGTGGCCTTGCGATTGCTCACGCAGGATCTTCAAGGTCGACTCTTTCGCGCATGCGGAGCTAGTCATTGCGTCATCAGCCGCATGTGCGACGGACGCGGCGCACGGCGACCCCACACGATGGGCACGCACGGGCCGTCCGCGCCGCGTCCACTCCTTCCGCGATGCGCGTGCGCAACGCGCGCCTTTCACTGTGTCAGTGTGCGTTCTGAGATAGAATCGGAGGCTGCTTACAGCAGGGCCTGGCGCGCAGCCTGCGCGTCGAGGTGCTGCAGTTTGCGCCTTTCACGAGGGAATCTTGGCAGTTCGTTTGTTCATCGGGAACCTTCCATACGGTGCCAGCGAAGCGGATCTCCGAGCGCACTTCGCGGCCGTTGCTGAACCTTCCCACGTCGTCATGCCGGTCGATCGCGAGACCGGCCGACCGCGCGGCTTTGCGTTCGTCGAATTCGCCGATCGTGGTGTCGCGGAGCAAGTCATCAGGAAATTCGACGCGCAGCCGTTTCAGGGCCGCAACCTTGCGGTCAGCGAAGCGCGAGCGCGTGAAGACCGGCCGCCTCGCCCTCCCGGGCAGGGATTCGGCCCACGACCTGGCGGTCCAGGCGGCGGCTTTGGTGGGCCGCGACCTGGCGGACCCCCCGGTGGTGGGTTTGGCGGACCACGTCCGGGCGGCGGCGGATTCGGCGGTCCTCGTCCCGGCGGGCCGCCAGGTGCGCCGATGGGGCCCGGCGGGCGCGATCGCAGCGCCAACTTCGGTCCGCCTGCTCCGCCGAAGCGGCTGCGCGGTAAGAAGGGCGCACAGCAGGACCACAAGCCGCGAGGTCCCATCAAGGAGCGAACGGGTGGACGGATCTACGCCGTCGATGATCTCGATGACGACAAGGGCGAGGATTTCGACGATATCGCGACGAGCGCCAGTGCCGATGAGGAGGCCGCCGCCGATACATCCGATACAGACGAGCGCGACGAGGAGTAGCGACTAATATTGAATTTTGAATGCAGCTTGCCTGTTCTTGGCAACCTGCTACACCTGCCGAAGACGCTCGGCTGCCGCTTCGAGCGTCTCATCCTTCTTCGCAAAACAGAACCGCAGGACTGTCCCGGGATCCGTCTCGTGCATGAAGGGCGAGAGCGGGATTGCGGCGACCTTGTGCTCGCGGATCATCCGCATCGCGAACTCCGCATCGCGTTCCGTCGTGATCGCCGAGTAGTCCGCGATCTGGAAGTAGGTGCCGCGCGACGTCAGCGGCTTGAAGCGCGAGTCGCGAATCAGCTCGAGGAACCGATCGCGCTTCCGCTGATAGAACGCGGTGACCGACTCGCCCGTCGGGTCACGAGTGACGAAATCGGCATAGGCCATCTGAATCGCGCCGTTGACCGCGAAGACGATCCACTGGTGCATCTGCTGGATCTCCGCGGTGATCGCCGGCGGCGCCGAGCAATATCCGACCTTCCAGCCCGTGGTGTGATACGCCTTCCCGAACGAGCTGATGACGACGGCACGCTGCGCGATGTCGGGATAGCGCGACAGGCTCTCGTGCCGGTTTCCGTCGAAGGTGATGTGCTCGTAGACCTCGTCGGCCACGACGATGGCGTCGGTGTGCTGCAGGACCTCCGTCAACTGCGCGATGTCGTCACGTGTCCACATCATCGCGGTTGGATTGTGCGGCGAGTTGATCATGATCACCCGCGTGCGCCTCGAAACCAGACGCCGCACATCGTCCCAGTCGATGGAATAGTCGGGGCCCCGCAACGTCGCGAATCGTGGAATGCCCCCGCTCAATTGCACCGCGGGCACGTAGGAATCGTACATCGGCTGGAACAGCAGAACCTCGTCGCCAGGATGGACCAGCGCCGTGATCGTGGCGAAGATCGCCTCGGTCGCACCCGTCGTGATCGTGATCTCGGTCGCCGGATCGTAGCGGCGGCCATACAGCCGCTCGATCTTCATCGCGAGCGCTTCACGCAATTGAGGCACGCCGGGCATCGGGGCGTACTGGTTGTAGCCCTCGCGCATGTAGCGCGCGACCGTTTCAACCAGCTCCGGCGCGCAGTGAAAATCAGGAAAGCCCTGCGACAGATTGATCGCGCCATGCTCGTTCGCGGCGCGCGTCATCACGGCAAAGATGCTGACGCCGGCCGACGGCAGCTTCGAAGTCAACGACAGCGGCACGCGACTATGATACGCGGCGCCAGTGCCGTGGCTCATTCCGTGAGGTCGTGCGGCTTCAACGACACCAGTGGATAGGCGAGACGGAGCTGAATCACGCGATCGTAGTAGCCAACCTTCGGAATCTCGCCCCGCCGCAGACGGTCGCGGAGGCGGCGGAGCTCGTAGCGATAGAGATCGTTGACGAAGTCGTGAACGAGTTGCGGTGGCGTCGATGACGTCGGATGCACGCCATGTCGCCACAGCTGTTCGAGGACGACCGCGCGATATCGATACGCCGTCACCGGCCGCGCGTCTGACACGAGCTCCCGGCGATATACGCGCGCGCTTCAGTGATTTCGGCCGGTTCGCGGCTGATCGATCCCCACCACTCGACCAGATGGGCGTAATGAATACAGGCTGACGGGTCGTTCAATCTGGCGGCTGTCCGCGCCAGTCCAAGCATCGTTCGCGGTCTCGAGCCGAACAACTCCGACGCCTCCTCATAGGCTCGGCGTGCCTCTTCGAACCGATGGACCTGCAGCCAGAGATCGCCGGCCGCCTGGTGGGCGGTGATCACGGGAGCGCCCGGCTGCTTCGCAGCAACCTGAATCGACTCCAGTCTGAGCGCTTCGTCGAGAAAGATCGCCATTTCATCGCGCTCGCTCTGCGCCGCCGACGCGGCCCCAAGCAACACCAGGCGTGCGATCTGCGCGCGGCCCGGGACGTTGGCTCCATAGGCGTCCAAAGCCGCGATCGCCTTCCTCACCGGCGCAAGCGATTCGTCCGATCCACCATCGCGGTAGGCCTCCCGCGCCGCGACCAGTCCTGCGAGATACCACGACGCGAGTCCGGCTTCGTCGCACACGACAGCAGCCGCTTCGAGTCGAGCGATCGCTCCCGGGATGTCGAACTCCTGCACTCGCGCCGCGGCATCGCCCAATGCCGCCAGCGCCTGCTCGTTGCACGCAGGATTCTGAGCGAGTGCCACGATGAGCGCGAGTTGGATCATCGACTTCGAACTCGGAACTCCCAACTTTCTTCGCAGCGCCAACTCCCAATTCCCAACCCATTGCCTCCGTTTTGGGAGTTTGCGTTGGGAGTTGGAGGTTGGGAGTCGGGAGTTAATGCCACCTCGCGAAATAGTACCGCAGCATTCGCTTCACGCCAGGCGTGAGCGTTTCACGCCTGGAGATATCCCCCACGCGCTTCAGTGCGAGCGCCGTCGTCGGGTAGGGAAAGACAGCCGACGCAAGATCGCTCAGCGTTCCCTTCCCCTGCATCACAGAGGTGACTACGCTGATGAGATTGCCCGCATCGGGAGCGACGATGGTGGCGCCCAGAATGCGACCTCGTTCGTGCTGCACGCGCACGAACCCGTTGGTGTCGCCATCAATCACCGCTCGATCGACGTCGTCGAACGTCACAGTGATCGTGCGCGCACCGCGTCGCGCCGCTTCCTCAGATGTAATGCCCACATGCGCGAGCTCAGGATCGGTAAAGGTGCACCAGGGGATGACGAGGTCGCTGAACTTCTTGCGACCGAAGAACAGCGCGTTCTGGACGACGACACGGGCCATGGCATCGGCCGCATGCGTGAATTGAAAGCTTCCGGTGACGTCACCGGCGGCGTAGATCCGCGGGTTCGTGGTGCGCAGGCGATCGTCGACCTGAACGCCACGTTCGCCGAACGCCACGCCCGCCCGTTCCAGAGAGAGTCCGTCGACGTTGGCCGTGCGGCCGACGGCGATGAACACGGATTCGGCGCCTGATACCTGAGGGTCCGTCACGCCAGTCAGAATCCGTACGCCATCGCGTGCGAGACGGTCGGCCACGACGCGCGCCGCATCGGCGTCCTCGCCGGGAAGAATTCGCTCAGAGCGCTCGACCAGGGTCACCCGAGTGCCAAGTCGTACGAACGTTTGTGCCAGCTCACACCCCGACGCACCGGCGCCGACGATGAGCAGGTCGCGCGGCTGCGTCCTGAGCTCGAAGATCGTTTCGTTCGTGAGGTATGGCCTGTCGTGTAGCCCTGGTATCACGGGAATGGTCGGTCGACTGCCGGTCGCGATCACCGCGCGCTTGAAACGAACTGTCGATCCGTCGACGTCGATCGTTGTCGCGTCGCCGAATGAAGCGGCGCCGAAGAACACGTCGACACCGAGACCCTGCAGTCGGCTCGCTGAGTCGTTCGGCGCGAGGGCGATACGTGCGTCTCTGGTGCGTGCGACCGTTGCGGCCCAGTCGAGTCCTCCGCGCGCCGCCGCGATCATCGCCTTCGACGGTACACAGCCCGTGTTCAAACAATCGCCCCCGAGCAGATGCCTTTCGATCAGCGCGACGCGGGCGCCAAGGCTCGCCGCTCCGGCAGCACACACCAGACCAGCCGTTCCTCCGCCGAGAACGACGAGGTCATAGCGCGCAGCCGGGCTCGGGTTGCGCCACCCGGCCGGTCTCACGTGCGCGAGGAGGCGGGAGTCCGAAGGACTCGGGTACACTGTTGAGATTATGAACGTAGGGCTGATTGGGTGGCGTGGAATGGTGGGGTCCGTGCTCGTGCAGCGCATGCGCGAGGAACGTGACTTCGATCTGATCGATCCGGTGTTCTTCTCGACGTCTCAGGCCGGTACTGCGGGACCGGACATTGGCAAGAGCACCGGCACGGTGCAAGACGCGAACGACGTTGACGCGCTCACCGCGATGGACGTCCTGATCTCGTGTCAGGGCGGCGATTACACGACCGCGATTTATCCGAAGCTGCGCGCGTCCGGTTGGACGGGGTACTGGATCGACGCCGCCTCCACCATGCGCATGGCCGACGATGCGGTCATCGTTCTCGATCCGGTCAACCGGGACGTCATCGATCGCGCGCTCGAGAGCGGCGTCCGCAATTACATCGGCGGCAACTGCACCGTCAGCCTGATGCTGATGTCGATGGCGGGCCTGTTCCGCGAGGACCTGATCGAGTGGGTCACCTCGATGACGTATCAGTCGGCATCCGGCGCGGGAGCGAAGCAGATGCGCGAGCTCGTGGCGCAGATGGGCACGACGCACGCGTCGGTCAAGTCGCTGCTCGCGGACCCGAATTCCGCCATTCTCGACATCGACCGCGCCGTTACCGAGGCGATGCGCAGCACGACCTTCCCGGTCAAGAACTTCGAAGGCTACCCGCTTGCCGGCAGCCTGCTGCCGTGGATTGCGCAGGATCTCGGCAACGGCCAGAGCAAGGAAGAGTGGAAGGCGATGGCCGAGGGCAACAAGATCCTCGGGCAGCAGTCCAATCCAATCCCGATGGATGGTCTGTGCGTGCGCATCAGCTCGATGCGATGCCACAGCCAGGCGTTGACGATCAAGCTGCGCCGCGACCTGCCGCTCGAAGAGATCGAAGCGCTGCTCGCCTCCGCACACGAGTGGGCCGAGGTCGTGCCGAATGACAAGGAGACGACGCTGAACCGTCTCACGCCAGCGGCGGTGACCGGCACGCTCAAGACGCCGATCGGGCGCCTTCGCAAGATGTACATGGGTCCCGAATACCTGACGGCGTTCACCGTTGGCGATCAATTGCTGTGGGGTGCTGCGGAACCACTCCGACGGATGCTGCGCATTCTCCTCGGCGCGAATAGCGCAATCACCGCAGCTCCAGAACCCGTGAGCGCGCGCGCGTAACGATGAAACATACCAGGCACGTTGTTGCTGCCCTGCAGGCAACGTTCACGGAACGCTTCCGGCGTCTGAACCGTGCGCGTCCATCAACGGCTGGTGCCCGACCAGGAGCCGATCGAGTTCATCTGCAACGAGAATCAGCAGTTCAGGCGACGCGTCAAGATCGATTGATCGAGCAGGTCCGCCTGAAGGCGGACCCTACGACTGTCACCGTCTGAGCCTTCATCGACAGAACCTAGTGCCCGGCTGTAGCCGCGGTCACGAACTTCTGTCGCACAATCGGTGTCTAAGGGTGTGCGGGAATGATTGTCATCGATTCCGCCATTCTCAACGTCACTGAATGGCTGTGCCGCAGGATTCAGCTGCTCACCGGCCGGACCAACGTGTGGCTCGCCTTTCAGCTGACGAACCTCAGCATCGTGGTCTACTTCGTGTGGGCGGCGATGTCGGTGTGGGTCAGCCCGCACGCGCTCGTCCGCACCGGAATCACGCTGTTCTGTGGCGTGTTGTTCTGGGTGCTGACCCTGACGATCCTGCGGGTGCCAATCGAAACACACGAGAGCAGCGCCTATCGCCGCGTCGCCAAGGGCTTCAGGAATCCACGTCGCGTTCGCGATCAGCTGTTGCGGATTCCGTTCCTCACGCTGTCGATCGTGCTGCTCTACCCGTCGATCTTCTTATACGTCAACATGAAGATGACCATCGTGCTGCTCGCCTACACGCTGGTCGTCTTGACGACGTTGGTGTTGTATCTACTGGCGTGCGATCCGCTGCCGCCGTGTCGGGGGCGTGTGCGGGAATGGATGAAGGGGCTGTGGCCATCCCGCATCGGCGAAGCCGAAAGTCTCGCCCGCGACTGACGGCTACACCACCTGCAGGATCTCGCGGCTGCCGGTTACATACAGATCGGTATATCCGCGCATCTTCTCGCGCAGCGCCATGTTGTTGTTGTACTCGCGCATCCGCTCCTCGAATTCGCTGACATTCTCGGCTTCGTATTCGAGCACCACGCGATTGAAATCACCGGTCACATCGGTCAGGACGCGAAATCGCCCCATGTTGGCGCTGGTGGCTGCGTCTTTCAGCTGCGCGGCCAATTTGCTCGCACTACCGGGCTTGGCGACGAAACAGTTGCGCACGACGATCATGAGGGCTCCTTCCAACTTGAAAAGTGGAAAGTGGAAAAGTGGAAAAGTAAGTCCTAAGTGGCTCAGGGCGCGAACGCGAGGAGCACGTTCCCGGGAACGCCGCCGTTGCGGGGATAGCCCGAGGTGACGAACACCATGCCGTTCGCGACAACTGGCCCCGGACCATCGATCGACCCGCCGCGTGCCTTGACTCCATTCACCGTCTCAAAGTCGCGCATCGTCTCGAAGTCCCAGAGTACGGCGCCCGTGGCCGTCGAATAGGCGCGCACGTGGCCATCGTATGCCGCTGAGAACACGACGCCTGGGATGCCGGTGATCGCCGCCGGCTGCGCCGGACTGCAGCCGCTCGTCGCACCCTCGCGACAGGCAGTCGCCGCCGCAAACCATTGCTGGCTGCCATCGGCGACCCGGAGCGCCGTCAGCCCTCCTCCGACTTGCGGATCGACGACGTAACGACGCGGGTCGAGCGGATTGTTCTGCCGCGTGCGTCCGTAGTCCGCGACCCCGGCATAGACGTTCTGGCCATCGGTCGACATACCCCACTGAATCCCACCACCGGTTCCGCCTTTACCGACGCGCGTCTGCCACAGAATCTCGCCTTGCTTGTCGGGATCGAGCGCGAACACGATCCCCGACTTCTGCCCGGCGAGCAATACGTCACGTCCAGCCGGCGAGGTCGTCAGAATGGCTGGCGATCCGAAATCGAAGTCCGGCCCGAGCACCGCGGGGCAATTCGTGCCACCACTGGCACATTGCCCGTTGAACACATCCTCTCTGGTGACCTGCTTCGACCAGACGATGCGCCCGGAATCGAGAGAGAGAGCGACGACCGCATCACTCAGTTCGGTCGCAGGAGAGGAATAGTTGTCACCCGTGGTGACGTAAAGGAGGTTTCGTTTCGGATCGAGTGTCGGCGTCGACCACACGGCAACACCCGACGGTCCGAATCGCGGAACGTTCCTCGCGGTCTTGCCTCGTTCCTTCGGTTCGTCGACCAGATAGGTCTGCCACAGCTGTTTGCCGTCGCGGATCCGCAGGGCGACGACGCTGCCGCGGAACGTGCAGCACGGATAATCCTGATCGGCCGTTCGAGTTTCTTCCCACGACGCGACCGGCACGTAGACGACATCGCCGCGCGCGATTGGCGCCGCCGTCAGTCGCGTCGAGTCGTGTTCCTCGACGTGGACTTTCCACAGCAGCTTGCCGGTGTCCGCCTGCAGTGAATACAACCAGCCCGTCATGTCGCCGAACAGCAGCGCCTGAGTTCCGTTGAACGGGACCGCGAGAATCCCGGATCGCACCGGTCCGTTCGCCTGGAAGGTCCATTTCAGGCAACCCGTGTCCGCCTGCATCGCGTGCACGACGCCACCGGCACTGCCGACGAACAGGTAGTCGCCAAGCACCGTTGGTGGCGCAAACGCCGTCACGTCGCCTTCGAACCCGAACGCCCATTTCAGTTTCAGGCCGGAGACCTGCTGTGCCGTCAGCTTTGCGGCCTGTGCTGACTGGAACCGCGCGTTGCTCGTGCCTGGACTCCACCCGTTCCAGCTCACCGCCGGCATCGTGTTGAGGCGAATGCTTCGATCGGAACAGAACGCAGCGGGTGGAGGTCCCGTCACGGTGTCGGATGTGCCGAGATATGAGGCGACGGCGAGCCGATCGTTGCGGCTCATCGTGAATGCGACCGCCATCATCGCGCCGCTGTCCAGCGCGCGAACAATGCGGGCCGCCGGCATCTTCTGCAGCGCGTCGCGCGGCGGGATGCGCGAATTCGCCTGGTCGTGACAGGCGGCGCAGCGCTGCTTGTAGATCGCTTCACCCGAAGGCGTCTGCGCCCCGACAGGTTTCGCGCTCAGAATCAGACCGAGGACCAAGAACAATACGAACGATCGGGACATCCGCGAACTATAGCGCAGGCTGATGGTGGACGGTGGGTGGATGGATAGTAGTTGCCGACCAGAAACGGGCCGCCTGAAGGCGGCCCCTACGAACCGACAACTGCGACGAACTACGAACGACCACTATCTACCACCCACCACCTACCAACTAGTACCGGTAGTGATTCGGCTTGTATGGCCCCTCGACCGGCACGCCGATGTACTCGGCTTGCTCCGGCGTGAGCTTCGTCAGCTTCACACCGAGATGATCGAGGTGCAGCCGCGCGACCTCCTCATCCAGCTTCTTCGGCAGCATCGTCACGGTCTTGCCGTACTTCTCGGCATTGGCGTGCAGCTCGAGCTGCGCGAGCACCTGGTTCGTGAACGACGCCGACATCACGAAGCTCGGGTGACCGGTCGCGCATCCGAGGTTCAGCAGACGCCCTTCCGCGAGGATCATCACGCTGTGCCCGTCCGGGAAGCGCCATTCGTCGTACTGCGGCTTGATGTTGATCTTCTGAATCCCGGGCAGCTTCTTCAGGCCGGCCATGTCGATCTCGTTGTCGAAGTGGCCGATGTTGCCGACGATCGCCTTGTCCTTCATCTTCGCCATGTGATCGGCGGTGATGATCTGGAAGTTGCCGGTCGTCGTGATGAAGATGTCCGCTTCGGTCAGCACGTCTTCGACCGGCTTGACCTCGAAGCCTTCCATCGCCGCCTGCAGCGCGCAGATCGGATCGATCTCGGTGACGATCACCCGGCAGCCCTGACCGCGGAGCGCCTGCGCGCAGCCCTTGCCGACCTCACCATAGCCGCACACCACCGCGACCTTGCCGCCGAGCATCACGTCGGTCGCCCGATCGAGACCGTCGGTCAGCGAGTGACGGCAGCCGTAGATGTTGTCGAACTTGCTCTTGGTCACCGAGTCGTTGACGTTGATGCCCGGGAACAGGAGCTTGCCCTGCTCCATCATCTGATACAGACGATGGACGCCCGTGGTCGTCTCTTCGGAGACGCCGCGGATGCCCTTGGCGATCTTCGACCAGCGGCCCGGATGCTTCGACAGCTCGCTGTTGAGCGCGCCGAGGATGACGCCCCACTCCTCCGGCTCCTTGTCCGGATTGAACGCAGGAACCTTCCCCGCCTGCTCGAACTCGTACGCCTTGTGCACGAACAGCGTCGCGTCGCCGCCGTCATCGACGATCAGCGTCGGGCCGTTACCGTCGGGCCATACGAGCGCTTCCACCGTGCACCACCAGTACTCGTCGAGCGTCTCGCCCTTCCATGCGAAGACGGGAATCCCCTTCGGATCGGCGACGGTGCCACCGGTCTCCGGTCGTCCGACGACCACCGCCGCGGCGGCGTGGTCCTGCGTCGAGAAGATGTTGCACGACACCCAGCGCACGTCGGCACCGAGCATGTCGAGCGTCTCGATGAGCGCGGCAGTCTGAATGGTCATGTGCAGGCTGCCCATGATCCGCGCGCCGGCCAGCGGCTTCTTGCCTTCGTAACGCTTCCGGATCGCCATCAGCCCCGGCATCTCGTGTTCGGCCAGGCGCAGTTCCTTGCGGCCCCACTCCGCCAGACTCATGTCGGCCACCTTGTACGCCGGCCTGCCTGCGGCCTTCGCCGCCTCGAACGCGTGCATCTTCTCGCTTGCAACAGTTGTCATTGCTTTCTCCTCATGGGCCGCCTGAAGGCGGCCCCTACGACTGCTCTCCCACACTAGCCCCGCGCCGCGACAGCGGCGAACAGCGCCGGTCCCCTTGCCTCCGGGTCTGCCGGCAGCGGCCGCACCCGAACATCGCGGAATCCTGCGCCCGTCAGAAACCGCGTGATCTGCTTGTCTGAAAACCCGAGCCACACGTGGCCCATCTGCTGCTGGTACTCCTGCCGATCGTGCGGCAGCATGTCGACGACGAGCACGCGCCCGCCCGGTCGTAACACACGCGCCACCTCGGTGAGCGCGCGGGCCGGCGCCGGGGAATAGTGCAGGACGAGCGACAACATCGCCGCGTCGAGCTCACCCGCGTCGATCGGTAAACTCTCCAACTCACCCTTTCGGATGTCGACGTTCGATGCACCCCCAACGCGCACGCGCGCGGCGTCGAGCATGTCCGGCGACCCATCGACCGCGATCACGCGCTTCACGTACGGCGCCACGATCTCCGTGAGCTGACCGGTGCCGCAGCCGAGATCGCCGACAACAATTGCCGGATCGATCAGCCCGAGCAACGCCCAGAGAAAGAACTGATCGCCGAACAGGTCGCTGCGGAGGCGATCCCATTCACCCGCGGCCGTCGCAAAGAACTCCTGTGACTTGGCGCGACGACGCGCAAGCACGCCGCGCAGCCGGCGATCATCCTGCCCTGCCGCACTCGTCGTCGCCACCTGTTCACGGATAAGGGGCCACAACCGCCTGGCTCCCGCATCGAGATCGTCGACCGGCATGCTGTAGAACCGGCTCGTCCCGTCGCGGCGCGAGGTGACCCAGGCGTCGTCCGATAGTGTCTTGAGATGCCGGCTGACACTCGACTGGGGCATCTGCAGAATCGCGCAGATCTCGGAAACCGTGAGCTCGTGCTTCTCGAGCAGGAGCAGCATACGGCACCGTGTCGGGTCCGACAGCGCGGTCATGTGCTCGAGAATCGCGACCATGTATCCGTAAATCCGGATTAAAGGTTACATTGTTTTCGGGCGATGGTCAACTGACTCGAACGGCCGAGCTCAATTGTTAGAGTGCAGATGCGAGGAGATCTGCGAGGTGCAGCGCACGACAGCCCGTTGCGTGAGCGATCTGTTCACGACAGCTGAAACCATCGGACACGACGAGCGTGTCGGATGACGCCTGACGAACGGCCGGAAGCAGGACTCGCTCGCCGATCGCCATTGAGACCTCGTACTTCTCCGCGTCGAAGCCAAAGGGTCCCGCCATTCCGCAGCATCCCGAGTCGAGTGACGTGAGCCTCGCGCCGGCCCGTCGCAACAGCTGCTCCTCGTCGGTCATTTTCATGATCGACTTGTGGTGACAGTGGCCGTGCAGCAGGACGTGTGCGTCGAGGCGCGGAGGCTGGTAATCGGGCACCCGACGCTGCAGGAACTCGCTGAGCAGATACGTCTGGCTGCGCAGTCGCTCGGCGCGCGGATCGTTCGGGAACAGGCCACGCAACTCGTCGCGGAACACCGATGCGCAACTCGGCTCGAGGACGATGATGGGCGAACCGGTCTCGAGCGGTGCCGCGAGCGCATCGAGTACCCGCTCGAGATATTGCTTCGCCTCGCGGAGGAACCCAAAGTCGTAGAGTGGTCGGCCGCAACACACATGACCGCCAGGAATGATGACGTCGACGCCCGCGTGGCGCAGAAGGGCGAGGGCAGACTTCGCCGTGTCGGGCGTGAAGTAGTTGTTGAAGGTGTCGGTCCAGAGAATTGCGCGGGCCACGGGTCGGGCCACCTGAAGGTGGCCCCCACGATCATTCTGGTGTGACAGCGATCCTTCTCGCACCGTCGGCACGCCCTCGCGCGCGGCCCACTTCACGAAGCTCTCGTGCGCAAACCGCGGAAGCTCGCGTTGATGCGCGATCCCGAGCGCGCTGCGCATCACATCGCTCGCACCCGGTAGTCGTGCAGTGGCATTGGCGATTCCGGGCGATGTCGATGATGCCAGCCGAGCCCATTGATCGATCTTCGCGAACACGTGAGCGTGCAGCGGACGACGATGGGTCTCGTAATAGTGCGAGAGGAACTCCGCGCGATACGTGGCGATGTCGACGTTGGTCGGGCACTCGGACTTGCACGCCTTGCAGGAGAGGCACAGGTCGAGTGAGCGCTTCACGTCCTCATCGCTCCACCCGCCACGCACAGCCTCGCCCTGCAACATCTCCCAGAGCATCCGCGCCCGCCCGCGCGTACTGTGCTCCTCCTCCAGCGTCACCATGTAGCTCGGGCACATGGTGCCGTAATCGCTCTTCCGGCACTCCCCAAGCCCGATGCACCGCATCGTCGCCTTGGCGAACGACCCCTCGTCGTCGGGAAACGTGAAGAACGTCGCCGGCTGCTGCGGTCGATAGTCCGCACCGAGCCGGAGGTTCTCGGTCGGAGGATACGCGTCGATCAACTTGCCCGGGTTCATGCGACCGAGCGGATCCCACGCCGCCTTGAAGTCGCGGAACGCGGTCATCAGCTCCGGCGTGAACATCTTCGACAGCAGCGCACCACGCGCCTGTCCGTCGCCATGCTCACCGGAGATCGAGCCGCCGTACTTGATGACCAGGTCTGCCGCGCGATCGATGAACGTCGCGTACCTCCGGATGCCGGGCTCGCTTTCCAGATCGAAGCTGGTCTGCATGTGGATGCAGCCGTGACCGAAGTGCCCGTAATAGGTCGCCTGATAGTCGAACTCGTTCAGCAGCGCCCGAAGATCGCGGAGATAGCCTCCCAGCTTCTCCGGCACCACCGCCGCATCGTCCCAGCCTTCCCAGCGCGGAGGCTGACCGGGCGCGTTCGACGCCGCGCGCGGACCGGCCTCACGGATCTTCCAGACGGCCTTCGCTTCGGCTGACGTGTAGAGACGCGCGGTCGGACCGCCAGGGATTCGTGTGATGTGCGCGATCAACCGTTCGGCCGACGCGCGGGCCTCCTCCGCACTGTCGGCGCCGAACTCGACGAGCAGATAGCCTCGCCCCTCGGGCATCAGTTCCAGATTCGGCGAGCCGCGGCGCTTCAGGCCGTCGATCATCGCGCCTTCGAAACCCTCCAACCCGATCGGCGTGAACGGCAGAATCTCAGGGACGTGATCGGCTGCCGCGAACGCGTCCGCGTATCCGAGCCCGACCAGGGAGCGATGTTGCGGGCTGTGAATGAGCGTGACCCTCGCCTCGAGCACGAGCGCACACGTCCCTTCACTCCCGACGAGCGCGCGTGCGACGTTGAACCCGTTCTCGGGCAGGAGCTGCTCCAAGTTGTACCCGGAGACGCGTCGAGGAATATCGGGAAAGCCGGTTCGGATCGCGGCGGCGTACCGATCGCGGATCGACCGCAGCGCGCCGTACAACTCGGTCGTGCGACCGCCACCGCGGATCCCGGCCTCGACATCGGCGTCGCTCGTGCGACCAACGGTCATCACGCTGCCGTCGTACAGCAGGACGGTCAGCGATTCGACGTTGTCGACCGTCTTCCCCGCGAGCAGCGAATGCGTGCCGCACGAATTGTTGCCGATCATGCCGCCCAGCGTGCACCGGCTGTGCGTCGACGGATCGGGACCAAAGGTCACGCGATGCTGTTCCGCCGCTGCGCGCAGCGTGTCGAGGACCACACCCGGCTGCACGCGCGCATACCTCGCCTCCGCGTTCAGCTCGAGGATGCGGTTCATGTGCCTGGTGAAGTCGAAGACGACCGCCGCATTGCACGACTGGCCGGCGAGGCTCGTCCCCGCTCCGCGTGGAAGGACCGGCGCCTCGAACTGGCGACACACGCTCAGCGCCGCAGCGACATCGTCGTTGTCGCGCGGTGTCACCACCCCGATCGGGATCTGGCGATAGTTGGAGGCGTCGGACGCGTAGAGCGCGCGCCCGCCGCGATCGAAGCGCACCTCACCGCGAACAGCGCTCTTCAGCGCATTTTCTAGGTCGGCCGCTTTCGCAAAGAAATCAACAGGCTTGCCGTGTGAACTGAGCGGCAGAGGGCCAGTCGTCACAGAAGGGTCCTTGCCCGGGAGATGCGGCGCGGACCTTCATGGTCCGCGGTGCTGTTCACGCGGCGGCCTCACGGACGGTGGGCTTCGAGCCTGTCGGCGCATCGAGCTCCTCACCCGGTCGCATGAAGAATGCGAGCAGCGACCCGAGCAGCAGCAGCGCGATACTGCCCACCAGCGGCAACTCCCAGATCCCTGTGATGTCGATCAGGTACCCGGCAATCACCGGCGAGATGATCGCCGCCAGCGCCGATCCCGAGTTCATCAGACCACTCGCGGTGCCCGAATACTTCGGGGCGATGTCCATCGGGATCGCCCACATCGGTCCGATGGTGAACTCGGAGAAGAAGAACGCCGCGCTGAGGAAGATCGCCGCCAGGGTCACGTCGTGCACGAAGAGGATCGGCAGCATCGACGCCAGTGAGCAGAGGAACCCGGCGATCACGAGATTGCGCCGGGCCTTGTTGTGATCGCGCGTGCGCTCGTAGACACGATCGGTGACGACGCCGCCCAGGGTGTCGCCAACGACGCCGCCAAAGAACACACCGGCGGCAAAGAACGCCGAATCACGCAGATTCAGTTTGTAGCTTTGCGCGAAGTACTGGGGGATCCACGAGAGGTACAGCCACAACGTCCAGCCGTAGCAGAAGTACACGATCGTGACCGGCAGCATGCGACGCGTGAGCCGTCCCCACGGCACCGGCTCGCGGCGCCGCTGCTCGCGTGTACGGAACGACGGCAGCCGCTCGACTTCACCGGTCGTGATGGCTGGATGCTCGCGCGGATTGTCGCGGAAATACATCGCCCAGATGAGCGTCCATCCCAGGCTGACGACTCCCATCACGAGGAACGATCCGCGCCAGGACAGCGCGAGCGTCAGCGCCGCGACCATGGGAGGTGTGATGGCGTTGCCCAGCCGCGCGGCAGAGTGCGTGATCCCTTGCGCAAATCCACGTCGGCCGACAGTCGTCCAATCCGACATCGCGCGTGTGGCAACCGGAAAGGTCGCCCCCTCGCCGAAGCCGAGCATCAGCCGCGCCCCGATCATGGTCGCGAGACTGCCAGCCAGGCCTGTGAGGATCGTTCCCGCCGACCAGATCAAGCCCGCAATCGTCAGCGCCATGCGCGCGCCAAATCGATCGCCGATGTAGCCGCCAAAGATCTGGAAGAGGAGATACGGGTACGCGAACGCGGAGAACACGAATCCGACCTGCGTGTTCGACAGGTGCAGTTCCTGGCGGAACACGGTCGCCGCGGTGCTGACGTTCACGCGGTCGATGTACGTGATCGCGTACATCAGGCACAGCAGGGACAGCACGCCCGTGGTCGGACGCACTCGACTCATACGGTGACGCCTTGTGCGAGCGCTCGCAGCGCTGCCGTGACACCGCCTTCCTTGTGCGGGACGCCGGCAGCGGCGAGGCCCATCTCCACACCGCTCAGCGTGCCCGCCAGCATCAGGTCGTTGAAGCTGCCAAGGTGACCGATGCGGAACACGCGACCCGCGAGCTTGCCGAGACCGGTGCCGAGCGACATGTCATAGCGATCGAGCGCGACCTGACGGAATCGATCCGCGTCATGTCCGTTCGGCATCAACACGGCAGTCGTGGTGTTCGAGTACTCGCGCGGGTCCTCGCAGACCAGATCGAGTCCCCATGCGCTGACTGCCGCACGCGTGGCTTCGCCGTGGCGCGCGTGCCGCTCGAAGACGTTGGGCAGCCCTTCCTCGAGCAGCATCGTTGTCGCTTCTTTCAGGCCGTAGAGCAGATTCGTGGCAGGCGTGTACGGGAAATACCCGGTCTCGTTCGCCTTCAGCATGTCGTGCCAGTCCCAGTACGTGCTCTTGCTCACTCCTTGCTTGCGCCTGGACGCGGCGAGCGCCTTGTCCGAGACGGCATTGAAGCTGAGACCCGGCGGCAGCATCAGACCCTTCTGCGAGCCCGTGACCGTCACGTCGACTTCCCATTCATCGTGACGGAAGTCGATCGAGGCCAGCGACGACACGGTGTCGACAATCAGCAGCGCCGGATGACGGAGCCGGTTCATCACCGCACGCAACGCGGGAATTCGGCTCGTGACCCCGGTCGACGTCTCGTTGTGCACGACGACGACCGCCTTGATTTCCTGGCCGCGATCGGCGGCAAGGCGCTGCTCGAGATCGTCTGGCGAGGCGCCTCGTCTCCACGTACCCGGAACGTAGTCGACGTTCAGACCCAGCCCCTCGGCCACCTTCCGCCACGCGATGTGCGAGAACCACCCGGTCTCCATGATGACGACGCGATCGCCGGGAGAGAGCGGGTTCGAGAGCGCCGCCTCGCACGCGCCAGTGCCCGATGCCGGATAGATCACCACGTTGCCCGACGTCTGGAAGATCGCCTTCATCCCCTCGATCACGTCACGCCCGAGCGGGGCGAAGTCAGGTCCACGATGGTCGATGACGGGCGAATCGATCGCGCGCAGGATGCGGTCGGGAACGTTGGTGGGGCCGGGGATCTGAAGAAAGTGGCGGCCGGGCTTGGGCATGCGGCTAAATGTACCTCGAATCTCGAGGTCCGCCTAAAGGCGGACCCTACGTGAGGTCGGGCGGCGCGCGAGGTCCGCCTAAAGGCGGACCCTACGTGAGGTCGGGCGGCGCGCGAGGTCCGCCTGAAGGTGGACTCTACGTTAGGTCGGGCCGCGCGCGAGGTCCACCTTCAGGCGGACCCTACGTTAGGTCGGGGCGCGCGCGCGGTCCGCCTGCAGGTGGATCCTACGATCGTGCTGTGGCCGCTACCGCGAGTCCAGCTCCTGCTCCAGGCGAGCGACGAGGACGTCCAACTCGCTGGCAACCGCGCCGACGGTGTCGGGTTGCGACAAATCGACGCCGGCACGTTTGAGCAGCTCCATCGGGTAATCGCTGCCGCCGGCGCGCAGCAGTGAAAGATAGCGCTCGACCCCCGCAGCGCGCGCAGCCGGCTCGCGATCGCGCAGTTCCTGCATCAGGCGCGCGCTCGACGCAAAGCAGGTCGCGTATTGATAGACGTAGTACGGCGTGCTGAAGAAGTGCGGAATCCGCGCCCACGTCACCTGCGACACCGGCTCCTCGTCGATCACGTCGCCGTAGTACTCCCGTACGAGGCCGCGGTAGATGCCGTTGAGCGTGTCGGCGGTGACCGGTTGATCCTGCTCGACGAGGCGATGCGCCTGGAGCTCGAAGTCGGCGAACATCACCTGCGTGTAGAAGGTGCTGGTGATGCTGTCGATCGCATGCTGCAGCAGCACGCCGCGCTCTTCCCTGCTCTCCGCCCGCTCCAGCATCAGATCGAGGAACAGCGCTTCGCTCAAGGTCGACGGCACCTCCGCCACGAAGATCGTATAGCCCGCGTAGACGAACGGCTGCGCCTGATGCGACAGCAGCGTGTGCATCGAGTGACCCATCTCGTGCGCGAGCGTGAACACCGCGTCGAGCGTTTCGTTGTAGTTGAGCAGCATGTACGGGTGTGCGCCATACACCGGGGCCGAGTACGCGCCGCTCCGCTTGCCGGCGTTCTCGAAGACGTCAATCCATCGCTCGTCGAATGCCGCGCGCACGCGTGACTGGTACTCGCGACCGAGCGGCGCGACCGAGTCGACGATCCAGTCGCCAACCCGATCGTAGGGATACGCGGCGTCGTGCTGGATGAGCGGAACGAAGATGTCGAACAAGCGATACGTCTCGAGCCCGAGGACGCGGCGCCGGAGCTGGTGATACCGGCGCAGCGGCCCGACGCCCTGCTTGGTCACCTGAATCAGGTTCTCGACGACCGAGGTCGGGATGTTGTTGCCGTGCAGGGCGCCGTCGAGCGTGCTGGCGTACCCACGCGCCCGCGCGTGAAACCAGTCGCGCTGCAGGACGCCGTTGTAAAGCGCCGCGTACGTGTTCTGGTTGTCGGCGTACGACTGGTGAAACGCGCGATACGCGGTCGCCCGATCCTCCTGATTCCGATTGGTCTCGAGCAACGCTCGATACTGTCCGTACGTGAGCGTCACCTTCTCGCCGGTCGACAGTGTGATCGCCGGAAACTTCATGTCGGCCGTCGTCAGGGCCGAATAGCTGTCGTACGGCGCGCTGTTGAACCGCCCGGAATATGAGAGGAGGCGCTCCCCTTTCTCGTCGAGCACGTGCTCCTGTTCGTGGAACAGACTCTCAATGGCGAAGCGATACACGGCCAGGTCGGGAAGCGCATCCATCCAGCCGCGGATCCCGGCAAGAGGAATGGACAGCACCTCCGGGTTGAACCACGAGCTCGCCTGCTGCTGCCGTGCGAACAGGATCTGCACCTGCTGTCGCCGCGCATTGATGTCGTTGTTGCGCTGGTCCTCGTCGTACTGCAGCGAGGCGAAGTACCAGACGCGATAGGCGAGCGCGCCCATCTCGTCCATCGCCGTGAAGGCGCCCAGGAGCGCCTGCGCCCCCTGGCTGAGCGTCCCCTGAAACGCCTTGAACGACTCAATCGCTTCGTCCAGCCGTCGATACGCGTCGGTCCACTCGTCCCAGTCGCGGCAGATCGACGACAGGTCCCATTTGTAGCGCGCAGGGATCGCGTCGCGAGTGGGCAGTTCTCCAGGTGATGGACGGAACGTTTCGATGGTGGTCATGACATGCGATTCTATCTGCCTTCTTTGATGCCGAGCCGGTCACATCCCGGGCTGCACGACGACCCAGCCGTCGGACGTGCGTCTGAACGTCGCCGAGGCCCCCAGCTGCGTGTCGTCCACGACCTGCAGTAATTGACCGATCAGCTCTGGCACCCACTGCCACGCGTAGCCCACGTGCGCGATCGTTGGCGGGTCGTCGGTCCCATAGGCGATGTCGCGAACGGCGATGAACCGGCGCCGCGCCACGACAAACTCCCATCCGCGATCGTTGCGCAACGGCATCGGGTGAAAGGTGCTGGCCACGTCGGTCAATGCGACCACAAAGAACTCACGATTCGCCTCTTGCACGCCACGGCACTCGTCACCGATCGCGCGGCGATGCTCGACCGTGATGATGCGGTTACTTTCGAGGGCTCGTACGTGGAATCGATCGTCGGCGAGAGCGGGCGCATCGAGGATCGGCGGAAGGCCGCAGTAACGCGACGGCACCCGGATCGTCTGCGGCGCGCGAAATCGCGCATGCTCCTGAATCATTCGCTGCGCGGCGCCCGGATCCAGACGATCCCCACGCGAGCACGCCATTGTGACAAGACAGGCGCCTGCGACAAACCACGGAGCGGCGGCTCTGCCGCATACACGGAGATCACGGAGAGTCGTAATCATTTTCCGTGTGCTCGGTGTTCATTGTCTCCGTGGTGTCCACGCGCGCGAACGCTCCCGACTTATTCCACGCTATTCGCGCAGGAATTCCCGCAGGGCCTCGTAATCAGCCGCCATCGGGATCGCATGGCGCGGACGGGCGAGCGCATCCGCCAGCTGCTTCGGCAGCGCGACATCGCGGTCGATCGCCGGCTCGACGATCTCGCGGAACTTTCCCGGATGCGCCGTGGCGAGAAACACCGCCTGAGTGTGTTCGTCGGCCGTCATCAGCGCCTGCTCGACGCCGAGCCAGGCGATCGCGGCGTGCGGATCCAGCAGGTAGTCGTGTTTGCGGGAAACGTTGCCGATTTCGGCGATCACTCGCGCGTCGGCAAACGCGGCTCCCGTCACGTCCTTGCGAATCGCGTCGAGGTCGCCCCCGTACAACCACTGGATCCGTTCGAGATTGCTCGGCGCGCCAACGTCCATCGCATTGGCCACCGTTGGAATCGATGGCCGCGGCGAATAACGCCCTGTCCGGAGATAGATCGGGACAACGTCGTTGATGTTCGTCGCAGCCACGAACTGCCGGATCGGCAGACCCATGCGCCTGGCGAACAGGCCCGCCGTGAGGTTTCCGAAGTTGCCGCTCGGCACCGACACGATCGACGGAGCCAGTTTCAGCAGCGTGAAGTAATAGAACACCTGCGGCAGCAGCCGTCCGACGTTGATTGAATTGGCCGGCGTCAGCCACACGTGCCGACGGAGGTCGTTGTCGGCGAACGCCTGCTTGACCAGTCCCTGACAATCGTCGAACGTGCCGTGGATGGCGACCGCCCGGATGTTGTCGCCGAGCGAGGCCATCTGCGCCTCCTGCACGTCGGTGACCTTCCCTTCCGGATACAGCACGACCACGCGCGTGTCGGGAACACCGTGAAAAGCCTGGGCGACCGCGCTTCCGGTGTCGCCCGAGGTCGCCACCAGGATCGTCAGCGGGGTGCCGTCGGTGAAATGGTGCAGCAGGCGGGCCTGCACCCGGGCACCGATGTCCTTGAACGCGCAGGTCGGCCCATGAAACAGCTCGAGCGCCCACACACGCTCGGTCACCTGCACGAGCGGTATGGGAAAGTCGAGCGCCTCGCGAACCAGCGGTCGCAGCGTCTCCGCCGTGATTTCACCGCGGAAGATGTGCGCGCCGACGATCGTCGCCGTCTCGATCAGGTCGGCATCGCGGAGCGAGTCGACGACCGAGGCCGGCAGCGGCTCGACGCGTTCAGGAACGTACAGTCCACCGTCGGGAGTCGTGCCCGCGAACAGGGCGTCGATAAACGGAACGTGCGGCGATTTGCCGCGTGTGCTCACCCACTCCACGGTTCTTCAAACTCCCGGTGGCCTAACTCCCAACTTCCAACTCTCTTACGCTGGAACCAACTCCCAACGCGCCGGGCATCGGTTACGCCTGCAGCCCCTCAGGATGTATCGGTGTGGCCCGCCCACGGCCATCGACGGCGACCAGCACCACCTCCGCCTCGGTGACCTTCACGTGTTCGCCGTGACCCGCGCCACCCGGACCCGCGCCCCACCGCTCCGCCTCCACCGAGACCCGCACCGTCACCGACGTGCGCCCGACGCGTACCGTCTCGGTGAAGAAGTTCACGATGTCGCCGAGGAACACCGGCTGATGGAACTCGACCTCCCGCATCGCCTTTGTCACGTAATGCCGCGGCGCCACCTTCCGCGCCTCGATCGCCGACGCGAGATCGATGTGCGACAGAATCACGCCACCGAAGATGGTGCCGTAGACGTTGGTGTCCTTCGGCAGCAGCAGCACCTTGATCGCAGGGACCCGTTCGCTCATGCGCCGCTTCATTGTTCCCTAATCGAGCACGAAAATTAAACCCGGTACGTTACACAACGCGTTTATCATGATGACGACATGAGCACGATGACCAACGGCCGCGCCGCGCCGGTTGCCAGCACTTCATCGACGCGTACGTGGAGCGTGCACGATGCGAGCGAGCTCTACGAAGTCGGCCGCTGGGGCAACGGATACTTCTCGGTCAATACGGCAGGACACGTCGAGGTCCACCCGACACGGGATCCGGCGAAGGCCATCGATCTGAAGGAGCTCGTCGACCGGCTCCAGCTGCGTGGCATCAGCCTGCCGGTCCTCGTTCGTTTCACCGATATCCTCAAGCACCGCCTCGGGGATATCCACGCGGCCTTCCAGGGCGCGATCGGGCAGCACCAGTACCAGGGCAGCTACTGCTGCGTCTATCCGATCAAGGTCAATCAGCAGCGCCAGGTCGTCGAAGAGGTCCTCAACTTCGGCCGGCCGTATCGCTTCGGTCTCGAGGCAGGCTCCAAGCCGGAACTGCTCGCGGTCATCGCCCTCGCCGGCAACGACACGCCGATCATCTGCAACGGCTTCAAGGACGCGGAGTTCATCGAAGCAGCCATGCTGGCGCTGCAGATCGGGCGCAACATCATCCCGGTCGTCGAGAAGTACACGGAGCTCGGATTGATCCTCGAGGCCGCCGAGAAGCTGGGCGTCCGGCCGCAGATCGGCATGCGCGTGAAGCTGGCCTCACGTGGCAGTGGGCGCTGGCAATCCTCCGCTGGATTCCGCTCGAAGTTCGGTCTGACAGTCACCGAAATCATGCGCGGCCTGGACGAGCTGAAGTCGCGCGGCATGGAGGACTGCCTGAAACTCCTGCACTTTCACCTCGGCAGTCAGATCACCAACATCCGCATCGTCAAAGGCGCGTTGAACGAGGCGGCACGGGTCTACACCGAGCTCGCCAAGCTCGGGGCAGGTCTGCAGTACCTCGACGTCGGTGGCGGTCTCGGCGTCGACTACGACGGATCGCAGACCAACTTCGAGTCGAGCATGAACTACACGCTCGAGGAATACGCCAACGACGTCGTCTACCACATTCAGACGGTGTGCGACGAAGCCGGCGTGCCCCATCCGACGATCGTCTCGGAGAGCGGCCGCGCGGTCGTCGCGTATCACAGCGTGCTCGTGTTCAACGTGCTGGGCGTCTCGGGCTTTGGCGACGAGGCCACGCCCACGACGCCGAACGAGCAGTGGGAGCAGCCGCTGCACGACCTCGTGGAAACGTTCAACAACGTGACGGCGCGCAACGCGCTCGAAGCCTTCCACGACGCGCAGCAGGCGCTCGACATGGCACTCAGCCTGTTCAACGGCGGTTATCTGCCGCTCGAGCAGCGAAGCCTCGCGGAAAACCTGTACTGGGCAATCCTGACCAAGCTGCGGCGCATCACGCAGGGAATGGATGAAGTCCCCGAGGATCTGCAGAATCTCGACGAACAGCTGTCCGACACGTATTTCTGCAACTTCTCGTTGTTCCAGTCGATTCCCGACAGCTGGGCGATCAAGCAGATCTTTCCCGTGATGCCGATCCATCGCCTGGACGAGAAGCCGGTCAATCACGCCGTCCTTGGCGACATCACCTGCGACTCGGACGGCAAGCTGGATCGTTTCGTCGATCGGCGCGACGTCAAGAAAACGCTGCCGCTCCATCGCGTCAACGGTGAGTCGTACTACCTTGGCGTCTTTCTCATCGGCGCCTACCAGGAAATCCTGGGCGACCTCCACAATCTGTTCGGGGACACGCACGCCGTCCACGTGAGCATCGACGAACACGGCACCGCCCGACTCGACGCGCTCATCAAGGGGGATACCGTGCGTGAAGTGCTCGACTACGTAGAGTTCGACGCGGAGATGCTCCTCGGAAAACTGCGAACGGATGTGGAGACCGCCGTTCGCGATGGACGGCTGGATTATGAAGGCGCCGGTCGCCTCCTCCGCTTTTACGAAGACGGCCTACACGGCTACACGTATCTCGAAGGGTGAGGCGTTCGCCTGATGCGGATACTACGACGCTCTTCGTCGCTGATCGTAGAACCTGCGAACGGCGCGCTGGAAGCGTTCGTTCAGCGGACCGGCGACATCAGCAGGCACCGGACCAAGTCGCATCCACTGCGCCTGGGCGTTGCGCACTTCCTGTTCCGCGGCGCGCCAGCGCGCGTCCTCGGTTTCCACGGCACGACCTCCCGTAATCGTGTTGGCGGCCAGCCGTTCGCGCCACTGCTGCGCGAGAAGTTCCGTCGGCGAGAGCGCGGCCTGCGGTTTGGCCTGCGCCGGCACGAGCTCCTCGACCTTCGCGACCAGCTTCTCCATCCGCTTGCGCGTCGTGCTCGGATCGAGATCGGTCCCAGCAAACGCACTCGGCCAGGTCGCGACGATACGGCCGAGCGCCTCGTGATAGCGGGCCGCCAGATCCTGCTGGACTGCGCGCGGAAGCTCCGGCGCCTGCTGCCATCGCGTGCGCGCCTGCTGAATGGTCGCGTAGAGATTTTCAGGTGCGGATCCGGCCTCCGCCCCTTCGGCCGGCAACATCGTCTCGAGATCGCGAATGACGACGTCGCGCGCGGCCGCTTTCTCTTGCAGCGCGAGCTGATCGCGATGCTTGTAGCGATCGAAGAAGCGATCGCACGCCGTGCGGAACCGCTGCCACACGGCCTCTGACTTGGACTTGCGCACGGGGCCGATCGTCTTCCACTCCGCCTGCAGGTGCTTGAGCTGCGTGGCGGCCGCGTCCCATTCGGTCGACTCGGCCAGCGCCTCGGCCTTCTCGCACAGCGCTTCTTTGCGTGCGAGGTTCGTGGCCCATTCGTCCTTGCGCTTCTTCAGATCTTCCTGACGACGGGTGAAGAAGCGATCGCAGGCGCCGCGGAAGCGCTCCCAGATCGCCTTCTCCTGGCCGCGCGTGACCGGACCGATGGCCTTCCATTCGGCTTGCAGCGCCTGGATTTCGGCAGCGGTCCTGACCCAGTCGGTCGAATCCGCGAGTGCTTCAGCGCTCTCGCAGAGTGTCTGCTTCTTCGCGAGATTGGCGCGACGTTCCTCGTTCTGCGCGGTCAGGTACGCAGACGTCCGCGCAAAGACCTCGTCCTGCGCCGCCTTGAACCGGCGCCACATCGCCTCGCCTTGTGCACGCGGCGCGAGCGCAACCTGCTTCCAACGATTCTGCACTTCGCGCATGCGGCGGCCGGCGACTTCGAGATTCTCTTCCGTCTTCAGCGCTTCCATTTCGCGACAGAGCTCTTCCTGCACCTGCAGGTTCGCCCACCGCTGCCACTCGTCGGCGTCGCGCATCTCCTGCACGCGCGGCGCGAGCTTCGCCCGTGCCTCCTCCAGCTTTGCTTGAATCTCCTGGCGGTCCTTTTTGGACGGAAGCGGCAGCCTTTCTTCCAGCGCAGACCGGATATCCCGCAACGCGCGGTCGCCTGCCTTCAGTGTGAACTGCCCGTTGGCCACCAGCGCGTCCACATGTCTGCACAGCTGCTGAAGGCGTTTGAGATTGTCCTGTTCCTGCCTGGCACGGATCTGCTGGAATTGCTGTTCTTTCTCCTCGAGCGTGGTGATGGCACGTTCGAGCCGATCGGCCGCCAGCGGATTTGCGGCGGGATGCTCGCGCAGGACGTCGGCATCGCGACGCAGACCACGCCAGCGCGCGACCACCTCCTCGAGCGGCTGTTCAGAGACGACAAGATGTTCGAGTTCGGTGGCCAGCGTCTCGAGCCGACCGGACGCGGCCTCGGCCAGACGCCTGCGGCGCTCGCCGTCCTCGTAGGCGCGGCACGCGTCCTGGAATCGCCGGGTCAGAGACGCGGCATACTCGGACGGCATCGGCGGCAGCGCATCCCATTGCACTTTGAGCTCGGCGATGCGGTCCTGGGCGCTCACGCCCGACAGCGTCTCGATTTCCTGAACGATCGCGAGTCGATCGGCCTGCTCGCGGGCGAGTGCCCGCGCGCGCTCTTCCTCGGCCGCACGCTCCTGTTGTCGCTCCGCGATCGCTTCGCGCACGGCATCGCTGGCCGCTTCGAACCGTTGAACGAACGCGTCCTCGACGATCACATCGGCCTGCAATTCGGCCCACGCCAGTCGAACGGACGCAAGCGAGGCCCCTGCTTCATCGGGATCCGTGTTGGCAACCAACGCTTCGGCGCGGCGCAGTAAATCAACGACGCGCCCGCGATCCTCGGCGCTCATCCGCACGTGCTCGACCGGTGCCGGCTGCGCGGCCTCCTCGATCTGTCGGACCTTGGTGCGGGCACGACGCGCCGCGACCTTGTTGCGCGCACGTTGTGCAATGGCCGCAAGCGATTCCAGATCGTCGATCCGTTCGAGCGCAGCCACGGCGCTGTCGGTATGCTCGGACTTCAACGCAACGTTGAGCGCTTCCTCCGGATCGGTCACGCGGGCCAGGGCATGGAGCCGCGTGGCGCTGTCGGGTGCGTGACGACTGATGGAGCCCAGCGACTTCGGATCGTCGATGGCGTCGACGACCGCGGTCCGAACGGCGGGCGTTGCGTTCTCGCGTGCAATGAGCGCGGCTTCCCTCAAACGCCCGAGAGTGATCAGATGACGTACTACTTCGGTAGCGCGCACGACGTCGTCGGTCTCCGCCCCGAGACCCGCGAGGTTGCGAAGGGCCTCGCTTCGGACGTCCTCGTCCGGGTCAGTCCGTGCAATCTCGGCAAGCACACCGGGGTCGTCGAGACGGGCGGCCGCCGCCCGGCGCACACGCGCCTCGGCGTCTTCACGTGCCAGCGCTCGCAGAGCATCGGCGTCGGCGGGCCCAAGTTCGTACACCGCCGCCGCGCGCACGGCGGGGTCCGCGTGCTTCCAGCGTGGCAGAGGCCGTAATCGTTCGAGAATGCTCATTCCGTCGATGCCTAGCTCAAAGGGACAGGCCCGGCTGGCGACCGGAACTGCCTAGTCTACACTGGCCGTAAGTCCTTACATGTCCCGTCACACGGGCTTTGCCAATCCGCCCCGTCTCTGAGTCGCAGCGTGGCGATGGACCCGAGTGGCGGCTCGAGCGAATGCCACATTCTGCGCGCAAAGATCGCCACACACGTGGGCCGTTTACCGGCCGCGATCGAGGAACGGCGCGCGATCGAGCACGACCCTGGCCTGTTTGCTCAAGGTGGAAGAGCGCGACCTCACGAAGGACGCCAACCGAAATTTTGGATCATGGCGAACGACGCGCCGTAGCCCCTCGTCCTCTAACTCTACGCCAGTCGTACGGCCGCCAAGGTCGACAGCGGTGCTGTGCAGAATGGGTACCAGCTTCAGCATCACGCTTCTTCTTTTACGCGAGACCGGCATCGCTGGATGGTGTCAGGCGGTGGACAGTAGGCAGTAACCAGCGGGCAGTAGGCAGTAGGCAGCGGGCAGTAGGCAGTGGGCAGTGGGCAGTGGGCAGAAAAAAGAAGAAAGGCCGGCGGGTTTTGCCCCGCCGGCCTACTGCCTACTGCCCGCTGCCTACTGCCCGCGGTCTACTGCCCGCGGTCTACTTCACAAACAGCATTTCCCGATAGGTCGGCAGCGGCCAGATTTCGTGCGGCGTCAGCACTTCGATCTGATCGCCCAGTTCACGGAGCTTCGCCATCGCAGGTACGGTTTTGTCCCGCATGTACTTCGCATGCTTCTCCGCAGACCCGTTGCTGCTGTGTGCGAGCGCCGCCTCCAGCGCGTCGGCCTGCGCCTTGAACTTGTCGACCAGCTTCGTGTAGGTCGACAGCAGCTTCTTGCCCTGCACGCTGCTGCCACCACCGGCCTTCACTGCCGCGACGCTCTGGCCAATCTGCTTCTGGTATTCGAGCGCGGCCGGCAGGATGTAACGGTTCGCCATCAGGACCGCAAGTTGCCCCTCGATGTTGATGGTCTTGTTGTAGTTCTCGAGGAACACCTCGTACCGTGCGTGGACCTCGCGCTTGTTGAGGATCTTGAACCGATCGAGCAGGTTGACCGCGTCCGGGCTGACGAGCTCGGTCAGCGCATCGACAGTGTTCTTGTGATTCAGGAGGCCGCGCTTCTTCGCCTCCTTCTCCCACTCGGCCGCGTAATTGTTGCCGTTGAAGACGATTCGCTTGTGCTCCTTGATGATCTTCGTCAGGAGCTTGCCGACGGCCGTGTTCAGATCCTCGCCCTTGGCCGTCGCCGCCTCGAGGTCGTTGGCGATCCCCTCGAGGGAGTCGGCCATCGCCGCGTTCAGCACCATGTTCGGCCACGCGATGTTCTGCGACGAGCCCACGGCCCGGAACTCGAATTTGTTGCCGGTGAAGGCGAACGGGCTCGTGCGGTTGCGGTCGCCAGCATCGCGCGGCAGCTTCGGGAGCACGCTCACGCCGAGATCCTGGATGCCGCCCTGCTTGGTCGACTTCGCGCCACCGCCTTTTTCGATCTGGTCGAAGATGTCGGTCAGCATGTCGCCCAGGAAGATCGAGATGATCGCCGGCGGCGCTTCATTGGCGCCGAGGCGGTGATCGTTGCCCGCGTGCGCGATGCTCGCGCGCAGCAGTCCCTGCCACTTGTCGACGGCGCGGATGACGGCCGCGCAGAACACCAGGAACTGGACGTTGTCGTGCGGCGTGTCGCCGGGACCGAGCAGGTTGTTGCCGAACTCGTCGGAGAGCGACCAGTTGTTGTGTTTGCCCGATCCGTTCACGCCCGCAAACGGCTTCTCGTGCAGCAGCGCCGCGAGCCCGTACTTCGGCGCGATCTTCTTCAACAGCTCCATGATCATGAGCTGGTGATCGGCGGCGACGTTCGCGTTTTCGAACACTGGCGCAATCTCGTACTGGCTGGGCGCGACTTCGTTGTGACGCGTCTTGACCGGCACACCGATCTTGAACAGCTCCATCTCCGTTTCCGCCATGCAGGCCAGCACGCGCTCGGGGATGGAGCCGAAGTACTGATCCTCCATCTCCTGTCCTTTCGGCGGCGCCGCGCCGAAGAGCGTGCGGCCCGCGTTGATCAGATCGGGGCGCGCGAAATAGAAATTGCGATCGATCAGGAAGTACTCCTGCTCGGGGCCGCAGGTGGAGAACACACGCTCGGCCGACGACCCGAACAGTTTCAGCACGCGAGCCGCCTGCTTGGACACGGCGTCCATCGAGCGCAGCAGCGGTGTCTTCTTGTCGAGCGCCTCGCCGGTCCAGCTCACGAACGCCGTCGGAATCACCAGCGTGGTGTTGTTGCCGTTGACGTGCAGCCACGGCGGGCTGGTGGGATCCCACGCCGTGTAGCCGCGCGCTTCGAACGTGCTGCGCATGCCGCCGGACGGAAAGCTCGACGCGTCGGGCTCGCCTTTGATCAACTCTTTGCCGCGGAACTCGGCGATCGCGGTGCCGTCGTTCGACGGCGTGAGAAACGAGTCGTGCTTCTCCGCGGTGATGCCGGTCAGCGGCTGGAACCAATGCGTGTAGTGCGTGGCGCCATGTTCGACGGCCCAGTCCTTGAGCGCGGTCGCCACGGCGTCGGCCGTCGACGCGTCGAGCGGTTCTCCGCGCGTGATCGTCGCGCGCAGCGCGTGATATGCGGCCTTGGGCAGACGCTCCTTCTGAAGCTTGTCGGTGAAAACCAGGCTGCCGAATACATCGGCGGCTCGAACGGTGGGCGCCGACGATGTGCGGTCGGCAAGCGACCAGTCGCGGATACTCTTGGCGGCTTCGGCCAGTGCTGCAGATCCCATGTACGCTTCGTCCTTTCCTTCCTGCGAAGAATTTGCGTTGACTGAAGACGACGGCGGCGCCTCAGGCGCGTGCCACCAGGACCGCTATGCGGCTCGTTGCGCGAACGCTGTCCTCGTTGTCCCGTCTAGCGGTCCTCGGCGCGCGAAGCGCGCCAAGAGAGACTGGCGACCGGCCACGCCATTTGCTATTGGCTGGTCGCAGCGAATGCCGAATTATCCTGGATTCAGTTCAGCCGTCGCAATATGCCTCAGTGGCAATCTGACGCCGAGGCCGACATTTTCGAGTTCGCGGCGGTACGTTTATGACATTTTTGAATCGATTTGTCGTAGTTGAGACAAATGTGGCGGCCGAAACCGGATGCTGTCCCGTCGCGGATCCGCTATGCTTCGGCGCACCGCCGTTCGTGATTCGCCGCGCGCCGCGCCCCGATCACGTCCACGAATCGCGAATCGCGAATCGCCACTCACGAATCGACATGTGGAGGTGTATCGATGACGCCTGACGACTTCTTTGCACTCGCCAAGAAGCACGAGGCCGAGATGGTCGACCTCAAGTTCGTGGACATGCTTGGCAGCTGGCAACACTGCTCATATCCGGTCGATCATCTCGACAAGAACACGTTCACCGAAGGCCTCGGCTTCGATGGCTCGTCGATACGCGGCTGGATGGGGATCCAGGAATCGGACATGCTCGCGATCCCCGACGCCGACACCGCACGCCTCGATCCGTTCTTCGCCAAGCCAACGGTCAGCGTGATCGCCAACATCGTCGACCCGGTGACCGGCCAGGCGTTCTCGCGCGACCCGCGCTACGTGGCGCGCAAAGCCGAAGCGTACCTGAAGGAGATCGGCATCGCCGACACCTGCTTCATCGGACCGGAACCGGAGTTCTTCATCTTCGACGAAGTGCGTTACGAGCAGAACCAGCATCGCGGATATTACGAGATCGACTCGGTCGAGGGTGCCTGGAACACAGGGCGGCACGAGGAGCCCAACCTGGGATACAAGCCGAGCTTCAAGGGCGGCTACTTCCCGGTGAGCCCGACCGACACCTACCACGATCTGCGCGGCGAGATGGTCTATGAGATGCGCAAGATCGGGATCGTCGTCGAAGCGCATCACCACGAGGTGGCGACGGCCGGCCAGAGCGAGATCGACATGCAGTTCCAGCCGCTGCTCAAGATGGCCGATCAGTTCATGTGGTACAAGTACATCTGCAAGAACGTCGCGAAGCGTCACGGCAAGACCGTCACGTTCATGCCCAAGCCAATCTTCGAGGACAACGGCAGCGGCATGCACTCGCACACCTCGCTGTGGAAAGACGGGAAGCCGCTGTTCGCCGGTGACGGCTATGCCGGACTGAGCGAAATC
>Ga0081539_10000279_pt1 | contig 115766 bp, 95 predicted proteins | sample TabmetS4T2R2_FD_71023 | JGI IMG/M metagenome (GOLD analysis project Ga0081539, IMG submission 71023) | Tabebuia heterophylla rhizosphere microbial communities from the University of Puerto Rico - S4T2R2 | ecosystem: Host-associated > Plants > Roots > Rhizosphere ... | reverse complement strand
TGTCAATATACGTGGCTTTCGCGAAGACGGGCGTCATGCGAGCTTTCCGCAGGAACGAATCGGTCGCGTGTACGCCCCGGTTTATCGTCTGAAAGAAGAAGAAATAGAACGCGCGTTTGATGAGATTCGCGCACGCGGCCGCGAGCTGACGATTCCCGAACCGCGCCTGCGCGACGCCGACGAAGAAGAGACTGACGCACTAAAGATCGTCGACGACTCGATCGAGAATCTTCTGCCGCAGAACGCCGACAAGCAACGTTGCACTGACATTCTTTGGAGTCTCCACACGACCGCGGAAGACTACGAGCGCGCGTCGCGTCGCATCGATGCATTGCGCGAAGAAGTATGGCTGCCGTTTGAGCAACGCGCGAAAGTGCTCGCGATTTTTGGTTATCTCGATTACGAAGCAGAGAAGGTTACGGACCGCGGTCGCTGGCTGGCGGATCTGCACATCGATCGTCCGTTGATTGTCGGCGAAGCGCTCGAGAATGGTCTGTTCAACTCACTCGCACCAAAACAACTGGCAGGCATCATGGCCGCGCTGACAGCCGATGCAGATCGCGACTATGGCGAGCTCGAGTTGGATGATGAAATCTGGACTCCACTCGCGCGCTTCGAAGACATCGGTTTCAAAGTCTCTTCCGAAGAATGGAAACACGGCCTCGAGCCTGCGCCTGAGTTGAACTCTTCTGCCGCGGGCGCCGCAGTGCGTTGGGCTGGCGGCATGCACTGGTCCGACATCGTTCGAGAGACTCGCGCTGAAGAAGGCGATCTGTTTCGGATGTTCTCCCGCACGGGCGAAGCGCTGTTACAAGTCGCGGGCCTGCATCGCAGTCACCCGGAAGCCGCGAATATGGCAGCAGCAGTGGCTGAGATGGTTTTGCGTGAGCCGATTCGATAGTATCTGCGCCACGGATAATACGGATTACAAAAAACCGATTTGCACTGATCTGAAAAAGAGAGAGGATTTCTATGTCTACTTCTTCCGCAGCCCAGCAACCATCACCAGTACTGTTTTTCCAGAACATCAATGCGTACCAGCGCACTGAGGTTTTGAAGGCCGCCATCGAGCTCGAAGTCTTCACCGCGATCGGCGAAGGCAACGCGACCGTGGCCGAGATCGCGAAGCGATGCCAGACTTCCGAGAAAGGAATGCGCGTCCTCTGCGACTACCTCACGATCATGGAGATGCTCACCAAGCAGGACAATCACTACGCACTCACGCTCGACTCCTCAGTGTTCCTCGACAAACGTTCGCCCGCGTATCTCGGCGGCGCCACCGAGTTTCTTTGTTCGCCGATGCTGATCGAAGGTCTGAATCACGTCACGGAAGCCGTGCGCAAAGGCGGCACCGCGATTCCGAACGACGGCACGATCGGGCCGGAGCATCCGGTTTGGGTGAAGTTCGCACGTGGGATGGCGCCGATGATGGCCCACGCCGCGCAGATGATGGCGAAGCTCGTCGATCCTGGCGCTGATCGCAAACTGAAGATTCTCGACATCGCGGCCGGGCACGGTCTGTTTGGCATCGCCTTCGCCACCAACAATCAACAAGCCGAGGTCACGGCGCTCGATTGGAAGGCGGTGCTCGAAGTCGCGAAAGAAAATGCGCAGAAGGCGGGTGTCGCCGATCGTTATCACACGATCGAGGGCAGCGCTTTCGATGTCGAGTTTGGGAGTGGGTACGATCTGGTTTTGATAACTAACTTCCTGCATCACTTCGATTCGTCGACTTGCGAGACGTTGTTGCGGAAGGTGCGCGCCGCGCTTGCCGATGGCGGACGCGCGGTGACGTTGGAGTTTGTGCCGAACGAAGATCGCGTGACGCCGCCGGATGTAGCGCAGTTCAGTCTGATGATGCTGGCGGGCACGCCCTCTGGCGATGCATACACGTTCTCTGAGCTGGAGCGAATGTTTGCCAACGCGGGATTCTCACGCAGCACGATCCATCCGCTGCCGCCAACGATCCAGCAAGTTGTGATTTCGGAGAAGTGAGCTGATGCGCTTCCTCTTATTCCTGCTCTGTCTAGCGATGCTGCTGCCACAAACGCAACGACCTGCCATCCCGGAGACTGACTACCTGCTCAAACCGGCGCACATCTTCGACGGTGAGTCGGGGCAGCTTCACGACAACTGGGCCGTGCTCGTTCACGGCGATAAGATCGTGGGTGTTGGACCAGCGAACAGCATGAATCCCGCTGCGGGTGCGAAGGTGATCGAGTTGCCGGGACTCACGCTCATGCCCGGTTTGATCGAGGCTCATTCACACGTGCTGCTTCACCCGTACTCGGAAACTGTCTGGAACGATCAGGTGGCGCGCGAGTCGCTGAGCCTGCGTGTTGCGCGTGCCACGAACCACTTGCGCAACACGCTTCAGGCAGGTTTCACGACGGTTCGCGATCTCGGAACGGAAGGCGCCGGTTATGCTGATGTCGGTCTCAAACAGGCAGTTGAGCAAGGCATCATTCCCGGTCCGCGAATGATTGTCGTCACGAGGGCGATCGTCGCGACGGGCAGTTATGGACCAAAAGGTTATGCGTCGGAGTGGACGGTGCCGCAAGGCGCGGAAGAGGCGGACGGTGTCGACAGTCTCACGCGCGTCGTGCGTGATCAGATCGGACACGGCGCTGACTGGATCAAGATCTACGCTGACTATCGCTGGGGCAAGTCAGGCGCGGCGCCGACGTTCTCGCTCGACGAGATCAAGCTCGTGGTCGAGACAGCGAAGAGCGCCAACATTCCCGTCGCTGCGCATGCAACGACGGCGGAAGGAATGCGACGCGCTGCGCTCGCAGGCGTCGAGACGATCGAACACGGCGACGGCGGCACGCCGGAAGTGTTTCGCTTGATGAAGGAACGTAACGTCGCGCTCTGTCCGACGCTAGCGATTGCCTCGGGCGCGAATATCGAGCGGAAACGAGCGGCGTTCCGGGCGGCGCTCGAAGCGGGTGTGACGATTGCGAGCGGCAGCGACGTCGGCGTTTTCGCGCACGGTGATAACGCTCGTGAGATCGAGACGATGGTCAACTTTGGCATGCCGCTGCTCGACGCGCTGCGCTCGGCGACGTCCGTAAACGCCCGCGTGCTGCACATGTCAGACAAGATCGGAGCGGTCAAGATCGGTTTGCTGGCTGATCTGATAGCGGTCGAAGGCGATCCGACGAAGGACGTGGGCGCGCTGCGAAAGGTGAAATTCGTGATGAAGGGCGGTGTGATCTACCGCGAACCGTGAGATTGGAACAAGGCAGGAACCACAGATTACACAGATAAAAAAGCCGATCATAATGTGTGTAATCTGTGGTTCTGTGTAATCTGTGGTTCCTGCCTTTATTTGGAAACTAGCCGCGCGACGGTCAGCAGGAGTTCCTCCGTCCGGAACGGCTTCCCGACAAAGTCGCTAAACCCGATGTGTAGCGCGCGGATGCGGTCGCGGTCCGTGTGGGCCGTGACGGCCACGCAGGGAATGTGGGCCGTCGAGGAGTTGGCCTTCAGCTCCCGGAAGACTTCCCAGCCGTCCAGCCCCGGCATCGAGAGGTCCACCATAATCAGATCCGGCGGGTTTTCGCGCGCGAGCGCCAGGCATTCATGCCCGTTTCTGGCCTCGCGGACGTCATAATTCGCCCCCGCCAGCAGCAGCCGCAGGAGCTCGCGGTTATCGTCGTAATCCTCCGCTATAAGTATGGTAGGTGGCATTTTTAATACTGGACGGCTATCTGACTAATCCGTTAGATTACCAGACGACGCCTTTTGGCGAAAAACGATTTCTTGACTAGCTGAATACCAGCCGTTCATAATCACACCTAGAGTGCTTGCGGCCCCTGCGAGTGACTCTCCATTGCAAATAACAACCTTGGGTTTAACAATCCCTACCTGAAGACCTTGAGGTTCGTCAAAACACAACCACGATACGGAGGAGCGAGCTGTGGTCAACGGACACCTGGAAGACAGTTTGCGGCGTGAGATTGAGAGTTATCTCGAAACTCGCATGAGTGCGGTAAAGCAGGAGATAACCACTCTGCAAAGTCTGCTCAACGAGTCGCTTTCGACTTTGGTCGATCGCCAGGCTGATGTGCAGATGGAAGGCAGCCTGATCGCCGCGATCACGGAGCACCTGCACGCCGCTCACGAGCGCGGTGTCGAGCTGGCCGCGTCCGAGTCGTCGCGCGCGAAGGCGTCGAGCGACATGGCCATCGTGAAGGCGGCCATCGGTGAGATTAACGAGCAAAAATCGCAGGCCGAGATTCTCAAGGCGCTCGTCAACCGTGCTTCTTCGTTTGCGCCGCGGGTCGCGTTCTTCGTCATCAAAGGCGACCAGGCTACGGGCTGGCGCGGGCGTGGTTTCGAAGGGACCGTGGGCGACGAAGCGATCCAGGAGATCTCGTTCTCGGTTAATGCGGACACGGTGGTCGGCAGCTCCGCAAAGGGCCTCGCGACGTGGAGTGGTGGACCGGGCTCGCATTCCGAAGATCATATGTTGCTGAACCGGCTCGGCGAAGAGCCGCCGCAGCGTATCGTGGCGATTCCCCTCAAAGTTCGTGGACGTGCCGTGGCAGTTCTTTATGCCGACTCGGCCGCTCTTGATTCGGAGTCGATCAATCTCGAAGCGCTCGAGACCCTCGTCACCGTTTCCGGAATGGCGGTCGAGCTTTTGTCGGCAGCGCGTGGGGGCGCAGCTCCGAAACGAGCAGTTGAAGAAGCTCCGGCGCCGGCGGAAGAACCGCAGCCGTCCTATGAGCCGTCGAGTGAATACGCCGCGGCACCAGAGCCCGAACCCGAACCGGAGAGCGCGCCCGAACCGTCTTTCTCGGGTGCTGACACGATTCAGAGTTATGAACCGGCTTACGAAGCTCCGGCGTATGAATCAGCACCGGTTGAGCCGTCGTCGTTTGTTGAGGCCGTGCCGGTCGAAGAGCCGTCCGGTGTTTTTGAAGACTCTTCTGCGACCGCAGAGCAGCCTGTCGTCATGGGCGAAGAGCCGCCCGCATGGAACGAGGCGCCGGTTGAAGCTTTGCCGGCCGCGACGCCGCGACGCCGTTATGGACAGGATGCGGAATTGCCTGTGGAAGTCCACGGTGACGAAGAGCGGCGTTTGCACAACGACGCGCGGCGGTTTGCACGGTTGCTGATTTCCGAGATCAAGTTGTACAACGAGCAGAAGGTCGCGGAAGGACGTTCCGAACACGACCTGTACGATCGTTTGCGCGAATACATCGATCGGTCGCGTGAGATGTATGATAAGCGCGTGAAAGCCGAGGTCGCCGCTCGTTACGATTATTTCCACGGCGAGCTGGTGAACACCCTTGCCGAGGGCGACGCATCAAAACTCGGCGCGAATTATCCCGGCGCAACCGTGAACGCGTAGGGCTCATCCACAGATTACACAGATTCTATTAATCGATCTGTGTAATCTGTGGATAAAAGTATTTCAGTGGCGAAACATCGCTTTGTCTTAATCTTTATTGGCGTTGCTCTGGTCGCGGTTGCCTCGCTCCCGTTCGTCTTGAGCGCGAGTTGTGTCACGCGCCCGCAAACACTCGCAGAACAAAAAGCCCTCGATAGCCTGCGCAGCATGACGCGTAATGACGTGCTGCCGTCGGAAGACGTCGTTGCCGGAATCGAAAACCAGTTTCCACACACCAAAACCGCAGCGCTCGCGCGAATGCTGCGCGCGCGGATCAAACTCAAAGCCGGAGACGCTGCCGGAGCCGCCTCGTTACTCGATACCAGACTGATCGCCGAACAAACCGCGCTCGCTGACTACGCGCTCTCGATGCGTGGCAGCGCGCTCGAGCAGGCGGGGAAGACTAAGGAAGCACGGGCAATTTATCAGGAGCTGATGCAGTCGCATTCGGCGTCGCTGCGGGCTCGTGATGCGGCACTGCGAGCGGCGGACTTGATGATCAAGGCGGGAGACGTCGCGGCAGTTCCGTTGCTTCTGAAAGACTTCGCACAGGCTGACGATCCGGCAGCTCTACTTTTAACCGCCAAAGCTGCCGAACAAACTGGCGACCAAACACGCGCGCTGGCTGCTTACCGTCGACTCTATTTCTTCGCGCCTGAATCCGCTGAAAGCGCGGAGGCCGCGACCTCGATCACACGGCTCGGCTCAACCACGTCGCCCGCTACGACTGAAGAAGCGATCACACGTGCTGAGCGTCTGTACACCGCGAAAAAATACGTCGACGCACTGGCGGCCTACACCGACGCATTCGCGAAGTTTCCCGCAACCGCGACGAACGAAAATCAACTCCGACGCGGCATCGCGGCGTACACCCTCAGAAGAACGACAGACGCCGTCGCAGCCTTGAACGCGATTCCGACTTCGGCCGCCGAGACACGCGCCGAAGCGATGTTTTATCTCGCGTTGACTTACGCCCGCGCGAAGCAGTGGGAACAAGCCCGCGCGACCGCCGAAGAGTTGCGACGCGCGTTTCCGAACAGCAACTTCACGCCGCGCACGTTCGTCGCCATCGGGCAGATCGCGGCGGACGCAAACAATTCGGCTGACGCTTCGTATTTCAAGCGCGCCGCGGTCAACGGCTTTGGCAGCTCGATCGAAGTGGCGCAGGCGCAGTTTGATCTCGCGTGGGAAGCGCACCAGGCGAAGAACTACTCTGAATCGTCGCGAATGCTCACCGAGCATCTCGCCTACTACGCCGACAAAAACACCGACAATCGTGGACGGGCCGGCTATTGGGCCGCGCGCGACTCGGAACGGGCGGGCAAACTCGCGGAAGCACGTGCGCTTTACGAAGCGATGCTCGAACGTTACGACGCGAACTGGTACGGCTATCTCGCGAGGCAACGTCTCGACACGATGAGTAAGACGACTCCGTCGAAAGCGTTTCCTCCAGACTCGATCGTCGCGCGTGCAGTCGCGAACCTGAAGACAGTCACAGTCGCAGAGGAAACTGCTGGACCAGAGGAAGACGCGCGCATCGTCAAAGCCGATCAGTTGTCGAATATCGGTCTCGACGACTGGGCGCAGAAAGAGCTCGCGAAGGCCGCTGAGAAAGGACCAGACAGTCCGAAGATCAATCTCGCGATCGCGAAGATCTATCGCTCGGACGAAGACAACGTGCGCGCCCTCAACGCACTGCGACGCAGCTTCCCCGACTATTCGCAGATGAAGCCGGAAGAGATGACGCGCGAGCAGTGGGACGTGTTTTACCCGCTCGCTTACTGGGACATCATCGTGCAGGAGTCGAAGGCGCGCGATCTCGATCCGTACCAGGTGGCGGGCTTGATTCGTCAGGAGACGGTCTTCATTACGCGCGCGCGTTCGAGCGCGGCTGCTTACGGACTGATGCAGGTCCTCGTACCGACGGGAAGGTTGACGGCGAAGAAGTATGGCGTCGGTCGTGAGATCACGGCTGAGTCGCTTTACGAGCCGCGTTTGAATATTCAACTCGGGACGGCGTACCTGCGCGATCAGATCGACAAGTTTGGACGCATCGAGTATGTCGCGGCGGCTTACAACGCGGGACCGATGCGCGCGGTGCAGTGGAAGGCGTCCCTGCCGTTGGAGATTGATGAGTGGGCGGAAGCGGTGCCGTTCAAGGAGACGCGCGGGTACGTTCAGGGCGTGGTGCGAAACCGTTTACAATACCTGCGGCTTTACGATGAGAAGGGGAACTTCCGGCCGGAAGTCGGATCGCGGGCTGTAACGGGTGGCGATCCGAACGTGAGGAAGCGAAGAGTTACAGGCAGCGGTGAAGAGTAACCACAGATAAACACGGATTGTTTACGGATTATGAAGTTAGGATTTGTGGTGCTGTTGTGTTTGTTAGTGGCGCCCTCGATTTACACGCAAAGCCGTCTGACAATCACAAGTGAGCCGAACGCTGTGGTTTGGATCGATGAGATCAGACGTGGGATGACTGACGCGTCTGGGAAACTCACGCTCACGAAAGTTTCCGCTGGTCGACATTCAGTTCGTGTTCGCGCGAACGGCTTCAAAGAAACAAGCGCTGCTCTGCTTCCTGGTCGGCGTGCGCTCACCGTTAAGCTTTCACCTACGACCGATCCGGCAGAATTGAAGTTTCAGGAAGCGGAAGCCGCACGCGAGAGGGAACAGGCAGCCGATCTTTATCGCGAAGCGATCAAACTCCGTCCCGCATTTCCCGCCGCGCAAGTCGGACTTGCGCGCGTCCTGATGTCGCTCAACCAGTTCAAGGAGGCACACGTCGCGATCGACGCTGCACGAAAAGTTCGGCCGTCATACGCCGAAGCATCCGCAGTCGAAGGTCGCATCTATCGCGAAGAGGCGTTTGATGATAACGCGATACGATCGTTTCGCCGCGCAATCAGAGAAGGCGGCGGCGTGCAGCCTGAAGCTTACGTGGGCATGGCGAAGGTCTGGGAAGACAAGGGCGATTTTGCGCAGGCGATCGTCGCGTACAAACAGGCACTGGTCCAACTGTCTGACAGTGAGCCAGTGATCTACCAGATGCTCGGCGCCGCATACGAGCGCATCGAGAAGCCGAAGGAAGCTGTCACCGCGTACGAGAAGTATCTCGAGCTCGCGCCCAACGGCAGCTACGCAGCGGCGATTCGCTCAATACTCACACAACTGAAACGCGAAGCCGCCGGCGAGCAGATCATTCCTTAGCGCGCCTCCTTGGAGTGCGGCGGCCTGGCGCCGCTTTGGTCTTCGATCAAGCGTGATCGATAACAAAGCGGCGCCAGGCCGCCGCACTCCAAGGAGGTGCTCCTACTTTGTGCTTTTTGTGCCTTTTGTGGCTAAATGTTCTATCAAATGAGCACAGCATCACCCTCAAAACATCGTTATGTGTCGCAAAAGGCGAGTTCCTTCACCGAATCGGTGATTCGGGAGATGACGCGCGAGGCATTGAAGTATGGCGCCGTGAACCTCTCGCAGGGCTTCCCCGATTTCTCCGCGCCCGCCGACATCAAGCGCCGCGCGATGGAAGCGATCGATCAGGACATCAATCAATACGCGATCACGTGGGGCTCGAAAGATTTCCGTGACGCGATTGCCGCGAAGACGCATTCGTACCTCGGCATCCAGATCGATCCGGAAGCGGAGATCACAGTCACATGTGGCTCAACCGAAGGCATGATCGCGGCGATGATGGCGACTGTGGATCCGGGCGAAGAAGTCATCGTCTTCGAGCCTTACTACGAGAACTACGCGCCAGACGCGATCCTCTCCGATGCGCACCCGGTTTACGTGCCGTTGCGCGCGCCTGACTGGAGCTTCGATCGCAATCAGTTGCGCGCGGCATTCAATAACAAGACGAAAGCCATCATCCTTTGCAATCCCAACAACCCGACGGGAAAAGTTTTCAGCCGCGAGGAGATGGAGTTCATCGCCGGGCTCTGCCAGGAGTTTGATGCGCTGTGCTTCACGGACGAGATTTACGAGCACATCCTTTACCCGCGTGCAGGCGCTGAGATCAAACACATCTCGATGGCCCAGCTCGACGGCATGCGCGAGCGAACGGTCGTCGTTAATTCGATGTCGAAGACTTACTCGGTGACGGGTTGGCGCGTCGGTTACTGCATCGCGCCGCCGGAGATCACGAGCGGCATTCGCAAAGTGCATGACTTTCTGACCGTTGGTGCCGCGGCGCCATTGCAGGCTGCGGGTGCATATGCGTTGTCGTTGCCGCAGGAGTATTACGACACGATGCAGCGCGAGTATCAGGCGCGTCGAGACATGCTGTTGCTGGTGCTCGAGCAGTCAGGGTTCGGGACGTTTGCACCCGACGGCGCTTACTACATCATGACTGACATCTCGAAGTTTGGCTATGCGGATGATGTGGAGTTCACGCGGCATTTGATCCGCGAGATTGGCGTAGCGTGTGTGCCTGGATCGAGCTTCTACAGCAACCCCGCCGACGGCGCGCAGCAGGTGCGGTTCTGTTTCTGCAAGAAAGACGAGACGCTACACCAGGCGGCTGAAAGATTGTCGAAGTTGAGCCGCGGATGAACGCGGATTTAAAAAAGCGGATGAAATTTATTGTTGTTTGGATCTTTCTGTTCGTTATGTGCGCGACGGTTGGTTTCGCGCAGCAGCAAGCCGATCCGGAGTTTGACACGTCCGTCGCCAATCCCGCTTACAAGAAAGACGGCCCACGTGTGATGTTTGATGAAGCACATCACAACTTCAACACAACTGATGGCCGCTACAAACCTTTTGTCGATCTGTTAGTGAACGACGGCTACAACGTTATTCGCAATCGCCAGTCATTCAGCAAGACGAGGCTCAGCGGTTTCAAGATCCTCGTCATCGCCAGCGCGCTCGGCGCGGAAGAAGATGACGACGAGGGCGCCGACAAATCAGCGTTCAACGACGACGAGATTACAGCCGTCGCCGATTGGGTGAAAGGTGGCGGCGCGTTGCTGCTCATCGCCGATCAGCCGCCGTTTGGGGCCGCGGCCTCGGCGCTGGCGAAGAGTTTCGGCGTCGAGATGAGTATGGGGTTTACCTTCGATCCGGAAAACTCGGTGGCCGGCAGTCCTTCACACATCATTTTCTCGCGTGAGAACAAACTTCTCGCTGTTCATCCCATAACGGAGGGTCGCGGAGAAAACGAGCGCATCAAGCTGGTGCGGAGTTTTACCGGGGAAGCGCTGAAGGGGCCGGAAGGCAGTGTTGCCATTCTTAGCTTGTCAGATTCGGCCTATGATTCTCCCAGTTTCGATTCCGGACTGTCCGTCTCGGCGGCCGGAAGAGCTCAGGCCGTGGCGTTGAAGTTTGGTAAAGGACGTGTGGTGGTCCATGGTGAAGCGACGATGCTTTCGGCGCAGATCACAGGTGCTGAAAAGCGCACGATCGGAATGAACGTGCCGGGCAACGACAACAAGCAGTATGCGCTCAACCTGATGCACTGGTTGTCAGGGATATTGAAATAGTGTGGGACAGAAAGCGTAAGTTGATATGGATTGCCGGCGGTCTCTTGATGGGAACGTACGTCGCTTACTCGAACGCGTGGACGGATGAGCGGGAGTTTTCGATCAGGTTCTTCATCTTTATGGAGGTGTTGATACTGCTGATCATGGGTGGGCTGTTCTATTTGTATTCGAGGAAAAACTAACCGCGGATGAACGCGGATTGAAAACGCGGATTTAGTTCGGTTGTTGCATTGATTTGGCGCGGATGGTGATGCCTTCGTTGCCAACAATCAGTAAACTCCGCGCTTGCCCGAACGGTGCACTCGACGGCACGTACGAGAGCACGTAACGATTCTGTCGCAGCTCATCGCAGATCGCCTTCGCCGCCACTTGCGGCTCATCGATCGAAAAGATTTGCCCGCCAGTTCCCTCCGCCAGTTTATCGATGACGACTTTCGGCTTTGGCACGTCGCGTCGAATCGCGCCGCGCGTGCGGTCGACTGCCTGCACCGCATAGACCATGATGTTCTCTTGCTGCAACTCCGCGAGCGTCTGTTCAAACGTCGCCTTGCTGCCACGATCTAAACCGTCACTGATCACAACGATGATTCGCTTCTGACTCTGCACCGGGCGCAGCGCTTCTTCAACCACCGCGCGGATCGCGTCAAACAGGTGCGGCTGACCTTTCTTTCGAAACAGCTTCAACGACGCTTCAATGCCTTTCGCGTCGTCGGTCCAGTCAGACACGATCTCAGCCTGTTCGTCATAACCGACGATCAGCAGCTTGTCGCCTTCGTAAATCTCGTAAGCAAATTCTCGTGCGGCCTGTTCGAGCTTATCAACGTCCGCGCGAATCGATAACGAATTATCGACCAGCAAAACAATCCGCGCTGGGGAGGGATCCGGTGTGAAGTTGCGAATCGACTGCTCCATACCGTTGTCGTAAACCGACAGTTCTTTGCTCGTGATCGGGTTGGTCTGCTTGTTGTCGCGGCGCGCCACGACGTTGACCATCACGCCGCCCGCCGCGTTCGCGTTGGGTCGAACGCCGGATTGGGCCAGGATCGAAACTGACACAAGCCCGATGACGAGGAGCGTGATCAGAAGTTTAGACTGCGAACGCATGTGCAAACCCGAAATGGCTAATCGCCGGTTGAAGCTTTAGGAGGTGAAGCCTTGTCGGAGGTCTTCTTTGGGGAGCTCTCTTTCTTCTTGTCCGTCTTGTCAGATTTTGAATCGGTCGCTGACTCGGATTCAGACTTCTCGCTTTTAGTTGTCTTTCCGGCGTAATCGGTGACGTACCAGCCGGAGCCCTTGAACTGGATCGCGGGCGCGGAGATCTTCTTTTCCAGCTTGCCGCCGCACTTGCGGCACTTCGTCAGCGGCTTGTCGCTGACCTTCTGGAAGGCCTCCACGTGCGCGCCGCATTTTCTACATTCGTACTCGTAAATCGGCATGCGGGGATTATAGCAAGCCGTCCACAGATTACACAGAATCGGCGTAATCTGTGGATGGCTTTGCTTTGAACTTGCCGCGGGGTTCGTCTATTCTCTTCCCCGTACGATGTCGAACACCGCTCAATCACTTTCTCTGGAACGCAAGATTAAAATGCATGAGGCGCGCGAGGGGATTATCAATCGCCTCGCGATGACTCTGCCGCACGCGATCAATCTCGACCGCTTCCTCAACGTCATCGTCTCCGAGCTGGGCCGGATGATGAACGTCGACCGCTGCGACGTGATCCAGTTGAAGTCTGCCAGCGAGCTGCGCATTAGTCATGAGTGGCGCGCGTCGAACGATGTGCCTTCGAGTCTCGGCACCGTCATCCCGCTCGATCTCAAACAGCTCCAGGAACACGTCGATCTCAGAAAACCGATTCGACTAAACGACATCTCGGCTTCCGGACTTGATCAAAAGGTTCGATACCTGGCCGCGAGTCTCGGCACGCGCTCGTTGCTGGTCGTGCCCGTGATGCTTGGTGACAACGTGCTCGGCCTCGTAGGTTTGCACACGACACACTCGCCGCGCGAATGGCTCGATGACGAAGTCAACTTTCTGCAATCGATCGCCGGGCAGATCGCGATTGGTTACCAGTACACACGTCTCTATACGGATAAGGAACGCGAAGCCGAGACGAAGCGCGCGCTCTTGTCGATCGCGAATGCGTTGAATGCGCGTTCGGATTTCGGCGAGGTTTCGTCGCTCGTGTTGGAGCGTGCGATTGCCCTCGTCAATGCTGATTATTCGGCGCTGGGCGTGCTCGATTCTGTAGGTGGCCGGCTCAGTATGGCGGCGTTCAAAGCCGCGCCCGAAGCGTCGGTCGAGTCTGTTCAGAGCTTGTTAGCCGAGCATGGAAAATCGATCGACTTGACGACGTTTCCCGCGATGATCGAAGTGATCGCGCAGGGAAAAACGCTGCGGCTGCTGGAAACTGATCTGCCGTTTACGTGGCGACTCGCGTTCAACGCGGTGCTTGGTGGACGCGCGGCGCTCGTTGCGCCTGTGAGAGTCGGTGGACAAACGTTTGGATTACTCGGACTCGTCTGGAGCCAGGCGCGTGAGGGTTTCGAGGATCATGAAGTCGCGCTCGTCGAAGGCATCGCGGATCAGATCGGCACGGCACTCGAGCGCGATCAGTTGTCAGCAGAGATCCTGCACTTGCGCACCGCGCTGCACGAGCGTTACGGCGAAGAGCGCATCATCGGACAGACGCCCGCGATACGTCGCGCGATCGAGCTGGCGCTGAGTGTGGCTGACACGCAGACGACTGTTCTGATCGAAGGCGAATCGGGAACGGGTAAAGAGCTGCTCGCAAACTTGATCCATTTCAACTCGGGTCGTGAAGATCAGCCTTATGTCAAACTAAACTGCGGCGCGATTCCCGAGACGTTGCTCGAGTCGGAGCTCTTCGGTCACGAGAAAGGCGCGTTTACTGACGCGCGCATGCTGCGTCGCGGGCGGTTTGAAGAAGCAAATGGCGGCACATTGTTTCTCGACGAAGTCGGTGAGATGAGCCCGGCCGCGCAGGTGAAGTTGTTGCGCGTGTTGCAGGACGGTGAGTTGACGCGTGTCGGTGGCAATGAAGTGATCAAGACTGATGTGCGTGTCCTCGCGGCGTCGAATGTCGATCTGAAACGCGCGGTAGAGCTCGGTTCGTTCCGGCAGGACCTGTTCTATCGCCTGTCTGTTTTCCCGATTAAGCTGCCGCCGTTGCGCGAGCGACCGGAAGACATTCATCCGCTCGTGATCCACTTCCTCGAACACTACAAACAGAAGACCGGGCGGTTCATCTCGGGAATCTCGAAAGACGCGCTCCAGGCGTTTATCACTTACGACTGGCCGGGCAACGTGCGTGAGCTGGAAAACGCGATCGAGCGCGCGGTGATCATTGCTTCGGGACGTGCGATCGAGCTAGAAGACTTGCCGGAAGCAATCAGCAAGATCGCATTGCAGGAGCGCGACCGGATCAAGGTCGAGCGGGCGAAGGCGGCGAGTGAAGGCCGCACGACGACGTTCGAAATTACGGTGCCTTCGTCAATGGAAGAGATCGAGCGCCAAGCGATCGAAGCCACGCTCGACTACACGGAGGGCGACAAATCCCACGCCGCCCGCGCCCTCGGCATCGGCCGCAAGACGCTCTATCGCAAGCTCGAGCAATACGGCAACGGCAATTCTGAATAGGCCCTATAAGTCTTATAGGACATATAGCTTCATTGCCTCAACTCTCAACCATTTGCTATAGTCCAAGGCCGTAATCCACGTAATTTTGTTGTAAGAAAGGACCCCAGAAAATGGGAGACGAAAGTATCTCGAACAAATTGACGTACCTGCTCATCGGCGGCGGCATCGGTGCGGTCCTCGCACTGCTTTTCGCGCCTAAGTCGGGCCAGGAATTGCGCGGCGACATCGCTGACGCGACCCGCAAGGGCATCGATCGCTCGCGCGAGGCAGCGCAACAGTTGGGCGACCGCGCCGGTGAATACTACGAAGCAACCCGCGGCCGTGCCGCCGAGCTGTATTCGCAGGCGGCTGAGCGAGTTTCCGAGGTAGCCCAAAACGCACGCGACGCAGCGTCACGCCAGAGCGGAACGTTGAGCGCCGCCTTCGACGCCGGCAAGAAGGCTTACCAGGAAGAGAAGCGCAAGACTGAAATGTCGGGCCGCATCGACGCTCCAAACTTTGGCGGCGGTGAGACGACAAACTAACCGGAAATGAACTTCGCACTGCTGCTACAAATGAGCACTCGCGATCCGATGTTCTGGATCCTCGTGATCATCGCCGCGTCGTTTGTTTTTATAGCGATTGCAATGATCACGATCGCGGTTTTCGTCAGCCGCGCGGTGAAGACAGTGAACCGCCTCGAAGAGAGGGTGGAACCGCTGCTCGAGCGCGTTACCGCGATTAGCGAACAGGGCAAGCTGGTCGCCGTACAGGGGAAACTGATTGCCGAGCAGTTCACGGCAGTTTCAGGCCACCTGTCGACGGCGACGGGTCATGTTTCTGAGTCCCTCGCGGTGATCAAGAGTGAGATCATTGAGTTGAAGGAGCTAGTGAGCGAGACGGCGGTCGAGGCTCGCGACAAAGTCGAGCTGGTCAGCCGCACGATCGACCGCACGCACAAGCAAGTGGCTCAGACAACGGACTATGTGCAGGCGAGGGTGATAGAGCCCGCGCGCGAGCTGGCGGCGATTATGGCGGGCTTCCGCCGTGGCCTCGAGGTTCTCGTGGCGCCGATGCCGAAGCCCATTAATCAAACTTACGCCGAGGATGAGATGTTTATCGGTTGAGATTAACAAGAGATTGTTTCGACGCCCGAACCATCCATCCTCGATGGTTCGGGTTTTTATTTGACAGGATTACAGGATTTGCCTGATTTACAAGATTGATCCTGTAAATCCTGTGCATCCTGTAATCCTGTCCAAGGCTTTGTTACTATTTGGAACTTACGCTTATGTCTACTGAAACCCCACTCGATCTCAAGAAGACCGTTAACCTGCCGAAGACCGCCTTCGCGCAGAAGGCCAACCTCGCGCAGAACGAACCAGCGCGACTGGAAAAATGGAACAAGCTCGATCTTTATCGACTGATTCGCCGCGCCGGTGAAGGTCGGCCGAAGTTCATCATGCACGACGGTCCGCCGTACGCGAACGCGGATATCCATCTCGGCACCGCGATGAACAAGATTTTGAAAGACTTCATCGTCAAGTCGCGCACGATGATGGGCTTCGATACGCCGTACGTGCCCGGCTACGACTGTCACGGTCTGCCGATTGAAACGCATGTCGAGAAAGCGCTCGAAAAGAAGGGCAAGAAGAAGAACGATCTGAGTCTCGAGACGTTTCGTCGTATCTGCCGCGAGCACGCTGAGAACGCGCTGAAGAACCAGACGCGCGATTTCAAACGGCTCGGCATCCTTGGCGAGTGGAATGATCCGTATCTCACGATGTCGAACCACTACGAGGCTGAGACGGCGCGCATGTTCGCGCGGTTTGTCGAGCGCGGCTGGGTTTACAAAGGCGCGCGGCCTGTTTACTGGTGCATCAAGGACCAGACGGCGCTTGCGGAAGCGGAAGTTGAGTATCACCAGCACACGAGTCCTTCGGTCTACGTGAAGTTTCCGCTGGGGAGCGATCCCGCGCTGATCGATCCCGCGCTCGCTGGTCGAAAGGTGTTTGTGATCATCTGGACCACGACACCCTGGACCTTGCCTGCAAACCTCGGCATCGCGGTGCATCCTGATTTTGAGTACGCCGCGTTTGAAGATGGTGACGAGGTTTTCATCGTTGCGAGTGAGCTGGTTGAGGCGGTCGCGGCGAAGTGCGGGCTGGGTGCGTCGCCGAACGTGATTGCACGTTTTCCGGGTTCGAAGCTCGACCGGCTCGAGGCTCGTCATGCGTGGCTCGATCGCCCGTCGCTGTTGATGCTGGGCGAGCACGTTACGCTCGGCGGTGAAGCTGATGCGGAGACGGAGCTCGACGCCAGCGAAGCGCAGAAGAAGTCAGACAGCAAAGCCGGAACGGGTTGTGTGCACACTGCGCCGGGCCATGGTCACGACGACTTCGTGATCGGCAAGCGTTACGGACTCGAGATCTATTGCCCGGTCGACAACGCGGGGCGTTTCACGCCTGAAGTCGAACACTTCGCGGGCCAGCGTGTGTTTGATGCAAACGATCCGATCGTTGAGTTCATGCGCGAGCGTGGCGTGCTGCTTTTCAGTGAGAAGTATGACCATCGCTACCCGCATTGCTGGCGCTGCAAGAACCCGGTGATCTTTCGCGCGACGCCGCAGTGGTTCATCGCGATGGACCAGGCGCACACCGATCTCGTCGAGAAGGATGAAGATGGCCGCGATCGCAGCAACTTCACCGACAACTTGCCGGAAACGCCTGCGGTGTCATTGCGTGCTGCCGCGATTTCTGAGGTCGAGAACAGCGTCAAATGGATTCCCGGCTGGGGCGTCGATCGCATGCGCAACATGCTGAAGGGGCGGCCGGACTGGTGTGTGTCGCGCCAGCGTGTTTGGGGTGTTTCGATTCCGGTGTTCTACTGCGCGCGCTGCACGGAAGCGGTCGCGGATCCGGCTGTGATCAATCACGTCGCCGACATCTACGAAAAGGAGTCGGGCGACGCGTGGTACACGCACTCGGCGCAGGAGTTGCTGCCGCCGGGTTACACGTGCAAAGGATGTGGAGCGCAGGAGTGGACCAAGGAAAGTGACATTCTCGACGTTTGGTTCGACAGCGGAACGTCTTCGATCGCGGTGCTGGAGAATCGTCCGGAGCTGCGCTGGCCGGCGGATGTTTATATCGAGGGCGGCGATCAGTTTCGCGGCTGGTTCAACTCGTCATTGATGATCGGAATCGCGGCCCACGATCGTGCGCCGTACAGGACTGTGATCACGCACGGCTGGACGCTCGACGCGCAGGGACGCGCGATGCACAAGTCTGCGGGCAATGCGATCGAGCCTGATGTGGTCATCAAGCAGTCGGGCGCCGAGACTATTCGGCTCTGGTGTGCGTCGTCAAACTATTTCGACGACATGCGCGCGTCGGACGAGATTCTTCAGCGCGTGACTGACGGGTATCGCAAGCTGCGCAACACGGCGCGGTTCGCGCTCGGCAATCTCGACGGCTTCGATCCGGCCCGTGACACCGTGCCGTATGAAGAGATGGAAGAGATCGACCGCTGGGCGCTCGCGGAGCTGAGCCGCGTGACGAAAGAGGTGCTCGCGGCGTATGAAGCTTACGAGTTTCACAACGTCTATCGCGCGTTGTTCAACTGGGCGACGGTGACGCTCTCGGCGCGCTACTTCGACATCATCAAAGACCGGCTTTACACGTTTGCGCCACGCAACAAAGCGCGACGCTCGGCGCAGACCGCGTTGCTGGAGATCGCAGACGCACTCGCGCGCATGCTCGGACCGATCCTCGTGTTCACGGCGGACGAGATCTGGGAAAACTTGCCTGACCGTGCGGAGCCGTCGATCCATCTCGCCCTCTTGCCGAAGGCGTCGGATGAGAGTCACGAAGCGTTGTTGGCGGAGTGGGAACGCCTGTTTGCGATTCGTGACGATGTGTTGCGGGCGTTGGAGGAAGCGCGCGTCGCGAAGCAGATCGGAAGCTCGCTGCAAGCGAAGGTGACGTTAAAGGCGTCGGGAAGCGCGCTCGAATTGCTGCAGCGGCATCAGAATGATTTGCGGTATCTGTTCATCGTTTCGCAGGTTGAGCTGGAGCAGGCGGAAGGCGAGGGCGTCTCGATTGCGATCTCCGGCGCAGACGGTGAGAAGTGTGAGCGCTGCTGGAACTATTCAACGCACGTCGGTGAATCAGAACGCTATCCGACGGTCTGTGAGCGCTGCATCGCCGCACTGAGCGAGATCGAGAAAGGGGCCACGGATTAACACAGATAAAAATCGGATTTCTTTCCGCGTTAATCCGTGGCCAAACCGCACGCGCTTCGCCTGGCGCGCGGGCTACCTGCTGGCCGCGTTCGGCCTGTACATGGCCGATCAGGCATCCAAAGCGTGGGCGGTGAAGGCGCTGCGCTTTGGCGAAGAGCGCGTGGTGATTCGCGGTTTTCTCCAGCTTATCTACACGGAAAACCCGGGCATCGCTTTTGGACAGTTGCAGGAAGGCGGCTCGTTTGGCCGCTGGTTCTTCGTCGTGCTCGCGGTGCTCGCAGCGGTCGCGGTTTTTTATTACTTCCTGCGCACGCCGCGAAACGACGATCGCGTGCTCGGCGCGTGTGCACTCCTGCTTGCCGGAATCGTCGGTAACCTGACTGACCGCGCGCGCCTCGGCTACGTTATCGACTTCATCGTCCTGCACGCGGGCGACTACCACTGGCCCACATTCAATATCGCCGATGCGAGTATTACTATCGGCGCATTGCTGCTTGCTTATGACTTAATTTTCAGCCGCAGATCTACGCAGAAAAACGCAGATGTATCCTGAGATTTTTCGTATCGGTAATTTCCCCATTAACACCTACGGCGTGTTTCTCGCTCTCGCGTTTCTCTGCGCGATCCTGATCGCGGTCAGGCTTGCACGCCGCGATGGTTTGCCGGGCGAGAAAATTTACGACCTTAGTTTGTGGATGCTGCTGGCGGGACTGATCGGCTCGAAGATCCTGATGCTCTTCACCGAGCCTGAATACCGCGACAATCCGTCGCAGTTTCTCTCACTCGATTTTCTGCGCTCCGGCGGCGTGTTCTATGGCGGACTGCTCGGCGCCGTGCTCGCCGGCTACTTTCTGATGAAGCGTTACAAGTTGCCGTGGTGGAAAACTGCTGACGCGTGTGCGCCGGGTATCGCGGTGGCCAACTTCTTCGGACGCCAGGGCTGCTTCGCCGCCGGCTGTTGCTGGGGCAAGCCGACGGGGCTTCCGTGGGGCGTGAAATTCACGGAGAAGGGCCACGAGATCACTGGGGTTCCAATCGACGCTTACCTTCATCCGACACAGCTCTACGAGTCGTTCGCAATGCTGCTCGTGTTCTTCTTTTTACTCTGGCTGCACAAACGCAAACGCTTCGACGGGCAAGTGATTCTCGCCTACGCATTGCTCTACTCGGTAATCCGTTTCGCGATCGAATTCGTACGCGACGATCCGCGTGGCGACGTCTTCGGTCTGACATCACTGACCGGGCTCTCGACTTCGCAGCTGATCAGTCTGGTCATCGGCATCTGGGCATTGATCCTTCTGATCCGGCGACGCCGCCGCGCCAATTCTGTAAATCTTGAAAATCCTGTAATCCTGTCAAAAACAACCGTATGAACTCACTAAGATTGACTCTCTTTTTACTCATAGCGGTTCTTCTGTGCATCTCCCCCGCTAACACACAAGACAATCAACTCGAAAAACATCTCCGCAATATCAAACAATTAACTTTCGGCGGCGAGAACGCTGAAGCTTACTTCTCCGCCGACGGCAAGCAGCTCATTTTTCAATCAACACGCGACGGCCGCGGCTGCGATCAGATCTACACGATGAACATCGACGGCTCGAACGTGAAGCTGATCTCGAACGGCGATGGACGTACGACGTGTTCATACTTCTTTCCCAACGGAAAGCGCATTCTCTATTCGTCAACACATCTCGGAGACAAGCAGTGCCCACCGCCGCCAGACCGTTCCAGAGGTTACGTCTGGGCCGTGTATCCATCGTTCGACATCTTCACTGCCAAGCCCGACGGCTCAGATGTGAAACAACTAACCACCACTCCTGGCTACGACGCCGAAACCACGATCACTCGCGACGGCAAGAAACTCGTCTTCACATCGATGCGTGACGGCGATCTCGACATCTACACGATGGACGCCGACGGCAAGAACGTGAAGCGCTTGACCAATGAGCTCGGCTACGATGGTGGTCCATTCTGGTCGTACGACGGCAAGCAAATCGTCTACCGCGCAAATCATCCAAAGACGGACCAGCAGAAAGCTGATTACACTGAGCTGTTGAAACAGAATTTGATTCGTCCGACGACACTCGAGATCTGGGTGATGAATGCCGACGGCTCGAACAAACGTCAGGTCACGAACAACGGCAAAGCTAACTTTGGCCCATACTTCTTCCCGGACGGCAAGCGCATCATCTTCGCTTCAAACATGGACGATCCGCGTGGACGGAATTTCGATCTTTACAAGATCAACACAGACGGGACCGGATTAGAACGAATTACGTTCGCGGAGCCGTTTAATGGCTTTCCGATGTTCTCGCCTGATGGCAAGAAGCTCGTGTTTGCGTCAAACCGGAATGCGAAGAAGCAGGGCGACACGAATGTGTTCATCGCTGACTGGGTTGAGTAGCCACAAAAGGCACAGAAGGCACAAAAATGATGATTAAGAAATTTACTGCCCTTATCGCTACTTTCTTAGTAACGACGTTTGTTGTTGTCGCACAGCAGTCACTTGAGCCTTCGGCGGAGAAGCTACAGAAACACGTCAGCTATCTCGCGTCTGATGCGTTAGAAGGTCGACGCACCGGAACCGTGGGCGCCGCCGATGCCGCACATTACATCGCTCATGAGTTCGAGGCTCTCGGCATCCGGCCAGCACCCGCCACCGACTCATGGAAGATCAACGTGATGCTGGCGCGTTACCTGCAAACGTTTCCGTACATCGGGCGCGTGGAGTTAGGCAAAAAGAATGTGATGTCAGTCGGGGGCGGCGAGACGCTGCGCATCGGCGAAGATTGGATGCCGCTCGGCCTTTCCGCAAATCAGACGCTCAATCTAACGGAAGTCGTATTTGCCGGCTACGGCATCACTGCGAATGAGCTCAATCACAACGACTATAAAGGCACTTACTCGAAAAGCCAGGTCGCCGTGATCCAAAAGGGCACGCCCGATGGTGACAATCCTCACGGGAAATTTACGAGTGCCGGTCAACTGCGCTTTAAAGTCGCGGCCGCTCAGAGCGCAGGCGTTGGCGCGCTTTTGATCATCTCGAGTGAAGACGATTTCAAAACCGATGCACTCGTGAACTTACGTTACGACAATGCCGGTCTCGCAGGCATTCCGGTCGCAGTGATTTCCAAACAAGCAGCAGAGAAGTTGAGAAATGCGAAAGACGTAAAGCTGACGACCGACGTCGTACGCGTCGAAGTCCCCACATACAACGTCGTCGGCGTCATCGAAGGCTCCGATCCGGTTCTCAAGAACGAAAGCATCGTCATCGGCGCGCACTACGATCATCTCGGTCGCGGTGGTGAAGGAAGTCTCGCGCCTCGCTCCGGCGAGGTGCATCATGGCGCTGACGACAACGCGTCAGGAACAGCAGGCGTGCTCGAGCTGGCGCGTATCTTCAGTGCGGAAAGATCGAAGTTGAAGCGCACACTCGTCTTCATCGCTTTCAGTGGCGAAGAGGAAGGACTGCTCGGCTCGAATTACTACGTCAATCACCCACTCGTTCCGCTCGACAAGACCGTCGCGATGATCAACATGGACATGATCGGCCGTATGAAAGACGGCAAACTCTCGATCGGCGGTGTAGGCACGGCGAAAGAGTGGCGGCAGCTGATCGGATCAGGAGACACATTCGCGCTGACGCTTAACGACGACGGCTATGGTCCGAGCGATCACTCATCGTTCTACAGCAAACAGATTCCCGTGCTCTTCTTCTGGACGGGAACACACAACGACTATCACAAACCGTCGGACACGTTCGACAAGATCAACTACAACGACGAAGCGCGGATTCTGAGCATGGTCGCGCGCATCGTGAGAGATGTGGACGCAGCCGACCAGCGACTCACTTACACGACCGCCAAGAGCGATCCACCGCGCGGCGGCGGCTTCCGCGTTTATCTCGGAACGATCCCAAACTACGCGGATACAACCGACGGGTTACTGCTCGACGGCGTTCGTGATGATTCACCTGCGACAAAAGCCGGACTGAAAGCTGGTGACCGCATCGTGAAGATCGGCAATCGCGACGTGAAGAACGTCTACGACTACACGTATGCGCTCGGAGAAATGAAAGCCGGTCAGGAGTATGTGATTGAAGTGATAAGAAGCGGAGAGAAGTTAACGCTAAAGATCACGCCCGAAGCTCGGAAATAAAGCCATCCACAGATTACACAGATAAAAATCTGTGTAATCTGTGGATGTGGTTTTTACCAGCGTGGTTCGCGCTCGTAACGATCGTTATCGCGATCACGGCCACCACCGCCGCCGTAACCACCACGACCGCCGCCGCCACCGCGTCCACCACCATAACCACCACGGCCGCCGCCGCCGCCACGGTCAGTTCTCGGCTTGGCTTCGTTGACGGTCAGATTGCGTCCGCCAAAGTCCTTACCATTGAAAGCCTCGATGGCTGCTGTTGCCTCTTCAGGGGTTGCCATCTCCACGAAAGCAAAGCCGCGCGATCGTCCTGTTTCGCGATCCTCAATCACCGAAGCTGATTCGACTGTTCCTACTGACGCGAAAGCTTCGCGCAGTTCCTCGCTCGTAGTACGAAACGAGAGATTTCCGACATAGAGTTTTGTAGCCATTTAACTATCCTTAATCTGAAGGGAAGCGCGGGCTTGCTGAAAATCGCTGATTCAGTTCGGGGGGGACGACCGATACTTTCGGCGAGCTGCGACGAACCCGGTGCTCTAAAAATACTCGAGAGCGGCTTCTAACTGGTTGACAACTGCCTCACTCTCTATCAGCCGAACCACGTCGCGTTAGGATCACGGACAGGCGCAATCACCGTTGATGCGCGAGAGCAGGTAACTGGTAGGCAAAAGTATGCAGGAGCCCTTGGAAAGGGTCAAGGACAAATTTGACGTTTCAGCCACAGATTTCACAGATTAGGCAAAATACCCGTAATCCGTATAATCTGTCCCTCGTTCAGAAATCACCCTCGAAAGGTTAGGAAAATGTCGCAACGTATCCCTATCACTGTGGCCAATGGCGACGGAATCGGGCCCGAAATCATGGCGGCCACGCTTCGGATCCTCGAAGCTTCCGGAGCGCCCCTCGAGATTGAGACCATCGATATCGGCGAGAAAGTCTACCTCGCCGGCAACTCGTCGGGCATCGAGCCGAGCTCGTGGGAATCGTTACGACGTACTAAAGTTTTTCTCAAAGCGCCAATCACCACGCCGCAGGGCGGGGGCTATAAGAGCTTGAATGTTACCGTCCGGAAAGTGCTCGGGCTGTACGCCAACGTACGTCCCTGTGTCTCGTATCACCCGTTTGTCGAGACGAAGCATCCGGTGATGGACGTCGTGATCGTGCGTGAGAACGAGGAGGATCTTTACGCTGGCATCGAGCACCGGCAGACAAACCAGGTCGTGCAGTGTTTGAAGCTGATCTCGCGGCCGGGGTCTGAAAAGATTATTCGTTACGCGTTTGAGTATGCGCGCCGGAACAACCGTAAGAAAGTCACGTGCTTCACGAAAGACAACATCATGAAGCTTACGGACGGTCTGTTTCACAAGATCTTTGACGAGGTCGCGTCTGAGTATTCCGATCTTGAGAACGAACACTGGATCGTAGACATCGGTGCGGCAAAACTGGCCGACACGCCGGAAGCGTTCGACGTGGTCGTGATGCCGAACCTTTACGGTGACGTACTTTCTGACGTTGCCGCACAGATCGCGGGATCGGTCGGACTGGCCGGGTCGGCAAATATCGGCGAGCACGTTTCGATGTTTGAAGCGATTCACGGTTCGGCGCCACGGCGCGCGGGTCAGAACCTCGCGAATCCTTCGGGACTGTTGCTGGGTGCGGTGATGATGCTGGTCCATGTCGGTCTGACTGAACACGCCGAGCGTGTTCACAACGCCTGGCTGCGGGCAATCGAAGACGGCATTCATACCTATGACATTTACGACGATAAAGTCAGTAAGCAGAAAGTCGGGACGAAGGAGTTTGCAGACGCGGTAATTGAGCGGTTGGGCCAAACGCCCCAGATCCTGAAAGCGAGGAAGTACAAGAAAGGCGAAGAGTCGCATTCGGCTGGCAGCGTGCGGCCGGCGCCGCAGAAAGAACTGGTCGGGGTTGACGTTTTCCTCGATTGGACCAAAGGCTCGGCGAATGACCTCGGCGACGCGCTCAGTAGAGTTAGCGCCGACGGCGTCAAACTCACTATGATCAGTAATCGTGGCGTGAAAGTCTGGCCCGGCGGTCACACGGAAACGTTTTGTTCAGACCACTGGCGCTGTCGGTTTCTGCCGGAGTCAAGCGGCGGCAAAGTCGCGCACGCCCAAGTGGTGTCGCTGCTCGGTCGTATCGCCGACGCTGGTTACGATTTCATCAAAACTGAAGGTCTTTATACTTTTGACGGCGAGCGTGGGTTCTCGTTGGATCAGGGAGAATAGGATGTCGACGGAAAAAAATGGAAATAAACCGCTGGTAGCGGTCATTATGGGTAGCCAGTCTGACTGGGACACGATGCGGCATGCGGACGAGACGCTGACGAATTTTGGTGTCGAACACGAGTGTCGCGTCATTTCGGCGCACCGGTCGCCGTCGCTGGCGGCGGAGTTTGGTTCGACGGCGGAGTCGCGAGGCTTGGAAGTGGTGATAGCCGCCGCGGGCGGAGCGGCGCATTTGGCCGGCGTTCTGGCCGCGCATACGACGCTTCCGGTGCTCGGAGTACCGATGAAGAGCGATGCTCTAAACGGGCTCGATTCGCTCCTCGCGACGGTGCAGATGCCGGGTGGAATTCCGGTGGCAACGCTCGCGATTGGCAAGCCTGGTGCGATAAATGCCGCGCTTTTCGCCACAGCGATACTGGCGAATAGCAGGCCCGAGTTACGGCAGAAATTGCACGAATTTCGGGCCTCGCAGGAAAAGAAGATACGTGAAACGGTTCTCTAGAAGACGTTTGACAGGATTGCAGGATTCACACGATTTTCAGGATTGTTCTTGAAAATCTTGAAAATCCTGCAATCCTGTCGCACAATGCCAGCCATGTAACACTCGCGCCACCGCACATCTCTCTCGCAACCCGATGGATCCAAGCGAGCATGATCGGCCAGACAGTCTCCCATTACCGAATCCTAGAACAACTTGGCGAAGGTGGAATGGGCGCGGTTTATCTCGCCGAGGATCTGCATCTCGCGCGGCGCGTCGCGATCAAGTTTCTCACTTCAACTGACCGTCACTACCGGGCGCGCTTCATTCGTGAAGCACGCGCAGTCTCCGCGCTGAGCCACCCAAATATCGCGATGGTCCACGACTACGGCGAAACGTCGAGCGGGCAGCCGTTTATCGTGATGGAATATGTCAAAGGGAAGTCGCTCAGCGATCTGCTTGACGAAGGGCTCACGCTGCACCGCTCGGTTGAGATCGTCTCGGCGATTGCCGAAGCGCTCGGCGAAGCACACCAGCAGGGTATTGTTCACCGCGACATCAAGCCGTCGAACGTGCTCGTGAACGAGCGCGGTCACGTCAAAGTCGTCGACTTCGGACTCGTGAAGCACTTGTTTGATCCGCCGTCGAGCGATGTTGATCTCGATGCGAAGACGATCTACTCAACGAAGACGCGTAGTGACGTGATCGTAGGAACGCCGCTTTACCTATCTCCGGAACAGGCGACCGGCAAGGACATCGACGGCCGCAGCGACCTATTCGCGCTCGGAGCGCTGCTTTACGAATGCATTGCGGGGCAGTCTGCGTTTTCCGGCGGGAGTGTGCTGGAGATTGGCGCACAGATCATTCACGTCTCGCCACCACCGCCTTCGAAGATCAATCCGGCAGTGACGCCGGCGCTTGATCGCGTCACGTTGAAAGCGTTGGAAAAGAAGGTCGACGCACGTTACCAAACTGCGGCTGAGTTCCTGGAGGATCTGAAAGCGGCAGCGAGTGGGCTGAGCGGGAATGGCGTGCCTGTGTCGAGCAAACCGACGCAGGCGTTTAAGCGCAACACCGCCTTTGCCACGCTGACGATGCAACTGCGGCGACAGCGTTTCTCCCTCGCGTCAATGATCCCGGCTTTTATCGGCGCGGGGTTACTGATCTGGGCCATCTATTACTTCTGGCCGCGTAGTTACTACAAACCTTCTCCAGCCGCTTTGCTTTGGTACGAGCAGGGAACCGACAACTTACGTGACGGTGCTTATTACCAGGCCAGCAAAGCTCTGAGTCTGGCTATAGAAATGGACGATAAGCATGCGTTGTCGCATGCACGTCTCGCACAAGCGTGGGCCGAACTGGATTATACGGATAAAGCGAAGGATGAAATGCTCGCGGTGACGAGTCTCACGGATAAATATCCCGTATCACCACAAGACACGTTATATCTGGATGCCATCCGCGCAACTGTGAGAAGGAAGTTCGACGAAGCTGTGAAAGCTTATACTGAGATTTCAGAGCTCTCGCCAACTGAGAGCAGAGTGTACGTCGATCTCGGCTATGCGTACGAAAACAGTGGTGATACGGATAAAGCACTGGAAAACTACTTAAAAGCGATTCAGTTAAACGAGAGGCAATATGCCACCGCTTATCTTCGTGCCGCAGTCGTATACAACCGCAAGGGTGACGCGGAAAATGCCACGAAGATGTTCGATGAAGCGGAGCGACTCTACCGGGCTGCCAGCAACAGTGAAGGGTTGAACGAGCTGAACCGACAGCGTGGTGTCGTGTATAGAAATAAGGGCGAGTATGAAAAGGCAAAGGCCCTCTTTAAGGCGTCCCTTGATGCCGCACGAGCCATGGGTAACGAACCTCAGCAGATCATCGCGCTGATAGATCTGAGTTATCTCGCGTCGCGTCGTGGCCTTGTCTCAGAAGCCGAAAACTACGCTCAGCAGGCCGTCAGCATTGCCCAACAAAAGCAATTGGAGAACCTGGCAGCCGGCGCCGTGTTGGAGCTCGGCAATGTATTTTACGCTAAAGGCGACTATGCAAAAGCTGAACAATATTTCAATCAGGCGCTGCAAATTGCCCAGTTGAACAAAGGTCGCTTGCGTGAAGCCAGGGCGTTAACAAATCTGGGCGACCTGTACATCCGAACACTGCGGATCGACAACGGCCTGAGCATGGCGCAACAGGCCCTCACGTTTTTCCAGGAGGCAAACTATCCGCGAGATGCTGTCACCTGCCTTAGTCACATAGGTCGAGCACATCGTCGCAAAGGTGACTACGCTGCTGCGCAGCAAGCATTCAATCAGAAACTGGACCTCGCCAATCAGATCAAGAGCCCACCAGCAATTGCAGAAGCTTATGTAGACCTTGGCTCGCTGCTGTTGGACCAGGAGCGCTTTCCCGAAGCTCTGGCACATTACGACAAAGCAATTGAACTTTACACCACCGCCAAAAACGACTTCTATGTCGCCTTTTGCAATGCGAATCGCGCACAGATCCTAATGCGGTTGAATCGTAAGGATGAAGCCAAACAGGTCCTCGAAGAGCTTTTCAACCTTACCAAGTCAAAAGACACTTTTCTGGGATTAGTGCCGGAACTGCACCTCATTCAGGCGCAGATGAGTCTAATCCAGGGGGATTTGCGTCAGGCCAAAGCATCCGCAAGCGAAGCTATCAAGGCTGGCTCAGATACCACTATTCAGGCGCAATATTTGCTCGCACTTGCGAATCAAGGTTCCAGCGAAGCAAAGAATCTTTGTACTCAATCGATTGAGGCGGCATCCAAAGCGGGCGATTCCGGGTTGCACTCACGTGCGCTCCTCGCTTGCGCGGATGTGGCTTTGAAGGCAAAGGACGCTAAGACTGCATTAACACTCGCGACTCAAGCTCAGGAGAGATTCGCGCGTGGTGGCAGCCAGTTAGAGTCGGAGTGGCGTGCCTGGGCAATAGCCTGGCTCGCCAGCAAGGACTTAGGAGATAACAACGCAGCCCAGGAACAGAAGAAGAATGCCGACGGTATACGCTCCCGCCTGGAACAACAATGGGGCGTAGACGTCTTTAAACTGTATGCTGCAAGGCCTGATATTCAGGTTTATTACCGTTAACAAAGTTGATCCACCTGGCTCAACTCCCAACTATGCAAGGAGATCAAGAAATGTCAGACACCGTAAAAGATCCTCAACCCGTCGATCCGCCAACAACGACTGGTGGTGGTGGTAGTGGCACCACAACGACAAGTCCGACGACGACTCCGACGACTCCAACTGAAGACCCAATCCCGGAGTCAGTCGCCGTTGACCCTCCAACTACTACAGGAGGCGGTAGCTAGATGGTGCTATCACAAGGCTTCCCAGGGCCTTTCGACAACTGAATATTAGAGGCTTGGGCGCTTCCCGACGAGGCGCCCAGCAGCTAAAACCCCTTTCCTTTAAGCCACTCTTTCACAACTTCCTTCGGATCGCGCTTCTCGCCGTCAATCTCGTAATTCAACCGTCGCATCTCGTTAGTCGAAAGCGCATTCGCGAGCTTCGCTAAAACTTCCGGCAGCGCCGGCACTCGCGTCAACGAATCCTGCCGTACAAGATACACAGCTTCGTACGGTGGAAAGTAGTGACGATCGTCTGCGAGCTGGAAAAGGTCCAACGTCGCGATGCGGCCTTCAGTCGAGTTCGCCGCGATCAGATCCACCTGACGCGACGACAGCGCAATGTAAGTCAACGACAGGTCCATCTCGCGCACTTCGGCGAACTTCAAACCGTAAGTCTTCGAGAAGCCCGGATAGCCATCGGCGCGCGACATGAAATCCTGACCGAAGCCTGCACGCCACTGCGGCGACTGCGGCGCGGCGTCTGAGATCGTCTTGAGGTTCAAACGCCTCGCCTCCTCACCGCGCACGAGGATCGCGAACGTGTTTTCAAATCCGAGTGGCTGGCTCACCGCGACCTTGAACTTGTCTGCATACTCCTGCTTCACCTGGTCGTAGACCGCGCGCGGATCGGTGATGGGTGCGTGATGCAGTATCGCCGTGAAGGACGTGCCGGTGTATTCAGGGTAGAGATCGAGTGTACCCGCAACGAGTGCCTCGTGAGGCAGGTTACCGCCGAGCTCGAAACGGCGTTCGACTGAAACGCCACGCGCTTCCAGCATCTGTGCGACGATCTCCGCGAGCAGCGCCGATTCGGTGAAGTCTTTCGATCCGATCGCGACACCGCTCGGTTTTGATCGTGCGGACCAAAGCGCGAAGCCACCGGCTATGAGCACGACAGCGGCAGCGAGCGCGAGCTTTCGCACCACAGAGCGGCGAGCTGCGCCGCGTTTGGCGTCTGCGCTGAACTGCTTCTCCACGAGACCGAGCAGGAAATCAGCAGCGAGCGCGAGCAGTGCAGCCGACACCGCACCCGCCAGCAGCAGGTTGTTGTCGTACTGCCGCAAGCCACGAAAGATATAAACTCCCAAACCACCCGCACCTACAGCCGCCGCGATCGTCGTCACACCAACTGCGATCACCGTCGCAACGCGAATGCCCGTAACGATCACGCCCATCGCGAGTGGCAGCTCGACTTGCCGCAACACCTGACTGCTCGTCATCCCCATTGCAACTGCAGCTTCTCTGACGTTCGGATCGACGTTCAGTATTCCTGTTACGGTGTTGCGAATGATCGGCAGCAGTGAATACAGCACGAGCGCGACGAGGGCCGTCCGCGTGCCGATGCCGCCAATAAACGGCAGGGGAATCAGAAAGCCAAACAAGGCGAGACTCGGAATCGTCTGCATCACGTTCGCAATTCCGAGCACGGGGCCACGCAACGCTCGGTAGCGCGTTAGCAGAATCCCCACCGGCACGCCGATGAGCACCGCGATGAAAATGGCGACGAATACGAGCACGATGTGCTGTCGTACCAGCAGCAACAGCTCCGGCCAGTTTGCCTGGAGAAACTGCCAGAAGCTCAACGTTCGCCTCCGTTCACGTTGAGTGTTTCGAGATAAGCACGAGCCTGCGGATGATCGGACGTGCGAAACCGTTCGGGCGTTTCGAGTAGCAGCAACTGGCCCTTGTGCATGAGCCCGATGCGGCGCGCGAGGATCATTGCTTCGCGCACGTCGTGAGTGACGAGCACCGCAGTCTTGCCTAAACGTACAGCCAGCTCGGCGAACTCACGCTGCAAGCTCGCGCGTGTGAGCGGATCGAGCGCGCCGAACGGCTCGTCGAGCAGCAGTAACGGCGGGTCTGCTGCGAGCGCGCGGGCGACGCCGACACGCTGGCGCTGACCACCTGAAAGCTCACGTGGATAACGCTCTGCAAACCGGTCGGGATCGAGCCCGACGAGATTCAGCATCTCTCGGACACGATCGCTCGTGCGCGCCTCGTCCCAACCGGAGAGAGCCGGAACGAGCCCGACGTTTCGCGCGATCGTGAAGTGTGGAAAGAGCCCGCCTTCCTGAATTACGTAACCAATACGGCGCCGCAATGCGATCGGGTCCCACTCCATCGTCGTCTTGTCTTCAACACGCACTTCCCCGGACGACGGCGTCAACAAACGATTGATGAGCTTGAGCGTTGTGGTCTTCCCACAGCCTGACTCGCCCAGTAAGACGAGTGTCTCACCGCGTTCCACAGTCAGGTTGAGCTCGGAGATGATGGTGGCGTTCGGGAGCGAGTAGGTGACGTTGTGAAACTGTACGAGTGGGGTTTCCACAGAGTCAGTTGGCGAGCAACAGATTACTGCTGAACCGTTCCTGCGAGTCGAGCCACGTCCGCGAGAGCTCAAAGCCCGTTTGCCCGGCCAGCTCGCGAATCCCGTTCATGTCGTACTTGTAAGAGTTCTCCGTGTGAATCAACTCGCCCGCTGCAAACTCGATCTCCAGATCGAGCTTCTCGATCCGCACGCGCTGGTGCAACAGGCTCTCGATGTAGATCTCGATCCGCCCTGCCGCATCGTTGTAAAAAGCGCGATGACGAAACGCGCGCAGATCAAACGTGCCCTTCAGCTCGCGATTGATCCGCGCCAGCACGTTCAGGTTGAAAGCTGACGTGACACCGAGCGCGTCGTTGTACGCAGCCTCGAGAATTGCCGGATCTTTCTTAAGATCGGCGCCGAGCAAAAGCGCGTCACCATTGTTGAGCATATCGCGCATCGCGCGCAGGAATCGCAGCGCTTCGTCGCGATCGAAGTTGCTGATGTTCGAACCGAGGAAGAGTGCGAGCGTACGCGATCGTGACTTCTTTTTGAGCTCGGCGAGGCCTGCAAAATAGTCGGCCGCATAAGCCTCGATCTTGAGCTGCGGGTACGACTGAAGCAGGATGCGCGAGCTACTCTCCAGCGCCGACGCCGAGATGTCAACCGGCATGAACAACAACTCCTGCTGGCGTCGCAAGAGCGCTTCGATGATCAACCGCGTTTTCGAAGCACTGCCACTGCCCATCTCGACGAGGGTTTTGTTTCCGTCAACTGCCGCGACGATCTCGTCCGAATACTTTTGCAGGATCTCGTTTTCCGCGCGCGTTAAGTAGTATTCGGGCAGCAGGCAAATCGCTTCGAAGAGCTGCGAGCCGAGCTCGTCGTAAAAATACTTCGGCAAAAACCGCTTGGGATGTGCTGTCAGGCCCTTTCTCACATCTTCGGCGAGGCCTGTCAGCGGATCGCGCTTGACGAGGTTATGAATGTACAGACGTGGGTCCCTGCTGGGCTCCGACCTTGACACAGTTGGAACATCATAGCCTACGTGAAATCCGTGTCAATCTGTGGCAAGATCCCCCGGCAATGTTCATTAAAGTATTACAGGCATTAATCGTAGTCGGAACCCTGGGTGTCCCGGCGTTCGCCCAAGGGTATAAAACCGAGATGGAGGCGCCCGAGAAGGTCTTGCTTGTCGTGAAGAATCTCGACGGACGCGTCAGTGTCATCGCGTCTGAAGAGCAACAAAAGAAAGTCTCAATCGACGCGAAATCGACCGGAGCCGCCGTCGTCGCCGAAGACGTAAAAGTCGAAACTAAAGGCAGCAACATTCACATCGACGTGCGGCCACGCGGCGAAAAGGATCGCATCGATCTCGTCGTCACGATTCCCGCCCGCTCTAAAGTCGAAGTTGAAGGACAGGCCGGCGCCGTTGACGTAATCGGCAGCGTCGAATCGGCAAACGTTAAGACCGACACCGGAACGATTCACGCCGACGTTCCGCTCGAGGCCGTCAAGTTCAACTTTGTTTGGGAAGCGAGCAAGCCGCGCTACATGAGCGACGTCGAGCTGCCCGAGATCAAAGAAAGAGCTGGCGGCGTTTATAAGTTGTCGGGCCGGCTCGGTGAGAAAGACGCGAAGAAAGAAGAACTGGTCGCGCTCGACTTTCGCACGCAACGCGGCGTCGTGCTCCTGAACATCGATCCGGAACGAGCGCCGAGCGATCTGCGCGAGCGGCCGCTGACTGAAGCGGCGCGCGCGATTGTTCGCAGTGGGGACAGCCAGCTCGTCGAAGCGATTCGCAAAGTGTCGCCAAAGATGTTTGGTGATTACGCGAGGACTCTGCCGCCGCCGGAGAAAGAACCGGCACTCGTGAGACGCACGCCGCCCGGAAAGATCGTCACTGAGGTGGCGCCGCAGTTGATGCGGTTCAATGCGAGCGTAACGGATCGCAACGGCCGCGCGATTGGCGGCATGCGCGAGTCAGACTTTACGGTTTGGGAAAACGGGATCGAGCGACGTGTTACGAATGTTTCCCCAGCGAATGAGCCGTTCAATCTCGTGTTGCTGCTTGACGTGTCAGGCAGTGTCGAAGAGCGGATGGATTTTATTCGCAAAGCCGCGCGCGACTTCCTGCGCACGACGAGCCCGCAGGACCGCATCTCGATCATCAGTTTTCGCGACGACATCCAGGTGATTTCCGACTTCAGCACCGATCGCGGGATGCTGTCGCGCAAGTTGGACGAGATTGACGCGGGCGGCGGCACCGCGCTTTACGATGCGCTCGGATACGTGTTGTGTGAGCCGTTGAAAAAGCTGCGCGGCGAGCGCACCGCGATCGTCGTGATGTCTGACGGCGACGACAACAAATCGTTCCTGCCGTTTCCGGCGATTCTCGAAGCGCTGCTCGAGTCGGGCGCGCTGGTTTACCCGTTGTATGTGCCTTCGGGTTTGATTCCGGAGTCGAGTGTGCCGAAGCCTGAGGTCACGATCGATCCTTTGCGCACGCGCTATCTGACGCTGACAACACGCGCCGATGAAGAAGGACGGAAGCTCGCGGCTGCGTCGGGCGGCGTTTACTATCCGATTCGCAGGCTGGAGGATTTGCAGAAAGCGTACGACGACGTGGTGGCGCAGTTGCGCTCGGCCTACACGATCACCTACGCATCGAATTCTGCTTCCGCTTCGCCGCGCGTGCGCGTGCGCACGAACCGCGACGGCGCGTCCGTGAGATTGAGCCCGGTGGTAGAGTTGAACACGCCTTAAGCTTTTCTCTGCGTAATCTCTGCGTTCTCTGCGTCTCTGCGGTTTATTGGTTATTCTCTCACCGCAGAGACGCAGAGAACGCAGAGGTGGCGCAGAGATTTTCCGAAGGGAAGAATGAACCAACCCCTCTTCAACGCACTTTTCGACGAACAAGAACGCCGCCCGCTAACCGTCTCCCAACTAACAAACTCGATCCGGATCGCGCTCGAATCACGCTTCGTCTCCGTGTGGGTCGAAGGCGAGATATCAAACTTCAAAGATCATTCTTCGGGTCACTGGTACTTCACCCTCAAAGACGAGAATGCACAACTGCGCGCCAAGTGCTTTCGCTCAACGAACACGCGCATTCGCTTTCGACCCGCGAACGGTCTGAAGGTTCGCGCGCGCGGTAAGCTTTCCGTTTACGCGCCGCGTGGAGAGTATGAGCTCGTCGTTGATGCACTCGATCCGGTCGGCGCCGGCGCGCTGCGGATCGCGTTTGAGCAACTCCGCGATCGTCTGCAAAAGGAAGGTCTGTTTGCGAAGGAACTAAAACGTCCTTTGCCGGTTTTTCCACGCCGCGTCGGCATCGTTACTTCACCGACCGGCGCTGCGATTCGCGACATTCTCAACGTAATCTCGCGTCGCACGAGGACCGTGCACGTGCTGTTTTCACCAGCGAAAGTTCAGGGTGAATCTGCCGGTCCGGATATTGCTCGCGCGATTCGCTGGATCAATCTCTATCACGAGCGCGCGTTGCAGGAAGGGCGTCAGGCTGATCTCGTCGATGTTTTGATCGTCGGTCGCGGCGGCGGCTCGACGGAGGATCTCTGGGCGTTCAATCAGGAAGAAGTCGCACGTGCGATCCGCAAGTCGGCGATTCCAGTCATCTCTGCTGTGGGTCACGAAACAGATTTCACGATCGCTGACTTCGCTGCGGACGTGCGGGCGGCAACACCGTCAGCAGCAGCCGAGATCGTCGTCGCACGTGAAGATCAGATCTGCTCGGCGTTGGACCACATGGGTCGTCAGCTCGTGCGGCTCACGCGTTTTCAGATCGTCAACTTGCGCACGCGAGTACAGGAGCAGGCGCTCTCGCATGCGTTCGACGAAGTTAAATCGCGTCTCACAAAGGCACGTGCGCGACTCGACGCCGCGACCAACGCATGTGACATTGAAATCGATGCGAAGTTGCAGGAAGGACGCGAACGCCTCGCGCTCGCGGCGGCGTCGCTTGACGCTTTGTCGCCGCTTGGAGTATTGCAACGAGGCTACGCGATCGCGCAGGATGCTCACGGTAAACTCGTGCGTGATGCGGCAGCGGTGAAGCCGGGTGACGTCGTTAACGTACGATTGGCCAAGGGAAAACTGGGAACGCGGATTGAGCGGATCGAAGCCTCGGATTAACGCGGATCGAGCCAATGCGGCAGCGAATTGTAATCAATTTGGACGGGCCGCAGGCGCAAGGGCAAGGAGGAAGGACTGTCAGTAAGCGGCGGCGGCGGTGGCCGCGTGTGCTGGCGATACTCGCGTTGGTGATTTTGGTGTTCGTTGTGGTGGCGGCTGTGGTCGGGTTTTTGTTGTTTCGGCGTTACCAGTCGTCGCCGACTTACGCCCTCGCGCTGATTATTGATGCAGCACAACGCAACGATGTCGCCGAGTTTCAGAAACGAATCGACGACGAAGCAATTGCGAAGAACCTGACGGCGAGCGTCAGTCAGAAAGCAGCGGACCGTTATGGTTACGCGCTTAACAGCTCGATCAAGCAACGGATCGACAGCGCGATGCCGGCGCTGCAACCGCGCGTAAGGCAAGCTGTTCGCGATGAGTGCCTGAATGCGATGAAGACGCCTGAGCCACGGTCGTTCATAACTATACTCGGTGCGGTGCAGTCGTTGATGACGGTTACTACTGAAGGCGACTCTGCAAAAGCGACCGGCAAGCTGGCTGGACGGAATATCGAGCTGGGAATGCGACGCGACCCGGACGGCTGGAAGGTAATCGACGTTAAAGATGACGTTATCGTGCAACGCGTTGTTGACGGTCTGATGAAAGAGCTGCCGGCAATCGGCAACATTGACACTGATTTTTTGAAGCAGTTAAAACCGAAGAGATCGCGTCGTGGAAGATAAAAGATGAGTAACGGTGCAGAACAAGGCCGGACGTTTGAAGCTTCGCTGGAGGCGCTCGAACAAATCGTGCGGCAACTGGAAGATGGCGATTTGTCGCTCGAGAAGAGTCTCGAGTTGTTTGAGCAGGGCATCCGGCTCTCGCGTGAATGCCAGGAGCGACTCAGCCAGGCTGAGCGGCGTATTGAGATTCTGTTGCGCGATAACCAGGGACGGCCGGTGGCCGCGGCGTTCAAGGAACCGCCGAGCGAAGCGCCTGTGCGAGAGGACGAGAATGGCTTCTAACGTGGCCCCAAATCCGCTCGAGCTCGACAGTTTGCTGTCGAGTAGTCGTGCGCTGGTTGAGCTCGAGTTGAACAACCTGCTGCCGTTGGCTGGGACTGCGCCGGAGAAGATCCACCAGGCGATACGTTGGAGCGTCTTTGCGGGTGGTAAGCGTTTCCGGCCCGCGCTCCTGCTGGCCGTCGGGCAGGCGTTCAGCGCGCCGGTTGAGATGTTGATACGGACCGCGTGTGCGTTTGAGATGGTCCACACTTACTCGCTCATTCACGACGATCTGCCGGCCATGGACGATGACGATCTGAGACGCGGCAGGCCGACGTGTCACGTGCGTTTTGATGAAGCGACCGCGATCCTCGCCGGCGATGCCTTGCAGACACTCGCCTTTCAAACAATTGCCGAAGACGCCGGTTTGGATGCCGAGACGCGCATCGCTTTGATTGCAGAGCTCGCGCACGCAGCGGCGACGCCAGACGGAATGGTCGCAGGCCAGGCGCTCGACATGCAGGCAGAGACGCGGCAGGTGAGCCGCACGCAGCTTGAGGAGATTCACCGCCTGAAGACTGGGGCGCTGATCAGGGCAGCGGCGCGTTGTGGTGCGATCATCGGACGCGCTGACGAACGTGAGCTTTTGGCCGTTACGAGCTACGGATCACATCTCGGACTGCTATTTCAGATCACAGATGATTTTCTCGACGTAACCGCAACCGCAGAAGACCTCGGCAAGACGCCGGGGAAAGACGCGCGATCGAATAAGGCGACATATCCGGCTCTACACGGGATGGAAGAAACACGCGCCGCCGCGATAGACGCGCATCGAAACGCCTGTGCGGCTTTAGATCAGATCGATCGGACAACTGAGATCCTGCGACGCATCGCCGATTTCATCCTGCATCGCACCGGATAAAATCCGTGGTTTTAATCCGTGTAATCCGTGGCTACTCATACGCCAGTGCTTCACGGACCGTAACTCGTGAAGCTTTCCACGCCGGCAGGAAACTCGCTACCGCACTCAACGCGATTGACACCAGCATCCAGATCACCAACCCGATCGGCTCGAACGTAAAATCCAGTCCACTGTGAAACAGCATACTCACGAACGAGTCTCCGATAGCCTTGCTGATGGGCCATGCCAGCAATGCCGCGATGGCCCAACTTAAAATCCCGATCACTACTCCTTCCGCCACGATCATTAGCCACACGATTCGCGGCGTCGCGCCGAGCGCTCGCATCACACCCATCTCGCGCCGTCGCTCGAGCACGTTTAGACTCATCGTCGTCATCAAACCTAACCCACCAACACCACCAACAATCGCCGACATCACGATCAGAAACACATAGATCATCAACATGTGCTGATCGAACCCAAACCGGCTTTCGCTCTTCGTCGAGCTGCCGCGCGCACGTACACCTTGCGCCTCGAGGTTTCGATCAAGCTCCGCCTTCAACGCGCTGATCGAATCTGGATCAGTGTTGTCGAGCGCGAGGCGCAAGCTGTTTACCGTGCCGTTGAGCGGTATGTAACCAACTTGCGAGGGCGCAAATGCCTCGCGCGCCAGCCCGACAATTCGCCACGGTTTCTGCTCTGAACCGATGCGCAGCACCACCGTCTCGCCAACACGCATCTTCGGATCTGTACCAGCCAGCGCGTTGTTAATGACGATAGCATCTGTATCTTGTGGGACCAGCTTGCGTCCCTCGATGATGTCAAAATCGAGAAGCTGTGTGTCAGGCGGCAAAGCAACGATACCGAAACGATGATCACCAACCAATGCTTCAGTCGTAAACCAACCTTCAGCACGCTTGATCCCCGGCGTGCTGCTCACCGCTTTCTGAATCTTTTCAAACTCGTACGGCCTGGCGAACGAAACTGATAGATCAGACTTTCGCGCCGCAAACATGCGATCGAGCGTGTGTATCATCGAGGCGCGAACGTTCAGTGCCGACAGGAAGAACAATCCTCCGGCGGCGAGTGTCAGTAACGTCAACGCGAGTCGTGCGCGTCGCCGAAAGCTGTTGCGTATCGCGAACGCGATCAAACTGAACGTGCCGCCGATACGTGCGAGCGCGCGATCGAATGCACTCGCGCCAAAGTTTGTTTGCGACAAGCCGAAATCCGAAAGCGCGACTCGCACCGGTGTCGCCGTGCCACGCCAGATTGGATAAGCGGCGGCGATCAGCGGCGCGATGATGCCGATCAAAGCGACGAGCAGGTAAACCCAGATCGGCACTGCGAAGCTGTTGATGTCGAAGTTGAGAAACATCGCCATGTAGCGACACAGCGCGCGGCTGCCGATGATTCCCAAGGGTATCGACACGATCACCGCCGCGATTCCGAGAAACAGCGCCTGGCCGAAATAGATTCGCGCTACCTGCCAGCGTGTTCCTCCAATCGCTTTCATCACACCGATCTGTCGCACCTGCGACGCCATCATCGCCGTCAGCAGGTTGATCACGATGATGCCGCTCAGCACGAGCACAAAGAGTCCGAAGCTCGACATCGCCAGCAGCAGAATGCCCATGAGATCTGAGTGCGGATGCTTACCTGGTCGCGGAATGTCCACGCGACGCACCTCGTGTCCACGGCTCTTGATCAACTGCTCGACTTCACCGGCAATACGCCTGATGTGATCTTCATCGAACCGGTTCTGTGCGACGAGGATGTTTAGCTCATTGAGTCGCGGCTCTTCGCCGAGTTGGACGAGCGTGGCGAGATTGATGTAGCCGTAGACGATGTTCTCCATGCGCGCCTGCGCCTGGCCCACGTCGTGCACACTGCCGCTGATGGCGAGCGGCTGCTCGACTCCGTTCGCCGTCTTGACCGTGACGGCATCGCCAATGCTCGCCTTCGCCACCTGGAATGCGTCACGCTCGATCAGCATCTCGCCGGTAGCAGGAGGCCACGCGCCTTCCTCCGGCACGAGCTTGCTGACGCGAATGTTGCCGTAGTCTTCAACTACGAAGAGCACGAGGTTGCGCCATTGCACTGGTCCGGCTTTCATCTGGCCGCTGATCGTGCGGCGTGGCTCAGCATCGCTAACTTCCGGATTTTGCAGGATCGCTTTGACGAGATCATTGTCGATCGAGTCCACCCGCAACACTGCTGACGCGGGGTTCGTTGCGAGGTACCCGTTGTCGAGCTCACGCGTGAGGATCGCGTACGAGGAAAGAACCGCCGCAAACGCGGAGATGCCGAGCGCAATTGCCAGCACGACGAGCGCAGTGCGCGCGCGTTCTTGCCAGAAGTCGCGAATAGCTTTGCGCAGGGGTGTCGTCAACACAAACAAACGCATCCACAGATTACGCCGATTATTCAAGCCTCTGTGTAATCTGTGGATGGATCCTCCCGTCGGAGATCTCGATCTTGCGATCGATCACGCGCGCGATGTCGGCTTCGTGAGTGGCGATGACTACCGTGATGCCGCGGTTCGCCATGTCGCGAAAGAGATCGAGAGTGGCCGCGGCTGTTGCGGAGTCGAGATTTCCTGTCGGCTCGTCCGCGAGGACTAGCGGCGGCTCGTTTGCGAGTGCGCGCGCGATCGCAACCCGCTGTTGCTCACCGCCTGAAAGCGTTGCCGGCAGTTTGTCGGCATGCCGCTCGACACCGACACGATCAAGCAGCGCTACCGCGCGCTTGCGGCGCTCGCGAAGTGGAATAGTCTTCGAGAAGTCCATCGGCAGCATGACGTTTTCGGCGGCGGTGAGCGTGGGCAGCAGTTGAAAGAACTGAAAGACAAAGCCGACAGTTCGACCGCGCCACGCTGCGAGTTGGTTTTCCGAGAGCGCGTGGATCTCTGTGCCGGCAACCGCCACCGAGCCTGACGACGGGCGATCGATGCCTGCAACCATGTTTAGCAGTGTCGACTTGCCGCTGCCTGACTTGCCGACGACGCCGACAAACTCGCCCGGTCGAATCTCGAGCTCGATGTCTCGCAGTGCAGCAAACTTGCCGGCTGGTGTTTCGTAAGTTTTTGAGACGTGGTTTAAGGAGATCATGTCGCGTGTATTTTTCAGATCGGAAGGCTTCTGTCCAGCGGTATGATGGCGGCGCGGGCCGTAATCGAACAAAGAGGTAACGAATGTCCAAGAACAAGCACCTGCCTCTTGCGGACTTGGGAAAGAAGACCGATGCTCGCGTGCGACGAACACGCGACGCGCTCGGCGATGCGCTTATCGCGCTGATGCAGGAGAAGCCGTTCGACACGATCACGGTCCAGGACGTGTTGGACCGCGCGCATGTGAGTCGGTCAACTTTCTACGCGCATTACAGCGACAAGGATGATTTGTTGATGAGCGACTCTGAGGAGTTTTTCGAGGCGCTTTCCACAGCGCTCTCGGCGCACGGTGATAAGTCGGATCGGGTGTTTCCGGTGAAGGAGTTCTTCACGCATCTTGCTGACGTGCAGCCGTTTTTTAAGGCGCTGGTTAAGTCCGGCAGGTTTCAGGAGAACATGGAGCTCGCGCGTGGGCACTTCGCACGCGGTATCGAACGACGTCTCTCCGAACTCCCACGCGCTCGCGCTATTCCTGCAAACGAACTTCCCGCAATCGCCTTCACCCACGCCGGCGCCTTGTTGTCGCTACTGGCGTGGTGGCTCGACCGCGGCATGCGCGAACCCGCTGAACAGATGGACGAACTCTTCCACCGCATGCTCTGGAACGGAATCTCCTAACGACCCTGTCAATTCAGTGGCTTCGTGACCACGCGCTCGTATGGCTACGCACCCACCCGCTATCGCGGGTGGTACTGACCTCGGCTCGCGAGATCTTACTTGGACACAGTCAGTACCACCTGCGATAGCGGGTGGGTGCGTAGCCACTGTGCCCCAACAGAAATTTCCTCTTGAAATAAAACGAACGTTCGTGCTATATACATTTCGCTGTGACTGAAGCAGAGCTAAAAGGCCGGAAGGCACAGGGCGACCGCACGCGACGGGCGATACTCGAATCTGCGGTGCACATCGCCTCCGCCGAAGGCCTCGAAGGCCTGACCATCGGCCGCCTCGCCACCGAGCTTTCCATGAGCAAAAGCGGCCTCTTCGCGCACTTCGGCTCCAAAGAAGACCTGCAAGTCGCGACCGTCGAAGCCGCGCGCGCAATCTTCATTCACGAAGTCATCAAACCGGCTTTCGAAGCGCCTGAAGGCCTGCCGCGTCTCTGGAAACTCTGCGAGATCTGGCTGTCTTACGTGCAAAAAGGCGTCTTCCGCGGCGGTTGTTTCTTCGCCGCCGTGTCTGCCGAGTTTGACAGCCGTCCTGGTCCAGTCCGCGATCGCATCGCCGAGATCATGAAAGAGTGGCTCGCGGCGCTACGCAACGCCATTGTCGAAGCACAAAACGCCGGGCATCTTGATAAAGAGCTCGAGGCGACTCAACTCGCTTTCGAATTCAACTCGCTCGAGCTCGGCGCCAACTGGGCCTTCCAGCTCTACGGCGATCCAAAAGCATTTACACGCGCCCGCGAAGCGATTCGCGAACGCCTGAGCAGGCATGCGACGGCCACAGGCGCGCCGTTATTAAAAGCACGAAGCCGAGCGCGGTAGCGCGCCGGGTGGAGGTGTATTTTGATAGTCAGAACTTTCCCCGTTGCAGCGATCATTCTCGCTGTCACATCTGTTGTCGTTCACGCACAAACAGCGGAGTTTCAATCAGCACTCAAACGCGGTGATGCCTTTGTAGCACAGGAGAAATACCGCGAGGCGATCGAGGAGTACGGCAAGGTTTCGAGTCGCGCGGGTGATTTGTACGCGCGCGCCGTCTACAACACAGGCGTTTGTTACTACGAGCTTTGGCAAACTGAAGACGCGATCAGCTTTTACAAACGCGCGATTGAGTTGAGACAGGGAAATTATCCGCGCGCTTCATACGCACTCGGTGTCGCGTTGGAAGATCAGCGACGACCAGATGAAGCGCGTGTGGCTTACGAGCAGGCCGCTACGGCTTCAAACAGAACCTTCGCGCCGGCGATCTACAAACTGGGCTTGCTGGAAACGAAAGCTGGTGACTTCACGAAAGCCGCGGCGCTCTTCAAGGAAGCAGCTTCACGCGACGGTGAACACGCTGCGGCAAGTCACAACAATCTCGGCGTGATGCTGGCGCAGCTTGGATTTATGAAAGAGGCGGAGAAGGAGTTTGTGGTGGCGTTGAGAACGTCGCACGGCCGGCTGAGCGATGCGGCGCACAATTTAAATCTCTGCCGCTCGCTCACGGCCAGTGCTGGACAGGATTACAGGATTTACAAGATGTCCATGAACTAATCCTGTGGATTCTGAAAATCTTGTAATCCTGTCTAACTACCACTGTTACTTGTTTGGTGAGGCTTTGCTCGTGTCGTCGGGCTTTCTCTTCACATAGATATCGCCACGCGTCGTCATGTCGGCCCTGTCCGCAAGCGTCGCCAAAAATGTCGTAAGGACGTCCTTGTTCTCGAGCTTGAAGCTCGTGCAGCCCGTAACCCTCGAATCCGGATCGTTGTACTGCATCGTCAGGTAGCGGACCTTGGTTTTGATGAAGTGCGCCGGGAGCGCGTAGATCAACGGAACAGCGCTCGCGACAGTCGCCGCCGCTGGACGTCGTTTTTGCGTGTCTGCGAAAGCCGACATGATCGCGCCGTAAGGAATCGAGATCTCTTTCGGCGTCTTCTTGTCTTTGAAATACAGGCGGTTGTTGTCGTCGTCAAGCGTCAACGTGCCTTCCATCGTCTTCGTGTAGCCGAAGATGCCGCCCTCATATTTGGCTTTGACGGTCTTTGGCCCCGGCGCGGGCTTGGCGGCTGCCGGTTGTGCCGCGGGTTGCGAATCCATGGCGCGAGGTCGCTGCGCATAAGCGCCCGTGAGCAAAGCTCCCAGCAGGAGCAGCGCGGAAATGATTTTCATTGGAACTCTCCTTAACTAATCAGAATTGATTTGCCCACATTGGCGCCTGGTAGAGAACCCACCATAGCAACAACTGAACTGCAAGTACAACAACTCCGACAATCGTGCTTGCGTAACAAATGCCGCGAGACGAATCGCCGCTGACTTGTTGTGAACGATAAGATCTAACTACACCGACCGTGCCGAGCACCACCGCGCCGGGACAGAAGATGATGCCGAGATAAGGCACCAGAGAATAAGTCGCAAAGGCCCTCGCTGTCCCGGGCAGGCCACTCATCTTATTTAGCGAACGGTTTGACGCGCTCGATCGATTCCTTGAAATCCGGATCGGACGGAGCGAGGGCAGCACCTTTCTGGTACGCAGCCAGCGCCTTCGCGTACTGCTTCGTCACTTCAAACGCATAGCCAAGCTCGCGATAAATATTCACATCTTCAGACGTTTTCTTCGACGCTGTTTCCAACGCTGCGATCGCTTTCGGAAAATTCTGCGCGCGCGAATGGGCCACGCCTAACAGGTAGAACGTCACGCCGGTCGCATCCGGCGCAACGGTCGCGCGTTCAAGCACGCCCGCCGCACGTGCATACTGTTTCGAACCGATGAGGGCTTGTCCAAAAAGGGTGATTGCTTCAGCGTCGGTTCTGAGTTTGATCAAACCTTCGCCGGCACGCACGGCGCTGATGTAGTCAGCATCGGCTTTCGCCTGATCAGTGCTCGCCGCTGCACGTCGCAGGTAGGCCGTAGTCAGAAGCGCCCACGCGCCGGTCATGCGCGCATCGTTGACCGTGGCGCGATTCAGATTCGCGATCGCGCCGTCGAGATCGTTCTTTGCGAGCGCGATTTGCGCGAGGTAGAAGACAGACGTTGAATCCTTCGGATTGAGTTTGAGAACCTGGTTGAAACTCTTTTCAGCGTCGGCGATCTTGCCCGTCTTGTACTCTGAAATGCCGCGATAGTAGATCAACGTCGAATCGGGCTGATTTGGATTACGGTTAATCGCCGCGGTTATCAGCGGGAGGGCTTCCTCGTATTTCTCGGAAAGCATGTATGCCTGTCCGAGCGCGCTTTCAGTATTTGGGTCTTCCTGCCGCGCAGCGCGCTGTAGCTGGACCGCCTTCTCGAGGTCCTTCGCCGCTTCCGCATACTGCTTCAGGTTCAACTCTGCGAATCCCGCAATCTTCCAGGCTTCTGAGTCGTTGGGATACGCTTCGGTGAGCTCCTTGGCTTCCTTCGCTGCTGCCGCAAACTGTTTCTGTTCGAGCAGGAGATAGGCGTGCTTCGTGTCTCCCGTCGCTACCGTGTTCGCAACAGGTCGGACCGGCTGCACGTCGAGTAACGAGTCGTTCGAGGTGGTTCTGCGCGCAGTCGGCGAGGGCTGTGGCTCAGGTCGCAGGAGCGGATCGTTGGCCGGACTTTTACTAGTCGTTTGCGCGGACTGCTGCTTGTTCGCGCGCCGGGGCCGGGTTGACTGGGCGTAAACCGCCGCAGATGCCAGTAAAAATACCGCGCAGAGGCTGATAAGGCGTTGAACAAGCATAGGTCTATACATGATGCGCACGATTGTATGCGGGAGAGGGTTGGTTTGAAAGCTCAGACAACACACTAACCCCCTTCCGATGCGGGAAGGGGGTTTTGAGTTGTGCCGCGGATTTCGCGGATTAGAAATTCAGCTTCAAACCGAACTGGAACTGCCGTGGGTCAAACGCCGCGGTCGGGCGGCTGAAATAGCGGCCATTGCCGGAGCGCTGGTTGAACGAGTTGACGTCCGTGATGAACGGCGACGCCGCTGCCTCGTTGAAGCGGTTGAACAGATTGAAGCCTTCGGCGATCAACTCCAGCCGGAGCCGCTCACCGAGCGGCACAAGCTTCGCGACCCGCAGATCGAGCGAGATGTAACGGTGCGTCAGACCAAAATTGCGGGCCAGGCTGCCACTCGTAAACACGCCATCCGTAATTAACCCCGCACAACCCGGCGTGCCCGGCACGCACAGCGTTCCATCTGAAAGCACTGACGGACGATCGGTTTGGTTCGACTGGTCGTTGTTCGTGTCCTGATTGCTCAGGATATTGAACGGGCGGCCTGACGAGATCTCGAAGATCGGTGCGATCGTAAAGTTCGACAGCCCGCGATGGATACCACCCTCTTTGGCCCAACTGCTCGGCGACGCGATCACGCCGCTGAACACGAAGCGATGGCGTTGATCGAAGAGTGAGTCAGCACGCTCGGCGCCGAAGTTTCGATTGTCCTGCGGCAGCAAGAGCGTTTGCAGGTCAGACGAATCGTCGATCGAGTGTGACCAGGTGTACGACGCCAGAAACTGGAAGTTGTTTGAGAAACGCTTCTTCAGGTCGAGGTTCAACGCGTTGTAGGTCGAATTGCCATCCGACGTTTGCGCGTTGATCGAGCCGAACGGCGAGATCGTTCCCGGTGTACGCAGCGATCCGGCGAGTGCGCCATTCAAAACTGCTGGCGACACGAGTCCACCCGAAAGTGCCTGGGCCAGGAAGTAGTTCGGCGCACTCGGGCGGAAGAAGTTTGCCACCGCGGCGTTAACGATGCGGCTGCCCAGATTCGATAGCGGCGCTGCGATCATTCCCGGCACGATGATGGCGAACGGTTGACCCGCGTTCGGGTACGGAGTCGCACCAGCCGGCGTCGCGAGGGTGAAGCACTGAAGCGGTACGCCAAACGGGCACGGCGCACCGGAAGTCGGGATCGAAAAGGCGATGGCTTCCGTCGTGTTTGTGGGATTGCGTCCCGCAAGACGGCGGAAGTTCTGAATTTGCAGATCGGTTCGCGGCGCGTTGATGTCGAGCGGGTGCGGCAGGTGATGAGCGCCGACGTAGATGTAACTACCCGTCAACGTCATATCCCTCGTCAGCTCGCGCTCCACCGTGAAGTTGCCCTGGTTGGCGTACGCATATTCGAAGTCCTTCTGTACGTGCAACGTGAACGGAAGCACTGGACCAAAGCCCGGGAACGTCTGATCGTTGAATCGCTGGCGACCAAATTGATACTGCGAGCCTGCGGCCACACCAGGCGTTACAACGCCAGGTCCGCAGATCGGGCTGACTGGTCCACCCGGCGGACAAACCGTTCCCTGGAACACCTGCACTGCGTTAAGCAGATTAGTCGGCTGCGGCAGTCCCGGCGTCAGAATTCCCTGCTGCTGTTGCACAGCGTCGGCGATGTCGGAGTTAAACGCGATCGCGAGCAACGGATGATCGTAGAAGATGCCGAACGCAGCGCGAATCGAAGTCTTGCCATCGTTCCACGGATCCCATGCGACGGCGAGACGGGGCGCCCAGTTGTTCTTGTCGCGTGGGAAGCCCTGTTGCACGCCCATCGCATCCTGCGCGGCGCGCACCTGATCGGCTGTCAGTTGGATTCCCGAAAGCGGATCGCGCAGCGGCAGCGTCGGCACCTGCTCGGTCAGCTCGTAGTCGTAACGAACGCCGTAGTTGAGCGTCAGGTTGGGACGCACTTTCCACGAATCCTGCGCGAAGAATGCCATCGGCTTGTTGCCGATGCTGCTGACGGGATTGCCGAAACCCTGAATAAAGTTGGCCGGGAATCCGAGTCCGTACTGCTGAACGGGAGTAAAGTCCGCTGTCGGTGGCGGTGCGGGGATTCCAGGTGTCGAACAGAGTGCGGATACCAGCGTGCAGGCGCCCAATCCGCCGAAGTTGAAGAGACCGGCGAAGTTCAACTCGAAGATCGCTTCCGGAATGCGAACGGAAGCATAGTCGCCGCCAAACTTGAAGTTGTGAGTTCCGGCAACGACGTTAACGTTGTCGGTAAACTCGTATCGTGTTTCCGTGCGCAGAACGGGCGAGAAGAGCTCGCGGCCGATAAAGGCCGTGCCGGAAATGTTGAAAGCTACGGCATCGCCGTTTTGCGATTTGAAAGTGGCGCGACGCTCACCGAAGTTGAAGCGCGCTTCGTTGACTACAGTGCTCGAAAGCGTCGAAGTCAGTGTCGTAACTGCTGAGTAATCTTTCAGCGTCTGGATACCGGTGCGCGAAAAATCATTCTGCCCGAGCGACTGGTTTTGTGACTCGACCTGAATGCCGGTGATCTCGCTCGGGTTGTAGCCGAAGCGAAAGCTGAACTGGTGACTATTCGTGATCAGATGATCCAGGCGGAACGAGTTAAACGTCGTCCGCTCAGTCACCGGAAAGATTCTCTGAAGACTGTTCAAAGGTCTGAAAGCGATGAGCTGCCCCGCAGCGTTGGTTGTTCCAATCGGAACAGGAGTACCGCCAAGCAGGAAACGCTGACCTATAGTGGCACCCGCCGGCAGCGGCGTCAGAGTACCAGTGAGACCCGGAAAGATTACGAGTGGATTTGTACCTGTGAGCGCGGTCGAGCCGCCGCTCGAAGCGAGAAACGCATACGGAACGGCGAGGGCCGAGGCGCCGAGGCTAAGCAGTTGGTTGATGTACGCTGCCTGCTGCGGCGAGATGTTGCGGAACGTCTGGCCAGCGATCGTGACGCTCGAGGTCAGATTACCCTGAACGTCGCTGGTAAAGAAGCCCGACTCATTTCGCCGTCGTTGTTCAAAAGCGAAGAAGAAGAATGTGCGGCCTTTGTCCAACGGACCGCCGAGTGTGAATCCGTACTGCGCGCGCGTGAACGGCGGATCCTCGATGGGCGCAAAGGCATTGCGCGCCTGGAAGCTGCGGTGTCGCAGGAAACCAAACAGATTGCCGTGAAACTCATTTGTGCCTGACTTGGTTACGACATTCACCACGCCGCCCGCCGAACGTCCAAACTCCGGCGCGAACGAATTGGTAACGACCTGAAACTCCTGCACTGCTTCCTGACTAACTGTCGAACGCGAGGCGTTGACGGAGTTGTCGGTGTTGTCAGCGCCGTCGACCTGAACCAGATTCGAGCGACCGCGTTGGCCGCCGAAGTTCAAACCCGTCGTAGGCGCTGGTCCGATCGGACGACCGTTGTCACGACCGACTGTCGAAGTGGTGAGCGCAAACGCGAGATAGTTTCGTTCGTTGATTGGAAGATTGTTGATGCGCTGCTGATCGATGGTGGTGGAGACGGCAGTCTTCGAAGTCTCCACAATTTCAGACGTGGCATCCGAGATAGTGACGCTCTCTGTGATCTGTCCTGGTTCGAGCGAGATGTCGAGCTCCGCCGCTTGTCCGACCGTCACTGTGACTTTCGGCAAGACGGCTTTCTTAAAGTTCGTCGCTTCGACCGTTACTTCATAGTCGCCTGGCGGCAGGTTGACGATGCGATAGAAGCCCGCGTCGTTACTGGTTGCAGAGCGCGAAAAGTTCGTGCCCGGATTCCGAGCCGTTACCGAAGCATTCGCTACGACGGCGCCTGTCGAGTCTTTGACAGTGCCTTGCAGGTCGGCGGCGTTCGATTGCGCCTGGCCGAAAGCGGCGTGGGCGCAAAGAAGAAGGACCAGTAACAGACAGGGGACTTGAAATGATCCGTTAAGCCGGGACATTAACGATACCAACATCGTCGTTTCTCCTTTAGTTTTTCGCGGCTCTGGAATTCGCGCGGTCACTTATTTAATTAGTGGGAGTACTTTTGCCGTAGTCATGTGCTCTGAGATAGCACCTTGCTCAGCCTTTTTACTCTAAAAGAGTCAACGTGGCAAGCAGTTTACCTGTGGGCAGGAGGGTTTCGGACCGGCGGGAAGCGTCTTGTTTAATGCCATTTAAGCCCAATTAATTGTCGGCGGATAAGGAATGTGGATTGTTGTGATTAGCTGAGCGTGTCGCGCGCGCGATCCAATTGGGAAATTGTTTACTCGCGCCGCAGAGAGCGATGCCGAGACCAGCAAGGCGAGGACTGAACGCGGCGCGTCGCAACCACGCACAAAGCCGCAGGCGTGAATCAAACTTTTCGACGTATTCATTCGTGTACTCAGTCGCGAGCGCAGGTGTAGTTAGCTCCGTGCGATGACGATTGATTACATGGGCCACGAGCTCGCCGGTTTCCAACGCCATCAACATTCCACTACCAGTGAAAGGATCGATGAACGCTGCTGAGTCGCCGATTGCGAGCAGGCCTTTTGCTGGACTTGGTTGTTGCCGGCCGAAACGCTCCCACGACGCGCTCAGCCACTCGGATTCGGATTGTGCGTGCTCCAGTGTGTGCGCAGCGCGGTGGTTTTTCATCACCATTTCGCGCATCACGAGATCCGGGTTTGAGTGATGACGTTTTACTTGTTCGGCGGAGATGATGAAGCAGAGATTGCTGACGTCGCCTTCGACGCTGCTGAGGCCGCCGTATCCGTCCGGATAAAAGTAGATTTCACATGCGCCCGGTGCGACGCGTGTGTTTCGCAGGTGCACTTTGAAGGCGATCAATTTTGGTTTCGACTTTGGCCCGTGCGAGTTGAGCTTTCTCGTGAGAATGCGTGCGCGACCGGTGGCGTCGATCGTGAGTGGAGCGGTGTGATGTTGTTCGTCGCCGTTGAGTTTGAGCTTCACGCCGCGGACGATGTCTTTGTCGACGATGGGTTCAGTAATCGTCGCGCCTTCGATTACCGTGACGCCACACGACTGCGCGCGTCGTAGCAGGACGTTGTCCATCACCGCGCGACTCAAACCGAGCGCAGCAGGTCCGCCAAACCAACTGCTCGGAATCGTGACGTGATGCCCGCGAGTCGAATAGAAAACAGTTTCCGTGATCGATGCGGGATCGGAGCCTGTCATCGCGTCAGCGACGCCGAGTGTTTCGAAGTGTCGACGGCATTCAGGTGAGATGAATTCGCCGCACAGTTTCGGGCGTGGAAATTTTTTCTGCTCAACGAGCAGCACGCGCACCCCTCCACACGCCAGATGTATCGCAGCGCTCGACCCCGCCGGCCCCGCCCCCGCGATGATCACATCGAAATCGTGTGGAAGGTCACACATCGTTAGCGAGAGCGCCTCCTTGGAGTGCGGCGGCCTGGCGCCGCTTTGTTACCGCGCGGAGCGCGCTCCGCGCGCGAGAGAAAGCGGCGTCAGGCCGCCGCACTCCAAGGAGGCGCACAATCCATCACGCCGATTTGTGTCTGCGCGGCGGCGCTCAACACAAGCCGGTACGGAAAATGTCGCTCCACCCAGATGTCGCGCAACCCTGCACGTTGGGCCAACTCGAGAAACTCATTACTCTTGAACCCGCGGAGAATCGACAACGCACCGTCATGTCGCACCAGTCGATTGTGCAACACGAGCTTGCCAGGCACGGTGTAGAGAAAATACGCGACCGGATGGCGATGCAGATCGATCACGAAGATCCGCCGCCTCGCAACACGACTCATCTCGCGAAGCACTTCCACCACCTGCTCGTCGCGAAGATGATGCGTGAACAGCGAACAGATCACGTAATCAAACTGCGCATCGTCAAACGGAAGCTGCAAAGCATCGCCACGCACCGATGTAATCTCACGAAACTGTTCTGACTCTTCCAGTATCGACTCCGCCATACGCTCATTCAGCTCGAGACCGACTCCACTAAACTGTCGATTCGTCCGCCTGGCCCATGTCGCAGCAACACGCAACAACTCACCCGAACCAGCGCCGAGATCGAGTATCGAAAAGCTCGTCAAATGTTGCGCTTCGATCTCGCGAAGCACGGTTGCTTTCAGACTGTGCGCGTCGCCCATCCAGCGATTCACAAACCGAAGCTCACCGATGCACTCTTCATACTCGGCCGCCGTGTAATTACCCGTGTCGATGTGTTCGAGCCTGTGACTGCGTTGCTTGAATTTGTCGAGCATATTCAACGATCTAATTGCTGGACCACGATCGCACTGTTCTTCGAACCGAATCCGATGCAGTTACAGAGCGCGATCCTCACGCGTGCTTCGCGCGCTTCATTGGGGACGTAATCGAGATCACATTCAGGGTCAGGCTCATCGAGGTTGATTGTCGGTGGGATCTTGTTGGTGTGCATCGCGCAGAGCGCAGCAGCCAAACCAGCCGCGCCGCTCGCACCTTGCGGATGACCGATTTGCGACTTCGTCGCAGACATCGGGATCCGCGCTGCATGCCCGTCAAACGCGAGCTTCAACGCGCTCGTCTCGATGCGATCGTTGAGCAAGGTGGACGTGCCGTGGAGGTTCACATAGTCGATATCTTTTGGCTCACAGCCGGCATCTTCGAGCGCGAGACGCATCGCACGCGCGGGCTCGTCACCATCTTCAGCGAGCCGCACGCGATGATACGCATCGCACGTCGCACCGTAGCCAATCACTTCCCCATAAAGCTGCGCGCCGCGCTCGAGCGCATGGCCCAACTCTTCGAACACGTAAATCCACGAACCCTCGCCCAGCACGATTCCCGATCGATTGCGCGAAAAAGGCCTCGACGCACGATGCGGCTCGTCGTTCCACTCATCGGTCAACACCGTCATCAGATTGAATCCCGCGAGAATGCCCGGCGCGATCGGCGCATCGACGCCGCCAGTGAGCATCACGTCCTGGCGGCCAAGCGCGATGTGCTGTGCGGCATAAGCCATCGCGTCAGTGGAGCTCGTACAACCAGTCGAGACGATGTGCGACAAACCGCGCAGTCCAAACGCCATCGAGAGCTCGCTCGACAGTCCACCATGCGTCGAAGCAGGTATCGTGTAAACGCTTGCTTTGCTGGTTGGACCAACGTACCAGTATTCGTACTGCTGTTCCGTGAAGGCCAGACCACCGCCGCCTGTTCCGAGCTCAACACCGAAAGCGCGCCGATCGTCGAGAGACAGATCGTTGGGAAAGAGTCGCGCGTCTTCCAGCGCCTCGCGTGCCGCCGCGAGCGCGAGTGGAACAGTACGCGGAACGTGTTTGCGATCTTTGGGATTTATTTGCGACTGCCAGTCAAACGAAGGGACTTCAGCGGCAATCTGAACCGGGAAGCTCGAAGGATCGAAAGCTTCGATTCGGCGGACGCCGCTTTTGCCGGAGACGAGCCCATTCCAAAACACTTCGCGGCCAATGCCCAGCGGGGTGACACACCCCATGCCGGTAATCACAACCCGGCGTGGACGTGTCAACCCTTTGAACATGATCCGCGTAATCCGCGTTAATCTGCGGCTAAACTTTCTGCCCGCACTCGTTGCAGAACTTCGCGCCGGGCGTCAGCTCAGCCTGGCAATTCGCGCATGTGGCTGGCCCCTGCTTCGTGCCGCACTCCATGCAAAACTTCGCGCCAGGCGCGTTGCGGTGACCACACTGCGGACACGGCACACCAGCCTGCGCGGCTCCCTGCGCTCCGCCGCCGCCCTGATTCGACTGGTTCGATTGGCGCATCGCATCGTTCATAGCGCCGGCCATCGCATTGCCCATCGCAAACCCGGCGCCGAGACCGACGCCAGTGCCCGCGCCACCGCCCGGATTCTGCGCCGCATCGCGCATCGCATCCGCGGCCTGAAACTGCGCGTAACGTCCGACGTCGCCAATCACGCCCATCGAAGTGCGCTTGTCCATCGCGGCTTCGACTTCCTGCGGCAACGAGATGTTCTCGATGATGAACTTCGTCAACTCGAGTCCGAACGTCTTGAACTCTTCATTGAGCTTGACGCGCGTGAATTTCGCGAGCTCATCGTAATTCGACGCGAGATCGAGCGCGGCGATCTTCGACTCACCGAGCGCATCACTGAAGCCGCCAACGAGGGTGCGTTTCAGTTGTCCCTCGACGTCTTCAGTAACGAAGCGCGCGTTCGTGCCCGCGACTTCCTTGATGAACGCCTGTGGATCCGAAACGCGAATCGAGTAGATGCCAAACGCGCGGAGTCGGACCATGCCGAAGTCCGTGTCGCGCATCATGACGGGATTCGGCGTGCCCCATTTAAGGTCGGTGAACTGTCTCGTGTTTACAAAGTAAACCTCGGCTTTGAACGGCGAGTTGAAGCCGTATTTCCACGCGCCGAGTTTTGAGAGGATCGGCGTGTTGCCGCCGTCAATCGTGTAGCGGCCGGGAGGAAACTGATCGGCAATCTGGCCCTCGTGCACAAAAACTGCGGCCTGCGATTCGCGAACGATTAGCTGCGCGCCGTTTTTGATTTCCTGGTCCTTGACCGGAAAGCGGTACAGGAGAGTGTTGGTTGAGTCGTCGAGCCACTCAATTACTTCGATAAACTGCGAACTCGGGCTGAGTCGATCAAGTATTCCCATTTGGTTACCTCATTCTTAACAGAATACAAACCGCGGAGATTATACAAATCCGCGTTCATCCGCGGAAATCCGCGGACCTTTTGCGGACGATCAGCAGGGCCGTTAGCCCGCCGGCCATGTCGATCAGGCTGTCGAAGATCGAGGCAGTGCGGCTGGGCACGAAGCTCTGGTGATATTCATCCACGAGGGCATATACGACGATTAGCGTCACGCAGATCAAAAACCATCGGCCGCTGATTGCCGGCCGCGCCGAGGTGCGAAACGCGCGCGCGGCGAGGAAGCCGAGGATCGCGTATTCAGTGAGGTGCGCAATCTTGCGCGTGATGAAATGGACGACGGCGAGTGTTTCCGGACTCGTATTCGGAAACAACCAGAGGATCAGTGGTCCAATGATGCGGGAGGTATTTCCGGCGTTGAAGTTGTCAGAGGAAGCGAAAGAGATAAATGCGAGCCAGACAATGAGCGGAAGGTAGTGAGTAACAAACCTGCGCACAGCAATCTATTTTGTGCTTTTGTGGCTAAAGTGCGGCCGCACCCGACACGACTTCGATGATCTCGTTCGTGATCGCAGCCTGACGAATGCGATTCATGTTGAGCGTTAAACTATCGATGAGCTCGCTCGCATTCTTCGACGCCGAATCCATCGCCGTCATGCGTGCGCCTTGCTCCGACGCAATCGACTCGAGCAACGCACGAAAGATCTGCGTCTCGATCAGTCGCGGTAGAAGCTCGCCAAACATCTCCGCCGGCGGCTGCTCGTAGATATAATCGATCAGCGTCACTGGTTGTTGTGACGTCACTTCCGGCTGGTCCACCTTAGCGCGCGAGACTGGCAGTAGTTGTTCCAACACGACGCGCTGCGACAACACTGACTTGAACTCGTTGTAGACGATGAAGACTTTATCGATCCCCTCGTCTTCAGTGTACTGGTTGATGAGCGCGCGCGCGATTTCAAGCGCTTCCGAAAACTCAACGCGCCCTTTGCCCGTCACGCCAAGGTACTCGCTCAAGATCGTTGCGCGACGATTGCGAAAGAAGTCGCGACCCTTACGACCGATCGCCATGATCTCGATCGTCTTGCCGGAGTTCTCACGCATGAACGCCTGCGCTGCTTTCGTCAGGTTTGTGTTGAAAGCACCACAAAGACCTTTGTCGGCAGTGACCAGCACCAGCAGATAACGCTGATCGCCACGTTGATCGAGCAGCGGATGATGAAAGTCTTCATCAGTGCGCTTCGCGAGCTCGCCTAAAACTTCCGCCATCTTGTTTGCAAACGGACGCGCCGCGACCACGCGGTCCTGCGCGCGTCTGAGCTTCGCCGCAGAGACCATCTTCATGGCCTTCGTGATCTGCTGCGTGTTCTTGACCGACTTGATACGCCGGCGGATGTCGAGAAGATTAGGCATTGCGTTATGTCGTTATGCTGTCGGCTGCGCTGCCGCAGTCGAAGCTGCTCGCGCGGGAGCAGCAGCGAAGTCCGTTGTGGCCGGCTCCTTGGACCATGTGTGTTTGAAGTCTTCCAGCACCTGTTTCAATCCGGTCTTGATCTCGTCGGTCAACGATTTCTTTTGTGCGATATCGGCGAGCAGGCCTGGATGCGAATTCTCGACAAACTTGAGCAGGCCCGTTTCGAAACGTCGAATGTCTTCGATCGCGATGTCGTCTGTGTAACCGTTCGTCGCGGCCCAGATCACGAGCACCTGCTTCTCGACGTCCATCGGTTGATACTGCGGCTGCTTCAGGATCTCAGTCAGACGCTGACCGCGCGCAAGCTGCGCCTGCGTCGCTTTGTCGAGATCCGATCCGAACTGCGCGAACGCCTGTAGCTCGCGGAACTGAGCGAGGTCCAAACGCAGTGTTCCCGCTACCTGCTTCATCGCCTTGATCTGCGCCGAGCCGCCTACACGCGACACGCTGTTGCCGACGTTGATCGCGGGACGGAAGCCGCTGTTGAAGAGGTCGGCTTCAAGGAAGATCTGGCCGTCAGTGATCGAGATCACGTTCGTCGGAATGTAAGCCGAGATGTCGCCGGCTTGTGTCTCGATGATCGGGAGGCTTGTTAGCGAGCCACCGCCTTTGACGTCTGAGAGTTTCGCAGCACGTTCCAGCAGACGCGAGTGCAGGTAGAACACGTCGCCGGGATACGCTTCGCGGCCCGGTGGGCGTCGCAGCAGCAGAGAGATTTCGCGATACGCTGCGGCCTGCTTCGAAAGGTCGTCGTAGATGGTTAGCGCGTGACGACCGTTGTCGCGGAAGTACTCGCCCATCGCCGCGCCCGAGTAAGGCGCGAGGAACTGCATCGCCGCGGGATCAGACGCCGTGGCTTTGATCACGATCGTGTAATCCATCGCGCCGAAGTCCTGAAGCGTCTTCACCACCTGGGCCACGGTGGAAGCCTTCTGACCAATCGCGACGTAGATGCAGATTACGTCTTTGCCCTTCTGGTTAATGATCGTGTCGACCGCGACTGCGGTCTTACCCGTCTGTCGATCGCCGATGATCAGCTCGCGCTGACCGCGACCGATCGGCACCATCGCGTCGATAGCTTTGAGACCGGTCTGCAGTGGCTCCTTCACGGGCTGCCGATCGACCACGCCCGGAGCGATACGCTCGACGGGATAGTAGTGATCCGTGACGAGTGGACCACCGTCGTCGATCGCATTACCGAGCACATCGACCACACGCCCGATCAGCGCGTCACCGACCGGCACCTGCATGATGCGTCCGGTGCGCTTCACGAGATCGCCTTCGCGGATGGCCTGAAACTCACCGAACAACACCGCGCCGACTTTGTCTTCTTCGAGATTGAGCGCGAGGCCGCGCACGTCGTGCGGAAACTCGAGCAGCTCGCCAGCCATCACCTTTTCGAGACCGTGCAGCTCGGCAATGCCGTCGCCAATCTTGATGACGGTTCCGACTTCAGTCACCGTCACTCCGGTGTCGAAGTTTTCGATCTGTTTGCGGATAATCTCGTTGATTTCGCTTGCTCTAATTGGTTCCATAATTGATCCTGTAAATCTTGGAAATCCTGTAATCCTGTCTAAGGATTTAATGTCTGCCCGCCAACCCCTCCGCCAGTCGCTCGAGATGACTTTCCACTGATCCATCAAAAACGGTCGAGCCAATGCGCGCGACCATCCCGCCAATGATCTGCTCGTCTGTATCAAAGCTCAACCGCACGGTGCGTCCGGTCGCAGCGGAGAGCGTCTCGTGCAACGTCTGCTTCAATTCTTCCGTGATCGGTCTCGCGGTGGTGACGCTTCCCGCCAGCACACCCGAACGCTCATCCAGCACCTGGCCATAGCGCGCGGCAATGTCTCGCAACTGAGCGAGACGCTGGTTCTTCAACAAGACGCGCAGGAAGCTGGCGGTCGTGTCCTTCACACGCGTCCGCGCGATCAAGTCTTCCAAAACTTTTCGTTTGTGATCGTGAACGATTGTGGGATTGGCGAAGACTTCTTTTAACTGCGGGCTCGATTCGATCATCGCGGCCCATTGGTCCAACTCGTTCTGGATTTGTCTCTCTTCGCGTCGTTCAATGGCCACATCAGCGAGGGCCGTAGCGTAGCGGCGTGCAACCGTTTGCAAGCTCAAACCGTGGTCCTCCTCAACTCACCAATGCTCTCACGGATTAGCGCAGTATCGTCCTCAGGCCGCATCTGAGCTAGAATCGACTCGCGCGCCATTTGCACGCTCTTCTCCGCGAGAAACTGGCGCAACTCTTTTCGTGCCAGCTTGTCGGCTGTTTCCATTTCGCGCTGCGCTTGCTGTTTTAACTTTTCAATCTCGCGCTCGGTCGAGGCGGCGATGCGCTGCTTTTCCGACATTGCTTCCTCGCGAGCTTGCTCCTGGACCGTGCGAACGTCGGAGTCGAGGCGGCCCAGCAAATTGTCAGCTTCCGCGACACGAGCCAGCGCCTGCTCGCGTTCCTGCTGGGCCCTGACGAGCTCCTGCTGAATCGCTTCACGCCGGGCCAGGAGCGCCTGGTTGATCGGTTTGCGCAGGATGTAAATCCCCGCGGCCGTGAAGATGGCCAGGTTTAAAAACTTCCACAGCTCGAGGCCGGGGTAGTTGTACCACTCGATTCCTTCGGCTAGTAATAGCATTCGCTTCTTCGTACTTAGTCGACTACGTTTATCGTCGACGTAATATCTGAGAACTTATCAAACTACCGATCGTCGCAGCCTGCGCTTCGAGCTCGCCTTTGACTGCCTGTTCCTGGTTTCGAATCTGCTCGACTTGCGCGGCGACTTCCTTCGACAGCTCGTCGCGAGACTGGCGGAGTTTCTGCTCTTTTTCTTTAAGACTCTCCGCGCGCTCTTTTTCAAGGAGCTTGTAGCCGGCGGTGCGCGCCTCACGCAAAGTGTCGTTGTACTTCTGGAGCTTTTCCTGACTCTCGGCCGCCATCGCCTCGGCTTCTCGCAGCCGGCCGGTAATCTGCTTTTCGCGCTCGCTGAGGATGTCGTTGATAGGCTTCAGCAGGGTGCGATTCAGCACAAAGACCATTACCACTACGAATACGAGGTGGAGCAGTAACGTAGCGTCAGGAACCAACTGAATTGAGGCCTCTGCGAGAAACATCCGATTCCTCTGATCTGCTAGCAATTTGTGGCTATCGAAAAGCGCGCGAGTCTAACATGGCGCAAAAACAGAAGCAACCGATGGCGGGCCTGAGGTTCTCTCTGCGTTTCTTCTGTGTCCTCTCCGTCTCTGCGGTTTACTTGTTTTTGTCGCTAGGTTCACCACAGAGACGCAGAGGACACAGAGGAAAACGCAGAGATTTTACATTGTGACTTGAGTTCTGGAACTAGCCGGCTTACTAAGTGTACATTTTAAACTTCAGTGTCCCGAGGCATGAGGAGGGTATAGATTCGATCTAAATCCTGGGCGTTGAAAAAGCTGATCTCGACCTTGCCTCTGCCATCCGCAGCTTGAAGAATCTTGACCTGTGTTCCCAGTGCCCTTCTCAACTTCGTCTCAGCGGCTTTGATGTTTGGATCAACTGCCTGCGGAGCGGATCGCCTGGCGGGCTTCGCTTCGCTCGCCTTCTGCACTAACTGTTCAGTGGCTCGCACCGACAACCCCCCGTCGATGATCTGTCTCGCAATGCGTCGCTGGAGATCCATCTGCTCCAAAGACAGGAGGGTTCGGGCATGCCCGGTTGAGAGCCGCCCTTCCTTAACAAGTTGCTGGACGTCATCAGGGAGACGAAGCAAGCGCAGATAGTTTGTGATGTATGAGCGATCGCGCCCGACGCGTGAGGCGAGCGATTCCTGTGTCAGCCCGACAGTCTCGATCAATTTCTTATAAGCCTGCGCTTCTTCAATCGGATTGAGGTTTTCGCGTTGGATGTTCTCGATTAACGCGATCTCGAGAAGGCTATCGTCTGGAATCTCTTTCACGACCACGGGCACTCGCGAGATACGGGCCAGTTTCGCCGCCCGCCAGCGTCGCTCGCCCGCGATCAACTCGTAGCCACCGTCGCGCCGCCTGACCAGCAATGGCTGTACGATGCCGTGGGTCTTGATCGACTCGGCGAGGTTCTCCAAGGCCGCCTCGTCGAAGTGGGTCCGCGGCTGCATCGGTCCTGGCACGATCGCGTCGATGTCAACTTCCGAGGGCTCGGCTCCGAGATCAATCGTGCTGTCAGACGACAGGAGAGCTCCCAGCCCCCGACCTAGCGCTTTTCGATTCATGAATAATCTCCCTGGCTAATTGTGAGTATGCGTCGGCCCCCTTGGAATGTGCGTCGTAACTAATAATCGGCTTGCCGTAGCTGGGCGCCTCCGCGAGCTTGACGTTTCTGGGAATCACTGTCTGAAAGACCTGCAAGCCGTAGAAATCGCGCAGGTCAGCCGCCACTGCAGCAGACAGGTTGGTGCGCTCGTCATACATCGTCAGCAGCAAGCCTTCGATCATCAGGCCCGGGTTGTGCAGCCGCCGGAGTCGCGCGAGCGTGTCGAAAAGCTCGGTCACGCCCTCCAACGCGTAATATTCACACTGAATCGGGACCAGCAGTGACTTCGCGGCAGTGAGCGCGTTGAGCGTGAGCAGGCCGAGCGATGGCGGGCAATCGATAAAAATATAGTCGTAATCGTTTTCGATGGTGGCCAGGGCATTTTTCAGCCGAAACTCTCTCTGCTCAAGCTCGACCAACTCGACCTCCGCGCCCGCGAGGTCCTTATTAGAAGGAACTACGTACAGTGAAGGGATCGACGTCGGCAAAGCGATGCCCGAGATTAGCTCATCGAGAACAACGCTGTGATAGAGGCCGCGTCGGAAGCTGCCACGCTGAATGCCGATACCGGAAGTGGCGTTTCCCTGCGGATCCGCGTCGACGAGCAGAACGCGATTGCCCCAGGAGGCGATAATCGCTGCGAGATTGACGGCGGTGGTCGTCTTTCCAACTCCGCCTTTTTGGTTGGCGACGGCTATCGTCTTAGCCATGGTTGGCGCTAAACCTAACACACGTTAGGCGCTGTGGGCTAGAGAGACGATGTTTCACGTGAAACATCCTCACCTGGATACAGTCAGTACCACCCGCGGTAGCGGGTGGGTGCGTAGCCAATGTGCTATGCAGGTCTGAAAGCTGCGCACTCACCCGCTACCGCGGGTGGTACTGACCCATCCAAGCTGGGCGTTTCACGTGAAACATTAGACCGTCTTCTGCTGCGCGGAGAGATAAGCAAGCAGGGTGGAAAGGGCGCCGGGAGTTAGTCCAGGCAGACGACGCGCCTCGCCGAAGGTCAGCGGCTGGGCGCGGTTTAGTCGTTCGACGATCTCGTTCGAGAGGCCGGCAATCTTCTTGAACGTCGTGTGTCGTGGGATCTTCAGCGTGTCGTGCTGGTAGAGTTTCGCTATCGCCGCCCGCTGAGTGTTCAGGTAACCCGCGTAAAGCGAGTCAGCGAGCACGGAATTCAGGTCCGTTTCCGCTACTGGCTTCAGCTCTGACGGCAAGAGCGACATGATCAACTCCGCCGTTACTTTTGGACGCTTCCCTAGCTGCTCCAACGTAATCGAATCACCGAGATCGTTGCCAAGGAGCGCTGACACCGCCGCATGCTGGGGATCTACTCGACGCAGGCGAATAGTCTCGAGCGCCGTCCGCAACTTCGCGAGTCTCTCCTGTCGTGAGTTGAACCTCTCCCAATCGGAATCGCCAACCAGTCCGAGTTCCCTGCCGTAACGCTCCAGCCGCTCGTCGGCATTGTCATAACGAAGGGCTAACCTATATTCCGCACGGGAGGTAAAGATCCGGTAAGGCTCGTCAACGCCCTGCTTCATCAGGTCTTCAACGAGGACGCCGATATACGACTCTTCGCGCCGCAGCCGCAAAGACTCGCGCTTCTGTGTGTAGAGCGCCGCATTAATCCCTGCCAGCAGTCCCTGGCAGGCCGCTTCCTCGTAACCTGTCGTTCCGTTGATCTGCCCGGCATGGAAGAGTCCGGGCACTCGAGTCGTTTGGAGATCAGGCCCGAGCTCGCGCGGGTCGACGAAGTCGTACTCGATCGCATAGCCCGGACGAATCACCCGTGCCTCTTCAAGCCCGGGAATCATCCGCACAAGCTCCTGCTGCATTTCCGCCGGCAGCGAGGTCGAAAAGCCGTTCAAGTAGATTTCGTTCGTATCATGACCTTCCGGCTCAAGGAAGAGCTGGTGCCGAGACTTGTCAGAAAACTTCACGACCTTGTCTTCTATTGAAGGACAATAGCGCGGCCCGATACCTTTGATCTTTCCGGAATAGAGCGGCGACTCCGCAATGTTCTCGCGAATCGCGTCATGCACGTCAGGCGTGGTGTAGCCGATGTAGCACTGGATCTGTTTCTGCTCCACAGTGTCTGTCGAAAACGAGAACGGCACAGGCGTTTCGTCGCCTGGCTGCGGCTCGAATGCGCCCCAATCCACAGTTCTTCCATCGAGTCGAGGCGGGGTTCCGGTCTTCAGACGTCCGACCGGAAAGCCGAGCCGCTTCAGAGTCTCCGACAATTCAATCGACGCGGGTTCCCCGGCGCGTCCGCCGGAGTAAGTACGGCGTCCTGTGTGAATCAACCCATTCAGGAAGGTTCCGGTCGCGACGACGACAGCTTCGGCGCCAAAGCGGCGGCCATCTTCCAACACGACCCCAGCCATCCGACCATGATCCAAAACGAAATCGACCACTTTCCCCTGTCGCAGATGAAGATTCGAAGTAGCTTCGAGTGTGCGCCGCATCTCGGCGCGATAGCGCATGCGATCCGCCTGCGCCCGCGGCGACTGGACCGCAGGGCCGCGCGAGCGGTTGAGCAAACGAAACTGGATCCCGGTGCGATCAATGACGCGACCCATGATGCCGCCGAGCGCGTCAATCTCGCGGACGAGATGTCCCTTCGCGATTCCGCCAATCGCTGGATTGCACGACATCTGGCCGACGAGGTCGAGGTTCAACGTGATCAGCCCGGTTTCCGAGCCGAGTCGCGCCGCGGCAGACGCCGCCTCGCAGCCCGCGTGGCCGGCGCCGATCACGATTACATCGAATGTCTCATCAAACGACATGATTACTTCCCGATACAAAACGTCGCGAATATCTCTGACAGTATATCTTCCGTTGTTGTCTCGCCAGTGATCTGGCCTAGGAATCTCAACGCATTATGCAGCGGCACGAGCACAAGCTCCTCGCTCTGTCGCTCGCGAAGCGCTTCACGCGCGGCGTCGAGCTCACGCTGAGTGCTGCACAACAGATCATAATGACGAGCGTTCGTGATTAACAAACCGTCTTCGTCAACACCGTTGCTGCTCACGCTCGCAAGGATCGCGGCACGCAGCGACTCGAGGCCCTCGCCAGTCCGTGCCGATACATTAATCGGTTGCTGCTCATCAATACAACTCGCAGGAACATTGAAGCCCGGCAGATCGCTCTTGTTCATGACCACGAGCCGACGCGTATTCTTCGTCTGATCGATCAACTCACGATCTGCTGGTCCAATCTCATTCGAACCATCGAGCACGAGCAGCACGAGATCGGAGTCGCTCATTGCGCGTCGCGTTCGCTCGATGCCGAGGGTTTCGATTCCATCAGTCGTCTCGCGCAGGCCGGCGGTGTCAGTGAGGATCACGGGTATGCCTTCGAGATCGATCGCTTCGGTTAGAGTATCGCGAGTCGTGCCGGGAATGTCAGTTACGATTGCTCGCTCACGCTCTATTAAACTGTTGAAGAGACTAGATTTACCAACATTCGGGCGGCCCGTGATCGCGACGCGAAGGCCTTCCTGAAGCAGTCTTCCGGCACTGTAGCTTCGCGCCAGCTTCTCAACGCCCGTGCTCACAACAGCGAGATTGCTGTCGATCTCATTCATGCGTGGTGCGGGGATATCTTCTTCAACAAACTCGAGTGCCGACTCTAACAACACGATCACTTCGAGCAGCTTCTCTTTGAATGGACCAAGTGCGTTCGACAACTCGCCATGCAGTTGACGAGACGCTTGCTTCACTGCGGCCTCGGTTTGCGCGGCGATTAGATCGCGGATTGCTTCGGCCTGGGCCAGGTTGATCTTTCCATTCGACAACGCACGGAGGGTGAACTGACCAGGACCTGCGAGCACCGCGCCGAGTTCGAGTGTGGTGTCGATGATGCTGCGCACGACGGCCGGCGAGCCGTGACAACTGATCTCGACGACGTCTTCGCCGGTGAGTGAGTGCGGCGCGTTGAAGCACGTGAGCAGCACCTGGTCCAAATCGTCTCCGTCTTGCGGACGGTGAAGCGTGATGAGAGTTGCATGTCTCGGCTCGAGCGAATCGAGACCGCTCATGCGGCGCGCGATCGCGAACGCGTCTGGTCCGCTCAGACGGATGACCGCGAGCGCTCCGCGTCCTCTGGGTGTCGATAGTGCAACAATCGTGGTCATCGTGGAATTAATTGTAGGGGCGGCCCTCCGTGGCCACCCGTGCATGGAAATACAACGCACGGGTGGCCACAGAGGGCCACCCCTACAGTTGTACCGTAAAGATCAACATCTCTTGGCGCGCAGGATGGGTTAGGAAAACTCTTAGGAGGCTTTCTTGCGACCGATTCTTAACTTGCGTTCGGAGCCTTCACCGATCGACTCAGTAAAGAGATCCGCACTGTCTGCAAGGGTCAGGTGAATGATCCGTCGCTCATTCGCGCTCATCGGCTCAAACGTAAAGGGCATTCCGGTCTGTCGCACACGATTCGCAGCGAGGTTCGCCATCGCCTGTAGCTCAGCTTCGCGAGTCGCGCGAAACCCATTCACATCACAAACGAGACGCGCGCCGCCAGTCAGGCTCCTGCCAAAGACCTGATTGATCAAGTGCTGCAATGCTTCCAACAGCTCGCCGGTTTGCGCCTGGAGCAACTCCGAATCTCTGCCTTCGATGTCGAGCACTTCCCCGGCAATGCCCTGCTTGACGCCAACACGCAACTCGAGCCCCGTCATTTCAAAGACGTTCTCGAGAAACTCCGCTGCCTGTTGCGAGACCTCTGACATCGATTCAATCCTTCGGCATTAACTGGGCGCGGGTGCATCCAGCTTCTTCTTCCGCCCCGCAGGCCCTTTCGCCGGCGGCGCCGGCACCTCTTCATCGTCAGACTTGGTCCAACGGTTGATCAAAAACTGCTGTGTGAACCCGACGATATTACCAACGAGCCAGTACAAAACTAAACCCGACGGAGCACTCCACAGGAAGAACAGCATGAAGACCGGCATACCAATCGCCATCATCTTCTTCTGCACCGGATCCTGAGCCGGAGCAGGTGTCACCAACTGCAGGACGACCATTGTGCCCGTCATCAGGATCGGCAGGATGTGAATCAGGTAAGGCTCAGCCGCGGAGAGATCCGGAATCCAAAGAAAACTTGCCTGGCGAAAATCCAGCGAGATCGTGATCGCGCGATAGAGTGCAAACAGAAAAGGCATCTGGATCAGCAACGGCAAACATCCGCCGAGGGGATTGCCTTCCTTCATCAGCCGGAGCTGGTCCATCTGCAACTCTTTCATGCGGGGATCATTCTGCTTCATCCCCTTCATCTTTTCTTGCAGCTCTTTCATCTTCGGCGCGAGCTTCTGCGCCTTCTTCATCGCTTTCGACGAGCGCCACTTCAGCGGAAAGAAGAGCGAGTAGATCACGATCGTGAAGAGAATGATCGCAACGCCATAACTGCCCGTAGCCTGGAAGAGATAAGTGATCGCACGAAGAATCGGAACAGCGAGCGGCCGCGAGAGCCAGCCGAGGAAGCCGTAATCGATCAATCCTTCGAGATCAATATCTCGTCCAACAATCCCTTTGACGGTTTTACTGCCATCTGTCAGCAGATCGTGATCTTTCGGACCTGTGTAGATGACGGTGCGCGATCCATCCGCAGGAACGGGCAGAAACGCTGTGGTTAGAAATCGCTTTTCGGCAGTACCGCCTTCCGGTTTGTGCTCATAAGCGATCGTCCGGTATTCGAGCCCTTCCGTTTTATTGATGGGCACCGCCACCATTGCGAAATACGTATCCCCGACTGCCGCCCAGTCCACCGGGCCGTTCAGCGCGAGTCGATCCGGACTGCTCTTGTTGCTATTAATTCCCGCCGGCGGATGACGTTCGACCTTACTGTTAACAAAAGCTACTGCTTCCGGTGCCACCGAGTAGAACGTGTGATGCGGCACGCCCTGGTCGCCGATACTCGGACCGATCGCGAGCTTGACCGACGGAACTGTCTGATCGCCACGTTTCACTAACAACGAAAGATCGGTTTCATATTGGTTACCATCGAAAACGATCTTCTTTCGTACCTGATTCCCGTTGCCGTCTTCTAAAACAAACGTGAGTTCCTTTTTCTCATTCGGCTTGATGTTTACCTCGACGTCACCACTCGCCTGGTCGACACCCTCGACTTTGTAAGTAGAAGAGCTGAGGACGTAATCGAACGCGGCATCGCCAGTCTGCAACTGCAACGGCACCATGCGCGGCTGTCGCTTCAATCCTTCCGCGGAGATCAGCTCGAGCGGTTGCTTTAAACTCTTTTTCGCACCGACCGAGTAGATCGGTGTGTTGTTGTTTTTATTGACCTTTAAGATCCAACTGATCGGCTCAGCACCGAGCGTATCGAACTTCGCATCGTAAAGCGGTGTGCGGACCGTGATCATTCGTTGCGGCGCCGCGCTCACATTCGGGGCTGGAGGAGGAGCCGATGTTGGCGCCTGATTGTTGGAAGTCGGAGTTTGTGTAGCTGATTGACTTGCCGCCGGAGAAGGCGTCGCCCCCTGCTGCTGATTTGGAGGCGGAACCGGTGGATACAGATAACTCCACAAAAACAGAATTGCTGATGATAAAACTAGAGCTATTAAAAGTCGTTTCTGTTGCATCGTGTCGAAGAGGTACTAACCTCTGCTATTTAACTGGATCGTATCCTCCAGGATGGAATGGGTGACAACGGAGCAGTCGCCGCACAGCCATGCCACTTCCGCGTAAGGCGCCATAACGAGTGATGGCATCAACGGCATATTCGGAACATGTGGGAATGAATCTGCACGAAGGGGGTAGAAGCGGGGAAATCGCCAACTTATAAAATCTGAGTAATGAGATCAGAACGCTCTTCACAACCGGCGTTTATCTAACAGTATCGCGTGTTTCCAACCGTCCAACTTTTTCAATGATCCCCTTCAACTCCTCGCGAGGCGCATCAACCTTTTGATGCAGGACCGCTGCCTTCGCGTTCAAGACCCAATCGTAATTCCTTGCGAGCTCGCGTAAGAACGTTTCGTTTGAACGGAAGGTTTCACGAAGCAAACGCTTCGCTCGATTCCGTTGCACCGCCTTGCCGAGCGCTTTCTTTGAAGCCGTCACTCCGAGACGATGATTCAGTTCCTGGTTTTCAATAACAAATGCGGTGATGAATACGCCTTCATACCGCTTGCCGTTCCGGTAGACGTGCTGGAATTCTGAAGTATCCCGCAAATACTTCCGCATGCATCAACGGCGACCTCAGTAATGAGCCGGGGTCAGCCGTTTTCTTCCTTTGGCGCGACGTCTCTTGAGGACGAGGCGTCCGTTCTTGCTCGCCATGCGAGCGCGGAAGCCGTGCGTCTTTGCGCGTCGTCTGTTGTTTGGCTGAAAGGTGCGCTTAGACATAGAAATGAATACTCCTTATAAACGAAAACGCTAAGACTAACACAGATTACACGGACAAGAAAAACGTGTCGGCCTCATCTCCCGTTAAAACTCCGCTGTTCAACAATGTCGTGTACCAGAACCGTGCCTTTTCGCCGCATTCCGCGATTCTCCGAAAGGGCGATCATAGGGTGCTGTTTTTTTCATGTACTTAGCTTGATCATTCCGAATCTTCTATGTTAGTCTCCGCTCGCTTCAGGAGTCACCGTCCCGTAAACAATTGATAGAAAAAGACTTTAAAGCAATACTTTAACACGGGGAGGGTTTTCCACTTGCTGTGGAAAACGTTGTGGAAATTCCTCCAGCGGTCGGCTTTTGGCTGTTTACATGATAAATAGCGGGGTAGGATTCGATTAGAGTTCCGTGCGTGGATCGACCAAACAAGGCGTCCGATTCTGTTACGCGCGCTTTAGTCAAATTGACGGCCTTCCCTCCATGGATTTTCGATGAGCGCTACTGTAGAGACCAATGTTTGGGGCAGGATCCTTCACTCGCTAAAAGGCCGACTAAATCAACAAACTCTCGATACGTGGTTTAGCCCGATCCAATTCGAAAGCTTGGATAGCTCGCAGCACGTGCTTCGTTTGCGTGCGCCAAACCAGGATGTGAAGGATTGGATCGTTAGTAACTACGGCAAGGTGCTCACCGAGTCGCTGAATGAGCAGCGACTGTCGGGCTACTCCGTCGGCTGGGTCGTGGGAAAAGTCTCCGACTGGGTTCCCAACGATCTCAGCTTGCCCGTTGTTGAACCTTCAGCCGTCAGCCTCGCTCAGCCGTCGGTTTCGACTCCGGTCGTCACGGTTACTGACAACTCCACACCATCACTCGCCGAACCGACTCTCAGTGCCAAGTACACTTACGACAGTTTCGTTGTCGGGTCGTGTAACCAGTTCGCACACGCCGCATCGCTTGCTGTCGCTGAAGCGCCCGGACGTACTTACAACCCGCTCTACTTGTACGGCGGTGTCGGACTCGGCAAAACGCACCTGATGCATGCGTGTGGACACGCGATCAGATCTCGCAATCAACATCTCAAACTCTGTTACATCTCGTCTGAGCGATTCATGAACGATCTCATCAACGCGATTCGCTACGACAAGACGCAGAGCTTTCGCGAGAAGTATCGATCAGTCGACGTGCTGCTGATTGACGACGTTCAGTTCATGGCCGGCAAAGAGCGCACGCAGGAGGAATTCTTCCACACGTTCAATGCGCTCTACGATCAGCAAAAGCAGATCGTGATCAGCTCTGACTGTCCGCCTCGTGAGATACCGACACTCGAGGAGCGTCTTCACTCTCGTTTTGAATGGGGCTTGATCGCAGACATCGAGCCGCCTGATCTCGAAACCAAGATCGCTATCTTAAAACGAAAAGGCGATCTGATCGGTGTGTCGATTCCTGACGACGTTGCGATGTTTATTGCGAGTCGAGTGAAGAGCAACATTCGTGAGCTCGAAGGTTCGCTCGTTCGTTTGATTGCAATCGCGTCGCTGCGCGGTGAACCGATTTCAAAAAGCCTGGCGCAGGACGCGATTCGAAACATCGCGAAGGAAGAGGAATCCGGCGTCGTTACGATTCAACAGATTCAGAAGGCGGTCGCTTCAACTTACAAACTCACTGGGGAAGAGTTGATCTCCAAAAACAACGCCCGGCAAATCTCACATCCGCGACAGGTCGCGATGTATCTGTGCAAGCACCTGACCAAACACAGTTATCCGGAGATCGGTCGTGCGTTCGGCGGCAAACATCACACCACAGTGATGCACTCTGTGGAAAAAATCGAAGCGCTCATCACGACCGACGAAACGCTGCAACGGCTCATCAGTGAACTCTCAGAGTCGCTACAAAAATAGAAACTATTTAGCCGCGGATTTTCGCTGATGAACGCGGATCAGCGTTAATCCGCGTAGATCCGCGGCAAAGTTTTCTTTGTTTTTCACAACCCCACTAAGAACGTTTTGTGGAAATGTGTTAATGTTCTCAACTTCAAAAATTTTCCGAAACTGCGCTGGAGATTTGAACAGGTTTCCACAGGGCGGCTAGCGTCCCTAAGTACTTTGAATCGGTAGGATTAGGTCTTTATCCACAGTTTCCACAGGCCCTACTGCTACTACTAGATATAAATATTAGTTTTGAATTCTGGAGTAGAAGAATCGCGACGCGGTTTGTGGATTGTTGAAGGAGTGAATGGCAATGCAATTTGTAGTCAGCAAACAGAACCTGCAAAAAGAACTTGGCTTCGTCCAGGGTGTCGTTGAAAAGAAAAACACGATACCGGTCCTTTCAAATATTCTCATCGAGTCAGTCGGCGAGAGCACGATCCGGATCACCGGAACGGATCTCGACGTAACGATCCGTTGTGACATGGACGCAGAAGAGATCACGACGCCCGGATCGATCTGCGTGCAAGCACGAAAACTTTTTGAGATTGCGCGACTGCTTCCGGATGCTCCCGTCAGTTTCAAAAAAGAAGACAACGAGTGGGTGACGGTGAAATGCGATCGCGCGCGCTTCAAGATGGTTGGAGTCGCGCGAGATGCATTTCCGGAAGTTCCCTCGTTCAAGTCAGCGCCAACGAAGCTTCAAGCCGGCGTTATCAAGACGTTCATCGATCGAACGATCTTCGCCATCACTCAGGAAGAATCACGCTACACACTTTCAGGCGCTAAGTTTGTTTTAGACGAAGCCGGCGCGCGCATGGTTACGACTGACGGTCACCGGCTGGCGTATGTCGAAAAGAAAGGCCTCGCGCGAAACGGCGCGAAAGAAAGTATCGACACGCTGATTCCGCGCAAGACACTTGCCGAGTTAACAAAACTAACGGCCGGCTTCGATGATGAGATCAGTTTGGGAATGGATGAGAATCACATCTATTTTCAGGTTGGACCAAGGCTCCTGATTTCGCGCATGCTCTACGGGCAGTTCCCAAATTATGAAATGGTGATGCCGAAGAACAACGACAAGTCCGTCGAGTTCAACAGCAGCCTGCTCAATCATGCAATCAGGCGTGTTGCTTTGATGGCTGATGAGAGATCGCATGCGATACGTTTTCATCTCGAGAACAACGAACTAGTTATCAGTTCGCAGAATGCTGAAGAAGGCGAAGCGAACGAAACGATCCAAACAGATTACGCTGGGGAGACAACAGACATCGGTTTCAATGCGCAATACCTGCAGGAGTTTCTAAACGTGATTGGCGACGCGAAGATCTCGTTTGAGTTCAAGGATGGTAACTCCCAGGCCCAGCTCAAGCCGTCAGAGAACGGCGACTATGATTATAAGTATGTCGTGATGCCTATGCGGATCTGATCATGTAATCCTGAAAAATCTTGTAAATCCTGTCCAAGGTTTTTATACTTCGCCCGCGAAAGTCACCCATCTTGTTCGTGTAAACGGAGGACCTAATGGCAGGTTTAGATGCAAAGAAAATTAGAGCGCTCCAGCTAAACTTTGAAGGACTTTTCAAACTCCTCGGTGGAAGCTCAGATGACAGGCTGCGATTCTTCGAAATCTTAAAAGGCATCACAACACCCATTGAGCTCAGAATATTGAATGCCCAGGTCGATGCCCTGTCGGTTCAGACCAAGGCAATCCAGACCAGTGCAAAGGCCTTGCAGACTTCGGCCCAACAGATAGCCCGGCGTGGATAGTATGTTGCTCCGATAATGTCGCATCTGAGGGGCCTAAACACGATTCATATTGTCGGTGTCGGCCCCGAAGATGCGCTGGGAGTGGTTTTAAGAAAAGCCTTCGATAACGTTCTTTTCTTCCCCGACAAAACCCTGCCATTCATGAGTACGCCCTCACTGTACGTCGACATCAGAACCGACGAGGCGTTGATTGGACCACTGACGCTCTCGAATCGGGCTGGGTGTTGGCGTTGTGCGTTTGAACGAATCTCAGCCGCTCAAGCTGATTCAGAACCCGATCCTGTGCTGCCACAGGAAAATATTTCCAAAAAGATCGCGCCAGTTCTTATTCGTGAGATACAGGCACTCAACACGGACGGGCTGGAACAATCATCACTCCTGGACCATGTGCTCGCTGTCGAACTTTCAACGCTCGATGAGTCGCTTCACAGAGTGATTCCTCTCGCTCGTTGTGATGTGTGTGGCGGCGCCGCGGCGTTTCCATCGATAAATCACGAGCAAGTATATCTTTCGGCAGAAGATTCTCCAGAGGTTGTTTTGGGAGCACTCGAAGGCTGGGTCGATCGACGCACCGGGGTTATCAGTAATCTTTTCATCGAGCCTCCGGACGATCCTCGCGTGATTCTTCCGATCATCGCCACTGCGGCGCCACCGTATGTAATAGAAAAGAATGGCTCGCTGCGCCGTCTTCCTATCGGTTGGGGGAAAGGATTGACGATCTCAGGCGCCGTGCTCTCCGCGGTCGGTGAAGCAATCGAGCGATATTCAGCTTCAATTGTCGATTCGGAAAGCATTGTCTGGAAGCGTCCTGATGAGTTGGCTGGCGAGTTTATCGATCCACGCGATTGCGGGCTTTACACAGAAGCGCAGTATGAACGTGACGACTTCCCTTACGTGCGATTTGATCCAGGTATTGAGCATCCGTGGGTACTCGGCATTTGGCTGCGTAACAAAAAGCCCGTCTGGGTGCCCGCTATTTTTGTCTTCTTGTCGATTGAGCTGCGTCAGGAACAAGCGATCGCGCAAGGGACATCGAACGGTCTAGCGGCATCGACCAGTAAGGATGACGCGGCGCGGAGAGCTGTGCTGGAACTCGTGGAACGTGATGCCTTCATGTCGACGTGGCTCACCGCGACTCCCGCACAGCGCATTCAGCTCGACCACACGCTCGATCCGCTGCTACACACCGTCTTGGAGGGTATCGAAGCTTTAGGAGCAACGGTGGAGGTCTACACGTTGCCGGCAAGTGTTATCGGTACGACGGTGTTGTGTCTCGCGCTTGGAGACGGCGAGCAGTATCCGGGAGTTACTTTCGGTCTCGGTTGTGATCTGGATACACGCGCGGCGCTCAAACAAGCAGTGCTCGAGCTTGGACAGACTGGTCCATACCTGCGACGCATGATGCGATCCGGAATTTTGACACCGGCTGCAGATCCAAGCGGTGTGCGAGAGATGCTCGATCATGCTGCTTACTATTTTCCGAAAGAACGAGCTACGGCATTCGATCGCTTGCGAAGTGAAAATACAACTGTCAATCTTCGAGATCTCAGGAGTCACGATATGCGATCTTTGGAGAAAGCTGGTGTGCGCGTGGCGTTAGTCGATGTGACATCAGCGGATGTTGCAACCGGTCCATTCTCAGTCATGCGCGCGGTTAGTCCTGATCTACAACCGATCTGGTTTGGTTACGGCCTGGAGCGCATTCACAAGTTGAAGGTTGCTACTGACGTCCCGCCTATCAATCCTATCTGGTAGACAGGATGAAAAGATTTTTTCAGGATTGACATGTAAATCCTGCCGAAGTCTTGTACATCCTGTAAAACGCCTACCTTCGAACTCGATCTGCTAATATCCATCACATGCTACTCGCTGCAATTGAAGCGACGAACTTTCGCAACCTCAGTGGGAGAATCGAGTGGGGCCCACGCCTGAACATCATCTACGGTAACAACGGTCAGGGTAAGACAAACTGGCTCGAAGCAATCTATCTCCTCGCGCGGACCAAGTCGTTTCGCACGCAGCGTCTTCAGGAAGCAATCAGGTTTGGCGAAGAGCTGGCAATCATCAGAGGCAAGGTGACGACCGGCTCAGACCTCGAACGCGATCTGCAAGTCAGTCTCCATGACAATTCAAAGACGATCTTCGTCAACTCAAAACGCGAAACACTCGCGCGCTATCTCACGCAGTTACAAGTCTTCTCATTCACGGCCGCCGATCTCGACGTCGTACGCGGCATGCCTGAAGCGCGCCGGCGCTTTCTCGATCGCGGCATCTCATCACTCCGGCCTGCATATCTGAAAACGATTGCCGACTACGCCAAGGTCCTCAAACAAAAAAATCGCGTGCTGCAATTGGCAAGCGAAAACGACCTTGGTCCAGACAAAGTCGAAGATCTGCTCGCGCCCTGGAACGAACAGTTGGTGCGGTTGGGAGTGCTGATTCACCAGGCACGTGAGGAGTATGTCGCGGGTTTGAACGCTGCGCTCGAGAGGCAACTGTTTGAAAAACGAGACGTTACGACGCGCTATGTTTCGTCACTCGAAAACAAGGGCGACATGAGCGATTACGAGTCGTTGCTGCGGTCGCGAATCGCGCTGCGCATGGCTGCCGAGGTGGCAGCGGGTCATGCCTTGATCGGGCCGCATCGAGACGATTTGGAGATCCACTTAGAAGGCCGGGAAATCAGGGTTTACGGAAGCTCCGGACAGCAACGTAGCGCATTGTTATTATTAGACTTAGCGGCGATTTCATTGTATAATTCAAGCTCGAATGACCATCCGGTTTTCATCATTGACGATGTCGATGCTGAGCTGGATGAGGGAAGGATAAGGCACCTTCTTGAATACCTTGAAAATCGCACCCAAACCTTCATCACAACCTCAAAGCGGAGTCATGTCGAAGGCTTCTTTTCAAGGGCGAATGTATACGAAATCGAGGACGGAAAAGTCAGAAGCAGCCAGTCAAAAACTGATGCCGCTTCGGCCAACTCGATCCTCACCTGAAGATTAATCAGCAGTATAGGAGATTAGTATTGTCAACCGTAGGACCAACCATTAATAAAAAAGGATCAGCTTACGACTCGTCTTCAATCACGATCCTCGAAGGTCGTGATGCCGTTCGTAAGCGACCCGCCATGTATATCGGCTCGACAGGTGAGATTGGCCTGCATCACATCGTTTATGAAGTTGTAGATAACTCGATTGACGAGGCGCTCGCCGGTTATTGCGACACAGTTGAAGTAACGATCCATCTCGACAATTCCATCACCGTCATCGATAACGGTCGCGGGATTCCTGTCGACGAAATCAAGAAAGAGAAACGGTCTGCGGCCGAAGTGGTGATGACCAAGCTTCACGCTGGGGGCAAGTTTGATTCAAACGCTTACAAGGTTTCAGGCGGCCTGCACGGCGTCGGTGTCTCGTGCGTCAATTTTCTTTCGGAGAAGCTGCATCTAGAGATCTGGCGTGATGGAAAAACTTACGAGCAGGAGTACGCGCGGGGGATTCCGGTCGCGCCCCTCGCTCTCACCGGCAAAACACGAAAGCGCGGGACCAAGATCACATTCAAGCCTGACGGACAGATCTTCACCGAGACGTCGTTCAGCTTTGACAAGCTTTCAGAGCGGCTGCGCGAGAAGGCGTTTCTCAACAAGGGAATCCGCATCACGATCAAAGACGAGCGTGAGGAGCCGGAGCGTTCGCACGAGTTCTATTACAAGGGCGGCATCGCCGAGTTCGTCAAGCACCTGAACAAGAACAAGTCGACCCTGCACGACAAGCCGATCTACTTCGAAAAGGAAGGCGAGAATCTCTCGATCGAAGTCGCGATTCAATATAACGACGGCTACGACGAGAAGGTCTACTCGTTTGCGAACAACATCAACACGGTAGACGGTGGCACGCACCTTTCCGGTTTCCGCTCGGCATTCACGCGAACGATTAATAACTATGCGCAGTCGTCGGGACTCGCAAAGAACTTCAAAGGCTCGCTCACGGGCGATGACGTCCGGGAAGGCCTCGTCGCAGTGATTTCAGTGAAACTGCCGCAGCCGCAGTTTGAAGGACAGACGAAGGGAAAACTCAATTCTGACGTGAAAGGCGCGGTCGAGTCGTTCCTGAACGATCGGCTCACCGAGTTTTTTGAGCAGAACCCGCCTGTAGCGCGGAAGATAGTCGGAAAGGCACTCGATGCTGCACGCGCTCGCGAAGCGGCGCGGAAGGCCCGGGAAATCGTCCGCAAGGGCGCAATGGGCTCGACGATGCTGCCTGGCAAACTGGCTGACTGCCAGGAACGCGATCCCGCGCTCTCTGAGATCTACATCGTTGAGGGTGATTCGGCGGGCGGTTCCGCGAAGCAGGGCCGTGACCGGAAGAACCAGGCCATCCTGCCGCTGAAGGGCAAGATCCTGAACGTCGAGAAGGCGCGCTTCGATAAGATGCTGGGTCACAGCGAGATCAAGTCGCTGATCACGGCGCTTGGTACCGGAATCGGCAAAGACGATTTCGATATCGGCAAGCTGCGTTATCACAAGATCATCCTGATGACGGACGCGGACGTTGACGGCTCGCATATCCGCACGTTGCTGCTCACGTTCTTCTATCGACAGATGCCGGCCCTCGTTGAGTCAGGGCACGTCTTCATCGCGCAGCCGCCGTTGTTCAAAGTAAAGCGCGGGAAGAAGGAAGAGTACATCAAAGACGAGAGTACAATGATTCGCTACCTCATGCGCCAGGCGACGAGCGATATGACGGTCAAAGCGTCAGGTGCATCGCAGGCGATTGAGGGACGCGAACTCGCGAGATCGCTCGAAAAGATGGTTGATTTTAAACGTTACTGTGAAAGAGCGACACGGCGGCTCGGTGGCGACCCGCAGATGCTGAATGTGCTGCTCGAATCGCTCAGTGGTCGCAAGGGCGTGCTGCGGAAGGAAGGGCAAACGCTCCGGAAGGTGTTTCAGGACGGCGATCTGATGGCGAAAATCGAGGGAGCGCTCGACAAAGCCGGGTACAAGACGGAGCTGACAACGGATGAAGAGCACGGCTTGTGGGAAATCGAGACGACGACGAATACGGGAGTCAATCTCGTGATCGACTGGAACTTTGCCAGCTACGTGGAGTTTCAGAAGGCTGTCGAGTTGTTCAAGACGCTCGAAGACGATCTCGCGGCGCCTTTTATATCAGGTGAAAACGGAACGAGCGAGGAAGTGCCGACACGCGAGGCGTTGCTCGAAAAGGTGCTGGCGGCGGCGAAGAAGGATCTGTCAATCCAGCGTTACAAGGGTCTCGGCGAGATGAACCCGGAGCAGCTTTGGGAGACGACGATGAATCCCGAGAAGCGCACCCTCCTCGAGGTCAGAATCGATGATGCGGTGGAAACGGACGAGATCTTCACCGTGCTGATGGGTGATGCGGTCGAGCCGCGAAGGAAGTTTATCGAAGACAACGCTCTCGACGTGCGTAATCTTGATGTCTAATCTTGCAATCCTGTAATTCCTGTCTAAGGTTTTTTTGACAGGATGTCAGGATTGCCAGGATTTTCACGATACCTTTCAACCTTAAAACGCAAGAGTCTAACCGGTTCATCGCGTCGAATTCCGGCCTTCCGTGCCGCAATCTCGACCTGCTGTTGCGCGTTATCAATCCCCGGAATGTCGGGCAGCAGCAGCCCACGGCGCGAGCCACTCTCATCCTCAACAATCACGCCATACATCGACGGATCGAGATCTTCCATCACCGTTTCTTCCGGCGGGAAAAGCACGTCGACCGAGTAACGCAGGTTTGATAGCTCTTCAGGCCGTACCGGATCGAAGCGAGGATCGTTGTTGGCGGCGCTGATAGCGTTGGCGATGATCTCTTGGGCGAGTGTGTCTCTCGCGGGCTCGATCGTTCCGATGCAGCCGCGTAGCTCGCCGTTCAAAGTTTTGAGTGAAACAAAACACGGCGCACAAGTGCTCAAAAGACTTTGCGCAGATCGTGGCGGATGAAGAACATTCCCGGAGCGGACGAAAGTCTCTACGGCCTGACGCGCCAACGCCGGCAGCGAGATCTCTTCCTCCGTTTCTGAAGTAGCGGTTTGATTCGTGAGCTGGGCGACAAGGTATCCAACCCCGAACGGCGCTTCGTAACTCAACACCTCGCACGACAACGGCAACTCCGAGCTCGCGCCGATCGCCACCAGCATCGATCTAAACCCGCACTCACCCGCGAGCCTGCGCAAGTTGAAATCGATGTCGACGATTCTTTGCGGCTCGTTCGAGCGCAACGCGTCGACAACCTCATCATCAAATGCGTGTGCGTCAGGGTTGTAGCCGGCGGGCGCCTGCGGCTTGAGCCTGTGACTCAGATCGCCGCTCGCAATAAACGCGACGCGACGTCCCACCTGGTCCACCGCCTTCCTGATACACGATCCGAAACGCAAGTGATCGTCATTCGAGAGAAAGCTGTAACCAAGCGTCACTACTTTTCCCTGCCAGCCATTCCGCAAAAGGAAGTAAAGCGGAACCGCGGTGCCATGATCGAGTTCATGCTCGTGCAGCGTAGTGACTTCGTAGCGTTCGGAAGCAGCAACTTCCTTAATTGCCGCGAGCAGTTCTTCATCGACTTCTGTGGAGAAGTAAGTGCTGGGCGCGTTGAAGCGGGAGAAGTCGCCCGAGACTTGCGGGCCCTCGTAAGCAACAAACGAATCCACCTCGAGCGGTGCGTGTGGCGAGATCAGAATGACAGACTCCGCGCCGCTATTGATGAGACGCTTCGTCAACTCTGACATCGCGTCGATCGAGTCAACAACGCCGGCAATCGATTCCCGACCAACCTCAGGCACCATGATCGGTGGATGCGGTGCAATGCCGGAAAAAACCAGGGAGCTCTGGGCTGCCATGAAACGCCTTTCGTATTTTGGAGGGAACGACTGGTATTCTAGCGCCGCTGAGAAGATTATGAAACCGGGGACAGGATTCGATCTCCTGATTATCGGCGCGGGGCCCGCGGGCTCATTCGCCGCGGAGTTGCTCGCGAAGGGCGGCGCGAGAGTCGCGCTATTCGACGGGCGTCCTGAAGGCGAGCCGAAGGCCTGCGGCGGCGGCGTCACAGCCAAAGCTTTGAAGGCGTGGCCACACTTGCTCAATGCCGTCGGCCGCACCATCACCGAGCTCGATCTGTACTCGCCGTTAAGCAAGCGGCTTCACCTCGCGTTGGACGAACCGTTTGCGATCTATTCACGCATTGCTTTTGATTCTTACTTAAGAGACCGTGCCCGTGACGCCGGCGCACAAGTGATCTCAGAGAAGATCTCCGCGAGGAAAACCAAACGAGTCGACATCGGCTGGCGTTTGATCAGCGATAGCGGCTCCGAGTGGACGGGCTCCTTCTTGATCGGCGCGGACGGCGCCAACAGCGGCATCGCGAAGATGCTCGCTGGTCCACTGCCGCCTTCCGACATGGAAGTCGCTTTTGGTTATCGCGCACCACTGCCTGCAAACAACGTTGCTCCGACAGCAGTCGCTTTCCTGCCACGTTGGGTTGGTTACGCGTGGGCGTTTCCACGTCCCGATCACATCTCGTTCGGAATCGCCACCACACAAGATGCTTTCGAGCATGAGCCGCTTGATGATCTGCTGTGGCAGTTCATGATTGGTTACTATCAGCAGTGCGATGGCAAGAAAGTAAGATTCTGGAACAACGGCAATAACACGCCGGAACGATCACGCATTGAGGAACACTTACGCGCGACCGCCGAACGATACGCGGCGCGCATTCCCGGCCTGGCCGCTAAAACGTGGGACAGCAGAAAAGTTTCCGGCGATGATTGGGCGCTGCTCGGCGATGCAGCGGGCTTCGCGGATCCAGTCACGGGTGAGGGGATCTATTATGCTTTGCGTTCCGCGGAGCTGTTTGCAGAATGCTATCTGAGTGGATCGCCGCTGACTTATGAGAAGCGCTGGCGTGAAGACTTCGGCGCGGAGTTGCGTCGGGCCGCGCAGATGCGTCAACGGTTTTATGGCAACTTCTGGGGCGCACCTTTCACCGAGCGGATGATCGAATTCGCCCGCGGGCATCGCGGTGTGAAGCGAGTGTTAGGCGACCTCGTCGCGGGCGAACAAGGCTATACCGACCTCAAAAAGAAACTCGTCAAAAGCGTTTTTAGCCATAAAAAAGCACAAAAGGCACAAAAGATAGAACCCGTAAGATGAAAATTAATTTTGTGCCTTTTGTGGCTAAGGAGCTAACCTGGTGATGGACCAGCCGGTGGCGTCGCGCTGGTAGAGGATGCGATCGTGCAGGCGGCCGATGCGGCTTTTCCAGAACTCGATGCGCTCGGGCCGCAAACGATAACCACCCCAGTGCTCGGGACAATCAACTTCACGATCGGCATACATAGCCTCAAGCTCCTGCGCGCGCTGCTCGAGAACCTCACGACTCGCGATCGCCTGGCTCTGTGCCGAAGCCCACGCACCAATCTGACTCTCACGCGGCCGAGTCCGGAAATAATCCTGTGACTCCTGCGCCGACGTTTTTACAACACTTCCCTCAACACGCACCTGTCGATCGAGTTGCGACCAGTAAAAGACGAGCGCCGCGTAAGGATTCGCGTCTAACTGCTCCGCCTTCGCGCTGCGGTAGTTGGTGAAGAAAACAAAACCGTCATGGTCCACCTGCTTGAGCAGCACCATGCGCGCTGACGGCTTGCCATCGGGCGTCGCGGTCGCGAGCGTCATCGCCTCGGGCAGCGGCAGCCGCGCGGCAACAGCATCATTGAACCAGAGCTGAAACTGCTTGATCGGATCGGGATCGATCGTCTTTTCATCGAGACCTGTAGTCATTCGTTTGCGGTGTACGGCGCGAGCTTCTCACGCAGCTCTGCCGGAATCGGAACAGTTTCAAACGTCTGCTGGTTAACTGCCGCGAGCACGAAGTGCGCCGTCGCAACCATCTCGTCACTTCCCTTGCGACGCACTTCAAAATTCAACTTCATCGACTTCGTGCCAAAGCGTCCAACCCACACACTGACTTCCAAAATATCGTCGAGCCGCGCCGCGCGATGAAAGTCACACTCGAGATGCACACGCGGCAACCAGATCTGCAACTCGTCAAACATCACTCCATAATGCAACCCGACTGCGCGAAACAACTCCGTCTCGGCAAACTCGAAGAAGTGAATGTAAGCACCGTAAAAGATGATGCGCGCGGCATCAACATCGCCCCAGCGCACGCGCTCTTCAATCGTGAATTTTTTAAACTCAGCCATTACGATTCCGACAAGAACTCAAGCACCTCGTCATTAAACTGCTGTGTGCGCTCCACATTCGAAACATGTCCCGCATGGTCCAACACAACGAGCCGCGAGCCCGCAATCGCATGATGCATCTTCTCACTGTCAGCAACAGGCGTGATCGCGTCTTCAGCGCCGACGATAATCAACGTCGGAACAGAGATCTTGGATAACAGCTCTGTCTGGTCCTCGCGTTCAGCCATGCCGCGCAACGCGGCCGCCGCGCCTTCGGGCTTGGTCTTCAACATCATGTCGCGCACAAACTTCACGATCTCCGGACGCTTGCTCACGGTCTCGGGCGTGAGCAGCTTCGGCAACATTGCGTCGGCGATACCGGCCATGCCTTCCAACAAAGCTTTTTCTGCTTGTTGCGCGCGCGTTTGTTTTGCTTCTTCTGTGTCGCCTTGTGCCCGCGTGTCAGCGAGGACGAGCGCGCGCACGCGCGACGGGAACTGTTTGTAGAAGGCTAACGCTACGTAACCGCCCATCGACAAGCCGCAGATCGTAGCGCGCGGGACCTCGAGGTGGTCCATCAATGCAGCGACGTCCGCGGCGAGAAGGTTCATCGTGCTCGTATCTTGTGAAGCGTCGCTGTCGCCAAAGCCGCGCAGGTCGGGAGCAATGATGCGATTGCTGTTGCTGAGCGCCGGAATCTGCTCGGTCCAGAGTGAGCGATTGAATGGATAGCCGTGAATAAGCACGACCGGACGCCCGACGCCCGTATCTGTGTAAGCTAAGTTTAAATTGTTAACCTGGATCCTTGTCATCGCTACATTAAGTTAGACAGGAAGATTTACAAGATTTCTCAAGATGGACATGTAAATCCTGAAAGAATCTTGTGAATCCTGTCTAAAAATCGCGCTTCGCTGCACGCGCCACAACGGAAATCAACTCCGTCAGCTCCACCGGTTTCGCTAAGTAAATCTGAAAACCAGCCGACAACGCACGCTCGCGGTCCTCCTCTTTCGCGTATGCCGTGATCGCCACGGCCGGAATGTTCTCCGCCACGCCCTTCTCCAGCGAACGAACCTTCTTGATTAAACCGTAACCATCTTCATCCGGCATGGCAATGTCAGAGACGAGCACGTCCGGACGCTTACGCGTGATCGCCTGAATCGCCTCGCCCGCTGAAGAGACGGCGGTCACGTTCGCCTCCCGACGCTTGAGCGCAGTCGCCATCAGGGTGAGCGTGTCAGAATCGTCGTCGACGATAAGAACGTTGAGACCTGATAACAACTGATGTGTTCGCGCGAGTTTGTGATGATCAGGTTCGGCAAAGCTCTTCGACTTTGCTTCAATCAGCGGCAGCCTGATCGTAAAAGTCGCACCACGACCTTCGCCACCACTCTCCGCGTTGATCGTGCCGCCGTGAATTTCCACGAGATGTCGCGCGATCGCGAGACCGAGTCCGAGCCCGCCGTGCTGCCGAGTCGTCGTGCTGTCAGCCTGTCGAAATCGCTCAAAGACGTACGGCAAAAATTCCTTGCTGATACCACGGCCCGTGTCCGAAACTCTCACTTCAGCCGCGCCGCCGACACGCGAGACTTTCACGCAAACACGCCCGCCACTATCCGTAAACTTCACCGCGTTCGACAACAGGTTCCAAATCACTTGCTGAAGCCGGTTTGCATCGCCCGAAATCATCGCCGGCTTCGAGTCGAAATACTTCTCGATCTTGATTCCCTTCGCGTCAGCAGTCGGCCGCACCACGTTGATCGCATTCTCCACGACCGGCACGACTTCCAAGGGATGCAGATCGAGAGACAGATTGCCGGTGATGATGCGCGACACGTCGAGAATGTCGTCGACGATCTGCGCCTGCGCTTTGGCGTTGCGCCAAATCACTTCAACAGCCTGTTGCGTCACTGAATCGTCGAGTGTGCCGCCTTCGAGCAGTCGCGACCAGCCGAGTATCGCGGTAAGCGGCGTGCGCAACTCGTGCGACACGGTGGCAAGAAACTCGTCTTTCAAACGGTTCGACTCTTCCGCCGCTTCTCTCGCACTGCGTTCAAGCTCGAGCAGCCGCACATTCTCAATCGCCACTGCAGTGAGATTTGCCGCCATGCTCATCGCCGTAACGTGCTCCGGACGGTAAACATTCTTGTCGTAACTCTGTACTTCGATCGTACCGATGATCCGGCCCATCACCGCCATCGGCACTGCCATCGACGAATCGGGACGCAAGCCGTTATCTGGTCCAACGATGACCCCGCCCTTTTGAGTCTGCATGTAGTCGTTCGTGATGATCACTTCGCCCGTGCGCACGGCCCGACTATTAGGACCACGCTCCGTCACGGGCTGCGGCGGCAATTGCGAAACATCGAGCTCCTCGCCATCGGCCCAGCCGTAGCATGCAGTACGAACGTCACGAACTGCATCGTAGAGTGAAACAAAAAACCCGTTGCACGGAACAGACACGTTCGTGAAGTGACGCAGTGCGCTGAAGATGGCGTGCAGGTCTCTCGCGGTACCGAGCGCCTGCGCAAAGGTCTTGATCCTTTCCAGCAAACGTTCGTATTCGAGGAGGGCGCGTTGGTCTGCATCGCGCAAAGCCTCGGACGTTTTACGTAGCTCCTCTTCAGTGTGTTCGCGCTCCTGGAGTGTGTTGCGGATCGTAGTATCGGATTTCTTGAGCTCTGTCGCAGAGTGCTCGGCGCGTGAGCGTGCGCGGATCTCGGCGCGAGTGACAGCAGCGAAAAGCAGACTCAACAGCCCGCCGAGAATCAGTGTGTACTTGAGCAATGATCTGCTCGAGTGTGTTTCGAAAGAAGGAGTTGTCGCGTAAGCCAACGTCCAGGTGCGACCAGCCACGTCCAGCGTTCGTTTGTCGATAAATACCGGATCGCTGGAGGCCTCGATTGCGGACTTGCTCATTAAGTCTTCCGGCTTGATCTCCGTATCGTAAACCTGAAAGGACACGTCGTGAGCCGCAGTGGCAATGGGCTCGAGGAAGTCCTGTACGCGAAACGGGCTGTAAACAAATCCTGCAAACGCCTTACGTCGCTCGGCCTCATTAGAATTAGCTGCGCCCTTCCGGTACAGCGGCACGTAAATCAAAAAGCCGGGTTGCTTTTGGGCCTCCGGAACATCTCGTTCCTGGACCAGGTAAACACGACCGGAGGCGCTAGGCTGTCCTGTATTGCGAGCTATTTCCATGGCTTGACGCCGGACTTCTTCAGTAGCCATGTCAAACCCAAGCGCTATCTTGTTGCGATCGCTGAGAGGTTGTAAGTAAATAATTGCATTGTATTCGCTACGAGGAGACTCGTCGGGATAGACCTTGAAATCGGTATAACCCTGCCGTTTCATATCAGCTACTATCTTTGCTTTGTCTTCCGCCGGAAACTGGATCGAGTAACCGATGCCCTCGATGCCTTTATAATTTTTCCCTAACTCAATTTGATCAACGAACCGCTGAAATTCACTCGCTTTGACATAATCGCTTGCCGCGAAAAGACCGGTACCGGAGCGCAGCAAGGCAATCGAAGTTTCGATTCGTAACCGCACCTGGTCCTGGATCTCCTGCATCGAGCTCTCGAAACGAAGTTGATCCTGTTCGTAAGTGAGCTTGGAGAAGTAGTAATAGACAACGAGCGTAAAGCAGAAGCCGAGCAGGAGGATCAAATACGGCAGGAGAACGCGGTTGCGCATTGGGAGAACCTGTGAAATCCGCGGCAAAACTTACTTAACTTTTCGGGTCCTGCGCCGCAGAAAATCAATCAGCACGAATTGGGACAGATTGCCGGGGTTGGCGAAATAAGCTTTGCCATTCGTCATGGCAGTCATCTGTTTTACAAAATCCACCAGATAATAATCGCTGGCCAGCATGAATGTATTGATCATTATTCCGGCCTTGCGGCACGCCTGAACTTCCTTGAAAGTCTCGGCCATTACAAACGGATCGCCGCCCATCGAGTTTTTATAAAGGCGACGAGCCGAGCCCGCGGTCTGCTTCGTTTTACTTTTTATGCCCGGGCCACTCTCTAAGAAACACGCCGTCGGTTTGCCGTCAGTCACCATCACGATCTGCTTCATCTCTTTACGTTGTGCCTGGAGCAGGCGTCGCGCGAGACGAAGACCTTCAGCGGTGTTCGTGTGATATGGGCCGACCCGGGTCGTCGCGAGTTTCGCGAGGGGCAGCTCTTCGGCGGCGTCGTGAAAAAGGACCACTTTGAGCGAGTCGCCGGGATACTGCGTGCGGATCAGGTGCGACATCGCGAGTGCGACTTTCTTCGCCGGAGTAAAACGATCCTCGCCGTAGAGGATCATCGAATGCGAGCAGTCGAGCATCACGACTGTCGCACACGATGATTGATAATCACACTGGTGCACGTGCAGATCGCGGTATTCGAGATTGAGCGGTACTTTCAAACCTTCGCGTTGAATGGCGGAAAGTAAAGTGGTGTTGACGTCGAGATTGATCGTATCGCCAAACTCGTAACGTTTACTCGCGGCTGCGGCTTCGACGCCGGTGGAAAGATAGACAGTATCGTGTCGTCCAGCCGCGCTCTTGCCGAAGCTGCCGAGCAGGTTTCGCAGCGTCTTGTAACCGAGGAAATCAAGGCCTTTTTCAGTGACTTCGAAGCGCACGTCACGCGGCAAAGGCTCCGAGACTTCGCCCGGTCCGCGCATTCCTCTTTGTCGTTCGTTGCGCTGTGGCTGTTCTTCGCGGAGACTCAGATAACCTTCTTCGACGAGTCGCTCGATCAGTTGATTCAACAACTCTTCGAGCAGCGATCCCCGAAACTTGCCTTCGTTCTGCGCGAGCATCTCACGAATTTGTTGCTCGTCGACAAGGCCCTGGTCCATGAGGGCTTGAAGAAGCGCGCGGCGAAGAGCGTCGAGTGAGGTGTCGGTCTGCTTTTGTTGGCGGGTCCAGTAATAGTCGTCGTCGTAGCCGGAATCGAGTAGCGCATCAGACATGCTGTCCATCAACTCACCCAGATTGATGGAGAACACGTCGAACCCTTGGAACTTGGAATACTTAAACCGCATACAGCTACGAATACTTACCCGTTTCCGTTAGATCGTCGTAAATCATCCCGCGACGATCCTTCTTCGCCTTAGTCACCGCGGTGTAACTACCCTCTTCGTTACGACTAATCTTGTTTTCAGCATACAGACCTTCGAGCACGAGTTCGCATGTGGAGACGAGCTCCCCGATGTCGGAGCGGCGGAAATCGAAGGGAATCATTGCCGTTTCAAGCAGCTCGGGAACTGCCTCGATCAGGTTCAGACATTCCCCTGCGGGAACCGTGTCGGCGAGCAGGAGTTTGTTTCTTTCGTCAAACCATTGCACCGTGCGCGAGAAATCAATGCCGACGAAATAGCCTTCGAAGATCTCACCAGCGGCGCGTTTGATGAGATCGCGTGCGATGCGATCCGCGCCGAGCTGTTCGCCTTCGTACTCCAGCTCCATCTTGCCCGTCATCGACGGGATCGCTGCGTACACGTCGGAAATACGCGGCACGACCAACTCTTCACCGGTCAGCAGCGCACGTCGTTCGGCGTTCGAGATCACTGACTCCATCACCGTGATCGGCATTCGCTGTGAAACGCCGGAATGCTTGTCAACGTGGTTGTCGTCACGAGCTTCGAAAGCAATCTGTTCGACCACCTCGCGGATGAACTCGGGAACCACCAGTCGCTCGTCATCTTCGAAGCGATTAGTCCACGCTTCCTGGCGCGTGATTTCGATCGCTAAGGGCAGCTCCTTCGGATAGTGCGTCTGGATCTCGGCGCCGATGCGATCTTTCAGCGGCGTGATGATCTTTCCGCGCGCGGTGTAGTCTTCCGGGTTCGCGGAAAACATCAGCATCACGTCGAGCGGCAGCCGCACCGGATAACCCTTAATCTGCACGTCGCCTTCCTGCATGATGTTGAAGAGCGCGACCTGGATCTTTCCGGCGAGATCAGGTAGCTCGTTAATTGCGAAAACGCCGCGATTCGCGCGCGGCAGCAGACCGTAATGGATCGTCAGCTCGTCGCTTAGCAGGTGACCGCCCTTCGCGGCTTTGATCGGATCGACGTCGCCGATGATGTCGGCCACTGTCACGTCAGGTGTGGCGAGTTTCTCGACGAAACGCGCGTCGCGACCGACCCAGTCGATCGGTGTGTCGTCACCGTGTTCGGCGAGCATCTGCCGACCGTACGCTGAGATTGGTTGAAACGGATCGTCGTTGACTTCGGAGCCGGCGATGATTGGTATGCGCTCGTCGAGCAGATCGGTGAGCAGGCGAATGATTCGACTCTTCGCCTGACCGCGCAGGCCGAGCAGGATGATGTTATGCCGCGACAGGATCGCATTGATCAGTTGCGGGATGACGGTGTCCTGGTAGCCGACGATGCCGGGAAACAATCGCTCGCCGCTGCGTAGCTTCGTTATTAGATTGCGACGCAGTTCGTCTTTGACCGAGTGGGTTTGATACCTGGCCGCCCTGAGTTCGTTAAGGGTTCTTGGGTAATCCATATTGATGTGGAGAGATTCTACAGGGAGCCACAAGGAAGCACAAAACGGAGGTACTTTTAGACAGGATTTACAAGATTTCAGCAGGATTTACATGTAAATCTTGTTCGAATCTTGTAAATCCTGTCTAAAGCTGACCGTCATCACGAAGCTTCTCGAGATGCGCCAAGACCGCCCGCTCCGCCATCGCGTGCGCCTTCGGAGAGACGTCGGTATAAACGCGCGCGACGATCTCCTGTGGCGTTGAAGCTCCTTCGCGCACGGCTGCGAGGATGTTTTGTTCGCGTTCGAGCCGGTGCCTGATGTACTCGCTAATCTTTCGATACGGCGTTGCGACGGCCGGGCCGTGCCCGCCAAGCAGCACCGTCAGCCTCGGCAACGCAAGCATGCGCTCAAGCGATTTCAGATAATCACGCATGTTGCCCTGCGGCGGATCGATGAGCACCGATCCGACACCGACGATGTTGTCGCCTGTCATCAACACACCACGCGCTTCGTCGTGAAAACAAAGATGCCCGAGCGCGTGTCCAGGCGTGTGTAGCGCGCGCAAGTGAATCACGGGCTCGCCTTCGAGCGTGATCACGTCGTTGTCTTCTATTAGACGATCGACATGTACATCACTTAGCGCTTCAGCGGTTTGCGCGTGTGCCGCAACGGGAACGTTGCCGCCGAGATGTTCCTTCAGCGCGTTCACGCCACCAACATGATCCGGATGCAAATGCGTGAGGATGATCTCGCGCACGCGGCGACCTTCGCCGATCATGTCGTCGATACATTCAGCGAGCGCCTGCTGTTCATCTTCGTAAGGCGAACCCGGATCGAAGACAAGCAGCTCTTTCGAGTTGTGGACGATGTAACAGCACGTGTGCGTTGCGGGCGGCCGTGTCGGTGTGCGCACTGGAAAGCAAAGGTAATTCGGACGAAAGGTGATGCGTCGTTCCGGCTGGCCATACGCCTCAGGTATCGACAAAAATTTCTCGACGAGATCGGGAGTAAGGCCGGCACCGAGAGTTCTCAGCGCATGCAGCGTCGGCGGCACAGCAACGACGACGTCTCGCATCCATTTATCATAGGCCTCACGCGCCGGCAGCCACTCGCCGCTCTCGAGCTCGCCCGCGATCACGTTCGGCTCCTGCTTCGGTGGACATTTCACGAGGAAGAACCACGTGTCGAAACGTCTTGCGTTGAAAGGCGGTGTCACCCAGCGACCGACATACGTGAAATCGTCAGCATCGAGATACAACTCGTAATGCTGCAACAGGGCCGGCCAGGTCATTCGACCCGATTCAAGATCGTCGAGGAGGGAAGCGCGTTGTCCCTTCGTCAACGTCTCACCGCCACGAGCAGCCAGCACGCCCAACTCTTCAAACAACTCACGCGCCGCTCCGCTGATCATCGCCGCTGTCTCAGGATTCGGTGCGTTGCGTACGTCGGCTTCAGCGTCCGTCGTGTCGATCTGCCCGCCGGGAAAAGCGTGAAAGCCGCCCAAAAACGCAAGCTTTTCGCTGCGCTGGACCCAGAAGACTTCCGGATTGTCGGGATCAGTGTCGTGCCGCAGAAGGATTACGGCAGCAGCGTCTTTGGGTGTGTTTGCTGGTCGCTCAGACATTCGAATTACGACCAGCGGAATCGCTCACCATCGCCCGGTCCCCACGGCACGCCGCGCATGTGGTAACCGCCCTCTTCCCAGAAGCCTGCTTGATCTTGCTCCAGGAAGCGCACGCCTTTCACCCACTTCGCCGACTTCCACGCGTAAAGCTGCGGAATGATCAAACGCACTGGTCCACCGTGCTCGGGTGCGATTGGCTGGCCGTCGTGGGCCCACGCGAAGAGTGAATCTTCTTTCAGGAAGTATTCGATTGGGACGTTGGTGGTCCAACCGTAATCGTAAGCGAGTGCTAAGACGAACTTTGCTTCGGGCTTGACGCCCGCGAGTCGCGCGATCTCTCGCGTCGAAACACCGCTCCAGACGTTGTCGAGACGAGACCAGCGCGTCACGCAATGAAAGTCAGCATAGACGCGCACGGCCGGCAGTTGCATGAACTCATCCAGCGACCAGCTCACGGAGTTCTCGACAAGTCCTTCAACTTCAAACTGCCAGTTTGCGAGATCGATGTCAGGCGTTCCGTGTGCGTCGAGCACCGGCCATTTCTTAGTACGCGACTGGCCTGGCGGAATACGTTTTTCGCGACGCGTGTCAGGACTGATAATGACGTCCGGATCCTCGATCTCATCGGGCTTGCGCGGATCGTTTGTCTGGTACTTCGGGTCCTGGAATAGATTGTTTAGAAAACTCATTTCCTGCTCTTTCGTTCCGCGAGCGCAATCAACTCTTCCGGCATCCACTTGCCGACACCTTTTGCAACCGCGTCGTCGATGCCGACAGTTCTATCGTGCCAGTCGTCACGCGAACCTTCGGGACCGCGCTGGCGTTCGTAGTTTTCCGTCTGCTCGAGGCTGATGATTACGCCTTCCATGACTTCCTTCCAGTCCTGAAACTGAATTCCGCGGCGCACGATGGGAAGTCCGGCAGTCCAGTCTTCTTCGGGCGCACGTGCGTCTTGTTCGGGAATGGTCAGGTTGTGCAGTGGTGGAAACTCGGCGCCGGAAAAGTCTTTAAGCAACTGCTCCTTGACCTGTTTGTACGACCAGTCGGAGTGCTCCTGTCGCAAAGCTTGCGCGCGACGAAAAAGATCCGCGACCGTGGGTTGCTGCTGAGCCATGTTCATCTGTTCTCTTAGTCTGGTTTGGAAAGCAATACCTTACACTCACAACGCATCCGGCACCAAGCGGCGGGTACACGCGGGCCACGCACGGGTGGCCACAGAGGGCCACCCCTACAGTTGTGGCTCTTCGAGCGCGAGCAATCAAGTTGCGTGGTCAAGAAAGGCGTGGTGGACTACAACTGTAGGGGTGGCCCTCTGTGGCCACCCGTGCGATAGCCTCCGCGGCGAGCAATCAGAGTGACGACGAGCAGTGCGGTCGTGATCAGGGCGGAGAGCAGGCAATACTGGCAAAACTCGCGAATGACAAAAGCCTGTAAGTAAATCAACCCCACGCTTATCACAAACATCGCGCCAACAAGCGGCAGCAGGAGCGTCGCGGCGATGCGGTAACCGAAGAGCGTGAGAATCGCGAGACTGAAGACCGTGAAATAAGCCGCCGCGCCAACTGCCGCGAGCGGAATACCCGCCACAACAGCATACGGGCTGCTCAACACCGCCGAGCAGCCCGAGATAATCGTGCAGCGAACACTCTGTCCCGTGACGTGTTCAATCGTGAGGTAAAGCGCGTCGGCAAGTCCGAGCAGTGAAAGCAGCGCAGCAACAACGTAGAGCTTCTTCATTTACCACTATTACGCAGCTCATTCTGAATCACGATGCGCAACTTTTCCGCCGGTAGATTCTCGAACGGCACCTCGCGGCCATTGATGAAGACGCTCGGCGTACCCGTAACACCGAGTGAGTGCCCGCGCTTTCCGTCCGCAAAAATTCTTTGCGCGACCAAGTCACCATTCATGTCCGTCTTGTAACGCTCAATGTCCAGACCGATCTGCTTCGCATAACCTTCAAAGATCGGCCGCACATTGAACTCTTTCTTCCACTCGTTCTGGTGGTCGTAAAGCAAATGGTGCATCTCCCAAAACTTGCCCTGCAGACCCGCAGCTTCAGCGGCTGATGCGGCCGCGAGCGCATGCTGGTGCGTCGGCACGAGCGGGAATTCGCGGAAAGTCACCTGCAACTTATCGCCAAACTCTTCCTGCATCTGTTTGAGTATCGGGTGGAATATCCCGCACGGCGGACACTCGAAATCACCAAACTCTTCGAGGCGGACAGGAGCGTTTGCCGGTCCAGCCACATGCGCCGGCTCAGCTCCGGGAACACCCTGGACTACAGGCTTCTGTTGCGGCGCCGCAGGACTTTGCGACGAAGCCGACGAAACCGGCGAACCTGATACCGCTGGAGTTGCCGGTGAAGCAGGTATGGTTCGTGTCAGGTACCAGGCGCTGCCGAGTGCGGCGCCGAGAACGACGAGAATGATGATGAACGGTATTATTCGCTTCATAAATTAACTCAAACTGCGGCCGCTAAGGTTGCCGCAAGTGAACGGAAAATGTCGCGCCCATCACTCGAGCCCAACAAATCTTCACACGCGCGTTCCGGATGCGGCATTAAGCCAAGGACATTCCGCTCGCGATTACAAATTCCGGCGATGTTGTCGCGCGAGCCGTTCGGGTTCGCGGCGTCAGTGATGGTCCCATCTTTATCGCAGTAGCGAAACACGATGCGATCCTCTCGTTGCAGCTCGGCAAGCGTATCGTCGTCGCAGATGTAGTTTCCTTCTGCGTGCGCGATCGGAATGCGGAGCACAGTGCCGCGTGTCAGCTCGTTAGTATAAGGACTGTCTGACGTTTCCACGCGCACATAAATGTGTTCGCAAACAAAATGCAGATCACGATTGCGAATCAAAGCGCCCGGCAGCAGACCCGCTTCGCAGAGAATCTGAAACCCGTTGCAGATGCCGAGCACGAAGCGACCACTCTCCGCAAACTTCTTCACCGAATTCATCACGGGCGAGAAGCGAGCGAGCGCGCCGGCGCGAAGATAGTCGCCGTAAGAGAAGCCGCCGGGAAGTATCACCGCGTCATACGTCGAAAGATCTGTGTCGCGGTGCCAGATGAAGTCGACTGGTTGGCCCACGTGTTTGGAAATGACGTGGTAGGCGTCGTGGTCGCAATTCGATCCGGGAAAAACAATAACTCCGAATTTCACGCTTCTATCTCCACGCGGTAGTCTTCAATGATGGGATTGGAAAGTACTTCGCGCGCCATTTTCTCGATTGATTCGCGCGCGCTCTGGTTGTCCATCGATCCGTCGAGCGCGATCTCGAAATATTTCCCCTGCCGCACGTCGGAAATTCCCGAGAAGCCGAGCAGCTCGACCGAATGCTGGATGGCTTTTCCCTGCGGGTCGAGCACTCCTGACTTCAAGTTCACATAAACTTTGGCTTTCATCTATTTACCTGCCGCTGAGATCAACAAAGCATTGCTTAAAAAGCAGTTGTTGGAATAATATCTCCGGCTCGTAGACCTGTCGCGCCCAGAATCGAAACCCTTCTTACAGGAGAAACTTATAATGCAAAACCCTCCGCCCGTCCAAATGAGCAGCCAGCCGCCTGTGCAAACAGGCAAATCGAGTACAGGACTTGATGAAAACGTTGCCGCGTTGCTCTCATACATTTTTGGCTGGGTATCGGGGCTGATTTTCTTCCTGATTGAAAAAGACAGTCGTCTGGTCCGATTTCACGCGATGCAGTCGTTGTTGTTCAACGTTCTATTTGGCGTGCTGGCGATTGCACTCTGGTTCGTTTTGTTTATTGGGTTCCTGATTGGTGCCCAGATTTCAGATGCTTTGCCTGCATTATTAGGCCTGCTCTCACTTTTGGTTTGGGCAGTTTTTCTCATCATCGTTCTGGGTGGGTGGATATTCTGCCTGGTCAAGGCATTCCAGGGCCAATATTTCAAGCTGCCCATCATCGGGAATTTTGCGGAGAAGTTCTCGGCGAAGTAAGACCTATACCAATCCGAGTCTTCTGTAAATCAAGTCCACATTTCGCAGGTAGTGATCGAGCGAGAAGATCCGCTCGATCTCTGCCACTGAGAGCTGTGATTTGATGTCCTCGTCGGCCTTCACCAGCTCCTGAAAATCACGATCCTCATCCCAGACTCGCATCGCATTGCGCTGCACCCATTCGTACGCCGTCTCGCGCGACAGTCCTTTATTAGTGAGCGCCAGCAGTAGTTGACCGCTAAAAATCAAACCTTTCGTCGCGCGGAGGTTTTCGAGCATGCGCTCCGGATAGACCACGAGACCATCAATCAACCCGATCGCTTTTTGCAGGATGTAATCGAGGCCGATACTCGAATCAGGCAACACGACGCGCTCCGCTGACGAATGCGAGATGTCGCGCTCGTGCCACAGCGCGACGTTCTCGAGGCCGACGATGCAGTTTGCGCGAATCACTCGCGCAAGACCACAGATACGCTCCGAAATGATCGGATTGCGTTTGTGCGGCATCGCGCTCGATCCTTTTTGACCCTTCGTGAAACGCTCCTGCGCCTCGCGAACCTCAGTACGCTGCCAGTGACGAACATTCAACGCAAACTTGTCCAGCGACGACGCGATGATCGCGTGCGTCGTTAAGTACTCGGCGTAGATGTCGCGCTGGATCACCTGCGTCGAGACGGGCGCCGCTTTCAATCCGAGCAGCGCGCAGACACGTTCTTCAACCGACGGATCGAGATGCGCAAACGCGCCGACAGCGCCGCTGATCTTTCCCACCGCCACTGCTTCACCCGCGCGCAGCAAGCGCTCGCGATTGCGACGCATCTCGTCGAACCAGAGCGCGAACGTCAAACCAAACGACGTCGGCTCGGCGTGAATGCCGTGCGTGCGTCCGACTTGCGGCGTGCTTTTGAACTCGAGCGCGCGACGCTTCAATGTGTCGATCAACTGATCGACTTTTTTGAGCAGGATGTCAGCAGCATCGCGCAGCAGGAGCGCGTTCGCAGTGTCGACAACGTCTGACGACGTCAATCCGTAATGAACAAACCGGCTCGCTTCACCGATCGACTCCGCGAGATTCGTCGTAAACGCGATCACGTCGTGGTTCGTCGTCTTCTCGATCTCGTTGATGCGCTCGACGGTAAACTGTGCACGCGCTTTGATCTGTTCAAGCGCGTCGCGTGGAATCGTGCCATTCTCGGCATGGACCTCGCAGACAGCGATTTCCACGTCGAGCCATTTCTGAAACTTGTTTTGCTCGGACCAGAGCGCGCCCATCTCGGGCAATGTGTAACGATCAATCATCTAGGTAAGTGCCGTCGAGTTCACAAAGTAACGAGCCAGCAGCCAGCGACCATTTTCTTCTATTAACGTAAAAGTCTCCATGCCATCGCCGCGTTCGAAACGCGTCTGGTAAGTCAGGATGTAGACGTGGCCTTTCAGCGCGCCACCGGAATTCTGTTGCTCGGTTGCCGAATGAAGCGTGCGCGTTTCGACTTTCCCGAGCTTCGTGCGCAAGGTCTTGAACACTTCGTTTGACTGTTCGAGCGTTACGTCTCTCTTCCAAAGGTCAGACGAGTCGTTATAGATCTGCTCGTAGCGTTCCTGCGCGATGTTCTCACCGACATTCGCTATCACTTCATTCACCGCGCTCGGCACACGCCCGCGCTCCGCGTCCTGCCGGCACGCAGCCACAGTCAAACTCGCTAAACAGATGATTACAAAAAGACAATGCTTCTCTGCGCAACCTCTGCGTTCTCTGCGTCTCTGCGGTGAATTTTGTCGGTCCGAGGAAGGTAAACCGCAGAGGCGCAGAGAGCGCAGAGGTTGCGCAGAGAGGCTCATACCTCGATCCAGGGCGTCGGCTCCTTTGGATAGGAGAGACTGACCTCGGTGAAACCGACAAACAGCGGCGCTCTTTCCTGCAAGGCGACTTCGGCGTTGATCTTGGCCAGGTACGGATTGTTTGCGCGTTGTGAAAGGTGTGCGAGGACGATATATTTCGCACAGCCGTCGAAGCCCTTGCGAATCCAGTCCGCGAGATCTTCGTTGGAAAGGTGTCCCAGACGAGACAGGATGCGTTGCTTCAGCTCCCACGGATAATTGTCGCAGGCCTTGAGCATGTCGCGACTGTGGTTCGACTCGATCACGATCGCGGCGCAACCACGCAGACGTTCAGTGACGAGTGTGGTGATGTGACCGAAGTCCATCACGGTCGCGATCTTCACGCCCTGGTGCGTAGCTGTAAAACCGAAATTGTCGACCGCGTCATGTGGAATCGTGAACGGATGAAAATCGATCTCGCCGATACGAAAATCCTTGCTCGATTCGATCGTCTCCACGCGATCCTGCAAAGCCTTAGCACGTCGACGTGGCTCATCGTTGGTGACCTCACGCTCACTCACGTAAGCATCGAGTGTCTTGCCTGAAATGTAAACAGGACAATCGAGGGAGTTGAGCAGCACGCGCAAACCACCGGCGTGATCGCCGTGTTCGTGAGTGACAAGCACTGCATCGAGTCGTTGCGCGTCCTCGCCAACCATCGCGAGCCGTCGCGTGATCTCTTTTGCACTCAAGCCCGCGTCGACCAGTACGCGCGTGTTGCCGGCAACGATCAGCACGGCGTTACCAGTTGAGCCACTGCCAAGAACAGTAAGTTTCATCTAGCCACAAAAAGGCACAAAATATAGAAGGAGCTCGAAAGTGAACCCACTATATCAGAGGTGTGCTGTTTTGTGGACTTAGATCTCCAAGCGGGAACGATCGACGTGGAACCCGTTGAGATTTCCGAGCACGCCGAGCGCGATTGTTTCCGATTTGAAATACGTGCGCGCGACTTCCTGAAGCTCTTCAACAGTCGTCTTGCGGATCTTCTCGATCACTTCGTCCGGTGAGATGCGACGACCATGAATGATCTCCTGGCGTGCGAGCGTGCCGGCGCGTGCGCTCGACGATTCGAGTCCGAGCAGGATCGACGAGATGGCCTGGTCCTTCGCGATGCGCAGCTCTTCTTCAGTCACGCAATTGCGTACTACTTCACGCAACCCCTTCATCGAGAGCTCCAAGACTTCGTCAAGATACTCGGGCGACGTTCCGGCGTAGATGTTGAAAACACCGACATCGGAAAACGCACTTCCGGCAGCGCCGACTGAGTAGGCGAGCCCGCGTTCCTCGCGAATCTCCTGCCACAGACGACTCGACGTTCCACCACCGATCACCGATGCGAGCAGGCTGGCGGCGTAACGATCGCTGTTGACCGCGTTCGGCCAAGGCGTCGCGACGACGAGGTGCGCCTGTTCAAGCTCACTCTTCTGTTCGATCAGAATCGGAGCCGCTGGTCGCGGTTTGCCGGCGTCGAGTCCCTGCGGTCTGACGGCCGCGCCACCTTCACAACCATCAAACGCCGTCCCGACCAGCTCGACCAAGCGCTTGTGATCGACATTCCCCGCAGCCGCGACGACGAGGTTGTTGTAATTAAACTCGCGCGAGTGAAAGCCGACGGTGGTTTTGTGATCGAAAGTCGGAACGGTTTCGCGCGTGCCTTCAATCGGTCGTCCAAGCGGCTGATTCGGGAAATAGGCAGCGTTGAAGAGCTCTCCGAGCAACTCGTCGGGCGTGTCCTCGACCATTTTCATCTCTTCGAGGATGACTTTCTGCTCGCGTTCAAGGTCTTCCTGCTCAAAACGGGGATGCGAAATGAGGTCGGCGAGTAAATCTACGGCTTGTGCAAGTGCTGTGTCTGCAACCTTTGTGGTGAATCCCGTCATCTCATGGGTCGTATAAGCATCCAGGTTCCCGCCCAGCCGGTCAGTTTCAACGGCAATGTCTCGAGCGCTCCGGTTTTGGGTGCCTTTGAAGACAGCATGTTCGATAAAGTGGCAGATTCCGTTTAATTCGGCAGATTCGTGACGCGACCCCCTGCGGACCCAGATTCCAGTCGTTACGGACCTGAGACCCGGCATGTGTTCGGTCAGGACAGCGATCCCATTGGGGAGTTTTGTAGCTTGAACGTCGTCTATCATTTGTTTTTCGGAGACCCAAAAAGGGGCGAAATTTCTTTGTTGTGGTGAATGGGGTGTTGGATCCTAGCACGCCCCCAAGAGGCGGGCAAATCTCGGTTGAATTGGGCGCCTCCCTGGAGTGCGGCGGCCTGGCGCCGCTTTGGTATTGATGATGCGCGATCGAGGCCAAAGCGGCGCCCGGCCGCCGCACTCCATAACTTGACAGCAATTTACGCCGTGGCAGACAATAACGGCCTGTTTCTGAGGTTCCGGTACGCGTCTCCTCGCCTGAACCAGTTCGACTGTCCATGGCTTCCAAAAGGGACTTTGGCCGCGGAGGTCTTTGTCGCATGAGAAGAGCATTTGGTTTTAGTTTGTCTCTAGTCGCACTGGTGTCTTTTATCACCAGTGACGCGCTTGCAGCAGGCTCCAACAAATCACTCGCAACCATCAGCGGAACAGTTCGCGACAACCGTGGTACGCCACTGGTTGGTGCCGTCGTGTCGTTGATGCGCGAAGGATTCAAGACCGTCAAAGAAGCGCGCACCGACAGGCAGGGCAACTTCATCACGAAGGTTCTTCCTGGCCGTTATGGTATCAAGGCGATCGCGAATGGTTTCAGCGAGGTGGTCTTCACGGAAGTCGACGTGAAGGCGCAGCAGGAGCTGGTCTACAAATTCAATCTTGAACCAGTCGGTTCCGGCAACACGCTGCCCGAGCGCAGGCGAGATCGCGAAGACGTGAAGTGGACGCTGCGCTCAGCAAAAACCAGGAGCTCGATCTTCCAGAACAGGGAAGGCGAAGACGCCACCGTCAGAGCGGTAACAGAAGCTGAAGCGCAAGTCGCCGATGCCGGTCAGATGGAGACCGCACCCGAAACTCCCACCGAAACAAAATCCGATTCCAAAGTAAGACCCCACGGCGTTCTGGAAAGCTACTTCGCGAGCAACGCGTATGGTGGCTCGTATGTCGGCCTCAACTTCGCCGTAGCGACGCCTGTCTCCGAACACATTGAATTGATCTTCTCGGGTCAGACCGCTGTTGGTGATGCCCCTGAGCGTTTTGAAGCAGCATCACGCGTACGCGTCAACGATCGTCATCGCGTCGGCGTGACTGCCTCGGGCGTGCGCTTCGCGACCCCTATCTGGACGAACAGATTCAACGATCAAGCGGGCTTGTACGGACAGGTTTCATTACGCGCTGTCGATGAATGGGTTGTACGCGATGGCATCGTAATCGTGATGGGACTCGACTATTCACGCTTCATCGGCGCCGGTGGCGCGCACGCAATCACACCGCGGTTCGGCGTTCAATACGACGCGAACGCGCGCACGCGTGTTAAAGCTGCATTCGCTTCCGGTGGAGAAGAAGACGGCATTCAGAGCGTTGCGACTTTCGAAGACGATCAGGTTGTTTTCCGCAACCAGGAGGCGCGGCCAGTCGCGTTCATCGACGGACAGGCAGTGCTCGAGCGTAGTCATCGTCTCGAGTTCGGAGTCGAGAGAGTTTTAGACAACAACTCGAACGTCGAAGCCACAGCTTTCTTCGACACGACCACCGGACGCGGCGTCGGATTGCTGAGTGGACCAGCCACCGCGTTCTCGGGCCAGGCTGGTGAGCAATTTATGGACGTTGCCAACCAGCAGGGATCTTCGCGCGGCATTCGCGTGGTTTACACGCGGCGTTTGAATCGCGTTTGGACCGCCTCCGCGGGCTACGCATTCGGGCGCGGCCAGCAACTCTCGGCAGCGGGCTTCTCAACCCCGGCCGAGTTGTTTGAAAGCGGAATGTTTCAAACAGCGGCGTTGCAGCTCGGCGGAGTCTTCCGCACCGGTACGCAAGTGCGCACCGTGCTGCGGTTCTCGCCGGAAGCAACCGTGTTTGCGATCGATCCTTTTGCGGGACGCTTGGGTGTTTACGATCCATCGTTGAGTATTCAGGTCACGCAGGAGTTGCCGAGTTTCGGATTGCCGGTTCGGGCTGAAGCCATTCTCGACGCGCGTAACTTGCTGGACGCGCAAACGAGTTCCGAGAACGGAGAGATCCTGACCATCATCGGCAACAATCGACGGTCTGTTCGTGGTGGAATCTCGGTCAGGTTTTAAGAGCGAGACGAAGAGAGCAGACTGCTAAAATTCCTTATCGCCCACGCTGTTCTGCTCCTTCACTCACAAAGTCGGGTCTTCCAAATTCTCGGAAATTCCGAAAAGTTGGATGGATCTTCTCTGCGTAACCTCTGTGTTCTCTGCGCCTCTGCGGTTAATTCGGCTTGAAACACCACAGAGGCGCAGAGGACGCAGAGGCTACGCAGAGAAGAAGTCGCCGGAACATACCTTGCTTAAAAGAGTCGGATCTGCCGATTCCCAAGAATTGGCCGTGTAGTTTGAGGTAGCAGTGAAGGGCTCGATAATCACAACCAAGACGTGGTTCCTGCTGATTGGCGCAGCGCTCTTGATTAGCGCGGGCTTCCTCAACTTTCGCCAGCGCGCACGCGAAGAAACACCACCCTGGGACGGCGTCGAGTGGGTCGACACGAAAGAAGGCGTCGTTGCGAAAAGCATCGAGCGAGGTTCCGCAGCCGACCGTGCGTGGTTGCTGCCCGGCGATCGTTTGATCGGTATTGCTCTCGATCCCAACGCTCGGGCCGAGCAGGTCATCTCCGCGCGCGACGTACAGATTTATCTCGAACAGGCTCGCGTCGGCGGTCAGCTCCATTACCTCATGACGCGCCCGGCTTACTCGCTCGAAAAAGGCGCTTACTGGGCCGACCTCGATCATCTCGGCGCATATCATAAATGGACGCCGCGCGTGCTCTACATCAACCTGATCGGGTTGATCTATCTCTTCGTCGGCTTCTTCGTGCTTTTCAAACAAGGCGGGCGCGCGCCGTTTGTGGTGCACTTCGCAACGTTGTGCCTGGCCGCGTTTGTCTTTCACTTCTACACGCCCGTCGGTAGTTATCGCGATCTCGATCTCGCCATCGCGTTTCTCGATGACGCCGCCTTGATTCTATTCGCGCCACTGTTTCTACACTTCTGTGCGCTCTACCCGTCGCGACAACAACTCTTCGCGACGCACCGTTGGCGTGCAGTATGGCTCTACGTGCCGGCGTTTTTCCTGCTCGTGTTTACCGTTGTCGTGTTGTTTCGCGATGAGCTGGCGAAGGGGATTTCAGCCTTTGGAAGAATTCCGATTTCAGAACAAGTGATCGGGTTCCTCTACTGGCTTTACATCCTGCATTTCGGCATCGCGGTCGTTGCGAGTGCCGCGCTGCTCATGCGGACTTTCTTTAGAGCAAAGAGCACGGTTGCCCGACAGCAGGTGAAGTGGGTCGCGTGGGGTACGTTGCTCGCGATCACGCCGTTCACTCTTCTTTACGCAGTCGTCTACCTGTTTGGCGCGCCGACCGATCGCTGGCTGACTGACGTTGCGATCCTGCCACTCGGTTTGATTCCGTTTGCGTTCGGCTACTCGGTGTTGCGTTATCGCTTGATGGACGTCGAGCTTGTGGTGCGACGCGTTTTTGTTTACGCGCTCACGACGCTCGCGATTGCATTGCTGATCGGCGTCGTGGTCTACACCGGCGGCTTGTATGCGTTCGGCTCGGATCAGGGATTCACTTCGGGTGAGATCACTTTGCGCGTCGTAATCGCGGTGCTCGCGATGGCGGCAATCGTGATGGTCGCGGCGCCGGTGAAAAACTTCCTGCAGGAGCACGTCGATCGACTGTTTTATGGCGAGCGTTACGACCTGCGAAACAGCCTGCTCGACTTTGGCCGCACGCTTTCTGCGACGACGGCCCTCGATCCGCTGCTCGACGCGCTCGTGCAGCGTCTTCAGGAAGTGCTGAACGTCGAGCGTGTTGCGATCTTCGTCGAGTCGAGACAGTCGAAAACAGGTTATGTGGTGGCGCGTTCAGAAGGTTTGCCGGTGCCTCTTCCCGTGCCTTCCGATTTCCGCGAGATGATTCGTGTGCGATCGGCTGAGACCGGCGTGGTCCGTGCCGACGATCTCGATCTCAATGCTGAATCGAACGGATCAGGCGCAGTGCGGCGAGCGCTGCACTACTACGTTCCGTGCGTCGTTCGTGGACGAATGGTCGCGGTGATTGGTCTCGGACGCTCCGTCGACGGCGGCATTCTTTCGTCCGAAGACGTCGAGATACTGCGGACGGTTTCCGGTTACGTAGCAGTCGCGATTGAAAACAGTCTGCTGTACAAAGACCAGCAGGAACGCGCGGCCGAGTTGAAGCTTTTGAAAGAGTTCAATGAGTCAATCATTGAGTCGATCAACGTTGGTCTACTGGCAGTCGATCTCGAAGGACGCGTCACGCGGCTGAATTCGGCGCTCGAACACATCCTCGATCTTCGTCGTGATGCGGCAGTCGGCCGGCGTGTTGAGGACCTGTTCTCAGAAGATTTCGCCGACACGCTGAAACAGGTGCTCGGCAAAGACGGCTGGCGTCTCAAAGAGATTCGCAATATCTACAAACTCCACACGGCCACGCGCGGTAATCGCTCGCTCGTGCTGAACATCGCGCTCGCTCCGTTGCAGGATGTGCAAGGTCAAACCGGCGCGCTCGTTGTTCTGGAGGATGTCACCGATCGGATCTCGCTTGAAGAGCAGTTGCAACAGCGCGAGAAGCTTTCGTCAATCGGTCTGCTCGCGGCGGGTGTGGCTCACGAAGTGAACACGCCGCTGACTGGTGTTTCGTCGTACACGCAGATGCTGCTCGGCATGTTGAACGAGAACGATCCGAAGCACGCGCTGCTACAGAAGGTGCGCACACAGGCGGAACGTGCAACGAACATCGTCAACAACCTGCTGAACTTTTCACGCACCGGCAGCGCCACGGAGTTTGCCGAAGTCGACGTGGCGCGCGTGCTTGACGACACGCTTCAGCTACTCGAGCCGCAACTGCGTCGCAGCCAGATCGAGATCGTCAGACGTTTCGACAAAGACGCGCCCGAAGTTTATGGCAATGCCGGCAAGCTGCAACAGGTCTTCACGAACCTGATCCTCAATGCACGCGATGCGATTCCTGATGGCGGACGAATCACTGTCGCCACCGAAACAGCCGAGGACGGATCTCTCGTCGCAGAGATCTCCGATACAGGCATCGGCATCGCACCGGAGAACGTCGCGAAGATCTACGATCCGTTCTACACGACCAAAGGCGTCGGACAGGGAACGGGTCTCGGTCTTGCGGTGTCGTACGGCATCGTCCAGGAACACGCCGGCCGCATCACTGTCGACAGCACACCGGGTCACGGCACAACTTTCCGCATCACCTTGCCGACCGCACGCGTTCGCGCCCGTCTCCAGGCCGTCGGTGATTAGCTACTAAAGCACAAAAATTTAGCGCCTCCTTGGAGTGCAGCGGCCTGGCGCCGCTTTGGCCTCGATCACGCATGATCGATACCAAAGCGGCGCCAGGCCGCCGCACTCCAAGGAAGTGCGTGTATTCTGAAAATCCGTGGCCCTTTGCTAAACTACCCGTTCTCGTGATGAAGCCCGAAAAACGTAACTCCCGAAAAGGATCAGTCCTCGTCGTGGACGACGAGGAGATCATGCGCGAGGTGCTCGAGACGCTCCTCAGCAATGAAGGCTATCGAGTCGATCTCGCGAAGACTGGTGAAGAAGGTCTCGAAGCTTACGGCCGCCGCGCGTACGACGTGGTGCTGCTCGACGTGTCGATGCCGGGCATCGGCGGACTGCGCGCGCTCGAAGAGTTTTTGAAGATGGATCCCGATGCGGTGATCCTGATGATCACTGCTTACGCGACTTTCGACACCGCCATCGCGGCCTGGGAACGCGGCGCCTTTGGAATCCTCAGGAAGCCTTTCCAGAACGAACAGATCACAGGGCAGATCGCGGCCGGCATTAAACGGCGCCGGAAAGAAGAAGAGCGTCGCACACTCCGTCGCGCGATGAGCAAGGCCGTCGATCGCGGCGAGATCGTCGGTCGCTCTGACGTGATGCAGGAGGTGTTTCGTTTAGTCGAACAAGTCGCGCCGGCGCGTTCGACTGTTCTGATAACCGGAGAAAGCGGCACTGGTAAGGAGTTGATCGCGAAGGCGATTCACGAAGCGAGCCCACGCGCTGGTCGTCCGTTCGTGACGGTAAACAGCTCAAACATTCCCACCGAGCTGCTCGAGTCAGAATTGTTTGGTCACACGCGCGGCGCGTTCACCGGCGCGGTGGCAGCGAAGAAAGGTTTGTTCGAAGTCGCTGACGGCGGCTCGATCTTTCTCGACGAGATTGGCGACATTCCACCTGAGACGCAGGTGCGACTGTTGCGCGTGATCCAGGAGCGCGAGTTCACGCCGCTCGGCGACACGGCGCCGCGTCGCGTTGACGTACGCATCATCGCCGCGACAAATATCGATCTGAAAGAAGCCGTGCGGCAGGGAAGCTTCCGTGAAGATCTTTATTACCGTCTCGCGGTCGTGCCGATCGAGTTGCCGCCGCTGCGCGATCGCGTCGAAGACATCCTGCCGTTGGCCCAGCACTTCATTCAGAAGTACAACGAAGAAAACGGGCGCAACGTAGCAGAGCAACTCGCGCCGGAGGTGCTCGCGCTGCTCGAAGCGTACTCGTGGCCCGGCAACGTGCGTGAGCTCGAGAACACGATCGAGCGTGCGGTCGTGATTGCGCCTGGCGACGAGATCACGAAGGAATGTTTGCGCACGGAGATCAGCGATCCGAAGTCAGTTGTCTCTGGACATCACGACGGAGCAAGCAATGCCACGGTGGGCGATATCGGACGAGGCATCAACTTCTACGAAGAAGTACGACGATTCGAAATCGATCTGATCAGGCGTGCACTCGAACAGACGGGCGGTCACCAGTCACGCGCCGCGCGCCTGCTCGGCATGAACGCAACGACGCTTAACTCAAAAATCAAAACCTACAACATCAATTTGAGACCATAGTCACGCGATGAAACGACGCGAACTCGATGGCTGTCCGATCACCGGAGCATTGCAGATGCTTGGTGACAAATGGACGATGCTGATCGTCAGGGAGTTGTTGAGTGGTCCAAAGCGTACGATGGAGTTGCTGAACAGTCTGTTCCCTATCAGCAGTCGCACACTCGTGCAACGCTTGCGCGACATGGAGAATGATCGGCTGGTTGAGCGTACAGACTTCGGCGGCAACCCGCCGCATATTGAATACGCATTGACTAAACGTGGAATGTTGTTGATACCGCTGCTTGAATCTTTGCGCCAGCTTGGCCTCGCTTTGAAGTGCAACGAATGTGAGGATCGACTGCAGCGCGTCGGCGCCTACTGCGAACCGTGTCCACTCAATACCGAAATCCCCTCGACGCGCCGCCACAAAGACGAATCCATCGTTCTTCTCTAATCCGCTTTATCCGCGGCTAACTCTTCCACTGGCTCCTGGTTCGGAATCATGTGTCCATCCGGCGTGATGATCGCTTTGTGATCCGGTGTGACATGCTCCCCTTCGATCGTGACTTCTTCACCGGTCGGCATCGCCACTGGCAGATGGTCCAGGAAGCGCTCGGCATCGATCGCCGACATGCACCCACTACCTGCTGCCGTCACTGCTTGCCGGTAAACCGAGTCCTGCACGTCACCACACGCAAAGACGCCGGGAATGTTCGTCGCCGTCGAATGTCCTGAAGTTTTCAGATAACCAACGTCGTCCATGTCGAGCTGGCCTTTGAACAAATCGGTATTCGGCTTGTGACCAATCGCCACGAACACACCCGAACACGGAAACTCGCGTACCTGCCCGGTCTTTAGATTGTGTAGCCGAACACCGGTGACGCCGTCTTGCTGCGTCCCGAGAATCTCTTCAACCGCCGTGTCCCAGATAAACTCAATCTTCTCGTTGCGAAACGCCTTGTCCTGCATGATCTTCGACGCCCGCAACTTGTCGCGACGATGAACCACATAAACCTTCGCGGCGTAGCGCGTCAGAAAAGTCGCCTCTTCCATCGCCGTATCACCACCGCCGACCACCACGAGCACCTGGTTTCGAAACGCCGGCAATGGACCGTCGCACGTCGCACACGCCGAAACTCCGTTGCCGCCAAAACCATCCGGCACCTTAGCTTCGCCGGGAATACCGAGCCACTTCGCCGACGCGCCGGTGGCGATGATCAGCGTCTCAGCCGAGATTGTGTGCGTTCGCGTGTAAAGCTGAAACGGACGCTCGGAGAGGTCGACTTCAGTGATCCACTCCTCCATAAACTCGGTCCCAAACCGCTCGGCCTGCTTCCGAAATTCGTGCATCAGCTCAGGACCCTGGATTCCTTCGGAGAAGCCGGGATAGTTCTCGACTTCGGTCGTGATCATCAGTTGACCGCCGGGCGCGGTCTGTTTTTCCGCATCGGCAGGAGCGTCAATCAGCAGCGGTTTCAAGCTGGCGCGTGCGGTGTAAATGGCGGCGGTCAGCCCAGCCGGGCCCGAGCCGATGATGACCACGTCTCGTTTGATGGTTTTGTTGTCCATAGAGATTTTCTCAGCAGTATAGCCTTTTCACTAGACCGTATAGTATAACTACGCTTATTGGGGTAGTCGAACCGTTGAAAACTATTGAAACCATTGCCGTGATCGGCGCCGGCACGATGGGTCATGGCATCGCCCAGGTGGCCGCGGCAGCGGGTTTTCGGGTCTGGCTCAACGATGTCGATCGTGAGTCGCTGGCGCGAGGAGTTTCGTCGATCGAAGCAAACCTCGCGAAGGGAATTCAGCGCGGCAAGTTGACGGAAGACGATCGCGACCGCACCTTGCAGCATATTCATGGAACAACGAACCTGGGAGAGTGTGCCGCCGCAGATCTGATCATTGAGGCCGCGCCGGAGAGACTGGAGCTAAAGAAAGACATTCTCCGGCAGCTCGAATCCGCGTCCGACCACCCTTTCATTTTCGCAAGCAATACTTCGTCGCTGTCAATTACCGAGATAGCCAGCTCATCGAAACGCCCCGAAGCTGTCATCGGTATGCACTTTTTCAACCCGGTCCACATCATGCGACTGGTTGAAATCGTGGTTGGCGAGAAGAGCAGCGCTGATACCGTCGAGACCGTGACGGCAGTCGGTCGCAAGCTGCGGAAAGAGCCGATCGTCGTGAAAGACGTTCCCGGCTTTGCTTCGAGTCGTTTGGGCGTAGTGCTCGGTCTCGAAGCGATGAGAATGTTTGAGCAGGGCGTCGCGAGCGCGCAGGACATCGACACCGCGATGGAGCTCGGTTACAACCATCCGATGGGACCGCTGAAGTTAACCGATCTCGTCGGACTCGACGTCCGGCTGAACATTGCTGAGTATCTGCATCGCGAGCTTGGCTCAGAAGCGTTCAGGCCACCGGAAGTTTTGCGACGGATGGTGAGCGAAGGAAAATTGGGAAAGAAAACGGGTCAGGGGTTTTACGATTGGCGATGAGTACGCCTTACAACAACGAAGAGAGACGCTTTGCGTTACGGATGTCGCTGCGACTGCCGATCGTGATTTCCGGTCGCGCGGAAGACGGCTCAGCCTGGAGCGAGCCCACGGAAACTGACGACATCTCCACCTCAGGCGCGCTCTTTCATTTGAACCAGAAGGTTGCTCGTGGCGAACGGTTGTACATTCGCGCGCACCGGCCCGACGGCACGCCGATCGAAGCGACGGCGCTCGTGGTCAGAGTTGCGCCGGCGATTTATGGAACAGCGCGCGTCGGAGTGCAGATAGCGGAACCCACCGAAAACTGGCTGCGGCTGTTCGTGTCGTGGGTTGCCGATGAGCAACCGGCAACTACTGATCCCGAAGGTCCTCCCTCCGAGTAATCGAAGACATCATCCGCAGATTACGCAGATTTATAAAGGTGTCTGTGTAATCTGTGGATAAAACATCACTGGAGCTTGTTAATGCCGGAAACTTACGAGACGCTGCTGCTCGAAAAACGCGAGCGCGTTGCCATCATCACTATTAATCGTCCTGACAAGAGAAACGCTCTAAACATCAAGACACGCGAAGAAGGCGCGGCGCTGCTCGAGGAGCTTCGCAACGATAGTTCGGTTGGTGTGGTTGTTTTCACTGGCGCCGGCGACAAGGCTTTTATCGCGGGTGCGGATATCGCGGAGTTTGCCGGTCGCACGTCGATCACGCAGCGCGACGTGATGATGGGACGATCGTTGTTCACTGCGATCGACAGTTTTCCGAAGCCGGTGATCGCGATGATCAATGGTTACTGTCTCGGTGGTGGTTGTGAGCTTGCCCTCGCGTGCGATATGCGGATCGCGAGTGAGACGGCGTCGTTTGGTCAGCCTGAGATCAATCTCGGGATCATTCCGGGCGGTGGTGGAACGCAGCGATTGACGCGTTTGGTTGGCGAAGGCAAAGCGATGGAGATGATTCTCACGGGCGAGATCATCGACGCGCGCTCAGCGTATGCAATCGGGCTCGTGAATCAGGTCGTCCCCGCGGAGCAGTTACAAGCGAAGACGATGGAGCTCGCGAACCGGATTGCCGAGAAGAGTCCGATAGCGTTGCAGCTCGCGAAGGAAGCAGTAAAGCTCGCCTCGCGCTCGAACCTGGATGAAGGCCTGCGCCGCGAAGTCGATCTGTTCGCGCTGTGTTTCTCGACCGAAGACAAGAACGAAGGCGTCAGCGCATTCCTGGAGAAGCGCAAGCCGGCGTTCAAAGGAAAGTAGTTGAAGGCTCTCCTCCTCATCCTCGGCGTGTTGATAGCCACTGTCGGTGGCGTGATTACTTACCGCGCGCTGTACGTTGAGCCAAAGTCCGGTGTTGTTATTACTGACACCGGCATTCGTCAAATCCCCAACCAGGCGCGCGTCGTTGGCGGCGCACTTCTATTTGTGAGTGGCTCGGCGCTCGCCCTATTTGCCGCAACGCGCAAGATTCAGAGGTAGTCGTTTACAGGATTCATAAGATTTTTTCAGGATTTACATGTAAATCTTGTCCAAAATCCTGTAAATCTTGTAACTCGATTTACTGCTGCTTCTGTGTGGCCTTGTTGATTTTGTCCATCAGCGCACGGGTTTCGGCGGCGAAGGGGCCGTTGGGTTCCAGGCGAAGATAGGCGTTGAATTCCGCCACGGCATCCGCAGTTCGTGAGACGCGCAGCAGTAAATTGCCTTTCAGCAAATGTGCACCCGCGAGTTCGGGGTTCAAGGTGAGCGCGCGTTTTACTTCTTCATAGGATTTTTCAAGAGCGGGCTTCGCTTGTGCGAGATCCTTGACGGCGCGCGCCTTCTCCCAGTAAACGCGGGCGAGATTCAGGTGACCTAAATACGACTGATCCTGGATCGCCAGTCCCTGCACAAGCACTTTCTCCGCCTCCGCGATCTTGCTTTGCCGCAAGTAGATCTCACTCAACGCAAACAACGCATTGAACGCCTTCGGATCGACGTCAATCGTCGCCAGCAACGCCTTCTCCGCCTTGTCCCACTGCTCGAGATCCATGTACGCCGTGCCGAGCTTCAAATGCGCTTCAACAAACTTCGGATAAATCGACACTGCCTTCTCAAAACAACGCGTCGCAAAAGCAATCTTGTCTTTGCCACCTTCAGCGAGCGCCGCCGCGCCCTTGTCAAACTCTTTCTGCGCCGCAGCGGGAACGTTTGCATCGATACTGCCAACCGCAGACGTGCTCGTCGCCTTCGGCGCTTCCCGCAAAAGCTGAAGCATCACGAGGCCGCTCGTCGTCGTGGTCATATCAACATTCTGCTGCGCATCGCGATAGCCCGACTGGCGCACACGCACTGAATACTGCGCGGGCGGAATGTTAGTAAAACTGAACTTACCCAATCGATCAGTGAACACTTCACTGATCGATCCACCACCATCGTAACTCTCGAGCCTAACGACAACATTTGCAGCCGGTGCGCCACCTTCAGCAAAACGCACCTGCCCGTGTATCTCCACAACCGAGACATTCGGCGACGTTTGTACCTGACCAAAAATCACAAAATGACAGACTGCCATCGCGATGATGCTCGACAACAGCAACCCTACTCTCGTGCTATTCATGACTTTTATTCTCCCAGGAACGTGGGAAATGGATGCACGCGCATTCTACTGCAAAGAAAAATGGGAGGGAATATTTCCCTCCCGTAAAACATCTCCTGCGCGAGCGTTTAGAACTCGAAGCGAGCTCCCAATCTCATGGAGAAGGGTAAGTGGAAGCCAGACGTCAAATTGATAGTCGACGGCTGCAGGAAGTCGGGATTGTTTGCGCCGAGATCCAGCTGACGGAATTGATCCGGCAGACGGAGGCGACGATTGTTCGTCACGTTAAAGAAATCAGCAATGAAGCTGACGCGTGTACGTTCGTTAATCGCGAACGGAACATCGGCGTGCAGATCCAGTTGCGAGTAGAACGGCGTACGGCCAAGTTTGCCTCTTCCGCCAACGGGGATCTCACCCGCATTCAGGTAAACCGGATGCGGCAGATACTCGCTGATCGGAATGCCCGACTCCATATGGAAGCCCATACCGACGTTTAAGCCGGTCCAGAATCTCCAATTAAAGCCGGTGCGCTGACCACCAAACCCATAGCTCGCGTAGATGTTTGACACGAAGCGACGGTCAGTATTGAGATGGCCAACGGCGAATTGATCGCCGAGCAAGTTGAAGTCGCCCTCCGTAAAGTCGAATAGCGAGCTGATGCCGGGATCAGTTTGGCCATTGTCGTTACGCAGGTGGCCTTCGTAGTTGCCACGCAAGGAGGCAATGCGGAAGTTCGACAGCAGTTGCCAGTGATCGGCGAAGCGCTTGTTCAATTCAAGCTCAAACGCTCTGTACTTCCTGACCGGGTCGCGGAAGCCGTCGGGAATACCGTCAGGCACATTGATCGACGCTCCGGTGAGCGGACTGATTCCAGCACTTCCGAAACAAACGTTTCCGAGCGGAGCACCGGTAGTCGGATCGTCAACTTCCGTTTCGAATCCTGAGGTGCATCCGGCCGGGGCTGTGCCGCCGATCGCGAAAGTAAACGGCACGAGATTCGTGGCAGCATCCAGCCGCGAGCTCGGGTTGCCGATGAAGTAGGTTTGGGTGACGCCCGCGAGTGCCGCTTCAGGCGAGAGCACGGCCATGTCTTCCACCACTCGCTTCAGATTGCGGTATTGATAACGCACCGACAAAACGAAGTTCTTTGGCAACTGGAAGTCAGCACCGATGATGTGCTCATCCTGGAATCCCAGCTTGGTCCCGGCAGTGATTGCGCTCAGGTCGGAAGCTGACACTGTGATCTGGTTCGGCAAACCACCGGTCGGATCGGTTAGGTCCGTTCCACTAAGTAAGTGGGCGGCATCGATGACCGGTATCGGAGCACCGTTCGCATCAAGCGTCACGATTCTTTGACCACCAACGACTGTGAATGCCGGAGCAAAGCGAGCACCCGTGAAATCGAGCTCCTGCGACAGCGAACGCTCAGCGGCGTCGAGAGGCAGGAATTCGAAGAAGCGACCGTAGTTGTAATAAAGCTTGATGTTGCCGTTTCCGGTTGGATCGACGGAGACACCAAGACGCGGCGCATACTGGCCGGTGAAGCTATATGCGTAGCGATCTCCCGTAACTGAGTTCGGACTTCCGATCAATCGTTCCTGCTCAGTTCGGATACCGAGGAGCGCGGTTACAAACCTGTTCACGCGCCAAGTGTCCTGAACATAGCCCGCATTGTAGTTCGCGCGCGTGTCGAAGCTTGGCGGCCCAAACTCGCCACGGAAGACCTGCAACGAGACTGGCACTGGCGTTCCGCGCACGTTATAAAGCGGACACAACGTGCAGCCGGGCTGTGCACGCAGTCGGAACTGAACGTTGAATTGCTGTCCGATTGCGAATGGCGGAATACCAAGCTCGTCCGCTGGAGTTCCGATCGCGTTAGTTGACGGAATTGCGAAGCGCGGACCACTGCGTTCGCGGCTACCGGAGTAGAGCGACCGTTGATACGTGTAACCCACGCCGATCGTGTGTTGTCCCCACTTGTTCACGATCTTTGCGGTGTTGACGTCCCACTTCCAGTTTGTGCTTTCAGTAGGCTCAAAGAACCCGCGTCCGGCTAAGTTGTAGTTGCCGCGAATCGGATCGATCGGGAGGCGAAGCGCGATCTGGTTCACGTCTGCAAAGCCGGTTTCATTGAAGTGGCTCCGGCCCTGGCTAAACGATGAATTCAGTGTCCACGTTGACGAGAGCGATCCGTTGTACCGGAATGCCCAGTTGCGCGTGCCGTAATCGAGAATGCTGTCGGCACTGGTGTTGTCAGTGTTCAGAAACGCAAACGACGACAGGTTCGTCTTCGTCGGATCGCCGAAGATCGAGAACGTGACCTGGTGATTTTGGTTGACCACCCAGTCGAGTTTGCCGGCATAGTTGTAGGTGCGATACCGCCGCGCAAATTCACCACGGGAGGTGAAAAGGCCGGAGTTGATGATGCCGCCGTTACCGGCAGTGATATCGCCAGGGTTTGCTCTAACGCCGGTGACGACCTCACGTCGAACGGTCGGGTTAAACGATCCGAAGAAGAAAAGCTTATCGCGCAGGCCGGGAACATAGCCGCCCAGGTCTGCACCGACGTCGTAGTTTTCTTCGTGGAGCAATTGGCCTTGCTTGTTGACGCGCGTGTCATCGGCCTGGCGGCGCGTGGCTTCGAATGCACTCGGCCGCGCGAAGCCATAGACCGCACCGTGATACTCATTTCCCCCTGATTGAGTAATGATGTTCACGATACCGCCGAGCGACTGGCCATACTGTGGCTCAAAGCCGCCAGTCTTCACCTGAACTTCCTTGATGAACGAGGTGTTGATGCCTGTTCCCAACGCGCCGTACGAGCGCGAGAAAGTACCGACGCCGCCGAATGCCGAGTTGGTGATGTTCACACCATCGGCAACGTAGAGGTTGTCGAGTGCTGATCCACCGGCGATGGACGGATTATCGCGTCCGCCGTTGATGCTGTCGGTTGCACCCGGCGAGAGATAGAAAAGACTCGATACTTGTCGCTGAACAGGAATATTTTGAAATAGCTGGTCATTGAGGTTCTGACCCGTCGCGGTGCTTTGTTGATCGATGCCACCGACCGCCGCGGTAACGTCGACTGTCGCCGTGATTTCGCCAGGTTCGAGTTTCAGGTTGAGTGTCGACTCGCGGCCAACGTTCACAGTGATGTTGTTTGCAACCGCGGCCTTAAAGCCGGTCTGCTCAACGCGCACCGTGTAAGTCCCGGGTTCCAGATTATCAACTCTGAAGATCCCGCTTTCGTTAGCTGTTGCAGTCCTTTCACCCGTTTGACCTGTCACTACTACTTTGGCTCCGGGCACGGCGGCGCCGGCAGCATCAGTAACGGTGCCGCCGATCGTTCCTTTTGTCAGAACGTCCTGTGCGAGGACGTTAGCTGCCGCCAAACTCAAGCAGCATGCTACTAATAAGGCCCAAAGGTTTCTCATACTTTGTATTCTCACTTTCCGAACGAATACTTCCGTAGACGCCTTGCCTGTCGCTCGGAGAGACACGCAAGGGAACGCGATGCGATTTCACAAGGTTGTTACGACTTGGGGAGACGAACGAACGTATGAAGAACAATCGCGTGGAGGTTCTTCATGTGTGTGGAAGAAGCAATGAAGGTGCCAACCGTGATCTCTACGAAAGATTGGAGAAGGGCCTTACACAGTTTTGCTGAGTGTGAATGTCGGAGGTGCGTGACTGTTAAGTCTCGTTAACGCAGGCAACCCGGCGGAAATTTTTTGATAACCATTTAAATGGAACGCGTCGATCCAAAGGTTTGAGTCGATCCAAATCCTTAAAGTTTTCACGCCGGTATTGCAGCGCAAACTTTCGTAAAACTACAAACCATAGTGCTTCATCTTCGCGTTGAGGGTGGTTGATTTGAGGTGCAGCAGCTTTGCGGCCCGGGTTTGATTACCGCCGCACTGATTCAGCGCGGTTCTGATCAGCTCGATCTCGTAGCGTTCGACCTCGCCGTAGAAGTCGATGCCACTGTTGTTATTGCTTTCGATCTCAGCTTTCAGCGTTCCGATCTCGTTAGCGAGAGCTTTGGCAAGCATGACGAGTTGATCAGCTTTCATGTGAGTATCTAACGGGAGGTTTCATTACGGCTCCGTACGGTGCGAGACAAACAGCCACAAAAAGGCAGAAAAAGCACAAATCGCATCTCTGATCGTTTTGTGCTTTTTTGAGCCTTTTTGTGGCTAAGATTAGGTGGTTAGCCAGAGTTTGCGTAATTGATCTTCAGCGCCGTTGAACTTGTCACGATCGCAGTGACCGATGCCTGCTACTACGTTTGGATCAGGGCCGATTGCGCCGTCGGTGTATTGCCACATGGTCCATGTGGGCCAGTTCACCGGCACGACTGCCGTCGGACCGTATTGCGCCAGCCAGAACCAGCATTGTGCGAGCACGGGATCCTTTCCGCTGCCGAGTAACTCTTTTATGTAAGAGCCGGAATAGAGACCGGGGAAACGACCGGTGACCTGGTTGATGTGAGTAACAAACGCGTGCGCATCTTGAAGCGACATACTTGAGCCACTCGGATTCTGCTCGAGGTCGAGAACGAGTAGCGTGTTTTGAACATTGCCGACAGTATCGAGGAAGTGTTGTGCCTGCTCGACACCGTCGCCTCCCGTTGCGAAATGGTAAGCGCCCCACAGTAGTCCGGCAGCCTGAGCTTTGCCGCGATTGGTCACATACATTGGATCGAGGCCGCTCGTGCCCTGCGTAGCTTTATGAATGACACCGACGATTCCCGCGCCTGCTGCTTGTTGTAGATCGACGTTTCCGTTGTGGTGAGAGAGGTCAACAACTGCATTCAAAGGATCCGGCATTTGAGTTCTCCTTATTTGAGGTTTGATTGAGTACCTTGGTAACTACAAAATAACATAAGTCACCAAACTTGGACCGATCCGTACCGGGCGCTTCCTTGGAGTGCGGCGGCCCGGCGCCGCTTTGGCCTCGATCGCGCATCATCGATACCAAAGCGGCGCCAAGCCGCCGCACTCCAAGGCGGCGCGTGAATTGAAACTGCATCACTACCCGATCCAACATAAGTCTTGCAATCAATACCCCATCCCTGTTATCAACGGAATACGGCGGCTTCAATGCTTTCGTACTCTACCGCCATACCCACACTCATCGAGGAACAAAAGAAGTGCCCAGAAAAATAATCCCACTCCTGACCCTTCTTTGCATTTGCTCGGTTATCGCTAACGCTCAAAACTGCAACCCGCCCGCGATAACGGCAAACTCGCAGATCTACAACATCTTCTCGCCCGAGCAGGAAATGATTCTCGGCGATCTGACTTACCAGCGAATGTCCGGCGACTCGCGCTTCATCCAGGACGAGAAGCTGCTCGCTTACGTCAGAGACATCGGCGCGCGCCTCGTTCGCCACCTGCCGCCGACCGGACTCAAGTTTCAATTCCTCATCATCGACATTCCGGAGGCGAACGCCTTCAACACTCCCGGCGGTTACGTCTTTCTTTCACGCAAACTCATCGCGTTCACGAAGACGGAAGACGAGCTGGCGGGTGTAATGGCCCACGAGCTCGGACACGCGATTGTCCATCACGCCGCGGGCGACATGTCAGAGCTGTTCAAGAAGATACTAAATGTCACGCAGCTCACCGACCGCAAAGACATCACCGAGAAATACAACCTGTTGCTCGAGCGCGAGCGCACGAAGAATGTGTCGCAAAGGGAGGGACACGAGTCAGACCAGCAGCTCGAAGCCGATCGCCTCGGACTGTTTGCGATGGTTGCGGCTGGTTACGATCCAAACGCGTTCACAGAATTCTTCTCGCGACTCGTTGAAGAGAAAGCCAAGTCAGGAAACTGGTTTACAAACATCTTTGGGAATTCGAGTCCGACTGAGAAGCGTTTGCGCGAGATGGTGAAGGCCACTGAGCAGCTTCCGGCGCCGTGTCGTGACAATCGCGCGAACGCGTCGGAAGCGTATCTGAAATGGCAGGCCGATGTAGTCTCGTTTCGCGAGAGCCAGATCACCGAAGAGCTGCCGGGTTTGTTGTGGAAGAAAGAGCTCGCGCCACAGCTTAAGAGCGACATCTCGCATTTCGCAGTCAGCCAGGACGGCTCATACTTCCTGGCCCAGGACGATTTTGCGATCACGGTGGTCCAACGCGATCCCTTGAAGGTCGCTTTCCAGATTCCGACAACTGATGCGCGTCCGGCTTCGTTTACGCCTGACGGAAAGTTTGTAGTGTTTGGCACTGAAGGACTGCGGTTTGAAAAGTGGAGCATCGCCGATGCGAAACCGGTCGAGATCCGCGAGCTGGTGGTCCGTCGTGATTGCTGGGAGCACGAGTTCTCACCTGACGGGAAATACCTCGCGTGTGTTGACTACGGTTTGGGTTTGAATGTTCTGGATACGCAAACCGGGAAAAAACTGTGGGACAAGAAAGAGTTCGCGGAACTGAACGTGTTCGAGTTGTTTGCGTGGATCACGACCGAAATCAGAGACGACGAGCGTGAACACCTGAACAAGTTTTTCCATCTGCGATTTTCTCCCGATTCGCATTACCTCGTTGCGACTCGCTCAAACAAGTTTCGCTTCAAGTTCAAGATCGACATGATGACTGCCGATCAAACCGAAGACAATTTGCTCGCGCTCGATCTGTCGACGCTCAAACCCGTGTCGACCGGCGGCGAGTTGAAGAAAGCGACGCGGCGGCCATTCATCTTTATCGCGTCTGACAAGATACTCGGCATGATGCCTAACTCGATCGAGGGCGCGGGCGTGTTTTCTTTTCCTCAAGGCAAGCGACTCGCGAAGTTCAATCTCTCTGCCGATGAGTTGAAGCCGACAGGCAATCCCAACTACGTGATCGTCAAGCCACTCGCTAACGCCTTGATGGGCGTCTTCGATGTGTCGATGGGGACGATCGTCAACGGCTTGAACAAAGCTGACGCGACGCTTTGGAACGAGACGATCTTTTACGAGCTCGCGTCGGGCAGCGTGACGGTGGCGACGGTGAAATATGATCCGGTCGAGAAGTTTCTGAAAACTACTTTGGTCGGGACGGTCGAGATCCCGGTCGGCTCGATGCGGCGCCTTTACGCGGCGAATGTTTCTGACGATATGAAGTGGCTCGCCGTCTCGTCGAAGACGCGTGGTGCGATTTGGGATCTCAGCTCTGGCGAACGAAAGATACACGTCAGAGGGTTTCGCGGCGCGATCGTTGCCGCGAACGGCGCTGCCATCGGTGACTTCCCGCGCTATTCACCCGTGAATCATAGTCTTGTCTACATGGATGCGGTTAAAAACGAAGTGAACGCGTTGCGCGAGATTCCCGAGAAGGGCGCGCGACAGTATGGGCGCTTCGTGATGATTCGGAGGAGTCTGAAAGAGCCGAAAGAGAAAGACGCGAAAGAGAAGGAAAGTGAGAAGGCGGCCCTCGCCATTCCGGGCGATCTGTCTGACGATGATTCGTTGCATCGCGAGGTGCGGTTTGAGCTGCACGACGTGGTCAACGACAAACTCATTTGGAGCAGGGAATTTAAGAAGGAAGCTCCCGACTTTTTCTTCGACGACTATTCGGGCCGCATTATCTTTTACTGGGGTCTCGGCAGCGACGCGGGTAAGGCGCGACTGAAAGAAGAGGCGACGCTCGGTGAGCGCGCGCGGCAAATGGGTAACAAAGACGACGACTATATTGTCGAAGTCTACGACGCGTTTGCGGGGAAGTCGGTTGGGGTGCTTTTGCTGGAGACGGGCAAGGGATCGTTTGATATCGAGTCGGGGTTTTCAGAAGGCAACTGGCTCGTGCTGCGCGACGACAACAATCGCGTGCTCATTTATGCGATCAAAGAAGGCGAGCTGCGCCATCGTTTTTTCGGTGCGAACGCCGCGATGAACCCGAGCCGCCAGCAAGTGATCGTCGAGAACTATCCCGGCGAGCTGACGGTTTACGATCTCGCCACCGGCAACACGCAAGCGCGTTTGCGCTTCAAGACCGGCGCCGCGTTCGTGCGCTTCAGTCTCGACGGCAAGAAGCTGCTCGTCCTGACCGCCGGCCAGGTCGCCTACGCGTTCGATACGGATCGTTTGAGCACGTCGAAGGGTGATTAAGAGAGTTCCACGCAGGGGCGGCCACGGAGGGCCGCCCCTACAGTTGTGACTCAACGGGCGCCTTCGACAAAGTGGCGTGGTGGGCTACAACTGTAGGGGCGGCCCTCCGT